>Ga0190275_10000252_pt1 | contig 54350 bp, 35 predicted proteins | sample Popmic550T_FD_133745 | JGI IMG/M metagenome (GOLD analysis project Ga0190275, IMG submission 133745) | Populus adjacent soil microbial communities from riparian zone of Yellowstone River, Montana, USA - 550 T | ecosystem: Environmental > Terrestrial > Soil > Riparian zone > Trees stand | place...
CTCTCAGGATTGGAGAGCTGCTCTTCTTGTGGCGCGACCGAAAGGCCCAGCGCGTTGTATCCAGAACAGCGTATCTGTTGAAAAAAGTGCATGCATACAGTACACAGCGCACCCAGATATCTAACCATCCACATGCTTTGCATTATTTTTACTAGTAAAGAGATATTTATATAGATGACGTAACAAAGAATAAAAGGTGTTTTGTAGATTTCATGTCAAAGAATAAAAGATCTTTATTAAAACTTACCTACTTAGATACCCCAGGGTCCACAAACCATCCACTTAACTACCTCGCAGCCCACAACCTATCAACTTAAATACCCCACAATCTACACAAATAGTACTCAGCACCATCTTAACAGCGGACAGATCCCCTCGCTACATCCACGGGCACCACCCCTGCTATCTGTCATCCTCCTCATGTCCCCTTCAACTCTTATCAGGACTTCCTCAAACGCGCTAAGAGTTTCGCCTACGCTTCTTATCTTTGCGAGTCTTTCGAGTTCTCGGTCTATCTCTTCCTGCTCCACCGGCCTGTTACAATCTGCAAACCGCCTGTATCTCTTAAGTATCCCCTCCTTCATTTATTTTCATTTCTTCAAAACTATATGAACGAAAGACACGCGGACAAGAATAGGCCCTCGAAAAAGCGCATGGAAAAGTACCACACGCTTTTCAAAAGCATTCCTAAAAACGAGGTGCTTGAATGCACGTGCTCCTGCCTGCTTAACGACGGATCAAAATACTACCAAGGCAAAATATACATAGGCACAGAGCACGTCTGCTTTTTCTCTAAGTCGTTTTTTGGAAAAGCTGCGATCATAATCAAGATGAAAACGATCATATCGATCGAGCTGACGACGAAAATAATCCTGCAACAGCGCCTAAGCGTGGTAACGTACGAGAAGACGTACGCGTTCATAGGAGTGTCCCTTAAGGACGAGGTGTACCCGGTGACTCTGGACCTGTGGCAGAAGGTTCTCCGCCTCAGCCCGTGGGTAAAAAGCGTGTTTCAGGTGGACGCGCCAAGAACATTCGACAAAGTAGAGGACAGGGCGATGCTCGAGGAGGAAAGAGTCTACGAAATACCGGTCAGAGAGCTGCTGAAGGAGATAGTGAGCGAAGAAAAAGCCAAGAAATTCTACGAGACGCTGACAAACGAGAAGATAAAAATCAAAATGTACGTCAACAGGCGCACCATCCAGTTCTCAAACGAGTTCATCGACGAAATATACAGAATAGACCACAACATGCTATCGATAGAGTACCACTCAAAGGGAAGTCTCTGCAGAATATACATCCAGCCGCTGGCCAGGAACACAACAAAGGTCAGAATAGTAGAAAAGTACAACTACACGACACAGCACTACTTCGAGTATATCCGAGACCTTGTAGAGAACAGAAAGAAACGGCGCGAGCCAAAAAGCATCCTTCTTCCGCTATATGCCATGATTCTTCTGTCCAAGGTAATAATGTACATACTTCATTATGGTGATTAGGTAGGGCGGGATAGAGGTGTTAGTGCGGTGATTTAGTGGGGTAGTGTAGAGGTAGTACTGGGGTAGTAGTGTGTTGGAATATATATCAGGTGGATATGAACATTAGATGGATATGATTATTAGATAGGTATAATGATTATATAGGTATGAACACCTTATCCAACCATCTACCCTACCCAACCATACCATACTATCTACCCCACCAGACCATCTACTCTGCCTCTTTAACATCCCAGTGTTTATTCTAATCATATCCTATACTTCCTCTTTAACCTTAACCCAGGGCAATACTACCTCCTGGAAGGTTCTCAGACATATCTAATACCGCTCAGCACCGGGCATCTTTAGATCTCAATAATTAACAAGCTCTCGCTATCTCCGAGCTACCTTCAGCGGATCCATTGCACCGCCCGCCAATCGATATTTTTGCTCAGCATCTGCACTCTGTAAGAAGCATCTAGCACGATATTAAACAACAAATAGACTTACGCGCTACTCTATCTCTTGTTTTTCTGCTCTTCTGGCTTTCTTTTCCTGTTCTCTCTCTCTTTCCAGTTCTGTCTTATCTCTGCCACGCTGTGCTCCAGCTCGGTGTAAGCCAAGTTCTCCTTGATCGACTTAACGATGCTGTGCGCCGTTCTGTACGCGTTTGGCGTGTTTTTATCTGTTCTTATTCGCAGAAGCGACCACCTCCCCTGCTCCACCTCGTAGCTCTCCGGGTCTACGCTGTACTCCTTCTCTATGTAGGAAAACTCTCCTATCTTCCCGTCGAGCGCGCTGTAGTCTATTGGCTCGGTGTAGTGCGTCTTTTTCTCGCTTCCTTCTTGTCTTTTGTTCTCCTCCATCGACTCTACGATCTCCTCCGTCCAGTAGTACCCGAACATCGCTTCTTTTTCGAATCCCGCCAGCACGTAGAGCAGATAGCACCCTTCGAGCCCCTTTTTTTTCCTCATTCGGAAGTCGATTGTGTTGAGATACGGCGGCTTCCACTTGAGGTATCCTCTGCACGTGCCTATTTCGTACGGATGCTCAACGCACGTGAATATCAGCCCGTCGTTCTCGTGCAGCAGCTCCGGAATGATTTTTCTGTACACCTCTGCCAGCCCGTAGCTTTTGTGCATCATTTTCACCTGCACCCTGAAAAACCCTTCTCTCTCTCCCTTTTCTTCGTGTCTGTTCTCGTATATGAACCTGCTTGCCGCGTTCAGCCTCGAATACAGGCTCTCTTTCAGCACGCTTTTTCCGTTGGATATCAGCACGTCGAATATCAGAAAGACAAACTTCCCGTTCTTTTTATCGATGATTTCTCCGTCAAACAGCCCGCACCCCGCGCCTGCGCTCAGTCTCTTTGGCACTCTGATAAATGTCCCTTTTCTGTCCATCAGAAACACGTAGCTCTTCCCCTTGATCTCCACCACGTAGAGCAGCGCGCGTATCCCGTCGCTTTTCTCGCACACGTAGTAGTCTTTTTCCTTCAGGTCACTGAGGTTCCTGCGCGACATCGTCACAGGCTGCGCTCCCGGGAACTCTACCCTGTCCTTTACCCCAAGCACCTCGTACATCTCCCTCAGAAGCACTCTCTTGTCCCTTGCCTCTATCTCCTCTCCTATCCCCAGCTTCTCTATTCCCATGAAAAATTAGCAAATAAACTTGCTTTTCTTCCCACCAACCACGCGTCTTGCTTTTAGGCGCTCTATACGGGGCTCCCATGGGTCTCGCCGCAAGCAAAGCTGCTAAAAGAACCAAAATCGGGCAGCGCCTGAAGACGCTGTCTAACGCCCAGCCCTCCGCGCAGGCCGCCGCCTCCCCCGAGCTCCTGGAAGCTTCCCGTACTTTTCTCTCAAAAGATACGGAAGACATGTACGTCAGATACAAAAGGTCCGACGTCCACCTGTACCTCTGCAAGAGCAGCATGCTCCAAATAGCCCCCGATATAAGAGCCTTCCGCTCTCTCAGGATACTCCAGATCTGCTGCAACTATCTCACGCACCTTCCCGAGGAGATCGGAGAGCTTTCGAATCTTTCTGTTCTGTTCGTTGCGCGAAACAGGCTCGAGTCTCTTCCGCTCTCCATCCACAGGCTCTCTCTTCTCAAGGAGCTGAACGCGTCCGATAACAACCTCAAGTCTCTTCCGCTCTCAATGTCTCTTCTGAAGTCGCTCGAGTCTCTCGATCTTTCGGGAAACCCGTTGGAGGCTTTTCCGTTTCCGGTATCGCATCTTTCTGCGCTGCGCTTCCTCTCGGTTCTTCGCACTAATTTTCGGTACTTCTCTCCCGACATTCTGCACCTTGTTTTTCTGAGCGACTTTTTCTTTCCGCAGTCCACCGTTTCAAAGATCCTTTCCGCCACCGCTGCAGAGGGGCGCGCGGTGCTGCTGCTAGAGACGTCGCTTATACTCCAGAAAGCCTCTTCGCCAACCCTGCTCGAGCAGGCGTGCGTGAAAGTCGTCACGGACTCCAGATTTATCAGAAAAAACACGCCTGCCCCGGTTCTTCTGCTGTTCAAAAAGGCGAGGGCCTGCCACTTCTGCGGGAAGCCGCTTTTCAGCCCTCCTGTCACTATTTTTACCGAGGTTTCCATATGCGGAAAAAGCGCTGTTCTGCAGTTTTTTCTGTGCAGGGGGCATCCTGTGGACTTTTCTTCTCCGTTTGTTTCGCTGAGGGCGAGCCTGTTTCGCGAAAAAGAGTACGCGTACGATCGCGTCATTCCTTCCCTGCCTCTTCTTTTCAACCCGCTGCTTATGACGAAGGAGCAGAGACGGGTCGTGAAGGCGAACAGAAAAAGCCTCGAGAACCCCGGGGTAGACAAGGTGCACGTTCTTATGGTCGAGCATCTTCTGAAGAGAATTACGCGCGCCTGAGAGGCCTTTCGCATTTGAATCTAGAGGCGGGGTGCTGTTGTAGTGGATGTAGGGATTGCGGACTGTGATGCAGTTTGGCATACTATTACCGAGTATGCAATCTCCTGGTAAGGTAATTTTCAGGGTATAAATATGCGATAAAATAAATGGAGGTGATGGAAAAGAGCTCCTGAAAACTCTAGTTATAAGCCGTGTCTATTACTAATGTACGTCTCATATCAGAGACTAAAAGATATTTATTAGAAATTAGGCAGTTAGATACCTCAGGATCTCTTAAACTTATAAAACACCCAAGATCATTCAGAACCACATTCAATCGGATATGAATCTACCACTCCCATAAACTACATCTACCACTCCTACAAATCACATCTACCACTCCCAAAACTACACCTGCCACTCTCATAAACTACACCTGCCACTCTCATAAACTACACCTGCCACTCACCATTCTTTGTCATCCCAGCAGCTCTTCTCCTTTTCTTTCTTATCTCTGATGGTTTTGATTGTTTTCTGGTCTATCTTGATTGCCGGCGCTTTTCCAATCCCTCCTATCACGGGCACCTTCCATGTCTCCGGTGCCTTCAGCTGCGCGCTCTCGCTCTTCACCCTCTCCGCAAGCGCGCACAGAAGAGCCGCCGCCTGCTCTGCCACTTCGCTGAACATGCACTGCACGCTGATAAGAGGAATCACCTCCTGCACCAGCGCCTTTATCTCCACCAGCTGCTTCAGCTTCTCCACCAGGTACAGCCCGTTCTTTTTAACGCACACCTCTGTGCTCTGCACTAGACAGACCATGCAGCTGTACAGGACCTCGGGAACCTCCAGAAACTCTGCGTGCTCCTCCAGAATCAGCTTCGCGCACTCTTCTTTTTCTTTTTCTTTTCCTTTTTTGGTAAGCGCCGTTAGTGCCGCTAAAACTTTTGATTTTTGCTTAGCGTCCATAACTGGCGCCAGGCACCTCACTGCTTCTATGCTTTCTCTCCTCGCCTCTTCGTCCGTGCATACCATCCCGCTGACAAATTCTTCAAATATCATCTTCATCAGCGCCGCGTCCACCGTTTTCTTCTTTTCCTGCATGTGTTTCAGCGCCACGACTCTCACCTGCGGGTCTTTCACCCCGAACAGGTGCGCTACCCCCGGCGTTTTTGTCTGAAGCAGCAGAACCGTCCGCGCGCTCTCTTTTTTCCGATCTACATCTTCTTTTTCCACGTTCTCCATCAGGGCTGTGCTGCAGTACTGCGAATACCTCTGCGGAAGCGCCTGAAAAAGCCGCCTGATCAGGTCCTTCACTATGTCCTGCTCGTTTTTCGACAGCTCTTTGTACCTGCTCACCATTCCGTCTAGTTTCTCTATCATGTCCGCCTTTGTGTTCTCTTCGGACGCCTTCGCCCCCTGCACATCCCCTCTTCCCCTTCCCCAGTCTACGAACTCCTCGGACCCTCCTGCCGCGGGCGCCTCCTGCACGAACTTCGCCACCACCCCTGCAGCAACCGGATTTCCGGCCTCTGTGAAGTATATCTCAGCGCTTTCCACCTCCTCGGATCCCAGGCTCGAAACTCTGATCCTGTTTTCGCTCTCTATTTTCCCGTTGCACGCTTTGATTTTCCTTTTCACAAACTCGATAAACTCTCTTTTCTCTCCCTCTTCTTTCTCTTTTGGATACACCCGCTCTGTTACGATGTACAAATGCCCCCCGGACTGCTGGTACGTTAGGATTTTGGCCAGCGCGGAGTCTGTCACGCTTTTTATCAGCGGCAGACTTTCCAAAGCCTTCGCAAGATGCTCTTTTTTATATTTGAACACGGTTGCTTTGCTGTCTTTGTACCGTCCTTTGTACGAGGTGTACGCTCCCGTGCTGCTCAGCTCTTTATCGACCGTGAATTTGAGGCCTGTGCTCATTTGCTTCAGTCCTCTCAGAAGTGTATCCATGACGCGTTAAATTAAAATTCTTCAACTAATACGATGAAGAAACAAACAAGACGAGAGGTGCTGCCCAGGTACAAGATCGTGTTTCTGGGAGACATGGCGGTTGGAAAGACCACTCTGATTACTAAATACGTGTTTTCCACGGAGACGAGAGATTACCACCCGACCATTGGAGTGGACTTTTTTGCGCAGAAGGTAGAAATAGGGGGGAGGCAGGTGAACTTGCAGCTTTGGGACACTGCAGGACAGGAAAGGTTCAGGTCCTTGATTCCAAACTACACAAGAGACTCGTTTATGGCGGTTATTCTGTTCGATCTTTCCAAGAGAGAGACGTTTGATAGGGTGGACAGCTGGATCGAAGACTTTGTGTCGAAAAATAACGACTCAAAGATGAAAATTTTGCTGGTTGGGAACAAAAAAGATCTTGTCGAAGGGTTTGAAGAGGGGCACGAGGGGCTTCCGACGAAAAAAGAAGCAAGGGAAAAAGCCAGGAAGCACGGGGCAGAGTACATAGAGACCTCTTGCCTGTCCTCGGAGGGAATAAAAGACCTCGCCGCAGCAATCGCAAACGCTATCGAGACCTCTGCGGTGCCGGAACAGAGCACGGCAGAGTTTTCCATAGACGCAGCACAGACCAAGCGGTGCAGATGTGTTTAGAAAAAGAACTGGGCGTTAATGAAAAGACACAATTTAAGTATTACTTTTATGGGTTAGCAATCCGATTGTCAGTTGGTGTTTGGGCGTATCAGAAGCTGCACCAAAGACCTGAAGCTTTTAGTGTCCAATAGAGCCGCAGACAGATTTACGGGCAGAAGATACTCGTTGTAGAAGATAATCGTTGTAGGTGCAGGGGCATCCGCAGGCAAAATTTTGATAAGCTGGCCGTACTGGCCGCAGAGTATCACAAAATATACCTGAGAGATCGCAGAAGATAAGTTTTGCTGGTGAAGTGTTTATTATTGGCAGATGTAAAGGCTTAAGTATAGGAGGTTGAGGCGTATTCTGGGATTGGTGATGTATTTGGGGTACACTTGGTAATACATTTATGGCACACTTTGTAATACATTTCGGGATACCCTTGGGTAACCCATTTAAACCCCGAATTGTGCCGTCTATACCAATAACACACATAAAACCCATCCCATCCCTGCCCTTTATACATCCTTCTTTTTTAGAAGGTATTTGGCCGTCTCTGTGATCTCTTCTCTGTTATCGAAAATAGATCCGAACGTTATCGCTACCATCGATGTTGTGATCATGGACTTGGCGCTTCCGTTTGAGGAAAGAACGCCTGCTGCACATGCTGCGATGATTGGGGTGTAGCGCGCTCTGCCTCTCGTTCGTTCTATAAAACATTCGGCAGCTGCGTACGTGCCTCCAATAAACATCATATTAGCTGCTTTGGACCTGACAGGCTCCTTGGAGCCAAACGCTTTTCCTATAACGCCAAGAGAGAGACCGAGAAGAGACCCGGTCACAGACGCCCAGAAAATGTTCGAGAAGCTCTCTCTGACCTTGTCTCTGCGTTCATATGTCAGCATAAACAATTTGTGAGCGAAATATTTTATGCAATTTAGCAGCGTAGCGCCAGAAGAGAACGGTAGAAAAGAGATAGGAGGAAGGAGCGGAGAAGAATATAGAAAAGATCTTGGAAAAAAGGGAGATATAGAGAGAGGTGGAAGAGATGCGATAGAGGATGGGACTGTGAGAGATGTGATAGAGGATGGGACTGTGAGAGGTGTGATAGAGAATGACGGTGTCAGAGATGATTTGAGAACATGTCCAGTGCCAATAATTAAAGTAGATAGAGGATACGGCGTTGGAGGGTGCACCGGGCGAACGGGAAGGGTCTCGAAGATCTACGGAGACAAAATATACTACGCATGCGGAAGAGCTGTGCTGTGTGAAGGAAAGATATATCTTCCGAATATCTCTAGCAAGATTACGTCCATGGAGGTGAATGGAAAGTGGATATGCGTTGAAAGCGCGTCGAAAGAGATCTGCGTGATAGACAGAGACAGCAGGGTCCTGTTTGAAGATAAAAGCGATACGTTTTTTGGCGGGGTCGCAATTACAGAGTCGGAGGTGCTGTACCAGAAAAATAACGGGTTTTGCATGTACGGGATGGAGAACGGGATAAGCTGCCAGGCTCCGTGCGGAAAATTCTCGCACATCAACGCAGTTGCATCTGAAAAAACCTCCGAGGAAAAGCCCCGGGTGGTCTACGTGGTGCTTGGGACGTACGAAGGAGAAATATCCGTGGTAGAGATAGATCGCAGAACAGAAGACAGAAACGAAGCGCAAAATACGGACGAAAGGGAAATAGGGAACCTGAATGATCAAAAAGGCCCGGAAGGGTGCAGAGCCAGAGAGGCGAAGATTACACCAGAGCTTCAGAACCTAGTGCATCTTGAAACGGTCCTTAAAGGAAAAGCGCTTCACATCCTAGCGACATTTACATCGGGAAAGTGCGCGGTTTGCACGTACAGCACAGAATCGCGCGAGTTTGAGAAGAAAGAGATCATTTCGATATCGCGGCACTCGCACGTGATCGCAAAATGGGCGGGCGGTGCGTGCGATGAGATTTTGACGGCGTCGGAGAACGGAACAGCAAGCGTGTGGAAGTACGACCACGCGAACAAATACTGGGAGACTAAGGAGATGCACGGAGGCCAGGGAGGGCTACCGATAACAAACGCCTTTTTGAGCAGCAAAAGAGAAGTGTTCCTGCAGACACGCACGGGAGGGGTATCTAGAGCCGGGGTGTTTTCGTCTTCAGGGCACACAGGGGCTGTCAGGTCGCTGGAAGTGCTTGGGCCGCTCTTGATAACATCTTCGCAAGACTCGACAGTGCGGGTGTTCAGAGTTTCAGAAAAAGGGGAGGTGGCGGAGGTGTTCAGGCCGCTTGTTAGCGGACACGAGATGTACTCGGCAGACTTCTTAGAAGACGGAGTGGTAGCCAGCGCAGCAGATGAAAATATCCTGAGGATACACACGGAGACCAGCTTATATAGAAAAACCGTTGGCAAGGAAGAAAAAAAGGGCCTGCCGTATACAGCGGTGCAGCAGGAGCTTTCTTTAACAACTATTCCGCACACCCCTGCGGAAGAAGACCAAAAACAGATGGAAAGCGCGGCTCTAGCGGACTCGCTTATGCACGTGAACGCTTTTTGCGAGCACCAGAGGGTGTACGGGTTTCCGTTTCAGATCAGAGAAATGAAGTGCATCAGAGGAAGAGCGGTGCTCATCGGGTGCCACGCGTCTCAGAAGCAGTTCGCCGCCCTGTACGTTGTTAACAAAAGGTACAGGATAGTGCAGAAATTAGAAATACACGTGCTGGGAATCAGAAAAATCGCAATTTCGCCGTGCGGAGAGTTCGCGGTCACCGCGGGAAGGGACCGGAGAGTGTCGCTGCTGAGAATAACGAGGGGAAGGGGCAAGTTCGCGGCGGAAGAAGTGCTGCCTGCGTTCGAAGAGGAAGATACCGGCGTGAAGTTAGCGGATTTAAGAGAAGACCACACGAGAGAGATACTGTCGGTCTGTTTTTCGTCGGACAGCGCAAGGTTTTTTTCAGCGTCGAAGGACAGAAAGGTGATAACGTACAGAATAGAAGGGGACAGGCTGGTAATGGAAGAAACAGAGACGGTGCAGGAGGTGGTTACTTCGCTTTACCACGAGGGGACGCTGTTTAAGGGAACGGTAAAAGGGGATGTAGTTGCAGGCGGAAATTCGCACAGATTGCACAACTCCCCTGTCACGCAGATATCGTCAGTGGAGGTGGGTGGAACGAGATATCTCGTGACTGCAACAGAGGACGGCGTTATCAGAACGGATTTTCTGACCTGGGGTTGCTGAGGACTAGGGGTGAGGCGTTGGTTGGTTGGTGTAGGTTGCAGTAATAGTAAACAAATACAACAACAATACAGTAACAATACAACAATAATACAATAACAATACAGCAACAATAGACCTGCTCAAAGACCAAAGGACATTTGCTAAAACTTGCTCAGATAAATGCGCCACGGCGAGCATTAACAGCAAACAGACGCAAATGGAGCTCGAAAGTGGAAGAGCAAGCGCGCTGAGCTGGAAACCGTTTTACTTTTTGAATATCAAAAACAACAAATCGGTTATGTTTCCAAAAAAGGAAGGTAAAAGATCAGAGAAATAAAACAGATAGTCTCAAACAGCTACCGCTTCCGGAAGCCGCGCACCAGGGGTCTGACAATGTTTCAGAGTCTATATATATTTTATTTATTTGAAACAAACACAAATGGACGAGGAAACAATGAGGAGGAACAGGGAGATACAGGAGGAGATAATGAGAAACGCAGAGCCCTACAGAGAATCTGAAACAGAAAGCGAAGAGAGCAGCTCGCAATCAAGCACGTCTTCGTCGGAAGAGTCTTCATCGGAGGACCGAACAAAGTCGCGAAGGAAGAAGTCGAAGAAAAAGAGAGAAGAAGTAGACCACTGGGCGAACGAAGACTTCTGGGCGCTGTACAAGCCCGCGCAGAAGGACAAAGAAAGCGAGAAAAAGGCAGAAGAGTGGCTCCATGCGGTCCAGGGAAAAGCGCCTGCCACAAAATCAAAGATAGCCGCACCAGCATACGCCGCGAGAACGCAAGAAGCCAAAGAAGATAAGATTGAAGAGCGTAGCAGGGGTGGCAGAGTTGATAAGGATGGTAATGATGGTAAGGATGGTAAGAATGGCAGAGTTGATAAGGATGGTAATGATGGCAAGAATGTTAATGTGGGTAGTGATTATAAGGATAGTAATGATGGTAAGAATAGTAATGATGGTAACGATAGTAACGATGGAATGCTACCAGATAACCCACAAGAGCAACCACAAGAGCAGCCACAAGAACAATCGGAGCGAAGCAGTTTTGGAGAAGTAGAAAACGGCTCGGCGAGGAGCGAAGGAGGATTGCAGCAGGACGGGACACAGAACTCTTTTTCGGAAAGCTCTTCAGAAAGCAGCACAAGCATACGGATGGATAAGGAAAGCATGAAAAGAATGCACGTGCCTGGAAAAAGGCTGTCTTGCCTATCGGAAGATGGAAAAACGTACTGCCAGATACTGGAAAACGGCACGTACATCGAAGAGCCAGCGAACTTCGACTGGTCGATATACGACGACCCGGAATACACGAACGACACGAGCTGGATCGACTCTCTGACGGAGGAGTACTCCAACTCAGGAGGAGTGGATGGAATGGAGGGCATAGAAACACCGAACGCGTTTTCAACCTCAACAGAGCATCCGGAAGACGAAGTAAACAGAAACATCAGCGCACAGATATCAAGAACAGAGCAGGCACAGGAGGAACAAGAGCAGACGGAAACCGAGCAGACGGAGCCGGAATACGGATCTATGTACACCCCAATGACAGAAGAAAGATCGCCAAGAACGCTAATTGGACACGATAACACACCGTACCCAGCGAACGAGACAACCATCGATTTGAGCGCAGAACAGGATGGACACGGGTTTGGAGAGTTGCAGGAACCAAACGAAGAATACCAAGACAAGACGCAGGGTTATGGGTTAGATGAACGGGTAGAAGGTAGGATGGATCGTGATGGTGATGTGGTGAATAATGATGGTGATTATGAGGTGAATAATGATAATGTTGATTATGAGGTGAGTAATCAAGATAATTATGAGATGAATAATGAAGATGGTGATAATCATGCCGATGGTGATATGAATGATGAAGATAATTATGAGATGAATAATGAAGATGTGGTAGATAATGATGATCAGATGAACCATGATGGACATAATGACCATCACGCGAATGATGGAAATGAAAAGGCAACAGGGGACGCGAAAGAAGACAACTACGACGATCTCGAGCCAATTCCAGCGGAGATGTTCAGCGGATGTCCTGATATTGACTTTGAAAAGCTTCTGAGAGGCGAAATCCAGTCTCTGCCACCGATAACACAAAATCTAAACGCAACAAGAGCGTACAGGCAAGCATCCGAGAAAGAAGAGGCGCCTGAAATAGCATCTGAAACAGCACCTGAAAAGGAAGCGATGCCGGTGCAGATGGAAAGTTCAAACACACACACCGACCGTACCGATCAGCCTAAACATATCAGCCAAGCACCAAAATATGGCTCGGACTTCTCAATTCCCCTTCCAGACTCTCAAAATGAGACTTACATTCCTCTAGAGACAGTTTCTGAACAGCATCCGTCTGAATCACCGTCTGAATTAAGCCGAAAGAGCGAGGGCATAGATCAGGGCCGGGAAACCGGCTCTCTTTCCAGATTTGCTCCAAGTAAGATAGACAGCACTCCGCCGAGGCCTGCTAGAACGCGCTCAATACCATCCAGCCCATTTGCGCGTCCTGTGTCAGATAAAACACCTGCAGCGGTAGGATCTTGTTTGCCAGAAGGACGTAAGTGCATTGGATTTATAAGCGGGGGAGTAGTAACTTCTTGCGCAGTGGCTAGCAGGATAGACGCGAAGAGGCTTGTAGCTGGGCCGTGCACGTTCAGGAAATTATCTCTGGACGCGGAAAAGATCGCAGACTACAGGAAAAAACCGAAGGAAGCGCTCATATCCAGCCTGTCAGCGGAGTATCCAGAGGGGTACCAGGCGGTTCTTCAGTACCTGGTCAAGAAAGCCCCGGAGAGCATAAGCACGCGGGAGCCGGTGCGAAGATCGCCAGCGCCGATGAAAGTCGCGATGGAAGAGAAAGAGATCGAGAAGTGTGTTGGAGATGGCAACTGGGCAGAGGCTTTCCTGCTGGCAAACAGCGCAGGTGGTAGGGACAGCGTGGTAAAGCACTATGTCACATCAACGACGCCGAATACGCTCGAGTATATGTGCACTCTTGCGTCTAGGGGGTACGACAGAATAGCAGCAGAGGAGCTCGAGAAAATGAGCGAAGAAGAGATAGAAGACGTGGTTCTGGACTGGGAGTACGTCCTGAAGAGCGCAGTAGTCGGAAAGTGCAAAGAGTTCAGCACGAAAATGGTCGAGATGCTATTTGAGAAAGAAATGACAGACGAGGGAAGCGTGTTTATGTTTGTGTCAAGAGGCGCAGTTGAAATTGACGTGTCAAAAATCGTGTCAATGTGCACAGACGCGGTGTATGCGTACGACGTAATGAAGGCTCTTATGATATACGCGGAGTATTACGGAGAAAAGCTCGACCTGACGAAGAAGATGTCGCAGTACATTGTGCATCTGCACGACGTGAACGAAAAAAGAGCGAGGGAGCTGTACGGCGAAGTGAAAGACACGTTCGACCGGCAAACAAAAACGCAAGTCGAGTCTAAACTGAACATCAAACCTTTAAGCTGGGGACTGACCGGAATTATGAACGCGGTGGATCTCGGAATCACGAAGATAATCGGAGGGGACGCGCAGGAGCCGCAGAGCGCATCGGGTGAAAAGAGCGCAGAAGATGGCGAAAAGCCGCAACCGCTCGAAGTGTCTGGAACGCAATCTCCATTTCCAGCGGAAAATGCCAAAAACGGACACTATCAGCAGAAAAAAGCAGTTATCAGAATGCCAGTGCGACCGAGCGGAGGGGATAGGCAGAGCGCGCCTTCTGTGCCAATTCCGCAAAGCAACGCGCCCATGCCAGAACGTGTGGCGCAATCGCCCTTCCCCCCTTCCAAAACGCTTCCCGCCATGCGCCCAGGTTCTCATACGGAAGAAGAACGCGAATATACCCATCCAGAGTCATCCCTGCCCAGTCAGCCTATACCCACCCCATCACTACCAACCGCACCTATACCCACCCAACCTATACCCACATCAACCCTGCCCACCTCCAGCTATATTACACAGAGACCGCGGCTAGTTCTGCCATCTAGGATGTCTGAAGCTAAAGAGCAGCGTTCTGGTTCGCAGACGGGGGAAGGTTTGCCGCCTGCGAAGGCAGAAGCAGCGCAGCAGGAGCCTTCTTCTGCAGAGCCTGATAAAAAGCCGTTTTTCATGCCGCCAATGAAGAGAATTGTGAAAGAAAAGGACCCGAACTATATCAATCTGGACGATGAGACGATAGACTTCCCGAAGCTGTTTTCTAACAAGGAGAGATTCGAAATAATGGAAGATCCAGATAGCAAGGGGTCCTGGGTCGGATCTCTTCTTGGTTTTTCGAAGCTTGCGGGGTTTATGAGAAGGCTTGCAGCAAAGAAGAGCGACATTCCCGTGGTGAATTTATCCGACAACACGATATTTGTGCTGGATAAGTACACGAACAGGTGGATTTCTGTGGACTCGCGGACGATGAAGCCGCACCGAGAAGAGGTGACGCAGAGCGCAGATGACGACAAAGAGCCGGGGAAAGCGCCAACGCCAATGGCCCTTCCGAAAATAACAGGAGCAATGCCAAAGAGAGGGGCAGATGGCAAGTTGGAGTTCGCTCCCATTGGAAAGAGTCTTGAAGCGAGGTACGGTAAGCCGATGATACCGGTATGTGAAGCGCCAAAAGATGAGAATCCGCTGAACATCCCAAAGCCGCTATACTCGTCGAAAACAGCAAAAGCGTTTGCTCCAATGCCGTTTCCAGATAGCGACGCATCAGAGGACGCAAAGAAGGAATGAGGATTGGAGATTGCAGATTGGAGATTATGATAATTAAATGAATGTTTTTACTACGATGAAGATAGGGTTCGGAGGTGGTAGGGATAAGTCGGTACGATCGACAAGACACCTTTTTTATCTCAATGACAGATGAGGCATCTTTTCCATCTCAATAGCTTATCGCATATCTACATCTTGAGAATTACCGTATCGGTCATTAAATGGGGCAGCTTATCAAGTCCCAGGGAGTCCAATTTCAACCCGCAGTTATCTGCATAGGATAAGCCTCGACATATATGGCAGCTCTCAAACTTCTGGTGCAAAATGGATGAGAATTTGAGAGAGGTGCTGGAGAGGTACAGGATGAAACGCAGCACAGAAAAAGGGGAAATAAGGCATAAAAAACACGGCTCAACGCACCACCGCCTGTTTTATGGCACTGAGTTGGACGAGCAGTGCATTAGACAGAGCGAAACAGTTAGAAAGTACGCAAGAACAGGGGGAAGAACAAAAGGAGAACGCAGACTGGTGCTAAGTGAACGTACAGAAAGAGCTGCGCCAGCGCTGGAGGAGTACGTAGACGAGATAATGCGAAGTCTAAAAGAAACAAAAGGCGTTGTGATAAAAGGAGGCACGGGGGTAGGGAAAAGCACGCAGGTCCCGAAGCATATTCTTGCGCATCTTAGGCCACACGGGCTAATCGGATGCACGCAGCCGAGAAGAATCGCGGCGGTGTCGATCGCTGGGCGGATGAAAAAAGAAATACGCGAAGAAGACGTTGGGTACAAAATCAGGTTTGAGGACGAAAAAGGAAATAGGATCAGATATATGACAGAAGGGATTCTCCTCAGCGAGCTGAAAAAAGACCCAGAGATAAGAAGGTTCTCTGCAATTGTGCTTGACGAGGTCCACGAGAAAAGCGCAGAGTCTCTTGTTCTTCTGCGCCACATCTCAGGACTCGTGAGAAAAAGAAACGACCTGTATCTTGTGGTTATGAGCGCCACAATAGAAGAAGACGTTATGAAAGAGATCGGAATGTACAGAATTATTGAAATCACGCACGAGAGGCACCCTGTGAAGATTACGTATCTGCAGAGCGCTCCAGAAGACTACATCGCAGAAGCTACCAAAAGAGTCGTGGATATCGCGCGAAACCCGGAAGGAAACATCCTGGTTTTCCTGACAGGGGTAGAAGACATCGAAGTGTGCCATAATATACTGAGAGAAAAGTTCGAAAAGATGAAAATAGATATGGAGATAGCGCCGCTACATGCAAAGCTACCGCTGGAGAAGCAGAGAGAAGCGGTGAGCTCTCCTTATCTCAGGTGCATACTGGCGACAAATATCGCGGAGACGTCGATAACCATTCCGAATGCAAGATACGTGGTGGACTGCGGGATGTACAAGGAGGTGGTTTACTGCCCAGGCCGGAACACCTGGTGCATGGCGACCGTTCCGATACAGAAGCCGATGGCAGAGCAGAGGGCGGGAAGAACGGGAAGAACAGGGCCCGGAGAGTGTTTCAGGATCTACACGGAGGAGGCGTACGAAAGCCTGAAGGACTCTACGGTGGGAAGGGTTGAAACAGAAAACCTAGAACACTTCTACTTATCCGTGTTGGATTTGGAGATTCCGTTTTCCGTTAATGAGCGAATAGAGATAACGCGAGACAGACTGAGGAGACAGAACGTGCTAAATGGAGGCTGTATTACAGATCTGGGAAAAGAGGTGCTGGGGCTGCCTGTTTCGGTCACCCACGGGGCGTTTTTGATCGAAGGAAGAAAAAGAGGGTGCGGGTGGGAGTGTGCTGTAATCGTGGCAATGATCGAGACGTATGGAAACAGGTACGAGGAGGTTACAAAGATGTTAAAAAGGGGCGGGACGGGAGGCCGAATGGGAAGCCGCGCGGGAAGAGAAAAAGAGCAGGAAGAGAAAAAGACGCGGGACAGCGATCACTTGGCACTGCTGGAGGTGTATATGGCGTACCGCGTGCAGTTCGAAAGGCGCAAAAAGGGTTGGAAAAGATGGAAGGAGTGTCTAGATCCTGAAATGAACAGGGCAGAGAAGATAATAGAGCAGGTGTGCGGGATGCTAAGTATCGAAAAGAAGAGCTCGAAAGGGAGAAGCGATGTTGGTAGAGCGTTGGAGAGCGTTAGAAGAGACGTTCTAGAGGCTCTTTTTGTATCACACAGTTGCAGCGTATGTGAGCTGGTGGGGAGCGCGTACCAAGATCGGATGACAGGCGTAGAGCCGAAAATTTCTCGGAAATCCCTCCTGTACTTTTCAGAAAAAGTTTACGGGAAGGTTATTTATAATGAAGTAGTGGAAATAGGCCTGCCGATAATGAAAATCCTGACTGGATACGAAGAGCTAGGGTAAGTGATAGATGTGGAGTGGATGGTAGGTGTGGAGTGATGAGGGTGAGGGTGTAGCGGTGAGGGTATAATATATAGAGTGTAAACTACTACTGACGACTAGAACTAGCATTTATTGGAGGCCTGAGTCAAGAAACAAAGCTGGTGGGAATAAATCATGAACACTGCCAATGATGGGATGAAGCTTATGGGTTATTGTTGTAGCGTTGTTTGCAGCGCTGTAATGTGGAATGGTCGTAGTGCTGTAATGACAGATCGGCATATTACTATAGAACCGCCTTGGAGTTATATTAGCACGCTAGTACGACCATATCACTACGGCCATAATACCACCCTACCACTCTACTACCATCCTATCACCACCACACTACCACTACCATCCCCACGCTAAACTTCTAGCTCCGAAAGTTCTCAAAATTTTCGATGGACAGAAGCATATACGGAAAACTCAGCGCAGGTTCCAAGGCAGAGAGACACAGCAACATATACATACACAACATTGTGACTATTCTCAAAAAACACGCTAAGCCCGTCTCGTTCAAAGAGATAGAACAGGAAGCAGGAATCGACATAGAGGGAACGCCAGGGCTCCTCGAGCTATTGAAGAAGAACAAGAAAATCGTCAGAGAAGACAGAACGCTGGAATACGTCCCAACATACGCCATATCCTCCGAAGAAGAGCTGCTGAGCATCCTCAAAGAGACCAAGTCCGAACACGGAATATCCCTTGACGAGGTTTTGGATACGGTTGAAAACACCCGCCCGTACGTAGACTCGCTTATCAGCAAGCAGCGCGCGATTCTTCTCAGGGATATGGACGGGTCGTGCACGCTTTTCTACAACGGTCTGGACGTTAAGAGAGCCTCGCCGGAGGTGCAGAGGCTGTACGACGGGGTGTCTGTTCCAGACGTAAGGGACCTTGTCAGGGAGCTCGCCAGCGCAGGGCTGTCTTCAAAAGGGCCCGAAAAAACCGTTAGAAAATCCGTGCCGGTCCAGAGAAAAAAGAAATACTTGAGAAAAATCAAGATCACGAACACGCATCTGGACAATAAAGAGCTGGGGATGTAGAATACCTCCAAAACACCCAATAAACAGCGTCAAAAGGGCCGCCGCGTTCGAAGATAAATAAATAGAAAGTTTTCGCATTTTCATTATGCCGTCCGTGACAATGGAGCTGCAGAGGCTGATCGACGAAGAGAAGAAAAAGATAGACATCCAGGACAAGCGAACAGAGCAGAGACAGAAGCTCGAAATAGAGGCAAGCCTAGTGCAGGAAGTGGGCGGAAAGAGCGGAAAAGACGAGGAAGAGCTGCGAAAAGGAAGGAGGAAAGGAGGAATCGAAAAATCGTTTAGAGGATGCACAGAAGAGGAGAAAAAAGAAGATCTCATGAAGATATTTGGAGAGGAGAGGCCGGAAAGATGCATACACACTCTGCCAGACGGAAGGAACATGACCGTTATTAAAAGAACTGTGATAACAGAAGGAGACATCGTTAAAATCGAAAAAGGAGAGGTGTTTGAGGTTGGAGAGGTGAAATACATACACAGGGGGGTGCTTGTACTGGAGAGCAGAGAGCGAGAGAAGAAGTATCTGATAAACAAGCTTCTCTCATCAAGGTACGTTATCACCCCGGCTAATCTGGGAAGAAATAAGAGCAGAACGGGAAATAGCGATATCTGAGAAGCTGTGAATAAAGCATTTAGCGCGAGGGTTGTTTGGCATTAGGGAGGTAGGCCGGTTGAAATGCCAGAATAGTCTTCTCAAGCAGGGCGCTGGATTGCCACGGGATCTGCTGGAATATTACTTCCGGTATGTGATGCCCTGACAAGGTGGTTTTCAGGGTGGAATGTTCGATCAAGATGGATGGTTGAGACGGCAAAGAAGTCTAACGACCGGTTACTGCAGCTTTTTAATTGGAATAGACGGATTACAAAAATACCTGGCAGATATTGAAAAAGGATCTAGTTTAATGTTTGCGGATAAGGTCGCAGCAAGATTACCCCACAGCTACGTCCACTACTAGCACAGCTACACACATAACTGCCAAACCTAGCACATGTTTTCAAATACACTTTGTACAACTCTTTTGCTGAAGGCGTATCTTTTCTTTATCACCTCTTTTCTTATCTTTTGGGCGATATCCACCGTGTATTCGTAGTTGTACCCGTCGTATTTGAAAGTTTCCCTCATTTTTCCTAAGGAATCCTCCACGTGCTTCTCGTCTCCGCCGATTGCCATCAGGTGCTTGGTGTACACCTCTGCAGCTTTTATGTGCAGTCTTTCCAAATATAGAGATATGTTTCCATTTAGGTGCTCTTCTCCTTCAAATAGCGCCTGTACAGTCTCCATTTCCTTTCTGAGCAGCTTTGCCATCTTCTCTACGATCTTCTCTTGTTTTTCTCTCCTGTGGACGATCTCTACCATCTTCTCTGCTGCGCCTTCTTCCACCAGAGCGCAGAACAGCTCGAACGCCTGTCCCGGGTCTTTCTTTCCGATAAGCTTCATGATCTTCTTTGCGTACTTCCACTCTCTGGTCGCGCTGTACGCCTGTTTGACGTTCTCCACAAGCTCTTCCACCGACAGCTCCTCTATCTGGTCGATTTTTCCGATTCTAAGGAGATACCTGTTATACTCCTCCTTTGTTTTTTCTATCTCTTCCTCTGTTTCCTCTTCTTGCAGCCTTTCTCCGATGTCTCTTTTTCTCTGCGTTTTTTCTATCTCCGAGTACAGCTTGTGCAGGCTCGAGTGCTCTCCGGACACCACCTCAACGTAGACAGGGGGAAGAGACAGCGCAACTCTTCCGTTCTCCATTGCTGCCTCCATCTCCTGCAAAAGAAGCGCGTTGTACATCTCGTACTCATCCTCTTTTTTTACACAGATCACCATGGTATCGTTTGTTATCAAAATTTTTCCAGATGTTTCCGACTTATCGATCACCATCTGCACGTGCTCTTTGTACTTCAGAACCCTCGTGCGCGTGACCAGCGCTTTTCCTCCTTTGATTGTCTGCATCTCCTGCGCGAACTTTCTGTGCTCCTCCACCGCAGACGGCCTCGAGTCGTACTCCACAAGCGGCAGAAACAGCTCGGGAAGCTCTTTTGCCACTCTTCTGCACTCTCTAGACAGGCCCACAACGGTTCTGAGCGACTTTTCTACATTTTCGCAGTTATCCATCAGCTCTTCCGCAAGCGCCTCCGTGTGCTTCGAGAGAATTCGCACGTGACTATCCTTTATCCTCGAGCACTCCCCCGCAGCGTCCGTCAGTATTTTACTCAAGTACTCCCCTACAGAGAAATCCTCCTTCATAAACTCGTCTGCGCCGTCCTGCCTCATCTTTCAAATTAAATTTACTGCGAGCTGTGGCGTATTTAAAGCTGTTTGAAAAGCAGATACACCAGCGGACACCGATTAGCCATCGGGAATACTCTGCAGCAGCATCCGCAGTCCTGACATCTGTACGTGCAATCATATCGTCATCAGGTTATCTCACCATCCGACGTGCACCCAACCCCCCATAATAACACTCTCTATTTATTGAAAAGGCTCTTGCTACTCTGCTAGTATCGTTATTCTACTACTCTCATTACTCCGCTACTCTAGCTCCCCCGCTAGTCTGACATTTTACCTTAGAATCAGAGCCTCTGGCAGCTGCACTGCCATAATTTAACCGCACTGGCTGTACTATAAATACACATGAGACACGTCGCTCATCAAAAAAACAACTCCACATAGCGGGCACGTTCTTTGTCGTGTGCGGTACCTCTCTTCGATGCACTCTCTGCACATCAGATGCATGCACTTCTTAAGCACCGCATTTTTTATGTTGGTCGAGCACACCGCGCATCTCACCATCTTCTCGTACACCTCGACCTCTTTTTTGCTATTCTCTCCGGTTCTCTGCTTCTTTATCTCTTCTATTTTCCGCTGGAGCGCCTGGTTCGTTCTTTCAAACTCTGCGGCTGTTCTTCTGCTCGCCTTGAGCTCTTCCTCAAACTGGATCGATCTTCTCTTATGGTACTGCGACGACGCTTTTCTTTCCAAATAGTCTAACTTGCTCTTCTCCACCTCCAGCTCGAGCCTCTTGCACTCTTCCTCTAGCGGGTTGTATGTGTCTTTGTTTTTCGCTCCCTCGTGCCCCCCTGTGCTGCTCTGGTGTCTTAGCTCCTGCGCCTTTGCCTCTATTTCCAATTTCAGCGCTGTGTTTTCCTTCGATGTGTCTATGTATTTTCTTACAAGGTACGATATCTCCTCCACTCTGTCTATCTCTTTTCCCTCCAGCTCTTTTGTCCTTCGCTGGCACTCCTCAGTGCACTCTTCGCGCCTGTTTTCTTTTTCGAGCTCTCTTGTCTGGTCTGTCATCTCCGAGCATATTCGGTTCATTGCTGCGTGCAGCTCGCTGATGGCCTCCTGGAGTATGTGCTTCTCCTTTGCAGCGTGCTCCTTTTCGACCTCCGCCTGCTTCGCTGCCTCTTCCATGCGCGTTGCGATCTCTTCCTTCTGTTTCTCTATCTTCGATATCTCCTCTTTTTGGCCTTGGCTCTTCTTTATCTGCTCTTCTATTCTGCTTCTCATTTCTGCGTTTGCCTGCGCTAGCTCTGCGTTCTCCACTTCCAGGCCTTTTACCAGCTTCTGGTAGTTTGGCGCGCTCCAGCACAGCGCTGCCTCTATCCTGTGCTCCAGCGCCTCTATCTTCGCCAAGTACTTCTCTATCTCCTCCGGCGATACCCTCGTCTTCTCTGTCAAACCGCCGATCTCTTCATTCTGACCGTTATGCCCACTTATATCGCGCCGTCCGCTGCTGTCCACCGCGCCGCGTTCTCCGTTCCGTTCTCCACTGTTACCGTTCTCTTGTGCGCCTCTGCACTCCTCGCTCTCTGTTCCGCCGGCCTCCTCTGGCCCGCACCTTCCGTCTCTGCCCGCCTTCACCGCCGCTCCTTTGTCTCTCTCTTCTTCTCTGTTCTTGATGTTCAGCCGCTGTCTTAGCTGCGATATCACGAGCATGTGCTCTGCGCACTCCAATATATCCGACCTCACCGCCGCGAGGATCCTTTCTTCCAGCACCTCCTCCATCTTCCTGTCTCCCGTGTTTTGCAGAATCTTTTCTATCTCTATCTCTATCTTCGCGTTCAAAATTCTGTTTTTCTCCTCCTCCAGCTCTCTCGCCTGTCTTTTGTACTCGCACATCCGCTCGTACACCGCCTCTGCCTTCCTCTCCTGCAGCGCCGCAACCTGCCCCGCCCCCCACCAGCTCGACTCGCTCTCTTCCGTCGACGTGTACATGATTTTCTTCAATGGCGTTACTTCCCCTCTTCTTTTTTCCATTAAAAAAATTGCGTGCTGCGTTTATTTATTCTCGTCTCGTGCTTCTCGTTCGCTTTGTGAATGTGCTCATGTGCCACGGGAACGCTTCTTTTATCTTCGTCTGCGCGTCCTGCACGAGCTTCTTTCCTAGTTTGGTTATTTCCGATCCGTTTCCGTTGTATATTACGCTGGCCGTGTATATTTTCTGTACGTCCGCCTCGTAGTGTGGCAGGTTTCTGTAGTACCCGCTGCGCGCCCGCTCTGCAACAAGCGACAGCGTCATGGGCTCCCTCACAAGGTGGTAGTACTGCGGGTACTCTTCTCTTTTCACCTTTTCCTGGAAAATTGCGTACTCGCTGGTGCAAAGCGCGAGCGATACCGCGTGCAGCACCTGCGCCAGCGTTGTTTTCGCTTTGAAGTGCGGAAGAGCCTCTTTTATCAGAGATAAAGAGAGCTCCTTCAGCCTCTCCGCCTCTTTGCATATGTTCGAGCCTTCTTGGTTGTACAGCACGCACACGTCGAATACGTGAAGCACGTCTGCACACGCGCACTCCGCCATCGCGTACCACCCGCCCTCCACTGCGCTCTTGATTGTTGCGATATCCAGCGGCCTTCTAACTATTTCCAGATACTTGAACGGCTTCAGAGCGGCTAGGTCCACCGGCTGCGTGAATATCTTGTACACGTCCTCTTTCACGATCTTTTCCAACATCTTCTTGAGAACTTCTCTTCCCGGGCCTATTTCTGTCTCTGCGTCCACCGCTCCGTACTGAGAATTCGGCAGCTGGCGGAACCTCGAGTACTCCCTCTCGAAAAACGCCTGGAAGTACTTCACGGTGCTGTACGAAGACGTGTCATAGGGTACCGTTGTAAAAAACCTCCTGAACACGCACATTGCCTGGTGGTACAGGTGGTTCATCGTGTAGCCTTCGCCGCTATTCTCTATTCTGCTTGATAAAGAGTCTATCTCTATCTTTGGCTCGTACTCCAGGCTTGGAATCCAGTCGAGCGTGTACAGCGTCTCTTCTATTACGCCCTGGTTTTTCTTCGAGTTTTGCTGGATGTGCGTCGCTGCTTTGTTCGTTTTGAGCGTGTCTATAAGGAGCGCAATGCCCTTAGACGGCGGCTCATCGAGCAGATACTTCTTCTTGTGCTCGTCTGCTTCGTAGAGGGCGCTCTCCTCCTCTTTGCTTATCTCTGTTTGCCTCTCTTCGGGAAGGGGCTCCGGCGCATCTTCGACCCGTACTTTATTTTCGAAAAGCACGGGAAGCTTTACGATTAGCGGCCTGGCAAGCTTGACGACGATTCTTCTCGGCGGATGCTCTGCTTCGTCGTTGCTCAGGTCGTGCTCTGCCTGCTCGTCCGCTCCTGTCCCGGATACCACCTCGGTTGGCTCCGACACCAGCCGCAGGATCTCCTCCACAACCTCTTCTGTCTCCGAATCTCCTAAGTACGTCTTTTTCACTCTCTCTACCTCTTCTCTGCACCTCTGGAGCTTTTCGTACAGCGGAAGCCCGGCGCACCTCCCCGCGTCCCGTATGATTCTCAAAACGTGCACTCTCACCACCCTGCTCTCGTCGATAATTCTCGCCAGGACGCTTTTCAGCACGCTTTCTGAGTGCAGAACCACCAGAGACTCGTACGCAGCCATTCTCACCTTGTAGAAGTTGCGCTTTGAAACGTACGGCAGCATTCCCTTGACAGAGATCTCGAGGTACCCCTGGACCGCGAGCCTTGTCAGCGCCTTGATTGCCGCACACGTAACGATGTTCTGGTGGCTCGGCACCACGAGGTCTTTTCTCCTCAGCTTTTCTATCTCCACCACAAACGGAGTCGCGTCCAAATACGCGTCCGAACAGAGAGCCATAGATAGAGAGGTGATGATGTCTGCGAGGTAGAAAGAGTCTTCGTACGGATTTCCCGTGTTGTCGTTGTACCTCATAAGATTCAGCAAAAAAGCCGAAACAACGTTCTTCGCGCGAACCGTCCTCTCCCCAAGCGTCTTTGTCCGATCTAGCTGGCACAGCGACATGGACGCCGCGATGTTTTTCTGAAGGAAGTACGATCTAAACTGCAAAAAGTCGTTTGTTCTCACTATTGTCGTGTTCTGTATGCAGTAGTTGCTTATGAAGTACTGCACCACCCTTTGGAACCCGAAGTACCCCAGCTCTTCGTTGGCGCTCTTCGCAAGCAGCACCCCTGCAGATATGCTTATCTTGTAGAACATGTTGGGGTCTGCCATAACGCGCTCCAGTACAGCACACACCGACTCGCTCGGGTTTTTCTGCAGCCCGGAAAGCGCCTCCATCTGCCCGTACACGTCTTTTTCGCTCACCAGCTGCTCTGCGAACATGTAGTCCGCCTGTGCGATCGATCCCACCTTCATCCACTCCAGCCCGGGATCCATTCTGATCCACAGCAGAGACGGCGCTTCCTCCGCCTTCTGTTTTCTCTTCTGGCTGCGGTGGCTGCCCGATATCTCGTGTGTGGTGGTGTTAGAGCCAACGGATAAAACGTGGTCCATAACGGAGTCTGTTTCGTACACGCGCAGGCATATGTTTCCCGATATCTGCCTGTTTGCCTCTGGGTGCACCGAGTGGAACTTCTGCCTGATTGTCACCGATAGCCCGGTCGCTTTGCTGCTCTGGTCCACCTGCACCGCGATCAGAGGGATTCCCGTCTTGTAAACGTACCACTCAAATAGAGACCTTACGTCTTTTCCGGTAATTCCCTTCACGACCCGAACTAGGTCCACGGTGGTGGCGTTTTTCATCTCGAGCACCTCTTTCATTATCTTCTGCATAAACGCTCTTGTCAGGTTGTTTTCGAGGGTTCTGATAAAGATCCCGGACTTCTTCACGAAAAATTCCGATCTCAGGGAGCTTTTTCTTCTTTCGCTCGATGATAGCGGCGGCTCTTCCACGTCTTCTCTGTAGATCTGCTCCATCCACCTGTTCTGTTCGTACTTCACTTCGTTGATTCCTAAAAACGTCTCTAACAGGAACATTGTCAGGTGCTCTGCTAGGCCTGCGTACATCCACTGGTCTGCTTCCGCTGTGCTGTACGAGAAGATGCCGAAGTACTGCTCGGAGACTATCTTTGCCAGCACTCTGATGCTGGAAAAGCACTGGTCTATCGCCTCGGGGACCATTATCTGGGAGATGTTCAGAACAGCAAACCCGCTGCCAACGATGTTCTCTATCTCAACTGTGCTGAAGACTATGTTGAATCTTGTTATGGGGAGCTTAAACTCGAGGGCGTTTTGGAGAAGGGCAAGGGAGCTCTTGATCACCTCAAGCGTCTCCTTTTTGCCTGCAACGAACCGGTCCGATAGTCTGGCAGGTATGTGGACGCTGGTCTTTCCCGAGCTTGTTTCTTCGTAGACTCCGCCTGAAAACGCTATTTTGCCGAGTCTTTCTCCTTTTATCTTGTAGTGGTACGTTTTTGTGCTTCCTCCGTCGTACACTCCCACCAGCGCTCCCGTTGAGAGCACGTTCATTCCTGCGATGTTCGGGACTATATAGACCATTTCTACTTCTTCAACACGTTTGTCGATGAGAGGAAAAAGCGTTTCTGCGCACCCGTCAAGCGCGTACCCGACGAACTCTTTTTCGTTTTTATCTTTCTCGTTAGAAAAACTGACGCTCTGTATCTTTTTGTCCCCGAAGTACGCGATCCTGATTTTTTCGGTGTTTTTTGGGATCTGTTTTTCTCTTTCTAGCTCTTTCCACGCCCCTTCCACCACCACCTCGACTTTTGCCACGTGTATTTGCTGCGCCAGAATCTCCAGCTCCTTAGCGGCGCCCTCAAGTTCGCTATTTACTCCGCTGACCGTGTAGATACTCATTCCCGAGTACGTTTCCTTGTCTGCATCTATATATAGAATGTTTTTCTGGTGGTTTACCTCCATACTATAAAAAATATTTCAGAATAAAATATTCAGAGATATTTAAAGATACACTAATTAAGGTCGCAGGGCGGCGGTGCTGGTGGTTCAGCGGCAAGGGTAGCTGTGGGGTGTTTGAGTGAGTAATTTGCAGGTTGCAGTGTAGTTAAGCGACTAATTTGTTGATTGTCGGATGTTTGTGTGAGTAATCTTTGCTATACCAGTCCGGCTTACTGCCAGAGCTGGTAGATGTCTGGTTCAGCAGATACCATCCCCTTACCTTCTCAGCCGATATCGCCATACATTGCCAAAAATGGAAATTAAAAAAAATCAGGTATATTTTTTCAATTTTTTGCGATTTTATGACTTTAAAGAAACAAAAAGCAGATTTTACGCACGAGAAAGATGCGAGGCCCCTTAAACCAGCTTGGCGAGTGCAACTCGGGGTAAACTGGATATTGTCAGCAGCCTGCTATTTCCTTTTTTCACTTTTAGACCCCCTGTCTCTGATAAGGAGCTGTGGAGTTCCAAACTTGCTTATAAAACAAGAGGGTAAGTCTATCTTGAAAAGTGTGCAATACCAAGGAGCGGACACACTTGCGCTGGTAGCTCTGCTATCTCTCTTAGGCTTGTCAGAATTTCCTGCCCTAATTGGGATATCTCCAAAAGATATGCGAATAAAATCGGAGACAAGAGCGCTGAGCAACCCGCTTGGAGCTGCTAAGCGGAGATATCTGTATGCCACTGCGACCGCTGCAATTCTACTTCTGCAAGCCGCATCCATCAGAACATCTGACATGCCGTGGAGATACTGCACCTACATCAGCAAAAGAGACTCTAACGGACACTGCAAGGAAATGCGCTACAAAAACGCGCATTCCGTGTACAACCGCCAAAACAACGGCTTTTTCAGTGTGCAGTGCAGCGACGAAGACAAAAAGCAAATATGGGAAGGGTTTCGCAACTGGTCTGGCACATACAAGAAGGTCAGAAATAACGCAGTGTTCGCTACTCTCGACTCCAAAAACGGAATGTTTTTTGAAGAGCAGATAGATAGCGAAAAAAATCCAGTAAGAAAAATCAGCTATACCAAAAACCACAGAATCTACAACATAATCGTACCCGAGGTCGGAGGATTTTTCTACAGCTATGAGAACAAAGATTTCTTCACCAAAACTCTCTTGGATTACAAAAAGAAAATAATGCTCTCTGCAGACTTCGACTACAACAATCGCTGCCTGCGAGTCACCTTTCCAAGCAATAGAGTCCTTAACTTCCATTACTATGGTGACGGGAAGAGGTCTGCGATCTGCACCGATGAAGCTGGCAGGAAAATCAAGGGGGCAGACTTCGATGTGTACGGGAAAATCACAAGAATAATAGATGAGCACCGCAGAATTATTACTTACGAGTACGAGCCAAGCGGTGCCATCAAAGCGACCTACAGGCTAAAAAAAGAAACAGAAAACGGAACAGACATACCGCACAGAGTTGTTATGTACGACAAAGAGGGAAGGAACTACAGAACAGAAGCCCTGCAAACAAACATCGAATATGTTTACTACCCAGATGGAACGGTCTTAGCGAAAGACTCTAAGCCGTACGGAGTGCAAATCTGCACCACTGCGTTCGACCCGCACGGGAAACCGGTGGAAAGATACATGCCTCTAGATGGCCTTAAATACATCTACAGCCCGGATTACAAAGGCACATATTGCGGCACCATAAAAGCCACAAATGATGAAGTTATAGGCGTGTTTGAATACGACAGGCACGACAGCATCGCGCTAGAGGCGCTGAATAACGGAACTAGAAGTGTTTTTGGGTACGATCAAAATGGCGGCTGCCAGATACAAACATCGAATATTAACACCCCGGAACTACCGGCCTTGATATCCATCTACAACAACAACGGAAGTGTTAAAACTTCGAACATTGGAGGTCTATACATCCAATATACGCACAATGAGGACGGAAGTTTCACTGCAAAATACATGGGTAGAGAAGATCTGTCTGCGAGGATTCTCTTCTACAACAGCTCCGGGCTATGCAGAGAGAAGCATTACCGTAATACAAAGATATTCTACGAATATGCGGATAACAATAGCGTTATCGAAACACAGAGGAAGCTCGAAAACGGCGCGTACAATGAGACAGAGATACACAAGTACGACGAAAAGAGAAGACTTATTGAAAGCTTATTTGTGGGAAGATACATCGAGACGTATGAATACAAGGAAAATGACGTGATAATCAAGACGGTTATGTCGCTTGACAGAAAGCCTTTGACTATCTTCTTTCCGGAATATTACGAAGAGTACAGCTACAGTGAAGACACGTGCACCGTGAAGAGAACATACCACGAACACGGACAATCCTGAATACGCAAGCAAGATTAAAAAAGAGGAAGAGTAGATCGCATAACGTGTGCATTATCCGGGTGCATCTGATTTGCAATAAAGGTGAGATAGCGATTATGTAGATCTCATATCGAAGAATAAAAGATGCTAGTATGGGCTATTCAGTTAGATATCTTGCGGTCGACAGATTATTCACTTGAATATCTCGTGGTATACAGATTATTCAGTTAGATACCTCGTGGTATACAAATCACTCGCTTAACCACTCCGTCGTCAACATGAATAATTGTGAGCATATTCAGGTGCAGGGTACCCTCTCGGCTTTATTAATAAACCACGACCAGCACCAACAGCAAGTATCTTTTAGCCTTGAGGGACTGCACAAACATCACTTAAGCGTCTTTCTACTTTCTTAACTGCTGTTCCTCGGTTTTTTCGCCATTTAGCTCTCTAATTATCACATTTTCGATCAGCACTGCCGAGTCTATGTATTTGGAGACGTAGGATCTGATGCACGCCTTGTCGGTCTCTCTGCACTCATTAGAGACGTTTTTTCTTATTCTCTCTAGGATTGACAACATAAATTTAAATCGCGAAATATTTCGTAAATTAAGCGTGCCGGCTGCGTCCTTATTATATTGGAATACGGGTATATATATCGGGCGTGCAGGATGGCAAAACAGCCCGTGCTAGGGTGCATATGGTGGAGTAGATTTAACCGATTTACCCACTCTCTTACACCACGCATCTGCTACCGCGTTCAAATCCATCCAAACTCTTTCCGTCTAATCCTTGTTACCGCTTAAACGGCCACCTTTGCTACTCCTCAAACACACCACACCCACCTTTGCTACCACTTAAATACTCCACGTCTAGCAAATCACCACTTAAATACTCCACGTCTAGCAAATCACCACTTAAATACTCCACAGCTAGCAAATCACCACTTAAACACCCTAACCCACCTTTTCTACCGCTTAAATACTCCACAGCTAGCAAATTTAAATTTAAATGGACTCGATAGGACAGTACAGAGCACAAATAAGAGAGTTTATAGAAAAGTCGAGAGGAGAAAGAAGGTACAAGGCAGAGCTTCTTGCAACGCCTCCCCCAGAAAGAATAGTCATAAACATGGCAGATATAAGAAAGTTTTCCAAAGAGCTCTCCGTCTCTCTAAAAGAGCACGCCACCTCCCTTATTCCCGTCTTCGAAGAGATAGCACAGGAAATATCCCAGTACCCAATCAGCATAGGGATCACAGGAGTCGTCGGAGGAGACAAGACAACGCCAAGAGACCTCCTTTCCTCCCTCCTCGGAAAACTCGTCCAGGTCGAAGGAATCATCACAAGCGCGTCTCTGGTGCGCCCAAAGATCAAAAAAAGCGTCCACTACAACAAAACCGCCAACTCTTTCGTTTACAAAGAGTACAGAGACCTCACAACCCTCAGCAACCTCCCCCCTACCACCACGGTAATCCCAAAGCAGTCCGTAGAAGGCAACAAATTAGACCTTGAGCACGGACTAAGCGAGTACATTTCGCACCAGTCTGCCGTTCTGCAAGAGATGCCAGAGCTCTCCCCTCCAGGACAGATGCCGAGAAGCGTAACACTCGTGCTAGAAAACGACCTCGCAGGAAAAATCAAGCCAGGGGATAGGGTACGCGTCTACGGAACGTTCAAATGCGTTGCACAAATAAGAAATCAGCTGGAAAGCCTAAAAACGTCCCTTATCGCCAACAACATCGAATTTATCAACAGAGGAGAAGACAGCAGAGGAGAAATCGCAGGGGTAATGCAGATACTCGAAAAAGAAGGCGTCAACGGAATAGTCAAACAGATCGCCCCCTCCATATACGGGCACCTAACAGAAAAAAAAGCCATTCTCCTTCTAATGGTGGGAGGCTCCCCAGTAAGCACCCAGACGGGAAGAATCAGAGGAGACATCAACATGCTGATGGTGGGAGACCCCGGGGTAGCCAAGAGCCAGCTGCTCAGATACGTCCTCGACATCTCTCCCCTCGCTGTATGCACCACAGGAAGGGGCGCCAGCGGAGTTGGACTTACCGCCGCCGTAACTACAGATCCAGAAACCGGAGAGAGGCGAATCGAAGCTGGAGCGATGGTGATTGCGGACACGGGAATAATCTGCGTCGATGAGTTTGATAAGATGGATGAAAACGAAAGAGCTGCAATACACGAGGCAATGGAGCAGCAGACCGTTACGATCGCTAAAGGAGGGCTGCACGCCACCCTTAACGCCAGATGCGCCGTTATAGCGGCAGCGAACCCCGTATCGGGGCAGTACAGGCCAGCGCTCTCCCCACGAGAAAACATCCGCCTTCCCGAGAGCATCCTCACGAGGTTCGATCTCATCTTCATTATGGAGGACAGTCTCGAACACGATCTGGAAATAGCAGGACACGTGCTGAAAAGAAGGATGGGAAGGGCGCAGACGGTCTCAGGCCTAACGCAGAAGGAGATAAGGAGCTACATCCAAAGGGCAAAAGAGACAGAGACCTGCTTAACAGAAGAGACGAGCGAATACATCGCACAGGAGTACCAGAGAATGAGAGAAGAAGGAGAGAAGAACAAAAACAACCTCACTAGGAGCGTTACTGCGAGAATGCTGGAGAGCATTATTCGAATATCAACAGCGCACGCTAAAGCGCGTTTTTCAAGTAAAATCGAATTAGAAGACGCGGAGGCAGCGGTTCAGCTGGTAGAGGCCGCAATATGGAGGAAGCCAACGAGAAAAAGAGCCAGGAGCGGCGAACAGAAGAAGGAACTAGTTGAAATTCTTTATAGCTACATAGAAAAAAACCCCTACGATAAGATTTTGTCGCTAGAAAAGATTGTTGAGCTGTGCGGAGGTGATCGAATCGGGGTAGAAGAGGGCCTGAAAGAGCTTGAGAAGGAGAGCGTCATAGCACTTGCCGATGGAATGGTTATCTTTCCATAAGCGGGTAGGTGGGGTGGGTGAGATGAGATTGATAAGGTAGGTGAGATAGATAGATGAATGGTAGGTTGATGAGTGGATTGATAGATGAATGGTATGTGGATATATGTATACCTCTTAATTAGCTAATGTCACCACCTACCCAATATCACCTAACCATCTCCCTCACCTATCGCCACTCTACAACCTCATCTAAGTCTATCTGAACGGCATAGGAGTGTCTCTTTATCTCTACCTATAAGTTATTTAGCACCACTCCTTCATAATCCGCTCTACCCTAAAACCTACCCTAGGGCATGGCTTCTCTGGGAGACTTTTTATGGGTTATTTTGTTTTTGGCTTTTTGGTCGCTTTGATAATAGCTGATCTCTGTAGCTTTGCTTCTTCTTTTGATAAAGAGAGTTTTTTGTTCATATCTTTGATTGTTTTTTCTATCTCTTTTTTATTTTTGCCTGTGGGCTCTATTTCGCTTCTTTTTACTTCAAATTTTTCTTTGCTGATCAGGCTCTCGAGTCTTAAACATCCCTTTGGAGTGGTGGCTGTGTTTTTGATAACTCTGTACGGCATGGGCGGGTACGGCCCAACTTCGCTTACCACTGTGTCTCCCGCTTTGGCTCTCCATCTTTTTGCGATTTTTTCTAGTTTCTGTGCTTCTTTTACAACAAAAGACCCTTTTCCGTTATATACGTACGCGTTTTCGATCATTTTATCTACGTACCTGAACACTTCGCTCTTTTCAACACATTCCATGTTTTTTACCATCCGTTCTATTTCGCTGAGACACCTTGGCTCCGAAATAACCGTCAAATAATCTGGCGCGATATCTTCCGTCACGTGCTCGAGAAAAATCCCGTGCGCGTCCTGCGCGATCATCTCCTCCAGCACCATCACCATCTCTTCGTACCCTTCAACACTTTCCGCAGCAACCTTCTTCCTCTTTTTCTCTATCTCTGTAATGCTCCTCTTCTCTCTACTCCCTATTCCCCTTATCAACTTCGCTATTTTAACAAGTCTGTTCGCAGTGTACCTAAACAGCGTGCAGAGCGCCCCCTCCCACTTAGACGTCGTGAAATTATCTTGAATATCGCTATCTTCCTCTTCTACGTCTACTTCGATGTTTGGAACGTACTCTCCCCATCCTGCAAGCTCTGTGCTCGGTATGTCCAGCCTCAGCTTCTTGTTGATCGTTTTTTTCCTTCTTCTGACCGCCCACACTGCGCACATGTCTCTTACCAGCTCTGTTGATCCTTTTCTTCCGTTGAGATCTCTGCACACGATTCTGTTCACTGTGTAGTGCAGTATTTTCGGCTCGATTGCAGATATAGAGCTAATAACGGTTTTTTGCGGCGTCCAAATGCCAACGTTTTTTCTTATCACCGGCGTAGCGCTTAGCGCCGGGTAGTTCAGGTCCGGCTGCATCCAGGAGGCTCCCGCGCCCTCTGTTCTTCTTCTCGGGTCGTGCGCTTCGCAGTACATCAGGTAGTTTCCTAAGTCTATGTACAGGTCCTCTTCTCCTGCGCATGTCGCGTGGTACTGATGTTCGCACCCTAAGTACGCGCACGGCACAACCCCTCCGCGCTTGGAGCCGCATGCGCTGCATACCCTCGAGTTTCTTCTCACCTCCGATATGTCCACAGGCTCTAGGAACGAAAGATTCTCGAATCTAGCGCTGGGCACCAAAAGCGCGCATAGAACGTGGCACCAGTGCCCAGATCCTGTTTTCTTGAGCGCGCCTCCTTCTAACGTGCACAAAAAACACCCTATCTTTCTGTTAGGCTGCAATAAGCACGGCCTGCACAGCCAACTGCCATCCGGTATGTTCGGTATTCCGTAGCACGCCTGGTGGACTGCGAGATTGCACCCGTCGCAGAACACGAGAAAGTTCTCGTTGGATGTTTCTTGGTCCCCGCAGATGTTGCATTCGCTTGGCTGTTCTTCGTTGTCTTTGACTTTTGTTACTGCTATCCTCTGGAGAAAGTGGTGCTCTTTTTCAAGCCTGTCCATCACCAGCTCGTAGGTGTCTTCTGTTATCCACGTGTGTTTTTCCGATAGTACGTCAAGTATTTCCTTATCTATTTCATCCATGTTATACTCGACGAACTGCGCACTCCTCTTGTCTTCTTTATTCGCGGCTATTTGGAGGCAGTTATTCTCGGCTCTGGCGACCATGTGGAAAAAAATTTTGGGTATTTATTGGGGTGGTGATATAGGGTGGTGTGTTATAGGGTGGTATGACATGGCATAGGTAGTAAGTGTGGTGATATGGTATGGTATTGTGGGATGATATAATATGACATGACATGGATGATAACTGTGCTATCGATAGCATGAGTGGTATGGATGATAACTGTGCTATCGACGGCATGTGTGACATGAGTGATATTGCCTCTTATCTACATAACCCATGCTATAACCCATAATGCCAGTTAAATGGCAAATAATCGTGACGGTTGGCACCACTATCCATCTCTTCTGACTTCTTAACTAAGTAATAGCGCCAACTCTGCAGCCTGCTGATATTTATTCAGATAGTGCGCACATCGACTTAGCCAGGACCATTTTTACCTGTGAGTAGGACATGTTCAGCTCTTTCGCGACCTCCTCAAGCGTCTTGTGCTGCAGCCCCAGCGCGATCAGAATAACTTTTTGGATCTGTGATGTCGCGATCTTTTTTGATAGCAGAACAGATTTTGAAAGAGATGGAAGAATGTCGAGAAGTATTCGCAGATCGAGATTGCACCGCGCGTACTCCTGCATCCTTCTTCTGTGGTCATTTTCTAACTGGAGCGCGTTTTCGCTAACCGGCGCGATCAGCTGCGACGCCAAAGTGCTTGGAAGAGATTTGAACGTCCCCGGAAGAAGCTCAACAAATCTTCTAGCGAACTCTCTGTTCGTATCTTTGATTTGAGCGTGCGCTGCGATTCCAAGAGCTCTTACCATAATAATCGAGTGTTCCCCTGTGCTTTTGCACTCGGTGTGCTTGAGATATAGGGGAGACATCCCGAGCCTGTCCCAGAACTCGAATAGTCTCTGCGTCAGCCCGAAAGACGCGCCGATATAGTGGACGGGAGGGATCTCCAGCGTGTTTAGAGAACAGAAAAGAACGTTAGAGGCCGCCCTGTTAGCGTTTGTTTGACTTTTTGATACGCTTGTTGAGAATTTTTTATGACCGCTTTGATTGTGGTTGTGATTTTCTGAAGATTTTTTTCCGGTGGTGCTGGGCGTATCTCTTTTGTATGGCGCGTCCTCTATCTCTGCTCTGCCGAGCGCGTCTGTGGCCTGCTGTCCTGATACCGTTTGCGATATGGTGTTTATGAGATAGGAGCCGTATCCCATGGACTGCGCGTCCGGGTGGATGGCAATGCGCACGACTCTTATTCCCACGAGCTTGAAAAACTCGAGGTTCAGATAGTACTGGGAGAGCGACCAGGGTATCATGTCGCCCTCTTCTGTCCTGTTTTCCTGGTACGCCGTGTCGTGGGCGGGGCTCTCTCCGCCCTCAATAGCCGCCTGGCACAGCCCGAGCACGCGTCCTTCCTCCGTTAGAAGGCATAGGAGAAAGTGTCTGCTGTTTTCCGCAAGCAGCTGAAGGTCGTTCGGGCTGTTCTTGTAGTGTCCGGAAAGAAGTATGCTGGACAGAGACGAGAGGACCTTTTCTGTCTCTGGCATTCCCGAGAAAAGCAGCGGCTTGTTCAAAACAAAAATTTTACACCTTTCCTTTTTTGGAAAACTCGCCATCGGCGGTATTTCTGGCGCCAACGAAAGAGACGCGTTGAGCCACGCCTCCACTGGGTCCCCTCTGCCATATCTGATCGGCTCCTCCAGCCGCACCATCTCCGGCCTGATCGCCTTGAAAAACTTCAGTGAGAGCGCCTGCCCCGTTCCCTCGTATCCTGCGGTTGTGGACGATAGTAAAACGGGATAGACGCCCATCATCTCCTTTAGCACGGAAAGAGGAACCGCTGCAGCCTCGTCCACCACAAGCAAAGAAGGAGAATAGAGAAGCTTGTGCGGCACGGAAAACCTCACCACTTGGTAGTGCGTTTTTGATATAACGACTTTTTCAACGACTTTTTTGTGAGTTTTTGAATATTCCACGTGGTAGTCGATCTGTTCTTTGTATCCGTTAGCGCTCAGCCCGATAATCACGAACTCGAAAAGGGTCTGTACGTTAGTCAGATGCGGCGAGGTGATCAGGATGTCGTTCATGCCCTTCACCACCGCAAGAGACACGCCTAGCCCGAGCGCCGCTGATTTCCCGCGTCCTCTATCTGCGGTCACCGCCAGGACGCCTCTCTGGTCCAGCGCTGCGCCCATTTTCACCACCGCCTCGATCTGGTCTTTTGTCTTACACTGCTGCAGGAGTACCGTTGTGCTGTTTGCGCTAATCACACTTAGAGGGTTCAGCGGGTTTGTCTCTTCTTTTATCTTCTCGATGTTCTTTTCAAGTACCTTTGCCGTTTCTTTTATCAGCGTGTTTTCCTGCGTGTTCTGGTTATTTCGATCTGCTCTAGCATCCCTTGTCCTGCCATTTTTACCATCTCTGGTATCCCCTGACCTGTCATCTCTATCTCCTCTGGCATCCCCTGTCCTATCTTCGCTGCTGATTACGCCGAGGCTGCCGTCTATCATAATCTGTCCGTCTGAGCGGGCAAGAAGCGTGTAGAGCCTGTTTGTGAAAATGCTCTCTGTTTCCTCGACGGGCACCACGACAATGCCGCCGCCTCGGACGCTTTCCACCACGCTGGCGAGCGCGTTCGCTTTGATTTTCGAGAACTCCTGGATGACGCACATGTCTGTTGTTGTTCCGAGCACCTTGCTGCACTCGTGGTGAAGCACGTACGTTATCTCTGTGTTGACGACAAAGGACTCGAAGTTCGTGAGAGACGCGTCTCCGGCGCTTCTTCTCTTTTTTGCTTTGGATATTTTGTCTGCCTTTATGTCGAGGTCTTTTTCGTACACCCACACGACACTTGGCCTGACGATGTGTCTTGAAAGAAGCGAGTGTATGTGGTGAACAACCTCCCTGAGCTTGCCCTTCACGCGTATCACTGTCCTGTGGTTGTTTGCCACTCCTTTCGCGATTGTTTCCACGAGTTTCTTGTCAATGCGCTCTTTTTCGGCTGATGTGCTCATAAAAATTTTACGTACAGCGATGAAATTGTAGTGTATTTTCAGCGTTGGCTGTGGATGTTTGTGCGAAACAAGGGTATTCAAGGCGGCCTGTAATCTGCTTATGTGCGCGTTCATCTAGCTTTTATTGTTGGTCGTGATTTATTGTTGGTGCTATTGGCTGCGTGCTTCATTGCCGTCCTTTCTTAAAACGCTATTCGGGGCGCTCCTGCGTAGACCTGATCTTTTACCTGGCAGGTTTGTGGACTCTTTCAAAGTTACGCGTGCTCGGCTCCTCCACTAATAAAAAACATACCCGTACTTATTGAAAAAAAAGTACAGGATCCTTTCAAAATGCCAGTCTGGTCATGGGTTTGGTGCTATCGTTAGCACGGGTTATCAACAAAATAAGGCTGAGAACGGGCCCTGCACCACCAAGGTATAGACACGCAATAAAACATAAGGACTGAAATGGAAGAGAAGTCTTATCAACTAGGGGTGTACGTAGATGGGGGGTGTGTTGGATAGGAGGTGTATTGGATAGGAGGTGTAAGCAGAATAGTAGCACCCACCCAATAACAATACCCACCCTTCCAGTCACCCACCTAACAACAGTACGTACCCTGTCAGTCACGCGGTTTCAGAAAAGCTCCCGCAGAGCCGAAAACTTTTCATGTTCAAAAGATACAAGCTGCAGCCGAAAAAGCACAAGCCGCTCTCGCTTCGAACAAGGAAGATAGAAGTCTCGCACCGAATATCGGACGAGAACCTCAAAATACTTGCGATGCTAAAACACAGCTCGTCAACTGTCAGAATGCGCGGGGCAAGAGAAGCAGAGAAAATGGAAACGGTTTCGGAAGAGATGGTGAAAGAGGTGATGAAAATGTGCCAAAGCGAGAAAAAAGAAGTCAGAGCAGCGTTCTACAACATATCAGAGAGGCTCGTGGCAAAGTCTCTCCCGTCAGAAAAGAAGGTCTGGGAAGAGCTCCTCGTTCTCTACATGGGCACAATGAAAACGTGCACCGTCATAGATGTCAGAAGAGACTCTCTGAAAATGCTGGACACTCTTATCAGACACTTCCCAGAAAGGCTTGTCCGCGCAAAGCACGAGCTGATAGCGTGGCTCGAAAACGACCTCAGAATAGTCAGCCTTGAGCCAGAGCACGAAAAATGGAAGCTCGGGATAGAGAAAAGAATCCCGCTACTGAAAGGCCTGAAACAGGCGCCGCACATAAAAGCAAACTACACAGACAAAATAGAGATTAACCATTCGTATCTATCGATAAACAGCGTCATAAAAAAACGCTTTATATCTGGATAGGCATCAGATCTGGTTTAGCACTATTCCCAGAAGGACTCTTGGGCAGCGCGATCTGTTGCGATATCTTTACCAGATTAGGCAGTATACTAATAAGGTTGTAAAATTTGCAAAGGGTGGCATATTTAACCGAATGATCTGGAGAGCAGGACATATTTAGCTGAATGATCTGTACACCTTAGGGTGTTTAACTGAATGATCTGGAGAGCATGGGATGTTTAACCGAATAATTTGTAGACCGCGGGATATCTGGCTTTTCAGTAACTATCACCTACTCCTTGACATGAGATCTACAAAATCTACACCGTCCAAAATACCCCCCCTACATTCACTTAGATACACCGAAATACTAAGAGCCTTTCGATATCTAACAAGTTAGCACACGTGTTCAGCACGCATCTATTCTGCCAATTCGCGTGTACTCTTCTTTTTACAAGCTCCGCCTATCTCCATGTCCTCCTTCGTGACCGACAGCTTTCCCTTTGCGGGATCCGGCCTGGCAGTGAGTTTTACCGCCTTCTGTCCAACCACAAATACGTGCGTTGGCTCCACGTACTCCTCAACTACTCCGGTCACAGAAGAGGACACGAGAATGTCCAGGTTGTGTGGCTGGATTATGTGATCGTACATTCCGTAATCAACTGCGCTTGTTTTCAAGATAGTCGAGATAAACACTCTTTGGTACACGAGGTGCGCGAGAACGTCCTGGGCCCTTCCCTCTCTGCCCTTCCTCCGCTCGACCGCGTGCAGCCCAAATAGCATGTCGTGCGTCGACACGCCAATGCTGACGCCGTTAACGTAGAGAATGCACGGGTTCGGGAGCTCCACGGCCTGCGCGTCTCCCAAGTCTGCCTCGTATGCGCTGGTGTTTGGTAACTCGTACACCTTCTCGAGAAACTCCACGGGGTATACCATCGTTGCGTGCACGCTCGTCACAAGAGGCACGAAAACAACCTTTGTTTTTGTTTTTTTGAAAATTTCTGCATAACGGACTCTTTCCTCTTTTGGCAAATCACCAATAACAATAAAAACATCTGTTTTAATGCTCTTGAGCTCCTCTTCCTCCAGCGCGTCCCTTCCAGAGAGCTTCGCGACTACCAAACTGAACTCTCTTTTTGTTTCTGCGCCCTCTCTCTCAACAATATCCAGCGAGTAGTCTATCTCCCTCACCTGTATCTCTTCTCCCATGCTGTTTGTTCCGAGTATCTTCACAATCTGTCCTGGAAATAGCGTATAACTGGCAAGTCCTGTCAGATCCAGCGAGAAGACCTCCTTTCCAAGCTCTTTTGTAACACAGAGCAGGTACGCCCTGTTGTCTGCGTTATCAAAAAAAACCATGCCAATAAACAGCTTTTCGAAATGCGTTCTACCGCTTGTCACTTCGTACTCTGCTCCGCCAAACATCTCGATCCTTTTCCTTATGAACTCGTACAGCTTTTCGTACTCCGGCGAAAATCTGCTGCTTTTCTGCTGGGGCGCCCTTGCAGACACTTTTAGATCGCGTCCACCAACGCTCAGCCTCTTTATTATTTGGTCCTCTCTTATGCGCTCCATGAAAATATTTTGAACTGCGCTCTTTCATACGCGCGCCCACAAAACTTCTCCCAAGCCCCCACGCCTTGCCACCAATCCGCCAGCCAGCTCTACACCTCGCCCCTCCATCATTCACCCTCTCCTACCACTCATTCCTACCGCTTACTCCACGACTCATCCCGCACGTTATCCCAAATACCATTGTCATTTCTCCTTGCTGTCTCCTGGTAGCTCAGTGGTAGAGCATGCGACTGTAGAGATGTGTTTCATCGGAGTTATCGTGAGGTCGGCGGTTCAATTCCGCTCCGGGAGATTTTTTGTTTTTATACTTCCAAAAAACGCCACAGAAGCTGGCAGCCGATGTCGCTCCTTCATAGAACACCAGTGCCATACCGCAGCCCATCTACATCAGTGCTGGTCACAGATCACGCCAGAAGTGGACGCAGTCGTTAGTGCACCGGTCACGGGTTATTAAAAAAATAAAGCTGTGCCTTTTATCCTACAGCTATCATCCGGCGTACAACCCGCTTGTCATCTGTGCCATCCAATAAATCACCAATCTACCATTCACCCATCATGCATCTACATCCACCAACCTATCCATCCGTCCTATCTAATACATCACCAACCTATCCACTCTCACCATCTGCACCCATATTTATTCGTCTGTTTTTCTTAACACGGCATTTTTTGTAGATCTTCCTAACTGGCACTCTTGCAACTTCTTCGAGAATCTCAGGGCTGTGATTGTCTCCTCAATCGAGGACCCCGGGTCTATGTTGATGATGAACGCTGTTTTGGCTCCTTCGCCAAGAGAGCTCCTAAGTAGCCACGTTAGTTTTGAGTTTCTGTACGGGATGTGCTGTGCTTTGTTGAAAATCGCGTACACTACGTCGCTAAGCGAGCTGAGGCTCTTGTTTATCTCCACAGCCTCTTTCATTCTGTCCCCCTCCGCTTGCGAGTGCGAGAGCCGCTCCGAGCCTGCCAGGTCCACGATGCAGAGAGACCCTTCTATCTCTTCTGTTCTGCTGTCGGTTTTTTTTTGCATTTTTATCCTTATTTGGAAAATCAGGTGGCTTCTGCTGCTTCTTTCGTTGCAGTTTGTGCTTCCTGTTTTTCTTTCGTTTGCTGCTCTGTTGAACTCTTCCTCGACCTCCTCTATTCTCACACTCTTCCACTCGTCTTCCTTCTGTCCAATCAGCTTGTCGTTGTACAGCTCCACTATGTTGATCTTTGCTTCGTACTCCCATCCGAGCTCCCTCTGCCTTCCGAACTCTTCCTTAAGCGTCTGGACTATCCTGCATACCACCCCCCTGTTTTCGGGCGTGCCCTGGACCGTGTATGTCTTGCCGCTTCCGGTGGGGCCGTACGCTAGAATACTCGCTTTGTACCCTTTTGTAGCGCTGAGCACGAGGTCCGATATCTGCAAGAACACGTCTGCCTGCTCAGAGCCTGGGAATATCACTTTCGAAAAAGGAAAACACATTCCTCTTTTGGGAAATTCGACCGTTGTTTCTGTTGCCTCCACCGGCTCTTCGCTTTTAAACGGCTTGATTCTGCACACGACCCTGATGCTTCCTTTTAGCTCGAGAATCTCTTCGAGCTGCTCCCTGAGCCTGTCCTCTGCCCATCGCTTGTACCTGCACAGCTCGTTTTCTTTTTCACTTGCGATGCTTTTGTACTTCTCTAACAGGTCCAGGCCGTTTTCTTCTTCTTTTCTTCTCAGTTCGTGCTCGTTGGCTGCGAGCGCCTCCAGCTGGTCCCTGAGAAACTCAACCTCTTCTCTTAGGTCGGATATTTCTCTGTCTTTTTCAACGCAGTGGTCTTTTCGCAGTATTCCCTCCACGGTGTTCTGCGGGTGCTGGGCGCTCGACTTAAGAAAGCCTGTGTTTATCTCCATGTACGAGAGAATGCTCGATATGCGCTGGGTGCGCTGCGAAACCATCCAGGCAAAAAAACAGCAGAATAAAAACACAGGCGACGGGACTCGAACCCGCGATCTTTCGATCCGAAGTCGAACGCGTTACCACTACGCCACGCCTGCACCGAAAAAACGCCCAATCAAACACATCGTAAATTGGTGAGAGATATCGTGGGTCGAGTAGGCAGGGTATGCAGCTGGATGGCGCATGGGTGTTATGGGTGCCGTGATAACAAGTAGGGCCTAGATTGCAAAAAACATCAGCTTCTATTTCCACTCCTATTCATCCCACTACAGTTATCATCCCCCTGCAATTATCATATCTACCACACTTACCATCCCGTCACAATCACCACACTTACTATTCCACATATCTACCACCATTACCACCCCACCTGCCCACAACAATCACCACACTCGTCATTTATTCTTTTAGGAAGTAGAACCCCTGCGCTTCTTTTGGCTCTTTACGTGACTTGAACTCTGGCCCTTCCGCTTTGAACTCGCTTGTGTGTCCGGGCGTGCCCTTCTGGCTCGTGTTGGCCAGGGATATTCCCTCGTGCTCCTTCTCTTGCACGAGTTTTTTCCAGTATGCGTGCGTTTCTTTTACGATTTCTGACGCTTTATTTGAGTCGATGTACTCTTCGTTGCACGCGAACTTGTTTGGCGGCGATCCTGCGGGCATTTTGTAGTTCCTGAACCACTCTCTTGTCTCCTCGAGAAACCCTGGCATGTTTTTCTTCACGTCTTCGATGTCGTTTAGAGTTTTGCTCATTTCATCTGCGGTATCTATCACGAGAATTTTCCAGTCGCACTCTCCTCCGTCGATCATCGCTATTCCCCCAAGTATTTTTGCTCTGTACACTTCTCCTGTTCTTTTGGTTGCGCTGCCTATTTCTATAGCGTCGATCGGGTCGTTGTCTCCTTTGCATCCCACTAGCTTGTCTTCTACTTCTGTGCTTTCCCACGTCTGCGGGATGGCTCCGTAGTTCCAGATGTAGCCTTTTTTGGGAAATACGTTCGTTATGAACCGGACTTTCCCGTTTTTAGTGTCCTGCTTGATCGGGTTCATCTTTTCTTCCTTGTTTATCTCCAGCTTAGCGTTGGTAAACCGCGGGATCTCGTTTACTACGTTAACTATTTTCTCGCTATCTGTCGGATATATCTCTATGTCGTGAAAAGGCGAAATTATCTTACCATCCTGTGTGATGTAGACTCTGTGATCCTCCGTGAACTCTTCTCCAAACTCTTGTGTTCTGTACTCCAGGCTCATTTTGCAAAAAATAACACCCAAAAAGATTTTTATACCTTTTCTTTTTGACCCCATGCAGATTGAATCAAACAGAAACAACTCTGAATATTTGTCTTGCCATTAGAACCAATAGGCGGTGCAGTGCGGCACGGCGTATTGGTTGTCAGCGCTGGAGGGTTAGTCGCAGACTATTTGTCTAATAGAAAAGGTATTTTAGGACGCATTTATGTAGACCGCAGGGTACTTAAGTGAATAATTTTTAATGGATCTTCTAGCCTTTGATGAGGTCTGCAATTGCAATAGTCAATGTTTATTGATTACTGGTCATGGATTGGGCAGCTAGGACCTGCTCTATTAAAATAAAGGTGTCTAGTATATTCTGTAGCATCTATGACCCCTTAAAAACTACTAATATGGTTTACGCTTGGAGGGAACTTGACGGGATTGGCATAGTCTTGGAAATATGTTTTTCTTCTGCAGTGAAGGTTTTGGTAAGCACATTTTTCTCGTTGATGATAATTTCCAGCAAGTCGAGACGGGCAAAATCCATAATGTATGGTTTGCCGAAGTTCTTAAGTGTCTCTTCTACCACCTTGATGCACTTCTGGTTGTTTTTGGTGTTGCATTTCAGAACTATGGCCATGGTGTCCGAGAAGTTGTAGAACTTGTGTGAAGCAACGAGCAAATGACTAAAAATATATAAAAAGTCATTAGGTTTTGCATTCTTAGATCTTTCAGGATGACGTGCACTTCAACGTTGGCAACCTTGTAAAGTTCTCTTTCTCGAATTATTTTAGAATGTTCGATTGTATCGTTGGTAGTTTGGGCCAAACTTCTTATATTATGGCTTTCTTCGTTATATAAATTTACAATCATGTTTTCTATGGTTATGGGCTGGCCTTCGTAGTGAGATGAAAGATAGTATGTAAATGTTCTATCCACATGTAGATAAGGAATAGAGATCGGTTTAGATTTAAGATGCTTTAGCCAGGCATGCTTTGTATAACTGGTTTTTGAGCTAGGTCTAACGAACGAAATAGGTACATGGGTTTCTCCTGTAGGCTGTAGTATATTCTGTTTAGGCGTACAATCGAATAGTCCAATATATCGTATTAATTCGACTTTCGATTTGATCAGATCTACTATATTTTTCATATCTACCGATTTTACTCTACAATTAAACAGAATAAGCGAAAGTCCTGGTTCGTTTACGAGTTTTAAAAAGGTTTTAACGACACATATGTTCACCAACATCAGTCTCCTTCCCCCCATGCTTCCTTGGGTCATTTTCTCGTATATACCTTTTGAAATGCGTTTTTTCATGTCCAACTTCATGTTACGAATAATCGTGTTAATTTTTCTTTCAACATTAGCAAGACCAGACCTTCCCACTCTATTAACTATGTCCAAATTCGTGTAGGGTGTGTTTTTCAGTATTTCGAAGAGACTACTTATAAACTTCTTGTAAGGATAACCGAAGTGAGTTTTAACACTTTTGTCTTCGATTCAAATATAACCAGGATGTTCTTGCTAGGGGGAAGGTCTTTCGCGGAGCGGTCTAAGCCCATCTTAAGGTAGGCACTGCCTTTTTTTCTCTTGATAAGTGCAATATTGTCTTGAAGTACAACGCAGATGACCAGATCGTACTCACACCACTCCAACTCGTGAGAATACGAGTTTGGAATGGCCCTAGAAGCCGAGCGGAGTGCATATATGGGTGGCTGTTGGGTGAGTGATGGCTCTAGAAGTCGAGGGGAGTAGAAAAATGGGTGGTGGCTGTTGGGTGAGTGGAGGTAAGGTGTATTGCGATGGTGTAAAGGATGATTGGGTGTATGGAAATGGTGAGGTGTATGGCGTTGGTGCGAATGGTGGCTGTACGAAGGAGGACGACGAGAACGCCAATTCTTCGTCACCATTTGATGTTACAGGCAGAGTGTATTCCAGAGCGAAAGGCCCTCTTGGAAGAAGCGAAATCGCAGAGGAGCTCTCTGACAACATCCTATCTCTGATTATATCTTGGTGGCTATTTGGGCCATACTCATTTTCCATCTCACCCGACCTGTCATTTTGTATACTCCCCTGCATGCCATATAGATTTATATCCATCGATGTGCCGTAAAACGAGTTGCTGTGGCTGATTTCATGGTAAGCAGGCTGGCTTTGGTTGTACATGCATTGTGACATGCTCTGGTCATAAAAAACACCACCAATGTTCTCGGAAGCAGGAGTCTGCACCATACCCTGGACTGGATCGGCATTTGCCAAGGAGTCTAGCAGAAAATACTGCGGTGCTTCCTCGACAAAATTACCTTTACGATCATACTGACTTTCCTCAGCTGGTGGAAATGCACTCTGGCCTAGATTGTACGCTGGGCATATTGCAGATGCGTTGTTAAGGGGGTTGCTTTCCAATGTGGTTATGTTATAGTTTGCAGCCGGGAAGAAATCATCACCCGCTGTGTTCTCCGAACACACATTTTCCAGCACATCGCCTATCAAAGGATCTGCAGGGTTCACTCTTGAGTTTCTCTCGTAAACTTGCATATAATTTTCGCTGTATGGCGTATCGTTTGTGAGATACTCTATTAGATTAAAGGGGGCGAATTGTTCGTATTGCTCTGCGCTATTCGTGCACCGCGTCTTTTGAGACAGGAAGAGAGAAATGACAACTACAGTTACTAAACTTCTGCATATCGAAGCTTTCATTATTTTTCTGATATCGCACTTTTATAGAGAATGCCAAGAAATATATCACAATTCAGCCCGTAGCCATCCAACTTTGTGATTAATCAGTATAACTCTCATTCTACTAGTAGAGTTCTCCAAATCGCTCTCTGGGGCCATTTGCATCTGGTGCAGCCACTGGAGGACACTTTGCACCATAGGACAAGAAATGTTATGGGGCTTGGGTATCTTGCGGATAATTTCTAGCAGCTAACACTGCTGGCCATGCCTTATCACAATGATGCATTCTAAAATACCCATACTTACAGCCACTATTCACTTAGCTACCCCAAGGCCCATGATGTGTTTATTTATGTTCCTGGCTTCTTTTGCTTTCTGTACGCTGCCGCCTTGTAGAGCTCCACAACCTGGACCTCGTCCCTGCCCAGCGAATGTTTTACCATTTTTCTGTACAGCTCTGGATCTGCCTTGATCTCTGTGTTCAAGATCGTTAGAAAATCACTCTCCATAAGGGGAAACAACGAAAACTTTTCAAGTTTTTCGGTTAGAATTTTTGTGCTTGCAAGGTACTCTTCGCATCCCGTAACTGCCTCCTCCAGGTAGAACACATAAGCCTTGCCAAAGCCTGGCTCGGAAGAAAGAGCCTCCTTCGGCTCTATTTTGTACAAAGAGTTCCCAAAAGCCTTGCTATCTGCCTTCAGGGCTCTTCTCACTATCACCGCGTCGTTTGGAACGGTAAGAAAAAAGACGCCGCCCTCTTTTAAGTTTCTGCATACGTTAGAAACTGCCTTTTCCAGCTCTTTTTCAGATCCAAATACGTAGTGAAAGCTAAACTGGCACATAACAACATCTGCTTCTTCGCACAGCTTGATGGTCTGCCTTCCAAAGTCTGCCTTGATAAAGTCTGCCTTGAACTTCTGCCCGCTTGCTCTCCTCAGCGCCTCGCTCAAAGAGTTCTCTGCTATATCGCATCCGTAGTAGTGCCTTATATTCCTAAATTTCAGCTTCGTCAAATCTCCTCCCTTCCCGCATCCGAGATCCAGCACGACAGAGTTCTCTTTAACATACTTCTCGATCAGCTTCTGCTTTATAAAGTTGTTGACCTGTCTAATCGATATAATTTTCGAATTATTCCTCTCTTCTACCTCCATTGGTTTTATTTTGTTGTAGTGGTCTGCCACGTTGTTGTTGTCCCCCATTGCTGGTAAGTGCAGGGGTGCCTCTCCATATAAATTTATTTTCTTAATAACGTTGTAGACCGCACATCAAAGACTAAAAGATATTTATAGTCAGCGCTACTCACAGCTTATTATCAGCGCTACCCACAGCTTATTATAAAATCATGCCGTCTAAGGCGCCCCTGCACCTACAAACGCCTGCATCAAAAACTATCCGCCTGAACACCCCACGCCCGCACTATAACTGTTCGACTTTTTGCTAAATTCTTTTATGAAGGATAAGCAAGAAACGCTAAATGAAATAATCCCGCAGTTGAAGAAGTATCTTGTAAAAAAATCAGGGGGGTCCGAAGTAGTTAGGGCACTTAGAGACACCCTTGCCCCTCTAGGTCTAAGTCTTAAGAAAAAGAACGCCCCGTACAAGCACCAGAAAGTAGTTAGAGAAAGAGAAATGAAAGAGTTTGAAAAAAGAAGGCAGAAGCTAAGAGAGGATGGAATAGTTATAAAGAAGCCCAGAAATAGGAAAAAAGAAATTAGAAAGAGAAAAAACAGGTTCTAACCGATGGCGCCGGTAGAGCGGGCCTGTGAGAAGATGGTGTAGTGGGTTGTTCTGGTCGAGAAGGCCACTACGTCCAGCTTGGCAGTGGCGTGATGTTGGTAATGGCGTGGTATTTGTGATAGGGCCATACTATCCACCCAACATACTATTCACCAAATATATCACCCATTCAAACATACCACCCACTCAAATACGAAGTGTCTGCCTGGATCTCTAACAGGAGAGTTGCCATGCTGACACAGTACCCTAAATAAAAACAAATACAAGTGCTAAGTGGATCTGAAAATTTTTAAATCTAAGCTATAACCAACCAAATTTGTGATAAAAATTTTTACGTAAGACCAGTCATCCCAGATTAGTTTGCCATTTCTGCTCTTTTCAAAAGCTGACTCTCTTTTTTGTTTACTCGACTTCGATTACCTTCAAATTTTCTTTTTAGTTCATTTTTTTTGTAAATAAACAGGATGATAGGATTAGGAGAGAATTTCAACGCAGTGCTCGACCAAATAGAGCTGGTCAGAAGAAAACAGCTTATGTACACGATCTTCAAGTTCCAGGACAAGAACACGACCCTTTACGAGATCAAAGACTCAACGAAAAACCCAGAAGAAGCAAAAAGATTCACAGCCAAAAAAGAAGAAGACCTGCAACAGCACTTCGAAGAGTTCAAGTCCAAGATAAAGAACTACGGGTGCTGCTATTCTATTTTCGATTTTGAAACCACCCTGGAAGACGGAACGCCGCGCTCCATGATTTTCCTGATTGCACTGATCCCTGACTCAAAAAGCACCAGAGAAGAGAAGTTCCTGTACGCCTCGCACACCAACACGATAACCAATAGAATCAACATAGCGGCAAAGCTCGTTCAAATCAACAGCTACGACGATCTGAGCTACGAATACCTGAAAAGCATCTGCTTATCGGTGAAGAAGGGATAATAAACAACCCAAAACTATGCGGCAAGTAACCAATAAAATATTTTGGTTTATATTAGGAAAAACAGGGGCGCGAATATGGCAGAGAAGAAAGAATCGTGTAGAGCTAAAGTGGTAGTGGTAGGGGACGGAGCGTGTGGAAAAACGTGTTTTCTAGAAGTGTACAAGTCGGGAGTATTTCCGGAAGACTACGTCCCCACTGTTGTCGACAACTTTGTTGTAAGGGAGCAGGTAGACCAGAAAGAGGTGGTCCTTACGATGTGGGATACGTCAGGGCAGGACGAGTACGACGCGTTGAGGCCCCTCTCGTACAGCAACGCGAATCTCGTTATCATTTGCTACTCGATCGAGAAAAAAGAGGTGCTTGGGAACGTTGAGGAGAAGTGGGTGAGCGAAGTCCAGAACTTGTGCAAAAATGTGCCGTATTTTTTGGTTGGGCTGAAGGCGGACATAAGAGACGCGTCGCCGCCGGAGCAGCTGGAGAATTTTGTGAGCACGAAGGAAGGAGAGGAGCTCGCGCAGAGAATAAAGGCGAAGTATTTCGCGGAGTGTTCGGCGCTGACAAGAAAGAACGTAAAAGAGTCTTTTCACGAAATAGCTAAGTATATATCGAAACATACGAAAGAGGAGACCGGGAAATCTCGGTTTAAATGTCTTTGGTGCTGTTGAGGTGGTGCTAGAGACGGTAGGGCGCGCTGTTGATGCAATAAAGGTTTGCAGAGTATATGGTGAAACGGTGGCATTCGATGGGACCGCATTGCTGCTCGTGAGGTAGTTAAATGGTCGGTCTGGTATTTAGGTGAATATTTTTGTTGACGATGGGGTATTTAAGTGGATAAATTTTGGTAGATACCTTTTAGTCTTTGATAAGAGGTCAACAGCAATAACAGAGCGCGACTGGCAAGCCACGCTTCTTAAGCCCAGGAACGCCTTAGCCTCTGCATATCCCCTTGGGATAAAAAAGTGTCGGTACTTTTTTTTCAAAAGGTGCGCCCAAGCGGGCATGGGATAAATTTTCTTTTTAATTTTTTCCCATGCTAGGACTGTACTGCGGAGGGAAGCTCAAGAAAAGCCACCACAACAAAAGAAAGGCGGAGAAGCAATACAGAGACAGAATACTTAGAACAAGGTACACGCACGACCCTGTGGAGGGAGCGCCACAGGCTTCAGGCATCGTCTTGGAAAAAATCGGGCTTGGAGCAAAGCAGCCAAACTCGGCCATAAGAAAGGCTGTGAGAATACAGCTGATAAAGAACGGAAAGAAGATCACAGCGTACGTGCCAAGGGACGGAATGTTGAACAGCATTGATGTAAACGATACTGTTACGGTGGAAGGGTTCGGAAACAGCGGAAAGTCGAAGGGAGATATTCCGGGAATTTCTTTCAAAGTGAGCAAAATCGGAGACGTGTCTCTTCTTGCTATTTATCTTGGAAAGAAAGAGAAGTCAGCAAGATAAATAAAGCTAGCAGATCAGTTGGTTATGGCGTTATAGGAAAGGCCGAAGACTTGGGACCTCTTCGTATTTTCTTCTGTTGCGGTATTTCAAGGAGCGCTGGTAGGTGCCTGGATAGCACCGGGCTTTAGCGAATCGTAGATGCTGCCAGTATAGTAGTTATGGTATGGTGGTGCTATTTTTGGATAGACATCGGACCGTTGGCGTATTCTTGCTATACTGGCTGTTCTGATAAGGTAATTTGCAGGATAATATGTGTAGACCTCATATCAAAGACGAAAACTATTCGCTTAGATAATCCATGGTCAACATATTGTACCTGCCACGGTTTATCAGCCCTTTACAACGAAAATATCGACGATAAATAGCTCTGAGGAAAGTGCCCCTGCAATGAGACACATAATCGAGAGACTAGAGGAGAAGTACGAGAGCATAAAAATGAACAGGAAAAAGAGCAAAGAGATAGAAAGATATTCAGACAAGTACAGAACAGCCGAAGAGCTTCCCTGGACACTTGTGCCGATGATCAACAGAACAAAAGAATACCCGGAAGAGCTGGTCAGGCTTGGGTTCGGCTACGGCGTCAAATGCAAAACAAAAGGAGCAGAAATAAAATCGATGGACATGGAGGAAATAGGCAGCGAAGTAGAGGAGAGCGAAGAGACCAGCGAAGAGAAGGAAAGCAGCGAAGAAAACGACTACATTGAAACGTATTACGATGACGATGAAAAAGAGTCAGAAGACGACATCGAGGACTACATGTAGATTTTGGCAACAGATGGTAGGGTGGGTAGCAGTGGATGAGTAGGATAGATGGGTAGGGGTGGATTAGTAGTAGTGGTGAGTAGCGGTAGATAAGTAGTAGTGATGGATAACAGTGATGAGTAGAAGTAGAAGTAGATGTAGATGTAGTTGTCTGTCCGTTGGTCTTGGTAGGCTACATGGTTGATCTGTAGAAGAACCAACATTACCCAACCGGGTAACTTTCAAAGATAGATGCGATGAAGAAGGCTGAAATGCTAAAGAAGAACTATCAAACACTGAAATGGCAGAAACATCCTCCATCCAGTACACACATCACTCATTACACATCACGCATTACACACCACCCACCACTCATCACCCACAGCCATATTTATACTAACATTTTTTATTTTACAATGACCTATTCGCAGAACAGCCCTGTCCTAATTTTGAAGGAAGAGACAGATACAAGGTTCGGAAAGAACCAGGTGATACGAAATATCGAAATGTGCGAGAAAATCGCGGACATACTCAGAACCACTCTCGGGCCAAATGGGCTAGATAAGATGTTTTTCAACGGCACAGACATGCTGATTACGAACGACGGCGCAACAATCATGAAAAGCCTCGAAATAGTAGATCCTGCGGCAAAGGTACTCCTCAACATATCCGAGTCGCAAGACAAAGACATAGGAGACGGAACAACAAGCGTGGTCCTTCTTTCTTCAGCCATTCTTGAAAAACTCAAGCCGCTGGTGAAGGAAAACGTGCCTATCCCGCTAATTTGCACGTGTTTAGAGAAAACGCTCGGGTTTATTAGAGAAAAGAGCGCAGAACAGACCGTACCGTTCCACCACGACTCGCTGCACATGCTCGCAGAGACGTCGCTGAACTCGAAAATCCTCAGCGGGCATAAGAAACACTTCGGACAGATGGTGGTGAAGACGATGGGAGCAAAAGACTCGGAAATTTCCGTCAAAAAGGTAAGCGGGGGAGGCATTGGAGACAGCTTCGTTTTGGACGGCGTTGCGTTCGAAAAGTGCTTCACGTACGCAGGATATGAGCAGCAGCCAAAGAAAATAGAGAACCCGAGAATTGCGGTGCTGAAAATAGAGCTGGAGTGGAAAAGCGAAGTTGAAAACAGCGAAATGCGAATATCTGGCGCAGAGGAGTACGCAAAGGTCGTAAGCGCTGAATGGAAGCTGATAACGGAAAAACTGGACAGAATAATCGAGTCTGGAGCCAGCGTTGTTCTGAGCACTCTGGGAATAGGAGACTACGCCACGCAGTACTTCGCAAAGCACAAGGTGTTCTCTGCGGGGCGGGTGCCAGAAGAGGAGGCGCTGAGAATAGTGAAGGCGTTTGGAGGCAGGATAGTCAGCACAGTCTCGCTCTTATCGGACGCGACACTGGGCAGGTGCAGAACTTTCGAGGAAAAAGAGCTTGGACGGACAAGGTTCAACTTCTTTTCCAACGCAGCGGATAGGAAGCGCGGGCTCTCTGTGTGTACAATTGTTCTGCGGGGCCCGGGGTCCGAAATACTTGCAGAGGTCGAGCGGAGTCTGCACGACTCAATGCAGGTCACCCGAAGAACGGCAAACAAAAGGGAAATTGTAACGGGAGGGGGTGCTTTTGAAATGGAAATAAGCAGAGAGCTGAGAGACTACGCGTCTCAGGTGGAAAGCGCAGAGAAATTCGTTTTGAAGGCGCTGTCAGAGGCGTTCGAGGCGATTCCCTTCCAGCTGGCAAGAAACTTTGGACACGACGCGATACACACGGTCCAGATGCTCAGAAAGGCGCACCACGAGGGGCTGAAGAACTACGGGGTGAGCGAAGGGGGTGTGGACGATCTTTTTGCGTCTTTTGTGATAGAGCCGCTGGAGGTGAAAACCCACATGGTGCAAGCTGCGATATCTGCAGCTGTTGCGATTCTTTCAATAGACGCTACGATCGTTTCGGGAGGGTTCAGAAAGGATAAGTAGGCACGGGTGGAGAGGATGCGGGGTATTTAAGCGGATAGCTCTTACAATAAAGGATGAATCCTAGCTATTGGAGCGCAGTATTGATAATCACCAATGCAGATACCAAGGACAGATAAGTGGTAAGTCAAGTCGGATTTCCAATCATTTTGCCACTATATAAACGGTTCAAAATTCAGTAAAGATGATTCTGTTGACCATGGGTATTTAAGCGAATAAGTTTTGATAAATATCTTTTAGTCTTTGATATGAGGTTTGCAGATGATAAAATTTTGATAAAATTTTGATTTAGATTTGTATTGGTAATTATCAACACTATGCTCGAACGCTAACAATAAATATCTTTCGTCTTTGATATGAGGACTACAATCCGATTATTTATTCAAGTGGCAAAGAGTCCATGGCAGCCGTGCTGTGCGCTGTTTCTCAGCTATCTGCCAGGTAAGATTCTGGGCTTTTTTGAGGAGCTGTTTTTGGCTTTTTTGTTCTTGATCTCTTTTATTCTCTTTCCTACGCCCTCTTCTCTCATCTCTGCCTCTGCTTCTCTTTTTGCGTCCGCCACCGTGTCCATCAGAGACTCTATTGCGCTCTTTTCCACGGCGTACTCTTTCATTCTCACGCCAATTCTCGCTTCCATCTTCTGGAAGGTCTCCACGTCGTACTGCGTCACGAAGTTAATCGCTATCCCGGACTTTCCCGCCCTGGCTGTTCTCCCAACCCTGTGCACGTAATCTTTTGAGTACTCCGGTATGTCGTAGTTGACTATCATTTTTATGTCGGGTATGTCTATCCCCCTCGACGCCACGTCCGTTGCAATGAGTATGTTCCTGTTTCCCCTTCTGAACTGGTCTATCACCTGCGTTCTTTCTACCTGCGGCTTGTTTCCGTGGATCGTGCACACGGACTCCCCAAGCTTCTTCAGTATCCTCTCTATCTTCTCGGCTGTCACGCATGTCGCAACAAAAACAAGCGCCTTCGTTGTCCCGATCTTTCTCAGAAGCTCGTAAAGATACGCCTCCTTGTACCGATGCGGAATGTACATGTAGTTCTGTACGAGGGCTTCTGGCACGCCTTCGCTGCTCTCGCTTTCCAGCACTACCGGGCTGTTCAGGATCTTTTCTTTCAGAGCTGCAACTCTTTTCGTGACCGTTGCCGTAAACAGAAGCGTGTTCCTGTTCGGCCCTACCGTCTCAAGTATCTCCTTGACCTCTCCTTCGAAGTCCCCGTCCAGCAGCCTGTCGCACTCGTCTAAGACAAGGTACCGGAAAGAGTCGAGAAATATGCCCTTTGTGTTTTTCAGGTGGTAGAGCACCCGCCCCGGCGTCCCTATGATAATGTGCGGCCTTGCTGCGAGGCTTTTTCCCTGCAGCACTAAATCAGCGCCGCCTATCAAAAGGCTGGTTCTGAGCGATATGCTCTTTCCTACCTCTGTGAAGACGCTGTGCACCTGCTGCGATAGCTCTCTTGTTGGAAGCAGCACTAGGGCGTAGAAGTACTTGTCTGCCCTTAGAAGGTGGTGCAGGATTGGAAGAGCGTACGCCATTGTCTTTCCCGTGCCGGTGCCGCTGACTCCCAAGACGTCTTTTTTCCGTTCGAGTTTTTCGAGCATGCCTCTCTGGATCTCCGTTGGCTCTTTTATGCCGAGCGCAGCGCACGACTCGAGCAGCACTTCTTCTAGTCCGAATCTCGAAAGTGTTACGGAAGCGCCCATGTTGCAAAATTTTAAGCGTTCGGTAGTTTTTGTAGACTGCATATCAAAGACTAAAAGATGTTAGAATTCGTCTTTTATTAGAAAAATTAAGTGTTTATTATTGTTCGTTGAGTCATTGCTTGAGTTTGTCATGTCTATTTGAATTTGAATTCTTTATATAGATGACACAGTTGATCATACGATCAATTGATTTATCTTTTATCTGAGATTTGGAATGGTGGTTATCAATACTATGTACCACTATGCACC
>Ga0190275_10000253_pt1 | contig 54103 bp, 49 predicted proteins | sample Popmic550T_FD_133745 | JGI IMG/M metagenome (GOLD analysis project Ga0190275, IMG submission 133745) | Populus adjacent soil microbial communities from riparian zone of Yellowstone River, Montana, USA - 550 T | ecosystem: Environmental > Terrestrial > Soil > Riparian zone > Trees stand | place...
GCTCCAGCGCACCTCCTACGGCCCCTATGCGCGCGCGATGGTGCGCGTGTGCAAGGAGGAAAGCTTTCACCAGCGCCAGGGCTATGAGATCATGATGGTGATGGCGGCCGGCACCGCCGACCAGAAACGGATGGCCCAGGATGCGCTCAACCGCTGGTGGTGGCCCTCGCTGATGATGTTCGGCCCGCCCGACGCGGACAGCCCCAACACCGCCCAGTCGATGCGCTGGCGGATCAAGCGCGACACCAATGACGAGCTTCGCCAGAAGTTCGTCGACATCACCGTCCCCCAGGCCGACGCGATCGATCTCACGGTACCCGATCCGGCGCTGAAGTGGAACGAGGCGACCGGCCATTACGATTTCGGCGAGGTCGACTGGGAGGAATTCTACGCGGTCGTTCGGGGCGAGGGGCCGGTGGCGAAGGAACGGATGACGGCCCGGCGCCAGGCCTGGGAAGACGGCGCCTGGGTCCGCGAAGCGGCGGCGGCTTATGCCGAGAAGCATTCGAGGAAGGCGGAGGCGGCATGAGCGAAGGCGTGCTTCGAGACGGCATTTCGCCAGGCTCAATGCCTCCTCAGCATGAGCGGACGATCACCGATGCCGCTCATCCTGAGGAGCGGCTGAGCTCGTCGAAGCCGCGTCTCGAAGGACGGGATGACGAACGATGAACGACTGGCCGCTCTGGGAGGTGTTCGTCCGCTCGAAGGGCGGAATGGCCCACCGCCACGTCGGCTCGGTCCACGCTCCCGACCCGGAGATCGCGCTCCGCCACGCCCGCGACACCTATACGCGACGGATGGAGGGGATCAGCCTGTGGGTCGTCCCCTCCGCCTCGATCACGGCTTCGGATCCCGGCCAGGACGAAGCCATGTTCGATCCGGCGGCGGACAAGGTCTACCGCCACCCGACCTTCTACGACATCCCCGAGGGGATTACGCATATATGAGGGGGGAATTTCCTAAATTCCTCCCCAGGATTTCCTGGGGAGGGGGACCGCGCGAAGCGCGGTGGAGGGGTTCTCCGGTGCCGGAAGGCCCCTCCACCATGCTTCGCATGGTCCCCCTCCCCTGCAAAGGCAGGGGAGGAATTTAGGCCATGGCTTCCCTTCCCCCCATCGACCTGCCCTCGAACGCCACCGGCTCCGGCGCCTTCGACGCCCCTGCGCTCGAGGAAGGCCCCGCCCTCTTCGAATATCTCCTCCGCCTCGGCGACGACAGCCTGGTCCTCGGCCAGCGGCTCGGCGAATGGTGCGGCCACGCCCCTTCCGTCGAGGTCGATCTCAGCCTCGCCAACATCGCCCTCGACCTGATCGGCCAGGCCACCCACTTCCTCGATCATGCCGGCAAGGTGGAGGGCAAGGGCCGCGACGGCGACGCCCTCGCCTTCCGGCGCGACGTGCTCGACTATCGCAATTGCTGGCTGATCGAGCAGCCCAATGGCGATTTCGCCCGGACGATGGCTCGGCAGCTCCTTTTCTCGACCTGGCAGAAGCTGCTGTTCCGGGAGCTGCTCGGCTCGAAGGACGAGCTCATCGCCGGAGTCGCTGAAAAGGCCTTGAAGGAAGTCACCTATCATCAGGAGCTGGCGAGCGAATGGGTGGTCAGGCTCGGCGACGGCACCGAGGAGAGCCGGCGCCGGATCGAGGACGGCCTCGCCTGGCACTGGCGCTTCGTGCCGGAGCTGTTCGAGATGGACGATCTCGCATGCTTCATGGCCGAGCGCGGAATCGGCGCCGACCTAGCCGCCGTCCGCGCCGATTACGACTCACGGATCGCCGCCGTGCTCGCCGAGGCTACGCTCCAGCCGCCGCCCGACCAGCGCCCGATCCTCGGCGGCCGCCGGGGCCATCATTCCGAGCATCTCGGCCATCTGCTCGCGGCGATGCAATATTTGCCCCGCACCTATCCGGACGCGAAATGGTAGCGGCTGCGCACCCGTCATCCCGGCGAAAGCCGGGACCTCAGGTCGTAGAGGCGCCTTATCCTCCCCGAGGTCCCGGCTTTCGCCGGGATGACGTGGAGGGGATCTGGACGGTGCTCAGCGACGTGCCCGATCCTGAAATCCCCGTCATCTCCGTCGTCGATCTCGGCATCGTCCGCTCGGTCGAGCCGGACCGCGTCGTCATCACGCCCACCTATACGGGCTGCCCCGCCGCCCGAGTGATCGAGCAGGACATCCGCGCCGCGCTGGACTCCGCCGGTTACCGCCACGTCGGCATCGAGACCGCTTTGTCTCCCGCCTGGACCACCGACTGGATCACTCCGGAAGGCCGCGCCAGGCTTCTCGCCTACGGCATCGCCCCGCCGAGCCGCGGCGCCATCCAGTGCCCGCAATGCGGCTCCGCCGAGACCGAGGAGATCAGCCGCTTCGGCTCGACTCCCTGCAAGGCGCTATGGCGCTGCAGGTCCTGCGCCGAGCCGTTCGACCTGTTCAAATGCCATTGAAGCCCTGCCCCGTCATGCCGGACTTGATCCGGCATCCACCTTTTGTGCCGACTTCGCCGAGAAGAAGGTGGACCCCGGATCAAGTCCGGGGTGACGACGGGCAGGCGAAATGAGCGTCAATTTCCACAGCCTCGCCATCGCGGAGATCGTCGACGAGACCGCCGAAGCCAGGTCGATCCGCTTCGAGGTGCCGCCCGAGCTTCGCGAGGCGTTCAGGTTCAAGCCGGGCCAGCATCTGACGCTCAAGGCGGAGATCGCCAACGAGGAGGTGCGGCGCAATTACTCGCTCTGCGTCGCCCCTCGGGAAGAGTCGCTGATGGTGACCGTGAAGCGGATCGCCGGCGGCCTCTTCTCCAACTGGGCGAACGACAATCTGAAGCCCGGCGACCGGATCGACGTGATGGAGCCGCACGGCAGCTTCACCTGGGATTTCCGGGCTCAGGCCGCCAACCATTATGCCGCCTTCGCCGGCGGCTCCGGAATCACGCCGGTCATGTCGCTACTCAAGACCGCCCTGATCGAGGAGCCGGGGAGCCGCTTCACCCTCTTCTACGGCAATCGCGACAGCCAATCGGTCATCTTCCTCGACGAACTGGCGCGGCTCAAGAACCGCTTCATGGACCGGCTCGAAATCCATCATTTCCTCGCCGAGGAAGCCGAGGATATCGACCTGTTCAACGGCATGCTCGACCGCGGCAAATGCGACGAGGTGCTCGAGCATCTGCTCGACCCGGCCGACATCGCCGCCTTCTTCATCTGCGGGCCCGGGCCGATGATGGATGCCGCCGAGGAAGCCCTGCTGGAACGGGGCGTGCCCTCCGAGCGGATCCATCTCGAGCGCTTCACCGCCGATCGCCCTCCGGAGGCGCTCCGGGCCCAGCTCGACGCTCTGTCGAGGGAGGCGCAGGGCGCGACCATCCTGGTCACCCTCGACGGCCGCAAGCGCCGGGTCCCGTTCAGCGCCGAGGCGGGCAACATCCTCGACAGCGCCCGCCTGGCCGGGCTCCCCGCCCCCTTCGCCTGCAAGGCCGGAGTGTGCGCCACCTGCCGGGCGCGGGTGGTGTCGGGCGAGGTCGAGATGGCGGCGCGCTACGGGCTCACCGACGAGGAGGTGGCGGCGGGCTATATCCTGACCTGCCAGTCCGTGCCGAAAAGCGAAGGCCTGGAAGTGGATTACGACGCCTAGTGGAAATTCCTCCCCTGCATTTGCAGGGGAGGGGAACCATGCGAAGCATGGTGGAGGGGCCCTTCTGATTTTGAAGAACCCCTCCACCGCGCTTCGCGCGGTCCCCCTCCCCGCGAAATCGCGGGGAGGAATTTTTAGTTAGCGGCTGCCCTGCTCGGACGCCGCGCCGTAGCGGGCCATTCCGTAATTGGTCAGATTCTGGTCGAAGCTGATCACCGCGCGCACCGTATTCTGCATCGCCGCCATTCGGTGGCCGAGCGGCGCCGAGGTGCGGCGGATCATCACCGCGACCGCGTAGGAGCGGCCGTCCGGCCCGGTCAGTATTCCGATATCGTTATAGCCGGCCTGCTCGCCGCCGAGCACCTGGCCGGTGCCGGTCTTGTGGGAGAGCCTCCAGCCCGCCGAGAGGCCGCCCTTCAAGCGCTGGGCGCCGGTCTTGGTGTTGCCCATGATCGAGAGCAGCTTCTGGGTCGACGAAGCCGACAGCAATTCGCCGCGCTTCAGCCGGCTGAGCGCGTCGACGATCCCGTTGGGGGTCGCTCCGTCCATCGGATTGGCGATGTAGCGCTCGAACGCGGCGCGGCGCTGGCTCGCGGGCACGGCGGCCCGGGCCCTGTAGAAGCCGCCATTATAGGCATAGCTCTGCTTCCACTCGATTCCGGCGATCTGGCTTTGCAGGAGCCGCTCGCCCGGGCCGAACCTTATCCCCTCGATCCCGCGCGAACGGAGGAAGTCGCGGACCGCGCCCGGCCCGCCCGCTTTCCACAGGACGAAATCGTTGCAGGTATTGTCGCTCTGGGTGATCGCCCGGTAGATGAGCGTGTCGAGCGTCGTGCTGTAGCCGGCGCCGCCGAGCTGGGCGGCGATCGGCTGGTGGAACAGGGTCATGTCGTCGCGGCGGACGGTGACCGGAGCGGCGAGGCTGAGCTCGCCGCGATCGGCCCTGTCGAGGGCTGTCAGAGCCACCCAGAATTTGCTGACGCTCTGCTGCGGGAAATAGGTGTCGCCGTCATAGCTGGTCGTCCAGCCGTTCTGGACGTCGCGGACCGCGATTCCGATGTCGCCGTTGAACGCCTGGCCGAGCGCGCGCACCTGGCCCTCGAGGATCCGCCGGGCGGTGGCTTCCTGCGCGGTCGCCGGCGGCGCATGGAGAGCGGGCGCATTATAGCCCCGGACGGTGGCGGGGAAGGAAGAAGCCGGCGTGGACCCCGGCTGGGCGAGCGCGGCGGTGGCCAGGCCGATCGCGGCGATGCCGGCAACCGCCGCACCCCGTGCGAAACGGCTGGATCCGTCGATAATCTGGCGGCGCGATACCATCACTGGCCCCTCCTAAACCCTTATTCCCCAATAGAATCATCATACGGGAGCCAGGCTTTCCGCCAGCTTAAAAACGGGACGTTTCGATGAGGCGTTCCGGGTTTGCGACGGACTCCCTCAACCCCCGTCATTCCCGCGAACGCGGGAATCCAGTTCTCAGTCCGGGCTGGATTCCCGCTTTCGCGGGAATGACGAGTGCAGGCGACGGTCCCAGATCAGAAGTTCAGCCGCGCCGTCAGCCGGATGTCGCGGCCCGCGAGCGGGGCGACATCCTTGAGGAAGCTGGCGTGGCGCCGGGCATCGACGTCGAAGATATTGTTCGCGGCCAGGGTGATGCTGGTATTGCGGTTGTTCTTGAGCGGCTTGAACTGGACCGACGCGTTGACGAAGGTGAAGCCGCGGGTCGGAGTCTCCAACAGGGCGAGCCGGTCCTGCCCGGCCGTATATTCGACCTCGATCCGGCCCTGGACCCGATCGGCCTGGGCCTCGAGCCCGCCCATCAGCCGAAGCGGCGGGATTCGCGGCGCCGGGCCCGAGCCCTCGATCGTCGCCCGAACATAGTCGGCGACGGCGTCGGCGTTGAAGGTGACGCCGGCTGTCCGCGCCAGCCGAGCCGAGGCTTCAAGCTCGATCCCGGAATAACGGGCGTCGGCCTGAGCGATCTGGAACACCGGCAGATCCTCGACGAAAGCGCCGGTCCGCCGCTCGAAGATATAATCGTCGAACCAGCTTCGGAAGACGGAAGCGGACAGGCTGTAGCCGTCGCCTTCGGCGTTGAACGTGGCTTCCAGACCCCAGCTCTTCTCCTTGCCGAGCCCGGGATCGCCGATCTCGAAGGATTGCGTTCCGGCATGGGGGCCGTTGGCGAACAGCTCCTCCGCCGAGGGCGCGCGCTGGCTGTGCGAGCCGTTCACCCCGAAGCGCACCCCCTTGGCAATCTCGTAGCTGGCGCCGAGCGAGCCCGAAACGGCATCGAAGCCGCGCTTCATCGCCGGATTGCCGAGGTCCGGATCCGCCTGTGCACTCACCGTCTGGCGCTCGTAGCGGGCCCCGGCCTCGGCCCTGATCGGCCCCTTTTCGTAGCTTTGGAGAGCGAACAGGCCCCATTGCGAGGTGCGGTTCTCGGGCAGGAACTTCTCTTCGCCGATCACGTCCAGGTGCCGGCGGAAATATTGCATCCCGAAGCCGCCGCCCCAGCCGCCGCGTTTCGACTGGACCACTTCCAGCCGGCCTTCCAGGCCCTTGGTGAGGAAGGTGGTCCCGATCTCGCCCGTTTCCTCGAGCTCGTCGTGGCGATAGTCGGAATAGCCGGCGCGGAAGCGGACGGTGTCGACGAAGCCCGACCCGGCGTCGATCTCGGCGCGGACGTCGGCGCGATTCTGGCGCACGTCGATTCGCGGCGCCTCCGCCTCGACCCCCGGCTCGAGCGAGAACCGGACCGGAACGCCGTAGAGGCTGTCGTAGCGGTTGACCGAAATGCCGAAATTGGTGCCGCCGTCGACATAGGCCAGGCCCAGGGCCACGTCCGACGTCTCCGCCGCCGTATTGGGGAGTCGCCCCTTCAGATCCGCGAGCGCCCGGACCGCGGGATCGCCGCTCGCCGCCGCCTGCGCGCGAAGCTCGCGGGAAAGGACGAAGCCGCCGATCCTGAGGTCGTCCGATTTGCTGTAATTGCCGTCGGCGTGGAGCACCCACTTGCCGGTGATCGGAACGTCGATCGTCGCATTAGCCGACCTTTCGTCCGCGGCGGAGCCGTAAGTGAGGATGGCGGCGACATGCGCGCCCTCGTCCGGGACCCGGCGCGGGATCCGGGCGTCGATGACGTTGACCACGCCGCCGATCGCCGCCGAGCCGAAGAGCAAGGCGGCGGGGCCTCGAAGCACCTCGATCCGCTCGGCGGTGAGCGGGTTGATGGCGACGGCATGGTCGACGCTGGTGTTGGAAGCATCGAGGCTTCCGATGCCGTCGGTCAGGACCCGCACCCGCTCGCCCTGGAAACCGCGAAGCACCGGCCGCGAGGCATTGGGCCCGAACGAGGTCGCCGAGACTCCGGGCTGGCGGGCGAGGGTCTCGCCGATCGTCGGTCGAAGCTCGCGGGCGAGCTCGGCGCCGGACACCACCGAAGTGCCCGACAGCACGTCTTCGCGGTTGCGCGCGAAGCCGGTGATGATGATGTCCTGGGTATGGTCGGCATGCGGATCGGCTCTCGCCGCGGTCTCCGCGGCCGGGGGCGCGGGAACGGCGGGGGTCTCTTCAGGCGGCGCGGGCGCGTCCTGGGCGAAAGCGAAGTTGGGGAGCAGGGCCGTGGCGGCGCCTGCTAGAAGGACTGAGCGGAGCATTTGCATATTTCCAATTCTCGATGGCCTTGTCGGCATCCGATTTGCGCCTGGTCGGGTAGGCGCGGCTGAGCGGGGTTGGGGCCGCACTCGAAGTGTCGGCCGGACGTGCCGGGAAGCACGCCGCGCTCAGGCTGACGGCGGCTCCAGCAAGGGGCGGACCGAGGCGCCTACGAGTATCGGGGATTCGGCCGGGCTCCGCTCCGCCGCTTCATTCGAGCGGAACGGGGCCGGCAGGCCGGGGGTCGGCAGCATGTCGGAAGCCCAGGAAATCGACCCGGCGTCGGCCGGCGCACCCTTTCTCGTGGAGGCCTTGCCGGCGGTCTCCTCGCCAAAGGCGGCGGCCGAAATCCCGGCATCCTCGCTCTGGAGCGCGGCGACATGCTCGACTCCGTCCTGGTGGCGGCAGATGGCCGCGGCCACGGAGGAGCCGTGGGCGAGCACGAGCACCAGGATCATCATCAGCGTCAGGAGACGGCTCATAAAGTCGAGATCGGATCCAATTGAAAAACCAAGCCCCCACCTTCCTGGCGGACATAGGCGCGTCGTGACGGTATAACAAACCCGTCTTAACCCGAGATTGCCACGATTCCCCGCGCCAACTCGTCATCCCGGCGAAAGCCGGGACCTCAGGGTCGCCGGCCCAAGCTTTCCGCCTCGAGGTCCCGGCTTCCGCCGGGATGACGGGCGCCACTTCCGCCGGCCCGACACCAAGGCTAAAGCCTTCGCCATGACCTACCGCACCATCGACTTCACCAACGAGGGCGCAATCGCCCGGCTCACGCTCAACCGGCCCGACCGGCTGAACAGCTTCACCGTGGAGATGCACGAGGAGGTGGCGGACGCGCTCGGCCGGCTCGAGGGCGCTCGGGTGCTGGTGCTGACCGGCGCCGGGCGCGGCTTCTGCGCCGGCCAGGACCTCAATGACCGGGCGGTGGCGCCGGGCCAGGCGGTGGATCTCGGCGAATCCGTGGAGCAGCGCTACAATCCCCTGATCCGGACCCTGACCGGCCTCCCCTTCCCCGTTATCGCCCGGGTCAACGGCGTGGCGGCGGGCGCCGGAGCGAACATCGCTCTGGCCTGCGACATCGTCATCGCCGCCAGATCGGCGAAGTTCATCCAGTCCTTCGCCTCGATCGGCCTCATCCCCGACAGCGGCGGCACCTGGGCGCTGCCCCGTCTGATCGGCCAGGCGCGGGCGCTCGGCCTGGCCCTCACCGCCGAGCCGTTGCCGGCGGAGACAGCGGCCGAATGGGGCCTGATCTGGAAGGCCGTCGACGACGAAAAGCTCGACGAGGCGGTCGACGCCCTCGCCGCCCGCTTCGCCGAAGCGCCCACGAAGGGGCTCGGACGAATCAAGAAGATGATCCGCGAAAGCTGGGGCCACAGCCTCGACGAGGAACTCGACCTCCAGCGCGATGCGATGCGCGAGCTCGGCTTCGGCGACGACTATCGCGAGGGCGTCGCCGCGTTCATGGAGAAAAGGAAGCCGAATTTTACCGGGCGCTAGGAGACACCCCTCCCCGTTCGGCCTGAGCCTGTCGAAGGCCTTTTCCTGTTCTCAGGGTCAAAAGGGAAGTAACGGGCTTCGACAAGCTCAGCCCGAACGGATGGGGGTGTCTCCCCGTCCGGCCCGGCCTACGGAGTGCGTATGAAAACGCTGAAGCTGCTCAACTACGCCCAGGACCGCTGGTACGGTGCCGAGAGCGGACTCGCTCCGGTCGAGAGCGCCGTCACCGGTGAAATGTTCGCCGAGACCGGCAGCGGCGGCCTCGATTTCGCGGCGATGCTGGACCACGCCCGCAAGGTCGGCGGGCCGGCGCTCAGGCGCCTCACCTTCCACGAGCGGGCGCATATGCTGAAGGCGCTCGCCAACGCGATCATGGCGCGTAAGGAGGAGCTTTACGAGCTCAACTACGAGACCGGCGCGACCCGCACCGACGGCTGGATCGACATCGAAGGCGGTGCCGGCACCCTCTTCTCCTTCTCCTCCAAGGGCCGGCGCGAGCTTCCCAATAGCCGGATCCTCATCGACGGCGCTCTCGAGCCGCTGTCCAAAGGCGGCAGCTTCGTCGGCCAGCACGTCTTCACCTCGCTTCAGGGCGTCGCCGTCCATATCAACGCCTTCAATTTCCCGGTCTGGGGAATGCTCGAGAAACTGGGCCCGACCCTTCTCGCTGGAGTCCCCGCGATCGTGAAGCCGGCCTCCGCGACCGGCTATCTCGCCGAGGCGGCCTTCCGGATCATGATCGAGGCGGACGTGCTTCCGCCCGGCGCCCTGCAATTGGTGATGGGCGGGGTCGGCGACCTGTTCGACCATCTGACCCTTCAGGACGTGGTCAGCTTCACCGGCTCCGCCCAGACCGCGATGAAGCTCCAGACCCATCCGGTGATCGCGCGCGAAAGCGTCCGCTTCATCGCCGAGCGCGACAGCCTCAACGCTTCGATCCTCGGCCCCGACGCGGTCCCCGGAACGCCCGAATTCGACCTGTTCATCAAGGAAGTGGCGCGCGAGATGACGGTGAAGGCGGGGCAGAAATGCACCGCGATCCGCCGCGCCATGGCCCCGGTGGAGCATCTCGACGCCGTCCAGGCCGCCCTGATCGAGCGGCTCGGCAAGGCCAGGATCGGCAACCCCCGCGAGGAGGGCGTCACCATGGGCGCGCTCGCCAGCCGCTCGCAGCTCCGCTCGGTGCGCGAGGCGGTGGCCGAGCTGGCCAAATCGGCGCGGATCGTCTCCGGCGACCCCGAACGCTCGCCGGTCGAGGGCAACGGGGCGTTCATCTCGCCGATCCTGCTTCGCGCCGACGACCCCTGGGGCTCGCCCGCGATCCACGACGTCGAGGCGTTCGGGCCGGTCTCGACGATCATGCCCTATCGCGACCTCGGCGACGCCGTCGCGCTCGCCAACCGGGGCATGGGCAGCCTCGCTCTCTCGCTCTTCACCTTCGACCCCGAGGTGGCGGAGGCGTTCGTGCTCGGCGCCGGCGCCTATCACGGCCGGATGGTGCTCCTCGACCGGACCAGTGCGAAGGAATCGACGGGTCACGGCTCGCCCTTGCCCGTCCTAGTCCATGGCGGCCCCGGCCGGGCCGGCGGCGGCGAGGAAATGGGCGGGATACGGGGAGTCACCCATTATATGCAGCGTACCGCTCTGCAGGGCTCGCCGACGGTGCTCTCCAGCGTCGTCAAGCAATGGCTCCCCGGCGCACCCCAGCCCGAAGGCGACCGCCACCCGTTCCGCAAGCGCATCTCCGAGCTCGAGGTCGGCTATACTCTGAAGACGGCGAGCCGGACCGTCAGCCTCGAGGATATCGAGCATTTCGCGGCGTTCACGGGCGACAATTTCTACGCCCATATGGACGAGGAGGCGGCGAAGGCGAACCCGATCTTCGACGGGAGGGTCGCCCACGGCTATCTGATCCTGAGCTTCGCCGCGGGGCTGTTCGTCGATCCCGATCCCGGGCCGGTGCTCGCCAATTACGGCCTCGAGAGCCTGCGCTTCCAGACTCCGCTCTACCCCGGCGATTCCATGCGCGTGGAACTGACGGTGAAATCGAAGAGCGTCCGCAACGAGGAGATGGGCGAGGTCCGCTGGGCCGTCTATGTGTTCAACCAGAAGGACGAGGTGGTCGCTTCCTACGACCTCCTCACCATGAACACGCCATGATGAAACGCCCCATTGCCTTGCTCCTCTTCGCTTTGGCCTCGTGCGGCGCCTCCGCCACGGCCGAGCCTCCGGTCGACGGCTATCGGATCGTCCGCGAATATCCGCACGATCCGGCCGCCTTTACCCAGGGCCTGCTCTACCTCGACGGCAAGCTTTACGAGAGCACCGGCCTGAACCGGCAATCGACGGTCCGCGAGGTTCGGATCGAGGACGGCGAGGTGCTTCGCTCGGTCTCCATCCCGCCGCAATATTTCGGGGAAGGCCTGGTCAATTGGGGCCCCGATCTGCTGAGCCTGACCTGGACGGACGGTGTCGGCTTCCGCTGGAACCGCGCCGATTTCAAGCCCAAGGGCCAGTTCCGCTATTCCGGCGAAGGCTGGGGGCTGACCCAGGACGGCAAGAGCCTCATTCTCAGCGACGGCACCAGCCAGCTGCGTTTCTTCGATCCGGCGACGATGAAGGAAACGAAACGCCTCGCCGTCACCTATAAGGGACAGCCGGTCGAGCGCCTGAACGAGCTCGAATGGGTGAAAGGCGAAATCTTCGCCAACATCTGGATGGGCCGCCGGATCGCCCGGATCGACCCGAAGAGCGGCGCGGTGAAGGGCTGGATCGACCTTTCCGAGCTCGCCGTCGAGAATGCCAATGGCGATCCGGACGCGGTCCTGAACGGCATTGCCTATGATCCGAAAGGCGACCGGCTGTTCGTCACCGGCAAGAATTGGGCGAAGCTGTTCGAGATCGACATCGTCCCAAAGGCCAAGGACTAGGGCGCGATCATCTGTGATTGAACCGCTCATCCTGAGTAGGGACTGAGCGAAGGCGAAGGCCCGTATCGAAGGACCGTCCTTCGATACGCCGGTTCGACAAGCTCACCGGCTACTCAGGATGAGCGAACCGACTCAACCGAAGACAATCATGCTCTAGGTTCCGGCTTTCGCCGGAATGACGGTCACCCGGCTTTATACGCCCCCACACCCTCCCCCAGATGCGGGTTGTTCTCCTCCCGCTGCCGGGCCGCCAAATCGTCGTAGAGGAAGGGCAGGAAGGCGTAGCGGGTACCGCGGGTCACCGGGGTCGCCTCGTGGAGGAGCGAGCAGGAGAAGACGACCGCTCCGCCGGTCGGAGCGCGGTAGGTGCGAGCGCCATATTCGGGAAAGCGAAGGTCGCCGCCGTCATAATCGCCGGCATTGAGGTTGATCGTCACCGCGAAGCGGCGGTGGGCGGTGCCCCGGGTCGTATTGTCCCGGTGCGGGCGGAAATGGCCGGCGCCGGCGGGATAGGCGCCGACGATGTAGCGCTCCATCCGGGTCGCGTCGAACTGGAAGCTTCGCTTCACCATCGGCACCAGCCTGGAGAGGATCCGGGCGCGAAGGATGGCGCACAGGCTCTCGTCGGTGACTTCCCGGTCGCGCCGCATCTTGTGATGGGGATCGGTCACAAGAACGGTCTTGCCGCCGACCTCGCGCATGAAGCCGGAAGGCTCGCCGCCGGTCTCACAATGATGCGCGATCAGGCGCTCGCACAAGGCGGGCTCGAGGATGTGGGGCGCCATCAGCACCGGCGCCCAGTCGGGCAGCGGCAAATAGGCCATGGCCTTGCGCAGGGCGGCGACGGCGGCCTCGCCCGCTTCCAGCGGAAAGGCGCCCACGGTTCGAAGCATCGGATCGACCAGCAGCCAGTGCCGCCGGTCGGCCAATCCCTCCCCCGACCGTCCCTCCGCCGCCGGAAGCGCCCCGAACAGGCCCGCCAGCCCGCCGGGGTCGAGGAAGAAGCGGATTCCGGGAAGGTGCTGCGCGACCCGCCCGGCCGTGTCGTCCTCCGGGTCGGAGGTCACCCCGAAGAAGCAGGCATTGTCGTCGTCGAACAAGGCGCGGTGCCGGGCGACGCAGGCCAGCGCCTCGGCGGCGCCGGGGTCGGTGGCCCGGCTGAAGAAGAGCATCAGAATGTAGCGCCCGGCCGCCGTGTCGAAGACGTAATTGTCGCTCCCGCCGATCGCCTTGGCCCGGAACCAGGGCAGTGGCTCTCCCGGCTGGAGCGGGCGCGGGCGGGGCGGCGTGGGCGAATCCATGGGCGCATTATGCCTTGCTCCTCCCTTCCCTGAAAGGGAGGGGCTGGGGGTGGGTCCGCCGAAGGCGGCCGAAACTCGAAAGTCAGAAGTGAAGTCTCGCTTCGCTCGCCTACCCACCCCCGGCCCCTCCCTTCCAGGGAGGGGAGTTATTTCAGCGCCGAATAGATCAAGGTCTTCAGCTGCCGCCGGATCGGATAGGTCGAGGAGGGCATGAGCTGGGCCATGAAGATCATGTGGAGCCGCTCGACCGGGTCGACGAAGAAGGCGGTCGAGAACATCCCGCCCCAGTAAAATTCCCCCTTCGACCCCGGCAGCATCGTCCGGGCGGGGTCGAGATTGACTCCGAAGCCCAGGCCGAATCCCTGGCCCGCGTTGATCGCCTCGCTGAACAGGGAACGGCTCATCTCGGTCAAATCCGCGCCGCCGGGAAGATGGTTCGCGATCATCAGCTCGATCGTCTTGCGGCCGACGAGGCGGGCGCCGCCATGCTCGCCGCCGCCCAGCAGCATCGAGCAGAAGCGATGATAATCGGCCACGGTCGAGACCAGCCCGGCGCCGCCGGCGAGCAGCCTTGGCGGCCTGCTCCACGCGCTCTTTTCGCCTTTGTCGTAGAGCACGGCCCCCTTGCCCTCGCGATAGGCCCAGGAATCGCCGAGCCGGTGAATCTGGTCGGGCGGGACGTGGAAACCGGTGTCCGTCATTCCGAGCGGGCCGAAGATCCGCTCCTCGAAGAAGCGATCGAGCTTCATCCCCGATACGCGCTCGACCACGAGGCCGAGCACGTCCGTCGAAACCGAATAATTCCAGGCGGTTCCAGGCGAAAATTCGAGCGGGATCTCGGCCAGTGCGGCGACGAAGCCGTCGAGATCCAGATCGCCGTGCCAGCCTTCGATCTTCCGCTCCCGATAGGCCGCGTCGACATTGGTCCGGTGCTGGAAGGAATAAGTGAGGCCCGACGTGTGGCGCATCAGGTCGATCATCATCATCGGCCGCTCGGGCGGCTTCACCAGGAACGGCGCTCCGGCGCCGCCGCCGTCATAGACGCCCATGCCCTTCCATTCGGGGATGATCGTCTCGACCGCCTGGTCGAGCGTCACCCGTCCGTCCTCGACCAGCATCATGAAGGCGATCGAGGTGATCGGCTTGGTCATCGAGGCGATCCGGAAGATCGCGTCCTCGGCCATCCTCTCGCCGCTCGCCCGCGCTTTGCCCGCGGTCGAGAAATGGACGACTTTTCCCTCCCGAGCGATCAGCAGCTGCGCTCCGGCGAGGCGTTCGGGCGCGAAATAATGCGAGTCGAGGAATGGGTCGATCCGGGCAAGCCGCTCCGGATCGAACCCCGCCTCCGCCGCGTCCACCCACTCCATCGAGTCTCTTCTCCAAATAATTTCTCCCCGGCATTTGCCGGGAAGGGGGACCATGCGAAGCATGGTGGAGGGGCTCTCCGACGCCCCAAGTCCCCTCCACCGCGCTTCGCGCGGTCCCCCTCCCCCGCAAATGCGGGGGAGGATTTAGGGATCGCGCTCTCCGCCTAGCGCTTGAGCGAAGCGCGAATCAACGTCATTGAAAATGTGTTGAAGGAGGTGCGGGTGATCGAGGGCTTCGAGCTGGATCCTGACTGGCCGCGGATGAGCCTCGCGGCGGTCGACGCGCTTCTGACCGCGCCCGGCTCGAAGCTCGAGATGGACGAGGCCGTTATCCGCGGGATCCCGACCCGGATATGGAAGAACGCGCCGCCCAATCTCCCCTCCCTGGTCCGCCTGTCGCGCAGCCATGGCGAGCGCACCGCCACGATCTTGGAGTTGGAGCGAGTTTCCTGGGAGGCGCAATATCGCGCTATCGCCGCGCTGGCGGCCGAGCTCGGCCGGCTCGGAATCTCCAGGGGCGACCGGGTCGCGATCGCGATGGCGAACCTCCCCGAATGGCCGGTCGCCTATTTCGCGGCGACCTCGCTCGGAGCGATCGCGGTGCCGCTCAACGCCTGGTGGACCGGCGCCGAGCTCGAATATGGCCTCGCCGATTCCGGAGCGAAGCTGCTCATCGCCGATTCCGCGCGCTGGCAGCGCATCGAGCCGCACCGGGCCGCCCTGCCGGGGCTCGAGCATGTCATCGTCAGCCGCGCCGAAGCACCCCCCGCCGGTGCCGCCCGGCTGGAGGATGCGATCGGCGCGCCCGACCGATGGGGCGCCCTTCCCGACGTCGAGCTGTCCGACGTGACGATCGCGCCCGACGACGAAGCGAGCATCCTCTATACGAGCGGAACCACCGGCCGGCCCAAGGGCGCGCTCCACACCCACCGCAACTTCACCACCAACATCCTCTCGGTCGGCTATTCGAACGCCCGGGCGGCGCTTCGCCGGGGCGAGGCGCCGCCCGAGCCGCAACCGAGGACCGCGTTGGTGGTCATCCCGCTCTTCCACTGCACCGCGCTCAGCGCCATGCTGATGGGGACGATGGTCGCCGGCCACACCCTCGTCTTCATGCGCAAATGGGATCCCCTGGAAGCGATGGCGCTGATCGAGCGCGAGCGGGTCCAGATGACCGGCGGAGTCCCGACCATCGCCTGGCAATTGCTCGAGCATCCCGAACGATCCCGCTTCGACCTCACGAGCCTCGAGACGATCAGCTATGGCGGCGCCCCCGCGGCGCCCGAGCTGGTCAGGAAGATACACGAAGAGTTCGGGGCGCTGCCCGGCAACGGCTGGGGCATGACCGAGACCACGGCGACCGTCACCAGCCATGTCGGCGAGGATTATCTCAATCGTCCCGACAGCGCCGGCCCGCCCGTGCCGATCTCCGATCTGAAGATCATGTCGCCCGACGGAACGAGCGAGCTTCCGGCCGGCGAGATCGGCGAATTGTGGGCTCGGGGTCCGCAGATCGTCAAAGGCTATTGGAACAATCCCGAAGCCACCGCCGCCACCTTCGTCGACGGCTGGGTCCGTACCGGCGACCTCGCCCGCCTCGACGAGGAAGGCTTCGTCTACATCGTCGACCGCGCCAAGGACATGGTCATACGCGGCGGCGAGAACATCTATTCCATCGAGGTCGAGAACGTCCTCTTCGACCATCCCGCCGTTACCGACGCCGCCCTGATCGGCCTCCCCCACCGAACGCTCGGCGAGGAGCCCGCCGCCATCGTCCACCTCGCCCCGGGCGCCAGCGCGACGGAGGAGGAGCTCAAGACCTGGGTCCGCGAGCGGCTGGCGGTGTTCAAGACTCCCGTGCGGATCGTCTTCCTGCCCCGGCCTTTGCCGCGCAATGCCAACGGCAAGATATTGAAGAACGAATTAAAGGCCCTGTTCGACTCTTGATCCTCCCCGGAACGGGGAGGGGGACCGCCGCCGAAGGCGGTGGTGGAGGGGTCCCGGCGTCGGAGCCGCGCAGAGGCGGGCCCCCTCCACCATGCTGCGCATGGTCCCCCTCCCCGTTCCGGGGAGGAGCTGGAAGTCAACGCGCCACGAGCCCCTGCACCCAAGTCTCCAAGGCCGACGTATCCGCGATGGCGCCTTCATACACCACTTCCGGCGCGAACGGGCCGATCTGGCCCGGCGAGGCCGGCGCGACCGCCTGGAGGGTCGAGAACATCGACAGGCCCGAGGGCAATTTATCCTCCCGCACCTCCATATAATTGGTGTTGGCGTCGGTCGCCTCGCCGACGTGGAGCGCTCCGAGCCGGCGGAACATCTGGGTAACCAGAAGGCACGAGCTGAAGCAGCTATTGTCGGTGAGCAGGACGAGCCGGCCCCGATATTCGGCATGGGAGATTGCGGGCCCCGCCGCGCGCTGCGGGCAGCGCGGCGGCCCGGTGAAGCGCTCGCCTTTCGCCCTGGCCGCGGCCATCGCCTCATGTTCGGCGGTGAACTGCGCCAGCGTTTCCTTGCCCATTCGCGGCCCGAGGGTGTCGCGATAATAGGTCAGCTGCCTGAAATTGCGCTCCGAGAGCCGCCACACCTTCCCGCAACCGCCCGGGGCCACCGGCGCGGCGGAAGGCTGGGGAGCGCCGGCGAGCGCGTCGGCGATCATCTGGCCATATTGGGAATTGCCGCCGCCATTGCCGCGCATGTCGAGCACGACGAAGGGCGCGGCCCGCAATGTCCCGGCCTTGGCGCGTACTTCCTCGACTACCGGCACAGCTCTTTCCGAAAGCGATTCCAGCGCGATCCACCAGCCGTCGCCGACCTTGCGAAGGCCCAGGCCGGCCGCGCCGCGAGTCGCCAGCGCTGCGACTTTCGGCCTGAGCTCGGTCGGCGTGATCGGCCGCCATTCGAGCGCAACGGTCCGCGACTCCCCGCCCTGGTCGAACAGGCAGCTCCGCGGCCGGTTGAGGAATGGATTGCCGTCATCGATCAGCAGCCAATAGGCGCGCTGGATCCGCTGCGCTTCGACCGACCAGACGATCCGGAAGCCGCCGAGCCTTTCCTCGGCGAGCCGGTCGACGGCGATTCCGTCGCAGGAGACCAGCTTCGCGCCCGCCAGCGACGGCCTGGCGGACTCATCCTCGTCGAGGGCGACGACCCAGCTCGCGCCGCGGCGGGCGACGAGGACGCCCGCCCAGCCGAGCGAGTCGGCGCCGAAAAGCGGCCGCGACGCGATATGCTTGTCGCCCATCGCGACCGAGAAGCCCGCCAGCACCGCCTGATAACCCTGATAGGATCCGGTCAGCGCCGCCCGCTGCCGGGCGGTGGCGTAAGCCGCGGCGAGGCGGTTGCGGAATTGGGTGTCACCCACTTCCGGGGCGGAGCCGGGGTGGTCCTCGGCCAGCATCCGGTGGGCGGCTTCGACGTCGAGCAGGGTGAGCGCCCGCCAATGGGTGGCGGCGTCCTCGGCGCGGGCGGGGGTTACGGCCGCCATAGCCGCGGCCAGGATCATGAAGGTCTTGAATCGCATCGACCAAGGCTTCCGCGACCGGCCAGCGATGTCAACGCGTCAGAAAATCCTCTCCTGCATTTTGCAGGGGAGGGGGACCATGCGAAGCATGGTGGAGGGGCCTTGCTGATTCTGAAGAACCCCTCCACCGCGCTTCGCGCGGTCCCCCTCCCCCGGGAATCCGGGGGAGGAATTGAAACCCCTATTCCTCGTTCCAGCCCTCCAGCATTTCGACGAACCTCGTCAGCCAGGCGTTGGTCTGGTGGCCGTCCACCACCCGATGGTCGATGGTCAGCGTGACATAGGCCATCGGGCGGATCTGGATCGCGTCGGCGCCGCCGACTTCGCGAACCACCACCCTTTTCTCGAGCTTGCCGACCCCGAGGATCGCCGATTGCGGCTGGTTGATGATGATCGGCGCGGCGAGGAGCGAGCCGGAGACTCCGTGATTGGAGATGGTGAAGGTGCCGCCCGACACGTCCCGGCCGGTGAGCTGCTCGGCCCTCGCTTTCTCGATCAGCTCGTCCAGGCCGGCGGCGACGCCCTTCAGCGACAGGGTCTGCACCTTGCGCAGCACCGGCACGATCAGGCCCTTCTCGCCCAAGGCGGTGCCAATTCCGATATTGACGTCGTCGAAAATCTCGAGCCGATCCTCGTGCCAGCGGCTGTTGATCGCCGGAGCGACCTTCATCGCCTCGGCGGCGGCGGCGACGATGTACGCACTGTAGGTGAGCTTCACCCCCTTTTTCGCCCAGGCGGCCTTATGCCGTTCGCGATGGGCGATGATCGCGCTGAAATCCGCTTCGAACAGTGCCGTGACGTGCGGCGCCCGGGTCACCGAGCTCAGCATGTTCTCGGCGATCTTCAGCCGCATCCGGTCGTGCGGAACGCTGTGCGAGCGAACCCCGGTCATCCCGGCGGAAGCCGGGACCTCGGGGAGACCCGCCGGGCTTTCCTGTCCCGAGGTCCCGGCTTTGGCCGGGATGACGGGCTCGACCTTTGTCGCGGCCTCGACGGCGCGATCGACGTCGGCGCGGGTGATGCGCCCGTCGCGGCCGGTGCCTTCGATCCTGGAAGGGTCGATGTCATGCTGGAGAAGGGCTCGGCGGACGGAGGGCGAAAGACGCATCTCCGTCATACCGGCCGGCGCCGGGACCTTGGGGAGACCCGCCGAGACTGTTCGACCCGGGGTCCCGGCTTTCGCCGGGATGACGGGGGGCTCGATCTCCGCCACCGGCGCGATCCGGCCGAGCACGGCTCCCGGCACCGCCTCGGCGTCGGTCTCCAGCAATATCTCGCGAAGCACTCCGGCGGCGGGCGCCGGTACCTCCATCGCCACCTTGTCGGTCTCGAGCTCGACCAGCGGGTCGTTCACCTCGACCCGGTCGCCGACCTGCTTCAGCCAGGCGCGGACCACGGCCTGAGTGCCCTCCTGCTCTTCCGGGACGAGGACGTCGATCATCTAGAACCCCACCAGCTCGTCGATCTTCGCCCGGATCCGCTCGACGCTCGGCACCGCCCAGTTGAGCAGCACCGGGTTATGCGGGCTGGGTATGTCCGGCATCGTCACCCGAGCCACGGGCGCGTCGAGGTCCAGGAAGGCCTCGTCCGCGACCACCGCCGCGATCTCGGCGCCGAAGCCGCCCGTCCTCAGATCCTCGTGGACGATCAGGCAGCGCCGGGTTCGGCGGACGCTGTCGAGCACCGTCTCCCGGTCCCAGGGCATCAGGGTCCTGAGGTCGATGACGTCGGCCGAGACATGCTTCGCCGCTTCCTCGCAACGCGGCACCATCGCCCCCCAGGTGACGATGGTGATTTGATCCCCCTGCCGCACCTTCCTGGCCCGTCCGAACGGCAGCGCGTAGCCGTCCCCCGGATAGGGCCGCCGGGCCCAGCTGTCGTCGAGCATGGCCCGATGCTCGAAGAAGACGACCGGATCGTTGCCGCGAAGCGCGGTGCGCAGGAGCCCGACCGCGTCCTCGGCGTTGGACGGCACCGCGACCTGCCAGCCCGGATTGTGGATGAAGGCGACCTCGTTGGTCTGGCTGTGCCAGGGGTCGCCGCACTTGAAGAAGCCGCCGGGAATCCTCAGCACCATCGGGGCGGCGAAACGGTTGTTCGTCCGCCAGCGCATCGTCCCGCAATCGTTGATCTGCTCGGTCGCCGGCTCGGCATATTTGCGGAACTGGATTTCCGGGACCGGCATCAGCCCGGCGATCGCCATTCCGACGGCGCGGCCGATAATGCCTTCCTCGTTGAGGCTGGTGTCGAAGACCCGGCCGGCGCCATATTTCTCCTGCAGGCCGAGCGTCACCGCATGGACGCCGCCCTTTGGCCCGATATCCTCACCGAAGAGGAGCACGCGCGGGTTGATCGAGAGCTCATGGTCGAGGGTCCGGGGGATCGCCGTCACCATGTTGATCCGCTGGCCCTCGGGCTTGGGCTCCTCATGGCTTCGCGGGGCGCGATAGCCATGGGTCCACTGCCCGCCCATCTTCTGCATCTCGCCTTCGTAGAAGACATGGTCGAGCACGCGCTCCGGATCGGAGACTCCGCGATCCTCGGCCTCCTGCCGAGCCGCCTCGACATCGGCCCGCGCCTGCGCTTCGATCCCGTCCCATTCCGCCTCGCTGAGAAGCGGGCCGACGAGATGGGCCTTGAGCTTGGGCAGGGGATCGCGAGTCCATTCGTCGCGGACCAGTTCCTGGCTCTTATAGGCCTGGGTGTCCTGGAAGCTGTGGCCCTGGAGCCTGGGCACGGCGAGGCGAAGAAGCGCCGGCCCCTTGCCGCCGCGGGCATGGTCGACGGCGCGCTCGATCAGCGCCGCCGCCTCGGCCGGCTCGGTGCCGTCGCCGGCGAAGATAGCGAGGTTGGCGAAGCTCGCGAGGTTCTTCGCGATATCGCCGCCCGGAGTCTGGAAGCTGGAAGGGACCGAGATGCCGAAGCCATTGTCCTCGACATAGAAGAGCATCGGAAGCTTCTGGGTGGTGGCGATGGTCAGCGCCGACCAGAAACCCCCGGTCGCGCAGGAAGCATCGCCGCCCAGCACCACCGCTATGGCGCCGTCATAGCAGCGGTCGCCCAGCTCGGTTCGATAATAGTCGATCGCCTGCGCCCAGCCGGCGGTCGGCGTATATTGCGCCCCGACCCCGCCCGACATGGGAAGGGCCGGAGCGCCGTTCGAATTGGGATAGTTGAAGACGACTCCGATGTCGCGACCGTCGGAATAGCCCCCTTCCCGTCCCATGCCCGAGCCGAGCGCGTCCTCGACCGGCACTCCGAGCGACAGAAGCAGGGGCCTCGAGCGGTAATAGCCGCAAGTGGCGTCGCGGCGATGGGTCAGCCGGCTGCCGAGCAGGACTTGCGCCATGTCGTGGCCACGTGCCGAGAATTGGTAGAGGATTTTGCGCTCGGGGACGAGCCTCTCCTCCTCGAGCTTGTCCATCGCCCGGCTGAGCTGGACGAGATAGGCGATCCGCCGCCAGTCATAGCCGTCATGCAGCGAAACCGGGCGAGTCTTCACCTTCGCTCCACCTTCAGCCATCCATCTTCTCCACCACCGCCGCGGCGAAAATATCGACATTGTCGTCCGAGAGGCCGACGATGTTGAAGCGGCCGCTATTGGCCATGTAGATGCCCTTCTCCTCGCGAAGCTCCAGCACCTGCGCCTGGCTCAGGGGCAGGATCGAGAACATGCCGTTCTGGCCGTCGATATAGGCGAGCCGCTCGTCATAGGCGGCGAGCCGGGCGCGCAAGGCTCGGATGCGCACGCACATCTCCTTGAGCTCGGCATTCCAGTCGGCGCGAAGCTCGGGATCCTCGAGCACGATATGGACGAGCGCCGCGCCATGGTCGGGCGGCATCGACCACATGGTGCGCGAAAGCTGGAGGAGATTGCCGTAAACGACCTGCGCCGCCTTGGCGCTTTGCGCCTTGACGAAGAGGTTGCCGACCCGCTCGCGATAGACTCCGAAATTCTTGTCGCAGCTTTGCGCCACGATCGCCTGCTCGGCCTTGCCGACGACGAGGCGCATCCCCGCCGAATCGGCCTCGAGCCCGTTGCCCAGGCCCTGATAGGCAAGGTCGACGAAGGGGATGAGGCCGCGGCGCTCGACCAGCTCCGCGACCTCGGCCCACTGGCCCGCCGAAAGGTCGGCCCCGGTCGGATTGTGGCAGCAGCCATGGAGGAGGACGAGGTCCCCGGCCTTCGCTTTTTCCAGCGCCGCCATCATCTCGCCGAACAGGATCCGGCGGCTCGCCGGGTCGTAATAGGGGTGCGGCACCATCTCGATTCCGGAGCATTCGATCAGCGGGCCGTGATTGGGCCAGGTCGGCTGGCCGACGAGGATCCGGGCCTTCGGGTTGGCCTTGGTGACGAGGTCGGCGCCGAGCCGAAGAGCGCCGCAACCTCCCGGCGTCTGCAGCCCGACGATCCGCTCGTCGGCGGCACCGGCCTCGCCGAAGACGATCGGCCGGATCAGCTCGGTGAAACGGGCGTCGCCCTGAGAGCCGAGATAGGCCTTGGTCTCCTGCCGCTCCCAGAGCAGCCGTTCGGCCTTCTTGACGGCGCGCAGGATCGGCGTTCCTCCGCCGGAGTCCCGATAGACGCCTACGCCGACGTCGATCTTGTCCGGCCGCGGATCGGCGTCGCACAAGGCGATGAGCTGGAGCAGCGAATCCGATTTCTGCTCTTCGAGCCGGTCGAACAGGAGCGGCCCGCCGCTGAGCAGAAATGAATCGTCCATCCGCGTCCCTTTCGAGTCAGGCCGAAACGCCCAGCTACAACTAACCCGCCCGGCTTCCAAATGCGTATCAAATTTGCAGCTTGGCCCGGTAGATTTGAAACGAACATTCAGCTATTCTGCCTCGAATGAAAGAAGATAATCAACTCGACGTGGTCGACCGCCGAATCGTTCGCGAGCTTCAGCGGGACGCCAGCCTCAGCCACGCCGCGCTCGCGGAACGGGTTGGCGCGTCGGCCGCCTCGGTGTGGCGCCGAGTCCGCAATCTGGAGAAAGCCGGAGTCCTCGGCCGGGCCGTCCGGATCGCCAGCCCGCAGGCGCTGGGCCGGTCGGTCAACGTGCTGTGCCAAGTCCGGATGGCCCGCCAGACGGTCGAGGCGCGCGCCGATTTCGAGGAGTTCATCCAGTCGCGCGTGGAGATCGTCGAATGCTACGCCATGTCGGGCGAATGGGATTATCTGCTGCGCATCGCGGTGCGCGACGTCGCCGACTACGACCGCTTCATCATGCGCGGCGTGCTGGCGCATCCCAGCGTGGCCAATGCGGCGAGCAATTTCGCCCTGAGGCAGGTCAAGTACACGACCGAGATACCAGTCTGACCGTCATCCCGGCGAAAGCCGGGACCTCAGGACAAGAAGCCGAAGCGGGTCTCCACGAGGTCCCAGCTTTCGCCGGGATGACGGGAACCCCTCCCCCTCCTGCGGATTTGAATCGGCAACGAATCGAAAATCGGGAGCCCGCAGTCATGGCCGCACGCGCCTATTGGAAGGGACAGATCAGGCTGGCCCTGGTCTCGATCCCCGTCGAGATATTTTCCGCCACCAAGAGCGGCGCCACCATCGCCTTCAACCAGATCCACGAGCCGACCGGCAAGCGGGTCAAGTATGAGAAGGTCGTGCCCGGCGTTGGACCGGTCGATCCCGAAGAGATCGTCAAGGGCTATCAATATGAGAAGGGCAGCTACGTCCTGCTCACCGACGAGGAGATCGAATCGGCCAAGCTGGAGAGCAAGAAGACGCTCGAGCTCACCCAGTTCGTCGATTATGACGATATCGACGTCCTCTATTACGAAAAGCCCTTTTTCGTCGTCCCCGCCGACGACCTCGCCGAAGAGGCGTTCATCGTCCTTCGGGAAGCGCTCAGACGCACCAAGAAGGTCGCGCTCGGCCAGCTCGCGCTGAGGGGCCGCGAATATCTGGTCAGCCTGAAGCCGTGCGGCCGTGGGATCGTGCTCGAGACCTTGCGCTACGCCGACGAGGTCAACAAGGCGCAGAATTATTTCCGCGACATCGGCGAAGCGAAGCCGGACGAGGAGTTGCTCGACCTCGCCGAGGCGCTGATCGAGCGCAAGACCTCGGCGTTCGACCCGTCCAAATATCACGATCGCTACATCGAGGCTGTCGAGGAGATGATCGAGCGCAAGCGCAAGGGCAAGACCCTCCACACCGAGGAGGATTCCGCCCCGGCGCGCGGCTCCAACGTCATCGACCTGATGGCGGCTCTGAAGCGCTCGATCGAGAAGCCGGGCGGCAGCGGCGGCAAGGCGACGGGCGGAGCGAAGAAAACCGCCGCCAAGCCCGCGGCGCGCAAGCCCGCGGCGAAGAAGGCGCCCGCCAAGGCGGCGCCGGCGCGGAAGCGGGCGTGATTTGCCTCCCCATCGCAGATGGGGAGGGGGACCATGCGAAGCATGGTGGAGGGGTAGCTGCCGTGAGGTCGGAGGATCTTAGGGGAACCGCTACTGTCCGCGCCTTCTACCCCTCCACCACCCTTCGGGCGGTCCCCCTCCCCACCGGCTCCGCCGGCAGGGAGGCAAGATGATGGCCAAACCCGCCGACCCGCTCGCGACCTACAACAAGAAGCGCGACTTCGCGAAGACCGCCGAGCCGCCCGGCACGGTCGCGCCGAAGCGCAAGCCTCACGCCCGGCCCTGTTCATGGTCCAGAAGCACGACGCCACCCGGCTCCATTACGACCTTCGCCTCGAGTTGGACGGAGTCATGAAGAGCTGGGCGGTGCCGAACGGCCCCAGCCTCAACCCCGCCGACAAGCGCCTCGCGGTCCGAACCGAAGACCATCCGATGAGCTACGCCACCTTCGAGGGCACAATCCCCAAGGGCGAATATGGCGGCGGCACGGTGATGCTGTGGGACTGGGGGACCTGGACCCCCCATCCGGACAAGGACCCGCGCAAGACGATCGAGGAAGGCCATCTCCACTTCACCCTCGACGGGCACCGGATGCAGGGCGAGTGGGTGATGTTCCGCCTGAAGGGGCGGCCCGGCGACCGCGGCGAGAATTGGATGCTGAAGAAGGTGACCGACGATCATGCCGGCGGGTCGATGGGGCTGACGGAGCGCTATCTGACCAGCATCAAGACCGGGCGCTCGATGCAGGAGATCGCCGCGGGCAAGAAGGCGACGGCGCTGAAGGGCTGGAAGACGGACCCCTACAAGCCGTCATCCCGGCGAAAGCCGGGACCCCAGGACAAGAAGGCTCTGGAGGCGACCCGAGGCCCCGGCTTGCGCCGGGGTGACGGGAAACGGCTCCCCCCCTTCCGCGAGCCTCAGAAGGCCACCCTCGTCGACCACGTGCCCGCCGGGTCGGGCTGGATCCACGAGATGAAATATGACGGCTATCGCTGCCTGCTCGGCATCGGCGGCGGCAAGGCCAGGGTCTACACGCGCTCCGGCCTCGACTGGTCGGACAAGTTCCCGGAGATCGTCGAAGCGGCGGCCCGGATCGAGGTGGGATCGGCCCTGCTCGACGGCGAGATCGTCAGCCTGGACGAGAAAGGCAATACCGGCTTCTCGGCCCTCCAGCAGGGAATCAGCGAGGGCGGCCGGGGCCTCACCCTCTTCCTGTTCGACGCGCTGGAGATCGACGGCGAGGATCTCACCCGCCTCCCGACGATCGATCGCAAGGGGCGCCTCGCGTCGCTGGTCGGCGACGGCAAGCCGCCGACGATCGTCTTTGCCGAGCATATCGTCGGCCATGGCGAGAAATTGTTCGATGCGATGTGCGAGGCGGGCCAGGAAGGCATCATCTCGAAGCGGGCCGATGCGCCCTATCGGAGCGGGCGCACCAAAAGCTGGCTCAAGATCAAATGCACCTACCGGCAGGAATTCGTCATCCTGGGCTGGTCGGAGAGCGACAAGAAGGGGCGCGGCTTCCGGGCCCTGCTCCTCGGCGTCCATGACGACGGCAAGCTTCGCTACGCCGGCAAGGTCGGCACCGGCTTCTCCAACCAGGTCCAGCACGATCTGCTCGAGCGGTTCGAGCGGCTTGCCGCCGCCAAGCCCGCCGCTCCGGTCCCGAGAGTAGAAGCGCGCGGCGCCCATTGGCTGAAGCCGAAGCTCGTCGCCGAAGTCGCCTTCGCCGAGTTCACCGCCGAGGGCGTGGTGCGCCATGCCAGCTTCCTCGGCCTGCGCTCCGACAAGAAGGCGGCCGAAGTGGTCGAGGAGACGCCGCAGCCTGTCGAGCGCGCCGCGCCCGACGCCGGCGACGGCGTCAAGATCAGCAACCCCGAGCGGGTGCTGTTCCCCGACTCCGGAGTCACCAAGGGCGAGCTGGTCGATTATTACCGCACCGTCGGCCCGATGATGATGGAATGGGCGGCCAAGCGCCCGCTGAGCCTGGTCCGCTGTCCCCAGGGCCGGGCCCGCAAATGCTTCTTCCAGAAGCACAATACGGGAAGCTTCGGCCCCCACGTCCACCAGATCCCGATCGAGGAGAAGAAGGGGCAGGTCGAGGATTACGTCTATGTCGAGGAGTCGGCCGGGATCATCGCCTGCACCCAGATGGGGACGATCGAGTTCCACGGCTGGGGCTCGTCGGTCGCGGAAGTGGAGAAGCCCGACCGGCTCGTCTTCGACATCGATCCCGATGAGGGCCTGAGCTTCGACCAGGTCAAGCGCACCGCCCGCGACCTCCACCGCCACCTCGCCGACATGGGCCTGCAGAGCTTCCCGATGACGACCGGCGGCAAAGGCCTCCACGTTGTCGTGCCGCTGACTCCGCAGGCCGAGTGGCCCGAGGTCAAGGATTTCGCCCAGCGCTTCGCCATCGCGCTCGCCACGGCGGAGCCTGAGCGCTTCACGGCCAACCTCGCCAAGGTGAAGCGCAAGGGCCGGATATTCCTCGACTATCTGCGCAACCAGCGCGGAGCGACCGCCATCCTGCCTTATTCAGCGCGGGCGCGCGAACGGGCCCCGGTAGCGGCGCCGATCAGCTGGGACGAGATCGAGGACCTCAAGTCCGGCGCCCCCTTCACCGTCCGCGACGGGGATCAGCTGCTCGAGCGCGCCTCCGGCCGGGCGCTCCAGGGCTGGGGCGAAGCCAGCCAGGTGCTTCCGGATTTGTAGGCGGACGGAAGGGAAGAAGGCGTCATCCCGCGGAAGCCGGGACCTCGGGGAGACCCACCGGGAATTTCCGTCCTGAGGTCCCGGCTTTCGCAGGGATGACGACCCTGGCCATTGACGCTCTTGGCTTTTCCGCCCGCTTCGCCCAACCTTCGACGGGGGGTGAGGATGCGCAAACTCAGCAGCGGCTATTACATCTTCTTCATCATGTGCGCGGCAACGCTGACGACCCGCGCCGTGCTCGATTCGAGCTTCCGCAACTCGACCCTGCTCTACATATTGATCCCGTTCGCCATCTCGATCCTGCTCACCCTCGTGATCCCGGTGGTCGAGGGCGACTCGCCGGCGCAGCGCTATGGCCGGCACTTGCGCGCGGCGACGATCGTCATGCTGGGCAGCTCCGCCCTGCTGTTCGAAGGCTTTCTCTGCGTCCTGTTCTTCATGCCGATCTACTACGTGATGATAACGATCGGCTTCCTGTTCAGCTTGTGGGCAGACCGCGACGAGGGCGGTCATGCCGGAGCCTATGCCATCCCAGTCGTCGTCGCCGTGCTGGCCGCCGAGGGCCTGACCGGGGCGACGGCCGTGCCGCGCTACAACGAGGCGACCTATACGCAGATCCTCCCGGGCAGCCCGGCCTCGCTCCAGGCCAATATGGCGAAGCCGATAGAATTCGAGGCCGAAAGGCACTGGTTCCTCTGGCTGTTCCCGATGCCGACCCGGGTGCAGTCGGGAACGCTCAGGGTCGGCGACGTCCACCGCCTCCATTTCGTCTACAGGCGCTGGTTCTTCACCAACATCCAGCGCGGCGACATGGCGATAAGGATCGCCGAACTGAGCCCGGCGCGGATCCGCACCGAGATCGTCCAGAACGATTCCTATCTCTCCCATTATATGAAGATCGACGGCACGGAGGTGCGTTTCCGCGACGTCGGGGGCGGCCGCACCCAGGTCTCGCTCACCGTCAAATATCACCGGCTGCTCGATCCCTCCTGGTATTTCGGGCCGATGGAGCGGCTCGCCGCCCGGCAGAGCGCCCGCTACCTCATCGACACGATCATCGCGCGCAAGGATGGCTGACATGCCCGATTCGGTGACGGCGGGTCGCGCCGCCTTCAAGGTCAACTCGCTGACCGATCTGGACAAAGCGAGCCCGGTCGAGGGGGAGGTGCTGTGGGACCCGGGGCGATCGCTGTGGAACAGCGGCTTCCTGCTCGCCGCCCTCATCCTCGGGCCGCTCACCTTCAGCTGGAGCGCCTTCGCAATCTTCCTCGGCCTCTCCGCGGTCACCTTGTGCGCCGGCCACTCGGTCGGCTTCCACCGCCGGCTGATCCACCGAAGCTTCGAATGCCCGAAATGGCTGGAGCGAACCCTGGTCTATCTCGGCACCCTGGTCGGAATGGGCGGCCCGGTCTGGACGATCGGACTCCACGACAGCCGCGACTGGGCTCAGCGCGAGGCCGACTGCCACTGGTTCCTGAGGCACGGCAAGCCGCTCTGGATCGAGGGCTTCTATTATCTCAACTTCAAGCTGAGGCTGAAGCATCCGCCCGGCTTCGATCCCGGCCCCGGGATCGGCGACGACCCCTTCTACAGCTTCCTCCAGAAGACCTGGATGGCGCAGCAGATCCCGCTCGCCATCCTCCTCTACGCGCTCGGCGGCTGGGCCTGGGTGGTGTGGGGAATCGCCGTCCGGGTCGCGGCCTGCACCACCATGCACTGGTTCATCTCTTATTTCGCGCACAGCCGCGGGCCGCAGGACTGGACCCTGGATGGCGCCGCGCTCCAGGCCTATAACGTCCCGATCATGGCGATCCCGACCATGGGCGAGAGCTGGCACAACAACCACCACGCCTTCCCGAGCTCGGCCCGCCACGGCCTCTATCCCGGCCAGATCGACCTCGGCTGGTATTTCATCCTGCTGCTGGAGAAGCTCGGCCTCGCCTGGAACATCAAGCTCCCGGCGACCCTTCCGCCGCGGCCGGGAATCACCCCGACCACCGACCGGGCCCTCTCGATCGCCGCCCCCGGCCAGGACCGGATGTGAGCGAGCCACGGCGATCCTCCCCGTGCGGAACGCAGGGGCAGGGGGACCATGCGAAGCATGGTGGAGGGGAATCCGGCACAGGAATTGGAAGGATCGCGCGCGCAACTGGGGACTCCGAGCCATCTACCCTTCCACCACACTTCGTGTGGTCCCCCTCCCCATCTTCGATGGGGAGGATATCCGTCGGCGACGCGCTCCGCGACTTCCGGACTGCCAACGGCCTATGCCAGCACGAGCGCGAAGCCCGGTGGTGGATCGTCCGAGCCGACCTCATCGCCTTTCCGCTTCCGAACTTCGCCTGGCGCCGCCGCGCCATCGACGCCCACGACCTCCACCATCTCCTCACCGGCTATCCCTGCACGATCGAAGGCGAATTGCTCATTGCCGCCTGGGAGTGGGGCGCCGGCCGCTACCCCCATTGGGGCGCCACCCTGTTTTGCGGACCGCTGGTGCTCGCCGGCTTGCTCTACATGCCTGGCCGGATCCTGGCGGCCTGGCGCCACGGACGACGAAGCGGAAGCCTCTACCGCCATGCCGACCTCGACCGGCTGGCCGATCTGCCGCTGGCGGCGGCCCGTTTGCTGATCGCGGCCCAAGCCTCTGTATTAGACCAATAATACACTTTGCCCCTTGCGTTGGGCGCCTCCCCTGCCCCATTTAGCCCCCTGAGCAGACGGAGCGAGCAACATGGCCACCCAGACCGAGACCAAGCTGAAGCTCGAGGCGCCCGAGGCGCTGCAGACGATCGAGCCGGCCGCGGCCGCCGGCCTCGTCCCCATTGAGGAGGGGGTGAAGTCCAAGCTGGAGACGGTCGTCGACAAGTTCGTCAACGAGCTGGTCGCGGTCGACGCCAACAGCCCCGAATTCGGCAAGAAGGTCGACGAGCTGACCAACATGGGCCGCAAGCAGATCGCCGAGGCCGCCGGCCATTCCAACCGGTTCCTCGACCGGCCGATCAAGGCGATCGACAAGGATACCGGGATCGGCGCCGACCTGCTCGAGCTGCGCCGCACGGTCGAGGAGCTCGATCCGGGCCGCCAGGGCAATCTCAGCACGTCCCGCAAAATCCTGGGCTTCATCCCCTGGGGCAACAAGCTCGGCAATTATTTCCAGAAATACCAGAGTTCTCAGACCCACATCTCGAAGATCCTGAACAGCTTGGCCTCCGGCAAGGAGGAGCTCCAGTACGACAACGAGGCGATCAACACCGAGCGCGCCGCGATGTGGAAGACGATGGGCCAGCTCGAGCAGATGATCCACATCTCCAAGCAGCTTGACCAGAAGCTCGAGGACAAGGCGAACGAGCTCGACGCGACCGAGCCGGCCAAGGCCAAGGCGATCCGCGAGACCGCCCTCTTCTACACCCGCCAGCGCACCACCGACCTGCTCACCCAGATGGCGGTGACGGCTCAGGGCTATCTCGCCCTCGACCTCGTCAAGAAGAACAATGTCGAGCTGATCAAGGGCGTCGACCGCGCCTCCACCACCACCGTCGCGGCGCTGCGCACCGCCGTCACCGTCGCCCAGGCGATGACCAACCAGAAGCTGGTGCTCGAGCAGATCACCTCGCTCAACACGACCACCGCCAACATGATCGATTCGACCGGCGAGCTGCTCAAGAGCCAGACCGGCGAGATCCACCGCCAGGCTGTCAACTCGACCATCCCGCTCGAGACCCTGCAGCGCGCCTTCCAGAACATCTACGACACGATGGATACGATCGACACGTTCAAGCTCGAGGCGCTGGGCAGCATGAAGCAAACCGTCCAGACCCTCTCCAGCGAGGTCGAGAAGAGCCGCGGCTACATTGCGCGCGCCGAGGGCACGGAGCAGAACCGCCTCGCCGGCCGAAGCGTCCCCAACTCGCTGCTCGGACCGATCGAGGGCTGAAATGGCTCGAACGCCCCGCAGCGTCGAGGAAGCGATCGCCCGCTTCGACGAATATTCGGCGCGGCTCGACGGCCACACGCCGGCCGAGTCGAGCCTGAAGCGGCGCTATTACGGCCGTACCGCCGGCACCATCGCCCGGCGGATGGCGACGATCGGGATGGCGATCGGCGCCCTCATCGTCGCGACGATCGTCTTCGGCCTGTTCCAGCCGATCGGGATCACCGGCCTCTTCCTCGTCGCCCTGGCGATACTCGCCATCCTGCTCCTCGGCTCCTTCTGGCCGTCGGAGGCCAAACGGGTCGCCTATAGCGAGCAGCTTCCGACCGGCACCGTCGTGCGCCAGCTCGAGAATTTGCTCGTACGCCGGCGCGCCGCCTTGCCGGCACCGGCGGCGCAACGGGCCGACGCCATCGGGGCCCAGCTGCCTTTGCTCGAATCGCGGCTGGCCGAGGTCGACGCGCTCGATCCGCTCGCCCAGGACGCCCGGCGGCTGATGGGCAAGCATCTGCCCGAGCTGATCGACCGCTATGAGCGTATTCCGGCCAATTACCGCCACCAGCCGGACGGCGAAGGCCTGACCGCCGACCAGCGGCTCGTGGCCAGCCTCGACGCGGCCCAGCAGGCGCTCGGCGAAATCGGTAACAAGCTGGTCCAGGGCGATCGCCAGGCGTTCGAGACCCACGGCCGCTTCATCGAGAGCCGCTACAAGGAAGAGCGCGGCCCGGGAGACGAGTGATGGGCTTCGATGTCGTCGCCATGCTTCGGCAGGCCGACGAATATCTCCGCCGCAACATCAAGTCGAAGGCCGTGCGCGCGGCGGAGAAAAGGCGCGGCGAGCGCCAGTCGCGCGAGGCGGAGGCCCGGATGAAACGGGCCGCCTTGGTGGGCGGCGCCTCGGGGGCGGCGATCCTCGGAGTCGGCACCCTGGTTGCCCCCGTCGCGGTTCCGGTGCTGGCGGCGGCGGGCGGCGGCGCCTTGCTCCTGGCTCTCGGGTCGCTTTTGCGGCCCTCGCGGCGACGCTCGGCGGAGGGCGATTTCTCGCAGGCCGAGCTCGCCGAGCTTCCGGGGGATGCGGAGGATTGGCTGCTCGCCCGGCGCGAGGACCTGCCGTTCGACTGCCGCCCGCAGATCGACCGTATCTTCCAGCGCCTGGGCGATCTCCAGCCGCATCTCGCGACCCTCTCCCCCAATTCGAGCGCGGCGTGGGAAGCGCGGCGGCTCCTCGGCGACCACCTGCCGCGGCTCATCCTCGCCTGGGAAGCGATTCCGGGCTCGGCCCGGGAGGAGCAGCCCGAGGTCCGGGCGCGGCTGTGCGCCGGCCTCGGGACGGTGGCGGATGCCCTGGACCAGCTCTGCCGCGAAGTCTGCCGGAACCCGCTGATGACCTTCGAGACCCAGGGCCGGTTCCTCGAAAGCCGCTACCGGGGAGAAGATGAACGGCTGCTCCCCGGCGAAGGCCGGAATCAGAAGCGGCCTTCGAACCGCGGCGAATAAAGCACTCCGCCGGGACGAAGCGCCCCGTCGATCCGGTAACGGCCATCGGCGAACAGGCGCACCTCCAGCCGGTCGCCCCCCGACTGGCTGGCCAGGGGCAGAAGCAAGGCCGGCCCGTCGCAGCGCGCCTCGCCGCTGAAGCCCGCGGCCAGCGGCACCCCGGCCAGCTCCCCGGCGAAGCGCGCCTTCACCAGGCCTTCGGCATGGACGCACAGCCCGTCGCCGAAGCGGACGCTGAGGTCGGACAGGTCAAGCGTCGGCGGCGGCAGATCGGCGAGCGCCGGAGCGTCGATCCTGCCGGAAGCGTCGTCGATTCCGAAGCCGTGGCGCGACACGGTCACGCCGCCGCTGAGGCCGTCATCCGCCTGGGCGAGATCCAGCCGGGCCCGGCCGATAAGCAAGGGCAGCACCCGCAGCCGGGTCGCGACGTCGCCGAGCGGAGCTTGGCCGAAGCGCGCCTCGGCAAGGGCTCCGAGCCAGACGCTGCCCGTGGCCTCGCGCGCGGCCAGGCCCTTGTCGGCAAAGCCGAGCCAGCCAAGCGCGAAACGGAGCGGAAGCAACGCAATGAGCGAGAACAGCAAGGCCGCCAGGAAGAAGATCTCGCGCCACCAGCGCCGACGCAGATTCAGGCGCATCAGCCGCCCCTCGCCCGAAGCAGGATCCGGGCGGACAGGGTCTGGTCGGGGTTGCTGGTCGCGGTCAGGCTCTGGACGATATAGCCCTGCGCCTCGAGCGCGGCGATCCAGCCGAACAGCGCCTGCGGCTTGGCCGCGCCGATGGTGAGCGCAACCCGCCCCGCCCCCTCGGCCTGAATTCCGGAAAGCTGGAAGCCGGCCGAGGAAGCGGCGGCGGCGATGGCCGAGTCGATGGGACCGGCGAAGGGCGCCGGCCGGTTCCGCTCGAGCGCCGCGATCGCGGCCGCCTGCGAACGCGCCTCCGCAAGCGCCGCCACCGCCTCGCCGTGGCGCTGCCTTGCCGCCGACAGCATGTCCGCGAGCGGCCGAAGGATCACCAGCCAGACAAGCACCAGCGCGACCAGCGTCAGCATCACTCCGAGAAGCCAGCGTTCGCGCGGAGTCCGCGCCAGCCAGAGGGCCTGGAGGCGAGCGCTCATCGCGGCCGGACCGTGAGATCGGCGACCCGGCGGGCTCCGCCGGAACGCGGCGGAGTCGCCTCGGCCGCGAACCCGCTCGCCTCGACTCGCTGGCGCAGCGCCTCGATGGCCGCGGGCGAATCGGCCTGGACGGTCGCCCGAAGCAGCCCGTCCGGCGCGAAGGCGAGCGCCGTCAGCTCGACATTGGGCGTGGCCTTCACCGCCTCGAACAGGGTGCCGGCCGTGGCCCGGAAACCGGCGCCGCCGCCGCGAAGCTCGGCCAGGCGCTGGGTCAGCGCGGCCTGCGGATCCGGGACTCCGGGGCTGCGCGGCAAGGCGGCGGCGGCGATCCGGCGCATCTCGGCTTCGGCGGAATCGGCGGCGAACATGTAGCGGGCGATGAGAGCGACCTGCACGGCGAGGCTGATCAGAAGCAGTGCCGCGGTCAGCGCCACCAGCCGCCGCGCCCGCGCCGGAGCCACCCGCCAGTCCCGCCGCCGGCCGAACGGACCCTGCCTCAGGTCGAGCGGCGCCTGGTCGAGCGCCTGTGCGAGCCCGGCCGCGAAGACCTCGGGATCGAGCGGAAACGCCGAGCGCCCGGCGAGCAGGATCTCGCCCAGCTCCGGTTCGGCGGCAAAGGCCTCATTCTGCCCCCGATAAAGGCGGAGCAGCCCGGAATCCCAAGTCGACAGCCCTTCGGCCGGAGCCGGCACCAGCAGGGTCTCGGGGATTATCCGCTCGGCGTCGAACCCCGCCCCTTCGAGGCCGTCCAGCCAGCCGCGCATCGTCTCCATCGGGACCAGGCCGACGCAGCGGCCGGCGCCGTCGCCCGACTCGCGCCCGGCCGCGACGTGCAGCTCGCCGACCGGCTGAGCGCTCAGCTCCGCCGCCATCAGCCGCGCCGCGCCCGCGGCCTGGGCCGGCGACAGCCCCGCCGGCAGCTCCAGCCAGCGCAAGGTCACCGCCTCGCCCGGCGCCACCGCGACGACCGGCGCGGAGCGATGGCTCTCGGCCCCGTCGAGCCCGGCGCCGCGCCCGGCGACGACGCCTTCGGCAAGGCGAATCCAGCCCTCGATCCCGCCGTCGCGGCTGAGGAAAAGAAGCAGGGCCTCCCTCATTCGCCACCGCCCCACCGCCTGGCGACCACCTTGGCCGGATTGAGCCGGGCGTCGACCAGGGCCCATTCCTCCATCTCCGAATCCTCGAAGCGGACGGACAGGTCGATGGTGAACCAATAGGTTTTGAGCTGGAGCTGGGACATGGGATCAGCGTTCGTCTCTAGCCCCGCCTGCTCCGCGCTTCGCCAGAAATCGTACGTGTTGCGCCAACCCGCCTGCGGCCGCGACGCGATCAGCCCCCGAACCCGGTCCGGCCTGGCCTTGCCCGGCGCGAACATGGCGAGCAAAGGCGCGTCGCGCGGCAGCAGGGTGTTGACGTTGATCGGCGACATGTCGGCGGCGGGAAGCGCGCACAGATAGGGCCTCAGCTCCTTGTAGATTTCGGGCGTGACGCCCGCGACGGCGCGAATCTCGCTGGGATCGGCGATCAGGGTGTTGCCGGTTCGATAGGCCGGATCGGAACCGCTATAGGCGCCGTCCTCGGCGCCCTGCGGGCTGGTCTGGTCGTCGGAATCGATCCAGTCGGCCGTGCCGGCGGCGACCCGGCGCGCCGCGGGCTCGGGCAGGCCGAGAACGATCATCAGGGCGACGAACTGCTCGATCGCCGCCGGCCGCTGGACGAGCGTCGTGGTCGCCTCGCCCTGGACGAGGCTGTTCAGATTGAAGCAATTGCCGCCGTCGCGGACGGTTCCGGTGGCGAGCCCTTCGCCGGGCAGCGGTATCCGCCGAGGCGTGCCGTTCCAGTCGCCGGCGAGGGTCGTGACATAGGCATCCTCATTGGCCAGGTCGTCGATCCTGAGCGCCAGCAGATCCTCCACCCCCAAAGCGTAGCCGCGCGCCTGGTCGAGCGCGGCGCCGTTCATCGCCATCGCCGTCGACAAGCGCAGCCGCTCGAAGGCGCCGGCCGCGATCGCCGCCATGATGACGACCAGAACCAGCACCGCGAGCAAGGCGGCGCCGCGCTCCGACGGGGGGACGGGCCGCTTCACCACATCGTCCCGGTCTGGAAGAGCTGGCGGGTGGTGCCGCTGCCCTCGGCGTCCATGACCAGCTCCACGGCGCGCGGCAATTCGGTCGGCTTGGTCGGATCCCAACGCTCCCGCCACGCCCCCTCGCGGTCGCGATAGCGAAGCCGGATCCGGCGCACTCCGTCGACCACGGTCGTGGCCGGAAGCGGCGCGGCGCCGTCGAGCCGGGGAAAGACGCGCCGTTCGAGCCGCCCCTCGGCCAGGCTGTATTCGACCCGCTGCAGCGAGGCTCGGGGGGTATCGTCGAGATTTTCCCAGCCGCGCCTTACGAAAGCCAGCGCCACCCCGCCCTGCTCGCCGCCGACGCCATGGAAGGCCGGGCGCGAATTGCCCGCTCCGTCGCGCGCCATTCGCGGCGCCGCCTGGGCAAGGTCGCCGGCGAGCAGCGCCCCGGCGCGCCGGAAGTCGGCGAGATCGCCCAGCCGCGCGTCCGCCGCCTCCTGCGCCCGGACGCTGAACGAGAGCAAGGCGACTCCCGCCGCGGAGAGCAGGCCGAAGATGAAGAGGGAGACGAGCAGCTCGGCGAGGGTGAAGCCGCCCTCGCGAAACGCGGCGCCCCTGGCGTCATCCCGGCGAAAGCCGGGACCTCGGGTCGGAAAAGGCGCCGCATCCTCCCTGGGGTCCCGGCTTTCGCCGGGATGACGGGGGGGGCTCACCGCGGCCCCCGTCGGAACAGCGTCAAATTCGCCGCTTCGGGCCCTCGGTCGCTCCGGACCTCGATCCGGATCTGCTGGATCCGCGGCTCGGGCGAGCGGCCGACAACCCGGATCCAGCGCCATTTGCGTCCGGCGTTGACCGCCTCGCCGCGAGTCGCGCCGAACGCCGGCGGCTCGGGATCGGTGAGCGCCTCGACCGCCAGGTTGCGCGCCACCGTCTGGGCCAGCGCCTGCTCCTGGAGCAAGGCGGTGGTTGTCACCGTCGCGCCCTCGAGCCGAAGCAGCGCCATCGCCGCCAGGCTGAAGATCGCCAGGGCGACCAGCATTTCCACCAGGGTGAAGCCATTCCTCCCCGGCATTTGCCGGGGAGGGGGACCATGCGAAGCATGGTGGAGGGGTTCTTGAGATCCCAAAGGACCCCTCCACCGCGCTCCGCGCGGTCCCCCTCCCCGCGAAATCGCGGGGAGGATTCGATGCTCCCTAGCGAAGGACATGGACCCGCCCGCCGTCGGTCACCTCGACCTGCGCCTCTTCCTTGCCGCGCACCAGCCGAAGCCGGGCCGGCTCGGCGAAGCCGGTCGAATCGAACATGATCCGCGATTCGCCGCCGTCCATCGAAACGCGCGTGCCCTCGCTCCAGCTCTGCTCGATGAAGGGCCGCTCGCCGACCGCGCGCCACTCGCCGCCGGTGCGCCATTCGAAGCCGTAACCGCCTTCCTTGAGGACCAGGGCGACCGGGCGATTGTCCATCATCGCCCGCTCGCGCGCCGCCTCGGCGCGGGCGGCGAGGCGAAGCGCCTCCCCCCTGAGCGCCCCCCGCGGGTCGGGCATGCCAACGATCACCGCGGCCGAGACCAAGCCGATGATGACGAGGACGACGAGAAGCTCGACGAGCGTGAAGCCGCTCCCGTCACCCCGGCGAAAGCCGGGGCCTCCGGCCGGAAATGGCGCGTTGTCCTCCCTGAGGTCCCGGCTTTCGCCGGGATGACGGGGGATGCTGAATCCGGCCACCCCCTTCACTCCTCCTCAGCTGTCCCAGTTGCCGATGTCCGCATCCTGGCCTTCGCCCCCTTCGCGGCCGTCGGCGCCGAAGCTGTAGATGTCGAACTGGCGCCCATCCCGGCCCGGTGCGGCGTAGACATAGGCATTGCCCCACGGATCCTTGGGAAGCCGCTTCACATAGCCTTCGGACGTGACCGCCTGAAGCCCTTCCGACCCGCTCGGGTAGCGAAGCTTGTTCAGCCGGTACATCTCGACCCCCTGCTCGAGGGTCGCCACGTCCGCCTTGGCCTTGGTGATCGCCGCCTTGTCGGTCGCCGGAAGCACGTTGATGATGACCACGGTGGCGAGCAGTCCGATGATGACGATGACGACCATCAGCTCGACGAGGGTAAAGCCGCTTTCCCCGTCATCCCGGCGAAAGCCGGGACCTCGGGACGAGAAGTCTCGGGGGGTCTCTGCGAGGTCCCGGCTTTCGCCGGGATGACGTTCGATGTTTCTCATCCCATTCCTCCGGCCAATGTGTCGAGCTGCAGGATCGGCAGCAGGATCGAGAGCACGATCACCGCGACGAGCGCGCCCATGAGAACGATGATCGCCGGCTCGAGCAGGGCCAGCGCCGTCGTGGTGAAGCTGTCGAACTCGCGCTCGAGATAGTCGGCGGCGCGCTCCAGCATCAGATCGAGCCGCCCGCTCGCCTCGCCGCTGGCGGCGAGATAGACGAGCAAAGGCGGGAAGATGCCCGAGCGCTTGAGCGCCCCCGAAAGGCTGCCGCCGGTGCGAACCGCTTCGGCGATCTGGGCGGTGGCGGCTCGAAGGGCGCGGTTGTGGACGGTTTCGGTGGTCAGCTTCAACCCTTCGAGCAAAGGCAGGCGGCTCGCCACCATGGTCGAGAGGGTGCGGGCCATGCGCGCCGCGTGGAGATCGCGCAGAAGCCGGCCGATCAGCGGAATTCGAAGCAGCCCCCGGTCGAAGCGAAGCCGAACGCCCTCGTCGCGAAGCGCCCGCGAAACGAGGAAGCCGAGCCCGGCCAGGCCGAGCAATATCGCCCACCACCAGCCGGCGAGCAGGTGCGAGACGGCGATCACGGCCCGGGTGAGGAAGGGCAAGGCCTGGCCGATATCCTCGAACTGCTCGACCACCCGGGGCACGACGAAGACCATCAGGGCGAAGACGACGAACGCTGCGACGAGCGCGAGCACGGCGGGATAAGCGAGGGCGCTCAGCACCTTGCTCCTCACCTGCGCCTGCCGCTCGAGCAGTCCGGCGAGCCGCTCGAGGATCGCGGGCAGGGTCCCCGACCCCTCGCCGGCCTGGACCATGCCCCGGTAGAGCGGCGGAAAGCTCGCCGGCTGGCGCGCCATCGCTTCGGAAAGCCGCCGTCCCTCGAGGACGGAGGCGTGCACCGACATCAAAACGTCGCGGACCTGGTCCTTCTCGGTCTGGCGGGCGATCGTCCGAAGCGCCTCCTCGAGTGGGCTGACCTGGACCAGGGTCGACAGCTGCCGGGTGAAGACGGTGAGCTGGCGGCCGTTCAGCTTCTTGCGGCCGAATATCTGGCGCGAGAGCAAGGGCGGCGCCGCCTCCCCGCTCGAGCTCTCCATCTTGACCACGAACAGTCCGCGCGCGCTCAGCTTCTCCCGGGCTTCGTCCACAGTCGCGGCGCGCAGCGACCCGCGCCGCTCGCGCCCGGCGCGGTCGAGCACCAGATAGGCGAAATCAGACATCCTCGCTCTCGCGCCGCGACACCCGCACCGCCTCGCCGACGCTGGTGACCCCGTCGCGCACCAGCTGCTGGGCGGCCGCAGCGAGGTTCGGGCTGTTGCGGAAGGCGTGGGCGGAGATTTCGACCTCGTCGCCGCCGGTGTTAATAAGCCTACGAACATTGTCGTCGATCCGGACCGCCTCGAACACGCCGATCCGGCCCTTATAGCCGCTATTGCCGCATTCGGCGCAGCCGCGCGGCTCGTGGACGATGCTTCCGGGCTCCAGGCCGACCAGGGCGGCCGTCGCCGAATCGGCCTCGACCGGCGCCCGGCAGGCCGGGCAGAGCCGCCGCACCAGCCGCTGGGCGATCACCGCCCGAAGGGTCGAGGCGAGAAGGAACGGCTCGACCTTCATGTCGCGCATTCGGGTGATCGCGCCGATCGCGTCGTTGGTATGGACGGTCGAGAGGACGAGATGGCCGGTCAGCGACGCCTGGACGGCGATCTCGGCGGTCTCGCGGTCGCGGATCTCGCCGACCATGACGACGTCGGGATCCTGACGTAGGATGGCGCGCAGGCCCGCCGCGAAGCTCAGCCCCACCTTCGGGTTGACCTGGGTTTGCCCAACCCCGTCGACCGCATATTCGACGGGGTCCTCGACGGTGAGGATGTTGCGGCTGCCGTCGTTCAGGAGCCGAAGCCCGGCATAGAGGCTGGTGGTCTTGCCCGAGCCGGTCGGGCCGGTGACGAGGACGATCCCGTTCGGCTCGGTGAGCGCTCCGGCGAACAGCGCGTGAACCGAGGGCGGCATTCCGAGAGAATCGAGGTCGATCCCGGCATTTTCCTTGTCGAGGATCCGGAGCACCACGCGCTCGCCCGCGCGGCTCGGCAGGGTCGAGACCCGGACGTCGAGCAGCTTGCCGCCCAAGGTCAGGCCGATACGCCCGTCCTGCGGCACCCGGCGCTCGGCGATGTCGAGCCGCGCCATCACCTTGATCCGGCTGACCACCACCGGCGCGACATGGGCCGGCATTCGCAGGGTCTCGCGAAGCACCCCGTCGATCCGCATCCGAACCACCAGGCCGGTCTCGTAGGGCTCGATATGGATGTCGGAAACGCCCTGCCGGGCCGCGTCCGCGATGATTCCGTTGATGAGTCGGATGGCCGGGGCGTCGTCGGCGCTGTCGAGAAGATCGTCGGCGGTCGGCAAATCGCTGGCGAGATGGCTCAGCTCGTCGCCGAGCCCGAGCGAGCCGGCGGCATCGGCCGCGGCCTGGTCGTCCATCGCATAGCGTTCGGAGAGCAATTTGTCGAAGCCGTCGGCGGTGACTCCCTCGACGGCGAGCGGCCGGCCGAGGACCCGGCGGGCCTCGACCAAGGCCTGAGGATCCGCCCCCTGACGAAACGCCACCCGGGCCCGCCCATTCTCTTCTCCGACGAGAGCGATCCCGTTCCGCTTGGCAAACAGATAGGGCAGGTTGGCGGGGACCTCGTCGCCCCGGCGGAAGGCGGGGCCTCCGGTCGGAAGGTCGCGGCCCTCCTCCCCGAGGTCCCGGCTTTCGCCGGGATGACGGTCGACCATCATTGCGGAGCCCCGGCGGCCGGCGGCGCGGCCGGCGGCCTCACCACCTGGTCGCCCGACTTCGTCACCGGCGCATAGAGGGCCGGATCGAGCGGCGGCGGCGGTGCCGGCGCCGGGTCGGGCGGGACCATGCCCATATATTCGCGGACCAGCTCGTCGATGGTCGGCTCCTGATCCGGATTCTGCTGATATTGCATGCCGCGAATATAGCCGTAGCGCCGCTCCGTCATCGCCCGCGCGTCGGCGGGCGAGCGCAGGATGGTGGGGCGGATGAACACCATCAAATTGGTCTTGGCCCGGCTCCGGCTCTTCGACTTGAACAGGTTGCCGATGGCTGGAAGGTCGCCCAGGAACGGGATCTTCTCGATCGTCCGCCGCTCATTGTCGTCGAGAAGCCCGCCGATTCCGACGATCTCGCCGTCGTCGACGGTGATCACCGTCTCGATCTCGCGCTTGTTGAGGATGAGGTCGCTCGACCGGCCCGACACCGGCCCGGCGATCGAGCTCACCTCCTGCCTCAGGTTGAGCTTGATCGAGCCGCCGGCGTTGATCTGCGGAAGCACCTCGAGCGTGATTCCGACATTCTCGCGGTCGACCGTCCGGAACTGGTTGTCGAAATTGGGCGAGAGCGCCTCGCCGGTCGTGATCGGAATCTCCTGGCCGACCAGGATCCGGGCCTCCTGGTTGTCGAGGGTCATGATCGACGGGGTGGAGAGGATGTTCGACTTGCTGTCGGATTTCACCGCGTTGATGATCGCTCCGAAAATGGCGTTTCCGGTCCGGAAGGCGAGTCCGCCGATCCCGCCCGTCGCGCCGAGCACGCTGTTGACCGCCGCCTCCTGCAGAGCGTCGGCCACCGACGAATTCTGGGTGGTGGTCACCACCTGGCCGTTGACCGTGGTCGTCGTGGTCCGAAGCCGCTCGGCCGCCACCGCGCCGGCGACGGTCAGCAAATTCGGGCTGGCATTCGAATAATTGGTCACCGCGAACGGAATGTTGCTTCCGCCCAGGCCGGAGAGGAGCAGCTGGACTCCGAGCTTCTTGGCCGCATTGTCCGAAATCTCGACGATGATCGCCTCGACCAGCACCTGCTCCCGCCGGGTGTCGAGCTGGCGAATGACCTCGCCCAACTGACGCTGGACGTCGGTCGAGGCGGCGATGACGAGCGCGTTGGCGCCCTGGAAGCGGGTCACCACGGCGCCGCGCGGACCGAAGATGCTGAGTCCGGTGGCCGCCGCGGTTTCCGGAGCCGGGGCCTCGGCGGTCGTCGTCGTCGTACGCACGGACGGCCGCCCTCCACCGCTGCGGCTGGTCGAAGAACTGGTCGAGCCCTCGTTGCGCGACGACGACAGGCCCGGAGTCGGCGGCGGCTGGGTGACCGGCTGGCCGAGCAATTGCTGGAGCACCGGAAGCAATTGGGCCGCGTCGGCATGCTCGAGGAAGATGACCCGTATCTCGGTGCCGGCGGCGGCGCGCTGGTCGAGCTCCTCGGCCATGGCGGCGAGCCGGGCGACGGTGGCGGCGTCGCCGCGAAGGGCGATGGCGTTGGAGCTGTCGATCGGGACGATGGTCGCGGCCCGCCCGTTCGGGCTGCTCCCTTCCATCAGCGCGTTCAGGGAGGTCGCGATCTCGCGCGCTCCGGCGTTCCGCAGGGCGACGATCCGGCTCGTGCTGGTGTCGCGGTCGATGCTCCGAAGCACGGCCCGGATGCGCGCGACGTTGTCGGCGAAATCGGCGACGACGATCGAGTTGCGGCTGGCGGTGATCGAGCCTTCGCGGCTGACCAGCGGCCGAAGCGCCTCGAGCGCCTGGGCGCCTTCGATGCTTCGGGTGCGGAAGATCTCGGTCACGAAATTGTTGGCGCTGCCCCGCCCGGCGACCCGTCCGCCCGCCGCCGCCCCGGTCGCGATCGGCTGGATCCGGAAGGCCCCGCCCTGGAGCGGAACGGCCATCAGACCGTTGGCGCGAAGGGTGGAGAGGAACAGCTCGAAATATTCGGAGCGCGACAGCGGCCGCTGGGTCACCACCGAGACCTTGCCGCTGACCGCCGGGTCGACGATGAAGGTCCGGCCGGTCACCCGCGCCGCATCCTCGATGAAGGCGCGTATGTCCGCCTCGCGGAAGTTGACGACATGCTGGGCTGAGGCGGGCGTCAGCGGCGCCGCGAGCATCAGCGCCAAAGCGAGCAAGGCGCGCTTCACCGGACGTCTCCCGGCCGGAGAGTGACGACCCGGCCGTCCCGCTCCACCTGCAGAGTCACTCGCGCCGAGGCGAGCTGCGCCGTCATCCCCTGGGCCTGCTCGGCGGAGCGGATCCGGCGGCCGTTCACCGCGACGACGACATCGCCGGGAGCGAGGCCGAGCGCCCGGAAACCCTCGCCTTTCCCCTTGGGACTGACCGTCACCCCGGTCAGCTGCGACCCGTTCATCCGCGGCGCCATGCTGACCTCGTTCGGGTAGAGCGTCGAGGGCGGAACGGGCCGGCTGCCCGGCTCCACCGCCGTGCTGGGCTGGATGACCGGCGCCGTCGGCGGCGGCGGCGTGGAGGGAGCGGCCGGGGTCGTCACCGTCGCCGGCGCCTGCGACTGGTCCATGAACAATTGCTCGTCCGCCCCGCCGCGCGAGATGGTGACGCTGTCGAAATCGACCGTCTTCAGGGTCACTCCGGGCTCGATCTCCTCGCCGACGGCGATGCTGCGCTGCTGGCCGTCCGAGCCGGCGATGATCGCCGAGCCGCGTCCGGACGCCTGATCCTGGCGGATCCCGAACAGCTTCAGGTTGAGCGAGGTGACCGTTACCGGTCCCGCCGCTCCGCTGAGGCGGAAGAACGGGTCGAAGCCCCCGAGGATTCCGGCCGAGGCATCGCTTCGGTCGGCGGCGGCGCCGCGCCAGTCGCCGAGCGGCCCGACCGGAGTAAGAGCCGTCCAGATCAGGCGGGCGCATTGCAGGGCGATCAAGGCAAGGAGGGCGATCTCGAGCACGGTCCAGCCGTTGACGCTCCGGGCGCGGCCAATCAGCCGCCGGCTGTCAAAAGCTAAACGCATCTAACCCGAACCCCTTCCCCGCGACACCCACCGCGGTAAATTTCCACAGTCGTAACAATGTTTTGGCGACCATCCAGCCCAGGATTCGCCAGCCGGGCAAACTTCCAGCTTTTCCTGCGCCGCGCAAGCGGCTTGTGAATATCCCTTCGAGCGCGGGCCGGGGCCCAGCCGCGCGGGTCCTAGAGCGTTGAGCGTTCAGGTTGAATAGTCATCCCGGACTTGATCCGGGATCCACCTTCTTCAACAATCTTGAAATCAAGACGAAAGGTGGATGCCGGATCAAGTCCGGCATGACGAAACAAGCGCCATCTAAATGCTCAACGCTCTAACGGCTGGATCCCGGCCTTCGCCAGGAACCTTCCGGCCGTCCTCGCGCTGGATTGTTACCGGCTGATGACGAGCCAGATCGGCCAGGCGGCCAGCGCCATCAGGGTGCCGAGCGGGAGCCGGTCGGTGGCTTCGACCGATCCCCCCCGAAGCCGCTTGAGGAGCAAGGCCGCGAGGCCGAGCAGCCCCGCCCCGACCAGTACGAGCGGCAGCTGGGTCCACCCGAGCCAGGCGCCGATCGCCGCGAAAAGCTTGGGGTCGCCGCCCCCCAGCCCTTCCCGGCCGCGAAGGGCCCGATAGAGCCGGGCGATCAGGAACAGGGAGGCGAAGCCCATAGCCGCGCCGATCAGCCGGCTTTCCAGCGGCGGCCCGAAGCCCCCCCAGGCCGCCGCCAGCCCCGCCGCCAGAAGCGGCCAGGTAAGCCGGTCGGGAAGCCATTCATGCTCCAGGTCGAGCGCGGCGAGCAGGAACAGCCACCAGCCCAGGATCGCCGTCACCGCCGCCAGGGGAATCGGATGGGCGAGGATGGCCGCGATCCCGATCATCGCCGCCCCCGCCTCGGCCGCCAGGTGCCGCCGGTCGATCCGGGTGCCGCAGGTCCGGCATCGGCCCCGGGCCAGCGACCAGCTGAGGATCGGCACCAGATCGCGCGTCTCCAGGGTCCGGCCGCATTTGTCGCAGGCGGAGCGGCCGGCGACCACGCTTCGCCCCTGCGGCCAGCGGATCAGGATGGTGGCGAGGAAGCTTCCGACGGCGGCGCCGAGGATGAAGGCGAGCGCCGTCCAGGCGGCGTCCGCGGGCGCCGGCAATCCGGTCACGGCCCCGCGGCGGCGGCGAGCGTGCGCTGCGCCTGGACGAGGTGCGGCCGGTCGATCATGCGACCGTCGAGCGAAAGCGCCCCCGCGCCCGGATTCGCCTCGAACGCAGCGACGACCGCTCGGGCATGCGCCACCTCGGCCTCGCTCGGCGTGAAAGCGGCGTTGATCACGGCCACCTGATCCGGATGGATCGCCATCATCCCGGTGAAGCCGTCGCGCCGGGCCCGCGCCGAATAAGCCTGGAGCCCGTCGAGGTCCCGGAACGCCGGATAGACCGTCTCGATCGGCGCCACGCCCGCCGCCGCCGCTCCGAACAGGCAGAGCGAGCGGGCGAGCTCATAAGGCGGCGTATAGCGGCCGTCGGGCTCGCGCGACGTCGCCGCGCCGATCGCCGCCGGCAGGTCCTCCGCGCCCCAGGTCAGTCCGGCCAGCCTCTTCGCCCCGCCATAGGTGCCGAGCTGGAACATCGCCGCCGGGGTCTCGGTGGCGATGGCGAGGATCCGCGAAGTCGCGTTGCCGCGCTCGGTCAGCCGCCGGGTCAGCTCGGCGACCGAGGGGCCGCCCTCGGCCTTGGGCAGAACGATCCCGTCGGGGTGGCTGGAGAGGATGGCGGCGAGGTCCCTGTCGCTCTCGTCACCGTCGAGCGGGTTGATCCGAACCCAGAGCCTGGCAACGCTGTTGGCGTTGAGGAAGGCCGCGACGTTTCGCCGGGCCTCCGGCTTGGCGGCCGGCGCAACGGCGTCCTCGAGATCGAGGATCAGGGCGTCGGCGCCGCAACCCAAGGCCTTCTCCATCCGGTCCGGCCGGTCGCCCGGGACGAAAAGGAGCGAGCGCAGCCTCATCATTGCTCCTCCCCGGAACGGGGAGGGGGACCGCCTGAAGGGCGGTGGAGGGGGCCCAGCTTCCGACACGCGTCCACGATTCCGAGAACTACCCCCTCAAGGTTATTGAACACTTCCTCCGCCGGAATGCGCATAGTCAGGAAACCCAGGTTTTGCAGATGTCGGTCCCGCGCTGCGTCCCGCGCAGGGCGATCGCCTCGGTCGTGCGCTTCGCCATCGACCTCGATCGCCAGGCGTGCCGACAGACACGCGAAGTCGAGCGAATATGGGCCCTGCGGGCATTGCTTCCGGAATCTGTAGCCGCCGGGTCGCTGCCTCAGAGGCCACCAGAGGAGACGTTCCGGCGGGGACATGTCCTTCCGCAGCCCGCGCGCGAGCCTTACCGTCTTGATCGGAGCCTGGAGGACACGCGGGACCCCTCCACCAGCCTTCGGCTGGTCCCCCTCCCCGTTCCGGGGAGGAACGAGGGTCACCCCCGCCTCCGCTGGATGAGCGCCGTGCGCTCCGTCGTGCAGACGATCTCGTCCCGCTGGTTGAGCATTTGGTGCTCGAACGTCACGATCCCCGAATCCGGCCGGGATTTGGAATCCTTGAGCGAGATCACCTCGGTCTCGGCCCTGAGCGTGTCGCCGATGAACACCGGCTTGGGCATCCGGACCTTGTCGTAGCCGAGATTGGCGACGAGCGTTCCGAGCGTCGTGTCGCCGACCGACAGCCCGACCAGAAGCGAGAAGGTGAAGGTGCCGTTGACGACGATCCTCCCGAACTCGGTCGCCGCCGCATATTCCGCGTCGAGGTGGAGCGGCTGCGGATTGTGGGTCAGCGCCGAGATGAGCAGATTGTCGGTCTCGGTGACGGTGCGATGCGGCTGGTGGGCGATCCGGTCGCCGATCGTCCACTGCTCGTAGAAGCGGCCGGGCATCAGATCAGGCCGGCCGGAATGATCAAACCGTTCGGGCTGAGCTTGTCGAAGCCCTCCCTGTTTCGCCGGCCGTGAGAAAAAGAAAGTCCTTCGACAGGCTCAGGACGAACGGTTTCACTCGCGTTCTTCATTCCCCCTTCTCCACCCGCACCAGCAACGTCCCCTCGCTCACCTGGCCACCTTCCACCGCGCCCAGCTCCGCGACAACCCCTTCGAAGGGCGCGGTCAAACTATGCTCCATCTTCATCGCCTCGAGCGTGAGCAATTTCTGCCCCTTGGCGACCCGGTCGCCCTGCCGAACCTCGACCGAGATCACCCGCCCCGGCATCGGCGACAGCAAAGCCCCGTCCGAAGCCGCCCCGCCCGCCGCGCCGCCGCCGGCGCCGGGGAGCGTGAAGGCGAAGGCCTGGCCGGCCGAAAAAACGAGGACAGTCTCTCCCGCCGCCGTGGCGATGCCTTCGAGCGGCGGGTCGCCGCCGGCTTCGACAACGCGGGTGCCGCCGTCATGGCTGAGCGCCACCCGCAAATCCTCGCCGGAATTGGTGCGAAAGCCCCGAAGCGAATCCCAGGGATCGCCCTCCTCGTCATTGCCGAAGCTCGACGCGAGCAGAGCGGTCGCCGCCAGGTTCCAGACTCCCGGCGCGGGCGCCGGGTCGGGCACGAGCCGGTCGATCCGCGACGGGATGAACGCCGTGTCGACGTCGCCGGAGCGGAAGTCCGGATCCGCCGCCGCCCGCGCCAGGAAGCCGGCATTGGTCCGGACCGGCCAGATTTCGACCTGCTCGAGGGCGTCGACCAGCCGGTCGATCGCCTCCTCGCGGGTGGCGCCCCGGGCGATCAGCTTGGCGATCATCGGGTCGTAATAAGGGCTGATCCGGTCCCCTTCCTCGACTCCCGTGTCGACCCGCACCCCGCGGCCGAGCTGGAAATGATCGAGCCGTCCGGTCGAGGGCAGGAATTCGTGGGCCGGATCCTCGGCGTAGAGCCGAGCCTCCATCGCCCAGCCGCGGACGGCGAGCTCGTCCTGCCGAAGCGGCAATTTCTCTCCGCTCGCCACGAGGAGCTGCCATTCGACCAGATCCTGGCCGGTGATCTCCTCCGTCACCGGATGCTCGACCTGGAGCCGGGTGTTCATCTCCATGAACCAGATCCGGTCCGGCCTCAGCCCGTCCGAAGCGTCGGCGATGAACTCGACCGTTCCGGCCCCGCGATAGTCCACCGCCTTGGCCGCCTTGACCGCCGCCCCGCAGACGGCGGCGCGGGTCGCTTCGTCCATCCCGGGCGCCGGCGCCTCCTCGATCACCTTCTGGTGCCGCCGCTGGAGCGAGCAGTCGCGCTCGAACAGATGGACGACGTTGCCGTGCGAATCGCCGAACACCTGGACCTCGATATGGCGCGGCCGCTCGACATATTTCTCGATCAGCACCCGGTCGTCGCCGAACGACGCCGCCGCCTCGCGCTTGCAGCTCGCCAGCATCTCCTGGAATTCGGCCGAAGCGTTGACCTTGCGCATCCCCTTGCCGCCGCCGCCCGCCACCGCCTTGATCAGCACCGGATAGCCGATCGAGACGGCCTCGGCCTGAAGCCGCTCCGGCGCCTGGTCCTCGCCATGATAGCCGGGGGTGACCGGAACTCCCGCCGCCGACATCAGCTTCTTGGCGGCGTCCTTCAGCCCCATCGCCCGGATCGAGGCCGCCTTCGGCCCCACCCAGATCAGCCCGGCCGCCTCCACCGCCTCGGCGAATTCGGCATTTTCGGAGAGAAAGCCGTAACCGGGATGGATCGCCTCGGCGCCGGTAGCGCGGGCTGCGGCGATGATCTTCTCCCCGACGAGATAGCTTTCGCGCGCGGGCGAAGGGCCGATGCATACCGCCTCATCCGCGTTCCGCACATGGAGCGCGTGACGGTCCGCGTCCGAATAGACGGCGACGGTTCGCACCTCCAGCCGCCGGGCCGTGCGGATGATCCGGCAAGCAATCTCGCCCCGATTGGCAATGAGAAGCGACCGGATCATGCCGTTCCTTCATCGCCATAATCGGGTTGGCCCCAACTAATGCGCATCTCCTCCAGCAAGCTTCGGGCTCTCCCTTGCAGATGACGTCGCGCCAGCCTTTGGCTCTCGGCATCGTCATTGAACAATTCCAGGGCACCCGTAGCAAGTACCTCCAGGGTTTGGGCGTCTCCACTGTCGGCCAGAATGTTGAAGCAAGCGAAGACTTGAAGCGCCTGATCGTCGGGAAGCGCCCGCCTTTTCAGCAGGCTCGCCACGTCTCCGAAGACGATGGTATCGCCACAGTCCCAGGAGTCTTGGCGATGCTGCCGCAGGAACGGGCACGCCTTCAGCAGGACGTCCGTAGGTGTCGGCGTAGCAATAGGTTTCACCGCTCTTGGGCGCGCCATCGTCACATCCTAAAGATGCCGAAGCGCGCCCGCTCCGGAATGGGGGCGTTCAGGCAGGCGGCGAAGGCCAGGCCCAGCACGTCCCTCGTCTGGACCGGATCGATGATGCCGTCGTCCCACAGGCGTGCCGTGGCGTGATAGGGATTGCCCTCGTCTTCGTAGCGCTGGCGGATCGGGGCCTTGAAGGCTTCGGCCTGCTCGGGCGTCCAGGTGTCGGCGTCCTTGTGCACGGTCGCCAGAACGCTCGCCGCCTGCTCGCCGCCCATCACGCTGATCCGGCTGTTGGGCCAGGTGAACAGGAAGCGCGGGCCGAAGGCGCGACCGTTCATCCCGTAATTGCCGGCGCCGAAGCTTCCGCCGATCAGCAATGTGACCTTGGGCACCTGCGCCGTCGCCACGGCGGTGACCAGCTTGGCGCCGTCCTTGGCGATCCCCCCCGCCTCATACTTGCCGCCGACCATGAAGCCGGAGATGTTCTGGAGGAACAGCAAGGGCGTTCGCCGCTGGCAGGCGAGCTCGATGAAATGCGCGCCCTTCAGGGCGCTCTCCGAGAAGAGGATTCCGTTATTGGCGAGGATCGCCACCGGCATCCCCCAGATGCGGGCGAAGCCGCAGACCAGGGTCGAGCCGTAGAGGGCCTTGAACTCGTGGAAATCGGAAGCATCGACGATCCGCCCGATCACCTCGTGGACGTCGTAGGGCGTGCGCACGTCGTCGGGGATTATGCCGTACAATTCCTCCGGATCGAGCTTCGGCTCGACCGGCTCGGCCAGGTCGAGGCCGGCCGCCTTCACCGTGTTCAGCCGCCCGACGATGCTCCTGACGATGGCCAGCGCATGCTCGTCATTTTCGGCGAGATGGTCGACGACGCCCGACTTCCTCGCATGGAGGTCGCCGCCGCCGAGATCCTCGGCCGAGATCACCTCGCCCGTCGCCGCCTTGACCAGAGGCGGGCCGCCGAGGAAGATCGTGCCCTGGTTGCGGACGATCACGCTCTCGTCCGACATTGCCGGCACATAGGCGCCGCCGGCCGTGCAGCTCCCCATCACGCAGGCGATCTGGGCGATCCCCTCCGCCGACATCTGCGCCTGGTTGTAGAAGATCCGGCCGAAATGCTCGCGGTCGGGAAAGACCTCGGCCTGGTGCGGAAGATTGGCGCCGCCGCTGTCGACCAGATAGACGCAGGGCAGCCGGTTCTGGATCGCGATCTCCTGGGCGCGCAGATGCTTCTTCACCGTGGTCGGGAAATAAGCGCCGCCCTTCACCGTCGGGTCGTTGGCGACGATCATCGTCTCGCGTCCGGAAACCCGGCCGATGCCGGCGATCATCCCGGCCCCGGGCGCCCCGTCATGACCGTGGCTGTCCCTGTACATGCCGTTGGCGGCGAGCTGGCCGATCTCGAGGAAAGGCGAGCCCGGGTCGAGCAGCCGGGTCACCCGGTCGCGCGGGAGCAATTTACCGCGTGCGACGTGCCGCTCGCGATGCTTTACCGGGCCTCCCCTGGCGGCCTCCGCGACCTTCGCCCGGAGGGCTTCCGCAAGGCCGCGATTGTGCGCGGCATAAGCGCGGTAGGTTTCGGAACCCGCGTCGATTTTAGAGACGATGGCGGTCACTAGACCATACCCGTTCGGGCTGAGCTTGTCGAAGCCCTTCCCTTCGCTGCGGCCATCAAGGAAAGCCCTTCGACAGGCTCAGGGCGAACGGTGGGGCTGACGACGACCAGTCTCATGTCGGCTTCGGCTCCGGATGCAGCGGCTTCTTTCGGATCAGATAGCGATAGACGCCGATCACGTTGATCGCGAACAGGAAGATGTTCTGGGTTCCGATCCCTTCGGCCTTGTCGGACAGGAACCCCCAGGTGACGAGCGCGACCGACGACGTGCAGAAGATCACGAACGCCCATCCCGTCGCCCGCCGTCCCAGGTCCAGCGACACCATCAACGCCGCGACCACGCCGGCGATGGAGCCGTACCATTCAAGGGCGTCGATCAGCCCTTTGCTCATATTCCGGCTCCCGTCATGGCGAGGCTGACTAACGGCTGAGCGTCGGGATGGGAAGACTGGCGCGGCGTGCAAACTGCCTCTATCCGGACCGACTACATCAGGTTTCGAAAGGGTTCGTGATGAATCGCTCCATCCTCCTCGCCTTGCTCCTCGCCACCGCCGCCTGCTCGCCGGCAGGCCCCGGCAACGGAAGCGAGGATGCGGCGCAGACTCCGGGTGCGGCCGTCGGCATCGTCGCGGCGTCGATGGACAAAGCGGCGTCGCCCGGCGACGACTTCTTCGCCTACGCCAACGGGACTTGGGTCAAGAACACGCCGATCCCGAAAGACCGCTCGAACATCGGCGGCTTCTACATCGCCGATCAGGAGCGGGAACGGCAGACTCGCGAGCTGCTCACCGGCATTCTCGATTCGAAGCCGGCCGCCGGAAGCGGCGAAGCGATGATTGCCAATTATTACAACGCCTATCTGAACACCGACGCGATCGACCGCGCCGGAATGGCGCCCGCCAAGGCGGATCTCGACGCGATCGCTCGGATCGCGGACAAGCGCCAGCTCAGCGCCGCCATCGGCGGCACCCTGCGCGCCGACACCGACCCGCTCAACGCGACCAACTACCAGACGGAGAACCTGTTCGGGATCTTCGTCACCCAAGGGCTGGCCACGCCGGGCGAGACCGTGCCCTATCTGATGCAGGGTGGCATCGGCCTTCCCGAGCGCGAATATTATCTTTCGGGCGACGCCAAGATGGCCGGGCAGCGCGACCAGTATCGCGCCTATATCGAAACCGTGATGAACGCGGCCGGAGTGGCCGACGCGGCGGGCGCGGCCGGCCGGATTCTTGGCCTCGAGACCAAAATCGCCCGGGCCCATGTCACTCGCGAGGAGAGTGAGGATTTCGCCAAAGGCGCCCAGATCTGGAGCCGCGCCGACCTCGAGAAGCGCGCCCCGGGCATCGATTGGCCCGCCCTGCTCGGCGCCGCGCAGCTCGGCAATGCGCCGAAGTTCCAGGCCTATCATGCCGGCGCCATACCCAAGCTGGCCGCCCTTGTGGCTTCCGAACCGCTCCAGAATTGGAAGGACTGGCTGGCTTTCCACACCCTCAACCAGCAGGCGAACGTGCTTCCCAGGCCGATCCGCGACGCGAGCTTCGCGTTCAACGGAACCGCGCTTTCCGGCACCAAGCAGCAGCGGCCGCGCGACCAGCTCGCCCTCAACGCGGTCAGCAACGCGCTCCAGGATGCGGTCGGCAAGGCCTATGTCGACAAATATTTCCCCGCCTCGGCCAAGGCCGAAGTCCAAAAGATGGTCGACAATATCAAGGCCGCCTTCGCGCGCCGGGTCCAGGCGATCGAGTGGATGGCGCCCTCGACCAAGGAGGAGGCGCTGAAGAAGGTCCAGTCGATCGTCGTCGGGATCGGCTATCCCGACCATTGGCGCGACTATTCGGCACTCCAGGTCAGCGCCGACAATGCTTATGCCAACAGCAGGAATGCCGGCCTCGCCGAATATCGTCACCAGATTTCGAAGATCGGCAAGCCGATGGACCGCGCCGAATGGTGGATGCCGCCGCAGCTGGTCAACGCGGTCAACCTGCCGGTCCAGAACGCGCTGAACTTCCCAGCCGCTATCATCCAGCGGCCCTTCTTCGATCCAACGGCCGATGCCGCCTTCAACTATGGGGCGATCGGGTCGGTCATCGGCCACGAGATCAGCCACAGCTTCGACAATAACGGTGCCCTGTTCGATTCGACCGGACGCCTGAGGAACTGGTGGACGCCCTCCGATTTCGCTCGCTTCCAGCAGGCCGGAACGGCGCTTTCGGCGCAATATGACACCTACGCGGCGTTCCCCGACCTCCACGTCAACGGCAAGCTGACCCTGGGCGAGAACATCGCCGACGTCGCCGGCCTCGCCGCCGCCTACGACGCCTATCGCGCCTCCCTGGGCGGCAGGGAGGCGCCGGTGATCGACGGCTTCAGCGGCGACCAGCGCTTCTTCATCGCCTTCGCCCAGGCCTGGGCGACCAAAATGACCGAAGAATCGCTGCGCCAGCGGATCCTCACCGACGGCCACGCGCCGGGCCAGTTCCGGGCGCTGACGGTGCGCAACCTCGATGCCTGGTACACCGCGTTCGACGTGAAGCCGGGACAGAAGCTGTACCTGGCGCCGGAGAAGCGCGTGAAGGTCTGGTGAGCTTGAGCCGCCGAGCGCAGTGACGCCGACGCGAAGCGTCGCCGGAGCAGCGCGAAGAGACGGCGAAAGCCGGCCAGCCTCACAAAGTGAGGACTGACGTCACGCGATTTACTCGCGTGACGGCTTCAGGCTACCCGAAGGAAACCGTCACTCCGGACTTGATCCGGGGTGCATGAGCACTGCGGTGCGAGATGCCGAACTGCGGTGTTCATGGATGCCGGATCAAGTCCGGCATGACGGTCCTTGCTCGGGCCTCACCCCGCCCCGATCAGCTCCCGGCCGATCAGCATCCGTCTTATCTCATTGGTCCCGGCGCCGATGTCGAGCAGCTTGGCGTCGCGCATGAAGCGCTCGACCGGCCAGTCCTTGGTGTAGCCGGCGCCGCCCAGCGCCTGGATCGCCTCGAGGCTGACCTTCACCGCGTTTTCGGACGCGAGCAGGATCGCGCCGGCGGCGTCGAAGCGGGTCGTCTTGCCCGAATCGCAATTCTTGGCGACCGTGTAGACATAGGCCCGGGCCGAATTGAGCGCGACATACATGTCCGCCACCTTCGCCTGGATCAGCTGGAAGCCGCCGATCGCCTGGCCGAACTGCTTCCTCTCGCGCACATAGGGAAGGACGACGTCGAGGCAGGCCTGCATGATCCCGAGCTGGATTCCGGCCAGAACCGTCCGCTCATAGTCGAGGCCCGACATCAGCACGCCGACGCCGCCGTTGACCGGCCCCATCACATTCTCGTCCGGAACCTCGCAATCGTTGAACACGAGCTCGCCGGTCGGGCTTCCCCGCATTCCCATCTTGTCGAGCTTCTGGCCGAGGGTGAAGCCCGGCATGTCCTTCTCGATCAGGAAGGTGGTGATCCCGCGGCTCCCCTCGCCCGTCCTGGCGTAGACCACCAGCGTGTCGGCATAATGGGCGTTGGTGATCCAGAATTTGGTGCCGTTCA
>Ga0190275_10000254_pt1 | contig 54064 bp, 55 predicted proteins | sample Popmic550T_FD_133745 | JGI IMG/M metagenome (GOLD analysis project Ga0190275, IMG submission 133745) | Populus adjacent soil microbial communities from riparian zone of Yellowstone River, Montana, USA - 550 T | ecosystem: Environmental > Terrestrial > Soil > Riparian zone > Trees stand | place...
AGCTGGCCTGCTGCTGGCGATCGTCTCCGCACGGAAGGCGGGCTACGACGCCGGCGTCGAGGGCCTCGGTGCCAACGGCTACGGCGCCCACTCGCCCGACGGCTACCCCTGGGGCGCGGTCTTCACGGCGGAGGTGCTGCTGACGGCGTTCCTGGTGTTCACCGTCCTCGCCTCGACCGACCGGATCGCCAGTGTCGCGTTCGCCGGCATCCCGATCGGGCTGGTCCTGGTCCTGATCCACCTGGTCGGCATCCCGATCGACAACACGTCGGTCAACCCGGCGCGCAGCATCGGCCCGGCGCTGTTCGTCGGCGACTGGGCGATCGAGCAGCTATGGCTGTTCATAATCGCGCCGCTCGCAGGCGGCATTCTGGCGGCGGCCATCCACCGGTTCCTCTTCAGCGGCACTCCGCCGGTCGACCTCGAGGAGTCGGCGGTAGCCGCGCAGTAGCGGTCTCGGGCGTCGCGCGAAGGATCGTTGGGGCCATGGCCCCAACGATCCTTCGGCGGCGCGTTAGTTCAGCGTCGCGAGCGCGAGCGGCACCATCGCGTCGGCGCCGGACTTGCGCAGCTGGCCGCCGACCATCGCCATCGTCCAGCCGGACAGGCGGCGGTCGTCGATCAGCAGGCCGGTGCCGGGCGGGGGCGTTCCCGTGATGCGGAACGCGCCGCGCACGTTCGCCGCCTGCTGAACGGCGTTGGCCATGTCGCGCTGCGGAGGTCGGCTCCCCGTCCGCTCGATCAGCGCGACATGCGGCACGCCTAGCTCGGCGGCGACCCGCTCGGCCAGGCGGTCGAGGACGTCGGACGCGAGCCGCGCTGAGGGGATGGCGGTCACCCAACCCGGCCGCACTCCGGCGCCGCGCACGATGTCGGCGAGCGCGACGGCGATCTCGTCGCCCAGCTGGCCAGCCGTGAGGCCACGCTCGATCGCCGGCCACCAGCCGCCGTCGCCGACTCGCGCCAGCGCCCAGCCGGGCTCGGTGCGCGCGTTCTCGGGGATCTTCTTCATTGCTCCCGTCTCGGGGTCGGGCGCCATCTTCTTCGCGTCGAGCTCGATCGGCCGCGAGCGCAGGTGGCGCTGCGCCAGCTCGACGAGCCCGGAGTCCGGCGGTGTCGCGAAGCGCGGAGCGGTGCAGACCGAGCAGCGGCCGCAGTCCCGCGGCTCGGGATCGTCGAGCTCCTCCTGGAGCGCGCGCATCAGGCAGCGGCCGTCGGCGCCGTAGGCGGCCATCGCCGTCTGCTCGGCGCGGCGCAGCGCCGTCACCTGCTCGTAGCGGGTCGCGTCGTAGACCCAGTCGCTGCCACCGACCACCTGCCAGCTCCTGCCCGAGCGGCGCACCGCGCCCTCCACGTCGAGGATCTTCAGCATCGCCTCGATCCGGCCCATGCCGAGGTTGACCACCGCCATCAGCTGGCGGGTCGTGCGACCGCTGGCGCCCGCGGCCTCCAGCTCGGCGAGCACGGCCCGCACGCGCTCCTCGGACGGGAACGCCTGCTCGATGAAGAAGTCCTGGATCTTGCGGTCCTCGCCGCCGCGCAGCAGCACGACGTCGGCGTGGTCGACGCCGCGCCCGGCGCGTCCGACCTGCTGGTAGTAGGAGACGACCGACCCCGGCGCCTGGAAGTGGACGACGAAGGTCAGGTCGGACTTGTCGTAGCCCATGCCGAGCGCGCTGGTCGCCACGACCGCCTTGACCTCGTTGCGCAGCAGCCGGTCCTCCGTCGCGATCCGAAGCTCTGAGTCCTGCTCGCCGCTGTAGGCGAGCGCCGGCACGCCCTGAGCGGTCAGGAAGCTCGCGACCTGCTCCGCGTCGCGCTTGGTCAGCGTGTAGACGATCCCCGAGCCGTCGAGTCGCGGCAGGTTCTCGACCAGCCAGGCCAGTCGCTCCGCGGGGCGCGGCAGGTCGAGCGTCTCGAGCCGCAGGCTCGTCCGCGCCAGCGGACCGCGGTAGGAGCGCAGCGGCTCGCCGCCGGCGCGGGCCAGCTGCTCGATCACGTCGGCCACGACGCGGTCGTTGGCCGTCGCGGTCGTTCCGAGCACCGCCACGTCGGGCGCAAGCGCGTCCAGCATGTCCTTGACGCGTCGGTAGTCGGGGCGGAAGTCATGGCCCCAGTCGGAGATGCAGTGCGCCTCGTCGATCACCAGCAGCCCGACCGACGCCGCGAACAGCGGCAGCATGTCGTCGCGGAAGCGCGGGTTGTTCAGCCGCTCGGGACTGATCAACAGCAGGTCGACGGTGTCGTCGGCGAGCATCGCCCGCACGTCCTCCCACTCGCCCTGGTTGGTGCTGTTGACCGTATGGGCGCGCAACCCCAGCCGCTCCGCCGCCGCTATCTGGTTGCGCATCAGAGCCAGCAGCGGGCTGACGATCAACGTCGGTCCGGCGCCGGCCTTGCGCAGCAGCGCAGTCGCCACGAAGTACACCGCCGACTTCCCCCAGCCCGTCCGCTGCACGCACAGGACCCGCGCCCGGTCCGCGACCACGTCCCGGATCGCCTCCAACTGATCCGGCCTGAACTCCGCCCCTTCGACGCCGGTCAGCGCGCGCAGCCGATCGAGGGCGGTGTCGGCAAACGCCTGGGGCGGGGCGGAGGAGGTCATCCGCCCATCGTGTCAGGCCGGCTCCCCGGCCTGGGTGACAGCCGGCGCGCTATCTGCGCCGAGCGGGCTTCTTCTTCGCCTTCTTTGCGACGACCTTGAACTTGATCGTCTCCGTGCGGGACGCGAGGCCGGCCGCGTCGGTGATCACGAGGCGGCCGCGGTACTGGCCCTTGGCCAGCTTGCGGCCGGCGATCCTGCCGTCGAAGGGGATCGAGTTGGCGCCCGCCCGGACACGCTGGCGGATCTGGCCGACCCGCTGCCAGCCCTTGCAGGCGCGCTTCTTGAGCAGCTTGCGGTACGCCTTCTTGGTATTGACCTGCTTGCGCAGCGCGCGCAGCCGCTTCTTCGTCGCTGGCAGGCAGGTCAGCTTCGCCTTCTTGCCCTTCGCCTTCTTCCTGACCTTGACGCCCTTCTTGAAGCGCTTCTCGAAGGTCAGCACCGCGAGACCGGCCTCGCTCGCGTTGAACCGGAACGTCGTCGCCTGGCCGGGCAGCAGCGTGCGGTCGCCGATCGTCGCGTCGCTGACGCCGGGACGGGTGGTGTCGGTCCCCGACGCGAGAGGCTCCGGCGTCGGGTCGAGCGGCACGACGCGAACCGCGCCGGTGGTGCCGGCTGTCCAGGCGGCGAAGCCCCGCCCGTCGGGACCAGCAGCGATCTCCGGCTCGTGGAAGTTCTCCGACTTGGCCAGGTTGGCGGCGGGGCTGAAGTTCGCGCCGGTCGTGTCGCTGACGCTGTAGCGCAGCCGGCCTCCGTCGTAGAGCGAGCGCCAGGTGACGTGAATGCGCCCGGAGGCGTCCTGGAAGCTGTCCGGGTAATCGAGGCTGTTGTTCTCGATCTCGTTCCCGCCCTCGACATAGGTCGCGCCGCCGAAGGCGCCAGCGGGGCCGACCGCCGGGTCGAACCGGCGCAGTCCCACGCGCGTGTCGCCGGCTACGAAGTACCTGTAGGTGAGGAAGACTCCGTTGGGGCCCGAGTTGAGCGCCGTGTCGCTGTTGTCGGGCTCGGGGGAGGGCAGCGTCTGATCGATCGTCCACCCGACGACGTTGTTGATCCCCGCGACCGAGCCCGGACCGCTGTAGACCCCGTACTTGACGACCTCGAGGTCGTTGGTCGCGGCGACCAGCTTGTTCGACGCCGGGACCCTGGCGATCTCCGGCCCATAGACGAATAGCCCGCCGGTCGCGTACTGGATCCCCTCACCGCCAGCCGTCGCCGCCTTTGCTCGCGATCCGCTGGCGGCGACGAAGATGTTGAGGTCGTCGAGCCAGAGGCCGAAGCCAGCGGTCTCGATGCCGCTGCCGATCTCGGTCGCCGCGCCGAAGGTCGAGCCGTTGTCGAGGGAGATCCAGCGGTAGGTGCGGTCCTGGATCCCGTCCGGGCAGTCCCAGCAGCCCGCGACGATCACGACCTTGCCCGGCGCCGGCGTGAAGACGTGCGCCCGCCCGGCGTTGTCAGCCGAAGTAGACCCCGCGAAGTTCAGCAGCTCGGTGCGATTGCAGCTCTCGGCGCCAGCGCCGATCCGGCAGTAGCCGACCTGGTCGTTGTCGCTCGCGGTTACCCAAACGACGTGACCGGTGCCGTCGGAGCCGACCGACACGGCTGCCTCCTCGCCGCTCCCGGCGGTGAACGGGGTGGCCGCATTGGCGGCTCCCGGCGTGGCGAGCAGGACGACGACGATCAGCAGCAGACGGACAGGCCAGGACACTCCGGACTCCTTCGGGCGACGGGCAGGGGAGCGCAGACTCCCAGATCGCCGGCAAAGTGTCCACCGCCCTGGACGTATGTCCCGGTCGTCGATCGAGACATCTAGTCGCGCCAGTGTGTATGCCCTGTGTCGGAGCCGTAGCGATGCTGTCGCAGTCGACGTGTCTCCTGTCGTACCTCATCAGCGATGCTCGCTTTGCCTCCGGTGTCGCGCAGTCCGAACGCGCGTCGCCCCCGTAGCTCAGAGGAGAGAGCACCGGCCTGCCAAGCCGGAGGTCGCAGGTTCGAATCCTGCCGGGGGCGCGCTAACATCATTCCTGCTTGGCAGGCCGGAGCCGGTTTCGATCGGCACTGAGCTACGAGCGAAGCCCGCGCATCGCGCGGGCTTCGTGCTTTTCAGATCCGCTAGCTCGGCTGGCGCTCGATCAGCTCGATCCGATAGCCGTCCGGGTCGCGGACGAAGCAGATAAGCGATCCGGTGGTGCGGCCGCCGGGACGGTAGGGCGGCTTCTCGGGCTCGATGCCAGATTGGGCAAGGCCGGCAAGCGTGCCGTCGAGGTCGTCGACCAGCAGGGCGATGTGGTTGTAGCCCGTACCGAGCTCGTAGGAGTCGACGCCGTGGTTGTAGGTCAGCTCGAGCCGCGGCTCCTCGCCCGGCAGCCCCATGAACACGTTGATCGCCTCGTCCCCGATCGGCATCCGCCGTCGCTCCTCGAACCCGAGCGTCTCGTAGAACGCGACCGACCGATCGATGTCGCCGATCCGGTAGCAGGTGTGAAGAAAGGAGGCCATGGCCCGAGCCTAGCTGCGACTGGCTGCGCCTACTTCGAGTACATCGCCTCGATCTCGCCGGCGTACTTGCCGACGACGACGGAGCGCTTGACCTTGAGTGTGGGGGTCAGCTCGCCGGTCTCCTGGGAGAGGTCGTGCGACAGGATCGTCAGCTTCTTGACCTGCTCGACCTGGGCGTACTTCTTGTTGACCTCGCCCATGTGGCGCTCGAGCTCGGCCATGACCTCGGGGCTCGCGATGAGCGCGGTCAGGTCGGTCGGAAGGTCGTGCGCCTTGGCGTACTCCGGCGCCTCCTCCGGGTCCAGCGTGACCAGGGCGGTCAGGTAGGGGAGGCGGTCGCCGACCATCACGCACTGGCTGACGAGGGCGTGCTGCTTCATGTCGCCCTCGAAGTTCGCCGGGGTGATGTTCTTGCCACCGGCGGTGATGATGATGTCCTTCTTGCGGCCGGTGATCTTGACGAAGCCGTCGCTGTCGACCTCGCCGAGGTCGCCGGTGTGCAGCCAGCCGTCGACGAGCGTCTCGCGCGTCGCGTCGTCCTTCTTGTGGTAGCCCTGGAAGATGTTCGGTCCGGCGACGCAGATCTCGCCGTCGTCGGCGATCTTCACCTGGACTCCCGGGAAAGGCAGACCGACGGTGCCGAACTTGAAGTTGCTCGGACGGTTGATCGAGGCCGCGGTCGAGGTCTCGGTCATGCCGTAGCCCTCGAGGATCAGCACGCCGGCGGCCCAGAAGAACTCGAGGATCTCCTGGCTGATCGGGGCGGCGCCCGTCACGCAGAGGCGGACGTTGCCGCCGAACAGCGCGCGGATCTTGCCGAGCGCCAGCTTGTCCGCGATCGCATACTGGCGCTCGAGCAGGAAGCCCGGGCTGCGGCCCGCCCGCTCTGCCTCGCGGTACTTGCGGCCGGTCGCGATCGACCAGTCGAGGATCTTCTTCTTCGCGCCCTCGGCGGCGGTCGCCTTGGTGTAGATCTTCTCGAAGATCCGCGGCACCGACGGCAGGTAGGTCGGCTTGACGGCGGCGACATCCTCGATGATCAGCTTCGGGTCGCGCGACCAGTAGGCGATCGTCGAGCCGAGCTCGAGCACCGCGAACTGGATCAGCAGCGCGAACGAGTGGGCGAGCGGCAGGAACAGGTAGACGACGTCGCCCGAGGCGACCACGTCCTCCTCGACCACCATGTCGACCATCGCGCGGTAGTTGGCGTGCGAGATGACGCAGCCCTTCGGCGGGCCGGTGGTCCCCGACGTGTAGATGAAGGTGCAGATGTCGTCGCCGGTGACCGACTCGTAGCGGGCGACCCAGTCGCCGTCGGCGATCGCCTTGCCGCGCTCGACCAGATCGTCGCTGGAGATCGCGTCCCCGGCGGTGCCGACCATCAGGATCACGTGCTCGAGCTTCGGCAGCGTGTCGCGCATGGCGCGGACCTTCTCCAGCTGCGCCTCGTCCTCGACGACGACGACCTTGGCGTCGGAGTCCTCGAGGACGTACTGGCACTCCTCGGGCGAGTTGGTCTGGTAGATCGGGACGACCGTCGCGCCCGCGGACAGCGCCGCGAAGTCGTGGTAGCTCCACTCGGGGCGGGTGTTGGCGAGGATCGACACCTTGTCGCCCTTCTCGACGCCGAGCGCCATCAGGCCCTTGGCGAGCTCGCGCACGGTGTCGCCGACCTCGGCGAAGCTGCGCGTCTTCCAGCCGCCGTCGTTGAACATCACGGCGGCGCTCGAGCCGTGCTTCGCGGCCGCCCGCGGCAGCAGGTCGGCGATCCCCGTCGGGGCCGTCTCCGTCGATGCTGCCGGCACGGTCATGCTTTCCACCGAGTCTCCCTTTTGACTAGCTGTCCTGGTCGCGGAGCCAGTCTATTCGCGGGAGCAGGGCTTATGTTCAGTTAGTCGCGGTCGAGCGCGCGGGCACGTGCGCGTCGATCCAGTTGGCGACGTCGGCGACCACGCGCTCGCGCTCGGGCTCGTTGAGGACCTCGTGGTAGAGGCCCTCGTAGGCGATCAGCGCGCTGTCCTCGCTCCCGGAGCGCGCATCGACGAGCTTGCTTCCGGCATTGTCGACGAGTCGGTCGCCGCTGCCGTAGACGGTGAGGATCGGCAGCGTCAGCTCGGGCAGGCGCGCGTCGAAGGTCGCGACCGTCGCGGCGATCTCGCCGACCGTGCGCGCCGGCAGCATCCCGCGATGGTTGAGCGGGTCGGCGTCGTAGGCGCGCACGACCTCGGGATCGCGACTGACGGTGGTGCCGTCGATCTTGTAGATCGGCAGGCGCGGCGCGACGGCCGACAGCGCGCGGACGGCGGTCCGCGCGACCGGGTTGGCCTCGAGCACCGCCAGCGGCGCCGACAGCACCAGCCCGCTCAGCTCGTCCTGGTAGCGCAGCGCGTAGGCGAGCGAGATCAGGCCGCCCATGCTGTGGCCGAGCAGCACGACCGGCAGGCCGGGATGCCGATCGCGAGCGAGGACGCCGAGCGTGTGGAGGTCGGCGACGGCGTTGTCGATGCGGTCGACATAGGCGCGCGGTCCGGCCGAGCGGCCGTGCCCGCGGTGGTCGAGCGCGTAGACGGCGTAGCCGCGCGCGGTCAGCCGACCGGCGGTCCAGGCGTAGCGGCCGCTGTGCTCGGCTCCACCGTGGGCGATCGTGACGACCGCCCGTGGCTCACCCTCGGGCAGCCACGCCTGCCAGTAGATCTCCAGGCCGCCGACCCCCTCGAATCGACCCTCGTCATGGCGCGTCTCCACGCCGCGGATCAAATCAGCTCGACCGCGAGGCCGCCGCGCTGCGACGATGGTGGTGTGAGCACGGAGGGCAAGAGCTGGGTGCCGACGGCGGCCGGGGGAGCCGAGGGGCCGACGATCGCCGAGTCGCTCGGCGGCCGGCTCGGCATCGTCGAGTCGGGCCTGCCCGCGATCGCCTACGTGACGGCCTACACGGCGACCGGGCAGGACGCGACGCTGTCGGCGGTGATCGCGCTGGCGATCGGCGTCGTGCTCGCGGTCGCGCGACTCGCCCGCCGTCAGACGGTTCGCTTCGCGCTCTCGGGCCTCGCGGGCGTCGCGCTGGCCGCCTTCATCGTCTCGCGCACGGGACGCGCCGAGGACTTCTTCCTGCCGGGCCTGCTGATGAACGCGGGCTACGCGCTCGCCTACCTGATCTCGATCCTGGTCGGCTGGCCGCTGCTCGGCGTCTTCGTCGGCGCCATCACCGGGCAGGGCATGGGCTGGCGCGACGACCCCGACCAGGTGCGCGCCTACTCGCGTGCGAGCTGGATCTGGGTCGCGATGTTCCTGCTGCGGCTCGCGGTCCAGCTGCCGCTCTACCTCGGTGGCGCGGTCGTCGCGCTCGGCGTGGCGCGCGTGGCGATGGGCGCCCCGCTGTTCGCGATCGCCGCCTGGCTGTCGTGGCTGTTGCTGCGTCCGCCACCCGCGCCGGAGGGCGAGCCGGCCTGACCCGGGCGGTGGCCATCCGCCATGATGCGGCGGTGACCGGCGCACCCCCAACCGACGCTGAGCCCCACGAGCACAAGCGTCCCGAGCACAAGCGTCCCGATCGCCGGCTGCTCAACGCGGTGCTCCTCGTGGGCGTCGTCGACGCGCTGTTGCTGGTCGTGCTCCTGTACTTCGCCTTCGTCGATCGCAGCGATGCCGCTGTCAGCGTGCTCGGCCCGGTCCACGGGATCGGCTACGTGCTGCTGCTCGGCCTGACCGGGCGCGGAGCGATCGACGATCAGTGGGGCTGGTGGTTCCCGGCGCTGGTGCTGGTGACCGGCGGGCCGATCGGGTCGTTCATCGGCGAGATCGTGCTGCGCCCGCGTTTGCGCGACTAGTCTCGGTCCCATGTGGCTGAACGTCGTCCGCTACGGCATACCGCTCCTGCTGGTCGTCGCGGGCATCGTCTTCGCGGTGGTCGACCACGACGGGACCGGTGCGGAGACGTGGGCGATGTTCACGGGTGCCGGTGTGTCGGTGTTGCTGCTCAACGTGCTGTACCGGATGGGCGTCGAGGGCGATCGCGACCGCGATCGCGAGGAGCGCGCCCGGGAGTACTTCGACGAGCACGGCCGCTGGCCGGATTGACTCGGCTGCGGTACTCGCCGGACCTCCGTTTTCCAGCGGAATGACACGCTCAGGCTGGACATTTGGGCCAGGAAGGCTTATAAGTCCGGGGTATGGCGGAGGGGACGGTGCCGGACCAGGAGGCGATCGACGACATCAGGCGCGAGGCGCGCCTGGAGGTGCTCGCGGCCATTCGCGAGCTCGAGCTGTTCGTCAGGGGGGACGAGGGCATGGGTGGAATCGACGCGATCCGGATCGGCGTCCTCTCCCAGCAGGTGACCGAGAAGGTGCGCATCTACCGGATGACCGTCAACGTCGGCGACGAGCCGGCGCAGCGCCAGCGCTTGGCCGACGTGGAGAACGGCGCGCGCGGCAGTGGCCTGGGGCGGCGGCGGCGCGAGTCCTAGACAGTTCTGTCTCTCGTCACTGAAACAATCGCCTGGCGCCGGCGGGGACTGGCGTGCAGGCAAACGATTGGGAGGGTTCAGATGGAGAGGGTTGATCGCGCGCGCCATAGAGGCGTGCTTGCAGGGTTGGTTGCCGTGGCGGTCGTCGCCACCGCGTTGCCAGCGGGAGCGGCCGCGGACGGGCCGGGGGTCGGCACGCCGACCGTCGTCACGCTCGGCGACTCGGCGATCTCCGGCGAGGCCGGGCGCTGGGCGGGCAACACCAACGGCTCGTCGTCGAACGTCGATGCGCTCGGATCGACGGCATATCACGACGTCGCGGGCGCGGAGTCGATCCCGGGCTGTCACCGTTCGCAGAGCGCGGAGGCGCATATCGGTGGCGGTGTCACGAGCGCCAACCTCGCCTGCTCGGGTGCGAAGACCACGACGTCGGGTACCGGATCCGGTGAGGACTTCAAGCCGGGGATCGACTTCTACAGCGACGGATCGGGCCGGAAGGGCCAGGCGCTGCGCTTGCAGGAGTACGCCGCGACCCACAACGTCAAGGCGGTCGTGGTGATGATCGGTGCGAACAACTACGGATTCGCCGACGTCGTTCAGCGCTGTGTCCTGAACTGGGCGACGTCGTCCTACTACTGGAAGAACTATTGCTCGGACGACTCGGACATGGTCTCGCGCTTCACACCGGCCGCGCAGGCGACGCAGACGACGGCCGTCAAGGACGCGCTGCTGCGGGTCGCGACGGCGATGACCAACGCGGGTTACACGTCGGGGCAGTACAAGATCATCGGCCAGACCTACTGGTCGCCGCTCCCGCGCGGTTCGGGCTTCCGCTACGTGGAGTCGGGTTACAGCCGGCAGACGACCGGCGGCTGTGGCACGTGGAACACCGACGCGAACTGGGCCAACGACGTGGTCGTCCCAGCGCTCGGCAACACGATGCGCAACGCGCTCACGGCGAGTGGGTTGACCAATACCGCGGTGCTCGACATGTCCACGGCACTCAACGGGCGGCGGCTGTGCGAGAACACCGTCGGCCTGCTCGAGGAGGAGGGACTGGCCAACTGGAACAGCGCCGGCGCAGTCGACAACACCGAGTGGGTCGCGCAGATCCGCACGTTGACGACCGTCTTCGGTCCTTACCAGGTCCAGGAGAGCCTGCATGCCAGCTACTGGGGGCAGAAGGCGATGCGCAACTGCCTGCGGCTGGCCTACAACGGCGGGTCGCCGATCGGCGGCAGCTGCGTACGGGCGAGCAACGGGCTGAACGGCAACGGCGAGCCCAACATGGCGCTCGTCCCGTAGTCGAAGGATGGATGGTCTCGGTCCCGCGCCGCTTGGCGCGGGACCGGTCCGCCGGTCAATTCCCCGCGCGGGCGAACAGCTCGGACATCTTCACGCCCAGCTCGCCGGCGAGGACGGCGACCGTGGTGACCGACGGATTGCGCTCGCCACGCTCGATGCCGCCGATGTAGTTGCGGTGGACGCCCGTACGCAGTCCAAGCTCCTCCTGCGAGATACGGCTATCGCCGCGGGCTTCGCGGATCACATGGCCCAGGCCGACGAGAAGAGTTGACGGCTCGGCCATTGCCGGCCAAAGGTCGCAGCCCAGTCGTGTTTGATCTACAGCCTGAACGTGTGTATCAGGATGGTTTGGTTTCGGGTAATTCGGTGTACGATGTAATTGCTCACCTAGTGAGCCGCCCCCCGGCCCTCCCTCCAGTAGGCCGGGGGGCTTTTTGCAGGGGCTTGAGCCTCTTGGCTGTCCGGCCGATGGAAAGCATCGATGAATGCTTCCGAGACCCTGGGCGCCCAGCGGCATGCGATGGTCCTCGCGGCCGGTCTCTTTGCGGGCGGATCGCTGCTGACCCTGGTCGCGACGGTCGCCCCCCACTCGCCCGACGCCGACATCGCCGGTGCCTGGGTCGTCACCTTCTGCAGCGCGCTCGTCGCCGCCGTCTACTGGCTTGGCCGCGACAGCCTGCCGCACTGGGCGCTCTACGTCGGAGTCGCGCTCGGCACGGTGATGATCACGTCCGGCATCTACATCAACGGCGAGCGCGACGGCGGGGCAGCCGCGCTCAACGAGGTCTACTACGTCTGGCCGATCGTCTTCGCCGCCTACTACTTCCCGGTCCGCGCCCTGATCGGCGAGCTCGTCTTCGTAGCTGCCTGCTACGCCGTCGCGCTGGTGCTGGTCGATGCTGGCTCGATCGCCGTCACCCGCTGGCTGATCGTCGTGACGATGTTGGTCGGTGTCGGTGGTCTTATCAGCCGTCTCCAAGCCCGCGTCGAGGAGCTCGTCGGGCGGCTTTCCGAGTCGGCGCGGCGCGACGTGCTGACCGGTCTGCTCAACCGCCGAGGGTTCGAGGAGCGGCTCGACGCCGAGCTGGCGCGCGCCACCCGTGCCGAGCGCCCGGTCGCGCTGGTCCTAGGCGACGTCGATCACTTCAAGACGGTCAATGAACAGCTCGGCCATCCCGCCGGGGACGCGGTGCTGCTGCGCATCGCGGGCGTGCTCGAGGGAATCGGGCGGCGTGGTGACACGGTTGCCCGGCTCGGCGGTGAGGAGTTCGTCTTCATCGTCCCCGACGCCGACGCGGAGATGGCGTTCGAGCTCGCGGAGCGCGCGCGGGTGGCGATCGAGCGGACCTTCGCCGACGAGCCGATCCCACTCACCGCCAGCTTCGGCGCGGTCGCCTTCCCGGTCGACGGCACGACCGCCGGCTCGCTGCTCGAGACGGCCGACCGCGCGCTCTATACGGCCAAGAACGGTGGGCGGAACCGGTCGACGCGCGCCAGCGCCGTCGCGGTCTAGGCGGGTTGCCTGCTACTGGGCGGTTACGCCGGCGACGTGACGGTCCGCGCCGGCCGGTAGTCGATCCGCTGGCAGGCGCGCTGCTCGCTCGAGCGCAGGATCGCGTCGCAGACCTCCGCTGCGCGGTAGCCGTCCTCGAAGGTCGCGCCGTAGGGAGCGACGTCGCACTCGCCGGCGATCGCTCGCAGCAGGTGGTGGATCTCGTTGACGAAGGTGTCCGCCCAGCTCAACAGGTGGCCGGGCGGCCACCACTGCTCGACATGGGTGCGGCCGGGCCCGGTGACGAGTACTCGGCGGAATCCCTGGGCGTCGGCGCCGGGGCGCGTGTCGTCGACGTAGACCTGGAGCTCGTTCATCCGCTCGAGATCGAACGCGAGCGAGCCCTTCGTGCCGCTCACCTCGAAGGTCAGCGCGTTGCGCCGGCCATGGCAGAGACGCGACGCCGAGATCGCGCCCCCCGCGCCATGCTCGAACTCGACGGTCGCCTCGACCGTGTCGTCGACGTCGACAGGCCCCCCGGGCCGCTCTGGGAAGACGGTCCGCACGCGGCCGTCGCCCGCGACGATCTCGCCGACGAGGAAGCGCGCGAGGTCGATGACATGGGCGCCGATGTCGCCGAGCGCTCCCGACCCGGCGCGCTGGCGGTCCAGCCGCCACACGTACGGTGACTCGGGATCGGCGAGCCAGTCCTGCAGGTAGGTGCCGCGGAAGCTGTGGACCTCGCCGATCTCGCCCGCCGCGATCATCTCCCGCGCGAGGCGCACGGCGGGCGCGAAGCGGTAGTTGAATCCGCACATGTGGACGACGCCGGCGGCCTCGGCGGCCTCCCACAGCTCATGGCTCTCCGGCGCCGTGCGGCCGAGCGGCTTCTCGCACAGCACGTGCTTGCCGGCATTGAGTGCCGCGAGGGTGGGCGCGGCGTGAAGGTCGTTCGGGCCGACGTTGTCGAACAGCGCGATGTCGGGGTCCTCGACCAGCACGCGCCAGTCGGTCGTCGCGCGCTCGAAGCCGTAGCGGCGGGCCATCTCGGCGACGGCCTCGGGACGGTGGCCGACCAGCTCGACGAACCGCGGCTTCAGCGGCGGTGGCCAGGCCATGTAGGAGATCGTCCGCAGCGCGTGGGCATGCGCGCTCCCCATGAAGCCGTGGCCCAGCATCCCTACGCCGAGGCTCGGCGTCGCTTCACCCACAGACGCCCGTCGATTCACCACTCCGCTGCAAACGAAAGTCCGTCAGAGCAGGATGATCAGCAGGATGATGATGATGATCGCGGTTCCGATTCCGATGTACATGTAGGTCTCCTTCGGTCTGGGCGGGCGGGGCTGCTCATCGGGTACCCGCGCGGCCGGGTCTCAACCACCTGCAAGGTTTTCGTCGGCTCGAGGCACCAGGCCGGTGGTCGAGGTGCTGCCACCGTAGGGTGGCGGCCGTGCTCGCCGACGTCATCGACATGCTGCGCTGCCCGCACTGCGGGGGCGATCTGATGCTGGACGACGGGACGGCGCGCTGCGCTGAGGGCCACTCGTTCGACGTGGCGCGGCAGGGCTACCTCAACCTGCTGCCCGGCGATGCGCGGACGGGGAGCGCGGACACGGCGGCGATGGTGCGGGCACGGGCGGACTTCCTGGCCGGCGGTCACTACACCCCGATCGCCGAGGCCGTTGCCGACGCGGCGGAGGCGGCGTCGCCGGCCGGAGAAGCGATCGACCTCGGCGCCGGGACCGGGTACTACCTCGCCGCGGTGCTGGAGCGGCTGCCGTCGGCGCGCGGGTTGGCGCTCGACGTCTCCAAGCACGCGCTGGGGGTGGCGGCGCGCGCCCACCCGCGAATCGGCGCCGTCGGCTGCGACGCCTGGGCGGGGCTTCCGGTCCGCGACGCCGCGGCCGCGACGGTCATCAACGTCTTCGCCCCCCGCGATCCGGCTGAGCTGGCGCGAGTCCTTGCGCCCAGCGGCTCGTTGGTCGTCGTCACGCCGAACCGCGGCCACCTGTCCGAGTTGGTATCCGCGGTCGGCATGCTGACCGTCCAAGAGCGCAAGCGCGAGCGGCTGGAGGGCAAGCTTGGAACGCTGTTCGAGGCCGCGGGGGAGACTGCGGTCGAGCGCACGCTGGTGCTCGACCACGCCGACGTGGCGGCGCTCGTCGCGATGGGGCCGAGCGCGCGCCATCTGAACGCGCAGCAGGTTGCAGAGCGGGTCGCCGCGCTGCCCGACCCGCTTGCGGTCACGCTCTCGGTGACGGTCGCGACCTATCGCCGCGCGGGCTAACCGGCGTCGCCATCGACGAGGTCGATGGCGTTGTGGACCGGCGTGGCGTGCTTCTCGCCGCTGACCACGCGGTGGCCGATGCCGACCAGCACGATCGCCAGCGCGAGCACAACGACGCTGCTGATCACCGGGTGGCGCATGACCGAGCCGTCCTTGCGCAGGAGCAGCGCCGACTTGATGAGCTTGCCGGCCTTCGCCAGGTAGAGCACCTGGAGGACTCGCGTCGCCTGGAGGCTCGACAGCGCACGCGCCGCGAGCAGCCCCTCGAGGATCGAGGTCAGGGCCGGGAACGTCGCGACGATGATCGCCAGTCCGAACAGGTGGCCCCGGGTCCACGCCCAGCGATCCTCGACGACGGTCAGCATGATCGCCGCCTCGACCACGAAGACGATCCAGATCGACCAGGCGAGCGTCACGGCGAGAATCGCGACCCAGCCCTCGAGCTTCGAGAAGTAGAGGAACACGGTGGGGAGCGCGAGCAGCGCGGCGGCCATCACCGGCCGGCGCAGGCGCTTCTCCCAGAGCGCGCCGCGCGGATCGCTCTTGGGATCGATGCCGGCCATTCGAGCAGCGAAAGATAGGGGCCGCCTGTTACGGCCGTAACCTCCCTCGCTGTGGCGGGCAACCGACGGATTGGCGACCGGATCGAGCAGGCCGTCGGGCAGCACGCCGACGTCGAGCACGAGATCGAGCGCGGGGAGGCCGAGCAGCCGGCCGGCCGCAGCCTGCGCCGGACGCTGGTCTGGCTGACGATCACGGCGATCTCGCTCTACCTGGTGGCGCCCAGCCTGCTCGAGGTACTCGGCTCCTGGAGCGACGTCGACCGGCTCGCGCCGGCCTGGCTGGTGGCGATGGCGCTGCTGCAGCTCGCATCGCTGGCCTGCCTGTGGGAGGTGCAGCGGCTGGCGATCCACACCCGCCGCTGGCATCCGGTGATCGCCTCGCAGCTTGCCGGCAACGCCCTGTCGAAGGTGGCTCCCGGCGGTGGCGCGGTCGGAGCGGCGCTTCAGTACAAGATGCTCGTTCAGGCGGGGATCGAGCGGGGGCGCGCCGTCGCCGGGCTGACGGCGGCCAACCTGTTGACGCTGGGAGTGGTGCTAGCCCTGCCGGTGCTGACGATCCCGGTGCTGCTGCGTGGGGGTGTCGACAGCAGCCTCGTCGAGGCCGCGGTGGTCGGCCTGGTGGTCTTCTCGGCGCTGTTCGCGGTCAGCGCGCTGCTGCTGGCGACCGACGGTCCGCTCGCCTGGGTCGGGCTGACGGCGCAGCGGCTGCGCAACCGGCTGCGGCGCGGCGCGCCGCCGATCGTCGCGCTGCCGGACCGCCTGCTGCTCGAGCGCGACCGCGTCCTGGCGACGCTCGGGCCGCGCTGGAAGCGGGCGCTGCTCGCGACCGTCGGCCGCTGGGCGTTCGACTACGGGACGCTGCTCGCGGCGCTGGCCGCCGTCGGATCGACGCCACGGCCGGCGCTCGTCCTGCTCGCCTTCTGCGCCGCCCAGGTCCTGGCGCAGATCCCGGTCACGCCGGGCGGACTCGGCTTCGTCGAGGCGGGCTTGACGGCCACGCTCGCCCTCGCCGGGGTCGGGGCGGGCGCGGCCGTCCTGGCGACTTTCGCCTACCGCCTGTTCCAGTACTGGCTACCGCTGCCGCTGGGCCTCGTCGGGGCCACGATGCAACGGCGCCGCTACGGGACCTAGTCGGTCATGAACGCGTCGCCGTACACCGTGAGTGCGTAGATCACCAGGCCGTCGATCACGAGGATGACGATCGACCAGATCGGGTAGGCGCCGATCGCCAGCAGCGCGCCGATCGCGCTGAAGAACGAGAACATGATGCCGAGCACCGCGCCGGCTCCGCTGCCGCTGAAGATCAGCAACGCTGTGAGCAACTGCAGGCAGCCGATCGCGATGTGGATCGCGCCCCACGAGTTGAGGCTCCACATCAGCAGCTGGTCGGCCGCGAAGTAGTCGTCCTGGACGAGGGCGACGAGGCCCCAGATCAGGTTGAACGTTCCGACGACCATGATCATCGTGCCGGCGAAGCCCGCCCAGCCTCTGCCAGTACGCGGCATTCCGGATGCCTCCATCGATTCCCCCTCAGGTAGGTGGTAGAGCGGCGATTCTCGCCGCCGCGTAGGACGGGTAGCTTTCGGGCGTGGCCGATCTCGATCCCAGGCTGCTGCGCGCCTTCGTCGCGGTCGCCGAGGAGCTGAGCTTCTCGCGGGCCGCCGAGCGGATGGGCCTGGCGCAGCAGGCGCTCTCCGCCCAGGTCCGCCAGCTCGAGAGCCGGCTCGACGCGAAGGTCTTCAAGCGGACGACGCGCCGGGTGTCGCTCACGCCGGCGGGGGAGGCGCTGCTGCCGCACGCGCGCGACGCGCTCGCCGCCGTCGATGCCGGGGTCGAGGCGGTGCGCCGGTCCGCGGCCGACGCCGCGAACGCGATTGCCGTCGCGGGCATCGGGGAAGCTGGCGACGTCGGCACGGCGATCCTCGAGCGGTTCGCCCGCGACTTCCCGGAGATCGCCGTCAGCGTCAGCGACCTGCTGCCGCCCCAGGCGCTGCTCGAGGAGGGCGGCGGGCCGCCCGCCGCGGTCGCCTTCGTGCGGCCGCCGTTTCGCGGCGTGAACCGCTTCTCGACCGTCACGCTGCTCACCGAGCCGCGCCTGGTCGCGCTCGCGGCCAGCCATCCGCTGGCTGGTCGTGACAGCGTCGACCCGAGCGAGCTGATGGGGGAGACGTGGGCGTGGGTCGGCTCGCCGGATCGCATCGCCGAGTCGTTCTGGCTGCTCGAGGATCATCGTTACGGCCGGCCGCCGCGGATCGGCGGCCGCCCGCGCGGCTGGGAGGACCTGCTCGCGCTGGTCGCGGCTCGCAAGGCAGTCGGGATCGTCCCGGCCTCGATCGCAGCGCAGCTCGGGCCGGCGGCGCCGAAGGTGCGGTTCGTCGCGGTCGACGGCATCGACCCGTCGCCACTCGTGCTGGCCTGGCGGCCGGCCTCGGAGACCGCTGCGGTGCGCGAGCTGGCCGAGGTCGCCCGCTCGCAGAGCGTCCGGGCCTCCGCTCGCCGCTAGCGCGTTGCTGCCATATAGTGCGCTTGCGGGAGATCGGTCTGGCCGATAAGGCGCTGTTGGCGGTCTCGTGAAGGCTTTGATGGCACAAGCTCCCCGTTTGGACGTACTCGTGGTCGACGATCACGAGGTTGTTCGCTGGGGCCTGCAGGTCCTGCTCGACCGCCAGCGCTGGGTCGGTCGGTGCCTGATGGCATCGACCGCCGACGAGGCGCTCGAGCAGGCACGTGTCCACGAGCCCGACGTCGCCCTGGTCGATCTGTTCGTCGGCGCCGAATCGGGCGCGGAGCTCTGCCTCGCGCTGCGCGAGGCCTCGCCGCTGACGCGGGTGCTGCTGATGTCGGGCGCCGGACGAATCTCGGCCCCGGCCGCCCAGGCGACGGGGGCGACGGGCTTCGTCCCGAAGGACTGGCCCGCCGCCGACGTCGTGATGGCGGTGCGGATGGTGGCGAACGGGATGACCGTCTTCGGCGCGCCCGACGCGCCGATCGCTCAGCCGCTCTCCAGCCGCGAGCAGGAGGTGCTGGACATGATCGCCCGCGGGGCGACCAATCAGGAGATCGCGACCGCGCTGACGCTTTCGCCGCACACCGTCAAGGACCACGCCAGCGCGCTCTACCGCAAGCTCGACGTCCGCAATCGCAGCGAGGCGGTCCGCCGTGCCGCCCGCCTCGGCCTGACCAGCTAGTCACACCCCCCGGAGTTCGGCAGACCTTCCCCCGGTCGGGGGGTAGTCGCGACTGGCGCTGCCGTTCGCGCTGGAGGGCCGTGAAGGTCGTCCGGGTGACGAACTCGCACCCTGCCTCGACGACCGCCGTCTTGTTCCCCGGCCAGGGGAGCCACAGGCCGGAGATGCGCGCGCTCGTCGCGGAGTCGCGGCCCGATCTGCTCGAGCTGGCCTCCGACGAGTGTGGCTGCGACCCGTTCGAACGGCTGGACGACGGCACGCGCTATCAGCAGCCCGCGATCTTCTGCGCCAGCCTCGCCGGTTGGGAGCGCGCGCGGGCCGAGGAGCCGTCGGTGCTCGCGGGACATTCGCTCGGCGAGTTCGCCGCGCTGGCGGCCGCGGGGGCGCTGGACGAGCTCGACGCACTGCGGATAGTCGCCCTGCGCGGGGCGGCGATGGACGACGCGGCCCGGCAGGCGGGGCCCGGGGGGATGCTCGCCCTGCGCACCGACGCGACGGTGGCGGCGGAGATCGCGCGCCATTCCGGCCTGGCGATCGCCAACGAGAACTCGCCGGATCAGAACGTGCTCGCCGGGCCGCTCGACGCGCTTGCCCGCGCCGAGGCGATCTGCCGCGAGCGCGGCCTGCGCGGCGTCCGCCTGCCGGTCAGCGGCGCCTTCCACTCCGCGGCGATGACGCCGGCCGCCGTCCCGCTGCGCGAGGCGCTTGCCCGACTGCCGCTGCGCCGGCCTGAGATTCCCGTTATCTCCGGCTTGACGGCGATGCCGTTCACCGACCCGCGCGCGGAGTTGGTCGCGGCGCTGACGCGGCCGGTGCGCTGGGTCGCGGTCCTGCGCGCGCTCGAGTGGCGCGGGATCGAGCGCTTCGTCGAAGCCGGTCCGGGACGGGTGTTGACCAAGCTCGTGCGGCGGACTGTGCCCGACGCCGCCGCGGTGACCGTCGACATGACCGAGGGCGCCCGTGCGTAGCGATTCGATGCTGGCCGAGGCGTCCGCGCCGATCGCCGCTACCGCGCCGCGGCCGGCCGGGATCGCGGCGATCGGGATGGCGACCCCGAGCCGCGTGGTCGACAACGCGGCGATCGCGGCGCATCTCGACGTCCACGCGGACTGGATCGAGAGCCGCACCGGCATCGTCGAGCGCCGCCACGCCGTCGCCGGCGAGCGCCTGGTCGACCTCGCGGCCAGCGCCGGCGCGCGGGCCCTGCGCCGGGCGCGGCTGGAGCCGGCGTCGATCGACCTCGTCGTCGTGGCGACGACGACCCCTGACGACCAGCTGCCGAACGCCGCGCCGCTGGTCGCCCATGCGCTGGGAATTCCGGCCGCCGGCGCGTTCGACCTGGGCGCCGCGTGCACCGGGTTCGTGGCCGCGCTCGGCGCCGCCGCCGGACAGGTCGAGTCGGGTCGAGCCCAGGCGGCGCTCGTCGTCGGCGCCGACCTGATGAGCCGCGTGGTGGACCCGGCCGACCGCGACACCAGCATCCTCTTCGGCGATGGCGCCGGCGCCGCTGTCGTGACCGCCGCCGCCGGACACGGTCGCATCGGCCCGTCGGTGCTGCGCAGCGATGGCTCCGCGGCCGACCTGGTCGCCATCCCGCGCGCCGACGGGGTCGTACGGATGCACGGCCAGGACACCTTCCGCCGCGCCGTCAGCTGTCTCAGCGAGGCGAGCGTCGAGGCGGCCGAGCTGGCGGGCGTCGGTCTCGCCGACGTCGACCTGTTCGTCTTCCACCAGGCCAACGGCCGGATCCTGCGCGCCGTCGGCGAGCGGCTCGGCCTCGACCAGGATCGCGTCGTCGACTGCATCGCCCGCTACGGCAACACCTCGGCGGCCACGGTGCCGATCGCGCTCTGCGAGGCGGACGCCGAGGGGCGCCTCTTCTCCGGTGCCTGCGTGCTGGTCGGGGCGTTCGGGTCCGGGCTGACCTGGGGCGCGACCGTCGTCGAGTGGGGGAGCGCATGAGCGCCGTGGCGCCGTCGCCCCTTCCGGATGCCGCGACGGCCGCCCAGACGGAGCGCGGCTGCGCGCTGGTGACGGGCGGTTCGCGCGGCATCGGCGCGGCGATCGCGCGCGGCCTGGCGGCCGACGGTTGGCGGGTTGCCGTCGGCTATCGCGGTAGCGCCGGCCACGCGGCGGCGATCGCCGATCAGATTCGCGCGGCCGGTGGAGGGGCGACGACGCTCGCCGCCGACGTAACGGACCCGGCGGCCGCCGAGCAGCTCTGCGCGGGCGCCGAGCGCGAGCTCGGCCTGCCGGTGCTGGTTCTCGTCAACAACGCCGGCGTGCGCGCGGACGGCCTCTCACCGCAGATCAGCGACGCCGACTGGCAGACCGTGCTCGATGTCAACCTCACCGCCGCCTTTCGGCTGACTCGTCAGGCGCTGCGGCCGATGCTGCGCGCCCGCTTCGGCCGGATCGTCAACGTCGGCTCGATCGTCGGCCAGCGGGCCAACCCCGGTCAGGCCAGCTACGCCGCTTCGAAGGCCGGCCTGATCGCCTTCACGAAGACCGTCGCCGCCGAGGTGGCGCGCCGCTCGGTGACGGTGAACGCCGTCGCGCCGGGCCTGATCGAGACCGACATGACCGCCGGGCTCGACGACCGGCTGCTGAGCGCGATTCCCGCCCGCCGCCCCGGCACGCCGGACGAGGTGGCCGCCTGCGTGCGCTTCCTCGCCTCGCCCGCCGCCGCCTACGTCACCGGCTCCGTCCTGACCGTCGACGGCGGCCTGACGGCATGACCCACCAACAGCGAGCCAAGGAGAGACAGATGCCGAACGCAACCAAGGAGGACGTCGCCCAGCGTGTGAACGAGGCGCTCGTCGAGTTCGGCGCCGACGCCGACGCGATAGCCCCCGATGCCCGCTTCGAGGCGCTCGACGTCGACTCGCTCGACCTCGTCGAGCTCGCCCAGATCGCCGAGGACGACTACGGCGTCGAGCTCAAGACGGAGGATCTGCAGCGGATCGAGACCGTCGGCCAGGCGGTCGACCTGATCGCGGAGCGCGCCGGGTGAGTCGCCGCGTCGTCATCACCGGGGTCGGCGCCGTCACGCCGCTGGGCGTCGGCGCCGGGGTGCTCATCGAGCGCTGGGCGGCGGGCGAGAGCGGGATCGTCGACGGCCTCGGGACCTGCGGCGAGTTCGACGCCGTCGAGCTGCTCGACCGGCGCGCCGCGCGACGCTCCGACCGCTTCACCCAGCTCGCGCTCGTCGCCGCCGCGGAGGCACTGACACAGGCCGGCTGGGAGGACTCGATGCCCGTTGCGGCTGAGCGCGCCGGCTGCGTGGTCGGCACGGGGATCGGTGGCATCGGGACGCTCGAGGACCAGCACGACGTCCTGCGCGACCGCGGCGCCGGGGCCGTCAGCCCGCTCGGCGTTCCGCTGCTGATGTCGAACGCCGCCAGTGGCGCCGTCGCGATGCGCCACGGCCTCAAGGGCCAGTGCTACGGAACGGTGTCGGCCTGTGCGGCCGGCGCCCACGCGATCGGCGCCGGGCTGCGGATGCTCCAGCACGGCGACGCCGACGCCTGCCTGGTCGGCGGCGCCGAGTCGGCGCTGACACCACTCGCCAAGGCAGCCTTCGCGGCGATGGCGGCGACGTCGCCGACCGGGGTATCGCGGCCGTTCGACGCGCGCCGCGACGGCTTCGTGATGGGCGAGGGGGCGGGTGTGCTGGTGCTCGAGGCCGAGGGCGCGGCGCGGGCGCGCGGCGCGACTCCCCTCGCGGTGCTGGCCGGCTACGGCGCGACCGCCGACGCTCATCACATCACCGCCCCCGAGCCCTCCGGCGACGGCGCCGCCCGCGCGATGCGTGCCGCCCTCGCCGACGCCGGCCGGGTCCCCGCGGACGTCGGCTACGTCAACGCCCACGGAACTTCGACGCCGCTGAACGACCGCTCCGAGACCGCCGCGATCAAGAGAGCGCTCGGCGAGCACGCGGCGCATGTGCCGGTCTCCTCGACGAAGTCGGCGATCGGGCATCTGCTCGGCGCGGCCGGCGCGGTGGAGGCGGTCGCGACGGCGCTCGCGCTGCAACGTGGGATCGTGCCGCCGACCGTCGGTTGGGAGCAGCGCGAGGACGATCTCGACCTCGACTACGTCCCCGACCGCGGGCGCGGGCTCGAGCGCAACGGCCACGCGCCGGTCGCTCTGTCGAACTCGTTCGGCTTCGGCGGCCACAACGCCGTGCTCTGCCTGGAGGCGGCATGACCGCGCGGCTGGCAGTCGTCGACGGCGCGCCGCCCGACGCGACGGGTCGGCTAGACGCGCGTGCCAGGTTGGAGGCGCTCTGCGACGCCGGGTCGCTCGAGATCGTCCGCTCGGAGGTCGACTCGCGCTCCGAGCGTCGCTCGCAGCCGGGCGACGGCTTGGTCGCAGGCGCGGGGACCGTCGCCGGTCGGCCGGTCTTCTGCTTCGCTCAGGACGCCGGTTTCGCCGGCGGCTCGCTGGGCGCCGCCCAGGCCGACTCGATAGTCCGCGTGATGCGGATGGCGGCGGCCGCGAACGCGCCGGTCGTCGCCTTCGTCGAGTCGGGTGGGGCGCGCATCGAGGAGGGCATCGCGGCGCTCGCCGGCTACGGCCAGATCTTCCGCGAGCAGGTCCAGCTGTCGGGCTGGGTGCCGCAGATCGCGGTCGTCTGCGGCGCCGCCGCGGGCGGCGGCGCCTACTCGCCGGCGCTCAGCGACTTCGTCCTGATGACCCCCGAGTCCCAGCTCTTCCTGACCGGGCCGGGAGTGGTGCGCGAGGTGATGGGCGAGGACGTGACGGCGGCCGAGCTCGGCGGCCCGGACGTGCAGAGCCGCAACGGCGTCTGCCACCTGGTGGCCGAGGGCGACGGCCACGCCGTCGGGCTGGCGCGGGAACTGCTCGGCTATCTGACGCCGCGCCCGGGCGGTGCGCCCGTGGCCGCCGGGCGCAACGAGCCGGTGCTCGACCCTTCGAGCGCCGTGCCGACCGAGGGCCGCAAGGTCTACGACGTGAGAGCGGTGATCGAAGCGCTCGCCGACGGTGGCGAGACGCTCGAGATCGCGCCGCGCTGGGCACGCAACATGGTGACCGCGTTCGGCCGGATCGACGGTCGCCCGGTCGGCTTCGTTGCCAACCAGCCGCGCCACTTCGGCGGGGCGATCGACAGCGATGCCTCGCAGAAGGCCGCCCGTTTCGTCCGTACCTGCAACAACTTCGGGGTGCCGCTGGTCGTGCTGGTCGACACCCCCGGCTTCCTGCCGGGAACGCGCCAGGAGGCCAACGGCGTGATCCGACACGGGGCGAAGCTGCTCTACGCCTTCGCGGAGGCGACCGTGCCGCGCTTCACCGTCGTCCTGCGCAAGGCCTACGGCGGCGGCTACATCACGATGAACTCGCACGGCCTCGGCGCCGACCTGGTGCTCGCCTGGCCCGGCGCCCAGATCGGCGTCGTCGGCGCCGAGCAGGCGGTCGGGATCCTCGCGCGGCGGGAGATCGCGGCGGCCGAGGACCCGGGAGCGGAGCGCGCGCGACTCGCCTCCGACTACGGCGAGCGCCACCTGACGGCCGCCGTCGCGGCCGGCACCGGCTTCGTCGACGAGGTCGTCGCCCCGGCGCAGACGCGCGGCCGGCTGCGCTGGGCGCTGAAGACGATCGGGGCGAACGACCGGCGCGGCGTCGATCGCGGAAACGTTCCCCTGTGAGCGGTCTGCGCTTCCGCCGCTACGCCGCGCTCGGCGACAGTCTCAGCGCCGGCGCGGAGGGCGACACCGCGGTTCCCTGGCCAGAGCACGCGGCGCGCGCCCTGGCCGGCGACGGCCCCGAGTTGGCGTTCAGCAACTTTGCGGCGGCGGGCGCGACGAGCACCGACGTCGCGATCTGGCAGCTCCAGCATGCGGTCGAGTTCCGGCCCGACCTGATCTCGCTGATCTGCGGCGCCAACGACGTGCTGCTCTCCGTGCGGCCCGACCCGGAGGTCTTCACCGCCGTGTTCGACGGGATCGTCGACTCGCTGCGGCGGCGGCTGCCCGATGCGTTGATCGTTACGGCCACCTATCCGCGGATCGGCTCGCTGCTGCCCGTCCGCGAGCGGACGAGCGCGCGGATCGAGAGCGGGATGGAGGCAGTCAACGCCGCGATCCGCGAGATCGCCGTGCGCCGCGGCCTGACCTGCCTAGAGTGGGCCGGGCACCCCGGGGTCGACGACGCGGAGAACTTCGCCGACGACCGCTTCCACCCGTCGGCCGAAGGTCATCGAAGGGCCGCCGCGGCGTTCGTCGAGGGGTTGACGGCGGCGAACGGGCCGTGCGTTCCCGGCAAGGACGCGGTGTGAGCGGAGCGCTCGACCCCGCGGGCCCCGGCGTCGGCCGCGTCAGTCGCGGGCGGACGATCACCGAGTCCGACGTCGCGCAGTTCGCGGCCCTGACCGGTGACATGCATCCACAGCACACCGACGCCGTCTGGGCGGCCGGCAGCCGCTTCGGCGAGCGTGTCGCGCACGGGATGCTCGTCCTCTCCTATGCCGTCGGGCTGGTCGACTTCGATCCCGTTCGGGTCGTCGCGCTGCGGCGCGTGTCGAACGCGGTCTTCAAGCGGCCGGTCAAGCTCGGCGACACGATCCACGTCGAGTCGGCGGTCGAGGCTGTCGCGAGCCTCGACGCCGAGCATGCGCTGGTCTCCTGCGATTGGCGGGTACTGAACCAGGACGGCCGGCTGGTCGTCCGGGCGACGATCGAGCTGGTCTGGCGCGAGGCGACGGACAGGGTCGGCGCCGCCCCGCCTCCGCCGCCGCTGGACGACGACTTCATCCCGATCCCGCTCTGATGCTCTCCGGGCGCCGCGTGTTGATCACCGGGGTGATCACCCACCGCAGCATCGCCTTCGCGGTCGCGGAGCAGGTTCAGCGCCAGGGTGGCGAGGTGGTGCTGACCAGCTTCGGGCGGGCGCGGCGGCTGACCGAGCGGGCCGCGAAGAGGCTGCCGGACGTCCCCGACGTGCTGGAGCTGGACGTCGACAGCGCCGAGGACCTCGCGGCGTTGGCGGCCGAGCTGGAGCGGCGCTGGGGGAGGGTCGACGGCGTGCTGCACGCGATCGCCAACGCGCCGGCGGATGCGCTGGGTGGAGATTTCGCCGGCACGCCTCCCGAGAGCGCCGAAGCCACCTTCCGCACGAGCGCCTATTCGCTCAGCGCGCTCGCGGCGGCGCTGCGGCCGCTGCTCGCCCGCGACGCCGGCATCGTAGGCCTCGACTTCGACGCCAGCGTCGCCTGGCCGTCTTACGACTGGATGGGGGTGGCGAAGGCGGCGCTCGAGGCGGTCTCGCGCTACCTGGCCCGCGACCTCGGTCCCGCGGGCGTGCGCGTCAACCTCGTCGCCGCCGGCCCGATCCGCACCGCCGCCGCCGGCGGCATCCCCGGCTTCGACGAGCTCGCCGCGCTGTGGGGCGACCGCGCGCCGCTCGCCTGGGACGTCGACGATCCCACTCCGATCGCCTCAGCCGTCTGCTTCCTGCTCTCGGACGCCGCCCGCGCCATCACGGGAGAGATACTCCATGTCGACGGCGGCGCCCACGCCGTCGGCGCCTAGCTCGGCCCGGCCGGCCGGCGCTGACGCCGTAGACTCGCTTGCTGCTCTGCGGGTGTGAGGCACCTTCGGGGAGGGAGGACCCGACCAGAGGAGACCGTGAGCACCGACGCACGAGCAGGGGCGACCGTCGCCGAGTCCGAGCTGGAGGTGAGGATCCCGAGCGGAGCGGGGACCGGCGGCGATCAGGACGAGGAGTGGTGCGAGGTCCACCGCGACGGCGAGGTGCGCCGCGTCCGCTTTCACGACTATGCCGAGGTGTTCTCGATCCCCGGCCTCTACGAGCGGCTGTTCCACGAGACGCTCGATTGCGATTCGCCGCGGACGGTCTGCTCGCTGCTCGACCGGGCGCTGCGCGACGGCGGCGTCCGCGCGGGCGACCTGACCGTGCTCGACGTCGGGGCCGGCAACGGGATGGTCGGCGAGCAGCTGGCGCTGCTCGGCGCGGGCGCGATCGTCGGCATCGACATCATCGAGGAGGCGGCGGTTGCCGCACGGCGCGACCGGCCCGGGGTCTACGAGGACTATCGGGTGCTGGACCTCACCGACGTCTCCGTCGCCGATCGCCGCGATCTGCGCGAGCGCCGGTTCAACTGCCTCACGACCGTAGCGGCGCTCGGCTTCGGGGACATCCCGCCGGCCGCCTTCGAGACGGCTTACGACCTCGTCGAGCAGGACGGATGGGTCGCCTTCAACATCAAGGAGGAGTTCGTCGACAGCGACGACGCCAGCGGCTTTGCCGCGATGATCCGCGGCGGATTCGACGACGAAGCGCTCGAGCTCGTCGCCGAAAGCCGCTACCAGCATCGGCTGGCGGTCGACGGCGAGCCGATCCACTACGTGGCGATGGTCGCGCGCAAGCGCGGCGAGCTGGCAGCGGTAGCCGCCTAGCGGGGCATGCGGGAGCGCGGCTCAGCCCGGAAGGCTGGCGCGGACCTGGTAGACGGAGATCGAGCCGTTGAGGAACGCGTTGCGGGCGGCGCGGAGGTAGAGGCGCCAGACGCGTAGGCGCTCGGGGCCGGCGATGCGCTCGGCGGTCACGAGGTCGCGGTCGAGGTTCTCGTACCAGTGGCGCAGCGTCTCGGCGTAGTCCTCGCGGAAGTCCTCGACGTGGTGGGTCTCGAAGCCGGCGCGCTCGAGGGCCAGCTGGACGCGCGAGAGCTGGAGCGTCTCGCCGTCGGGGAACACGTAGCGCTCGTTGAACGAGCCAGGATCGGGGTCGCTGTGGCGCAGCCGCGCGATGCCGTGGTTGAGCAGCCGCCCACCCGGCTTCAGCAGGCCGGCGAGCTGGCGGGCGTAGAGGTCGATCTTGTTGTCGCCGACGTGCTCGACCATCCCGATGCTGGCGATCGCGTCGAACTGCTCGCCGCCGATGTCGCGGTAGTCCATCACTCGAATCTCGACGCGGTCGGACAGCCCGGCCTCGGCGACGCGCTTGCGCGCCTCCTCAGCCTGGGCGGGGGAGAGCGTGATCCCTACGACCCGCGCGCCGTGCCGCGAAGCTGCGTGGATCGCGAACGCGCCCCAGCCGCAGCCGACGTCGAGCAGCGTGTCGCCCTCCGACAGCGCGAGCTTCGTGCAGACCAGCTCGCGCTTGGCGTCCTGGGCCTCCTCGAGCGTCTCGGCGCCGCGCGAGAAGATCGCGCAGCTGTAGGTCATCGAATCGTCGAGGAAGAGCGCGAAGAACTCGTTGCCGACGTCGTAGTGGTGGCGCACGGCGCGCGCGTCGCGCTCGCGGCTGTGCAGCTTGCCGTGCGGCCGCAGCTCCGACTTAGGCACCCGTGGCGGATGGGGGATGCCCATCGCCCTTGCCGCGGCGACCATCAGCTTGGCGCGCGAGCGGCCGTCGATCGGCGGCGGCTCCCAGCTGTCCACGACAGCCATCACCGCCATCAGGTCGTCGACGTCGATGTCGCCGCTGACGTATGCGCGGCCGAGGCCGAGCTGGCCTGGGGCCCGAACGAGGTGGGCGAGCGCGCGCGGCGAGTTGACCATGAAGCGAGGTCCGTCGCCATCGCCGTTGCTGGTGCTCGGAATCGTCGATCCGTCCCAGAGATCGACCGTGAACGGGCGCTCGGGTAGCGTCTGCTCGATCTCCCTCCGCAGCGGACCTGTCGTGGTCAGCGGCATCACGAGAGCGTAGCCCGGCCGATCCGGCGCGCACAAGGGCGGGGGAGTAATCCCCTCCATTCGGGGGTAGCGACTGCCTGTGTCGAATCTGCTCGCGATCTACCTCAATGACCACCTCGCGGGCGCGACTGCCGGCGTCGAGCTAGCGCGGCGCGCGCGGGGCTCGAACGAGGGCACTGCGCTCGGCGGGTTTCTCACCACCCTCGTCACGGAGATCGAGGAGGACCGCGACACGCTCCAGGCTGTGATGGCGTCTGTCGGCGCAGGCCGCGACCGTCTCAAGGTCACCGGTGGCTGGGCGGGCGAGAAGCTCGGCCGGTTGAAGCTCAACGGGAGCCTGCTCGGCTACTCGCCGCTGAGCCGGGTCGTCGAGCTGGAGGGCCTGCGGCTCGGAGTCGAGGGCAAGGCCTGCCTCTGGCGGATGTTGCGCGAGCTCGCGGACCCGCGCCTGTCGGGCTTCGACTTCGACGCCCTGACCGCCCGCGCCGAGCGCCAGCGCGACGAGCTGGAGCGCCACCGGCTCGAAGCCGGACGGCTCGCCCTCTCGAACGGCTAGGGGAAGCGGCTCAGCCGGTCTTTGCCGCGCGCCGCGCGGTGCGCACGCGGTCGGTGGCGTCGAGTTCGGCCTTGCGCATCCGCACGATCGCCGGCGTGACCTCGACGCACTCGTCCTCGCGGACGTGCTCGAGCGCCTCGTCGAGCGACAGCTCGCGCTTCGGCGACAGCCGGACCAGCACGTCCGACGTCGACGAGCGGATGTTGGTGAGGTGCTTCTCCTTGACCGCGTTGACGTTGAGGTCCTCGGGGCGCGAGTTCTCGCCGACGATCATCCCCTCGTAGACCTCCTCGCCGGGGCCGACGAACAGCGTGCCGCGGCCCTCGAGGTTCGCCAGCGCGTAGGTCGCCGTCGGGCCCGGCCGGTCGGCGACCAGCGAGCCCGAGGCGCGCGTGCGCATCGCGCCCGCCCACGGCTCCCAGCCGTCGAGCACATGGCTCATCACGCCGCTGCCGCGCGTCTCGGTCAGGAACTCGGTCCGGAAGCCGATCAGACCGCGCGCCGGGACCAGGTAGTCCATTCGCACCCAGCCGGTGCCGTGGTTGGCCATGTTCTCCATCCGGCCCTTGCGCGTGGCGAGCAGCTGGGTGATCGAGCCGACGTACTCCTCCGGCGTGTCGATCGTCAGCCGCTCGATCGGCTCGTGGGTCCGGCCCTTGACCTGGTGCGTCACGACGTGCGGCTGGCCGACGGTCAGCTCGAAGCCCTCGCGGCGCATCGTCTCGACGAGGATGCCGAGTTGCAGCTCGCCGCGGCCCTGGACCTCCCAGACGTCGGGGCGCTCGGTCGGGTTGACGCGGATCGAGACGTTGCCGACCAGCTCGCGGAACAGCCGCGCTTCGATCTGGCGGGCGGTCACCTTGTCGCCGGACTGTCCGGCGAGCGGCGAGGTGTTCACGCCGATCGTCACCGACAGCGACGGCTCGTCGATCTCGATCAGCGGCAGCGGGCGCGGATCTTCGCGGTCGGCCAGCGTCTCGCCGATCGTGATTTCCGGCATCCCGGCGACGGCGATGATCTCGCCCGGCCCGGCCTCGACAGCGTCGACGCGGTCGAGCGCCTCGGTGACGTAGAGGTTGGTGATCGTCGCCTTCTCGACGCTGCCGTCGGAGCGGCACCAGGCAACCTCCTCGCCCTGGCGGATCGTGCCGTGGCGGACGCGGCAGAGCGCGAGCCGGCCGACGTATGGCGAGGCGTCGAGGTTGGTCACGTGGGCCTGCAGCGGATGGTCGTCCTCGTATTCCGGCGCCGGGATGTAGCTGACGATCAGGTCCATCAGCGGCTTCAGCTCCTCGGTTCCCTCGACGCCCTCCTCGAGCGACGCCCAGCCGTCCTTGGCGTTCGTGTAGACGATCGGGAACTCGATCTGCTCCTCGTCGGCGTCCAGCTCGAGGAACAGCTCGTAGACCTCGTCGACGACCTCGCCGATGCGCGCGTCGGGGCGGTCGACCTTGTTCACGACGAGGATCACCGGTAGCCGCGCGGCGAGCGCCTTGCGCAGGACGAAGCGGGTCTGGGGCAGTGGGCCCTCGGAGGCGTCTACGAGCAGCACGACGCCGTCGACCATCGTCAGCCCGCGCTCGACCTCGCCGCCGAAGTCGGCGTGGCCCGGCGTGTCGATGATGTTCAGCTTGACGTCGCCGTAGCGAACGGCGGTGTTCTTCGCGAGGATCGTGATGCCCTTCTCGCGCTCGAGATCCATCGAGTCCATGACCCGGACGTCGACGTCCTGGTTGGCTCGGAATGCGCCGGATTGCCACAGCATCGCGTCGACCAGCGTCGTCTTGCCGTGGTCGACGTGCGCGACTATCGCGACGTTACGTATGTCTTCCCTCCTAGACATGGGCCGGAGAGGGTACAAGGCCGAGCCAACTGGAAGGGTCTCGGCGGTTTGATCTTCTGTGCCAGGGGAAGGGTTCGGATGTGGGCACAGTCGTTCAGCCGGGCCGCGAGCAGTTGCGCCGCCTGGCTCAGCTAAGGGTGGACGACGGTTGCGTGCTCAGCGTCTACGTCGATCTCGACCCGAGCGAGTTCGCGACCGGGCCGACCCGCTCCAGCGCGCTGACCTCGGCCGCCGACGAGGCGTCGCGGGCGGTCGAGGACGAGGCGCGCGGCTTCTCGCACGACACCCGCCTGCGGCTGCGCGACGACGTCGCCCGGATTCGCGACTACGCCAAGGAGGCGGACTTCGGCTCGACCCACGGCCTGGCGATCTTCGCCGCCGCGGGGGCCGACCTCTTCGAGCCGCTCCACCTGCCCCACTCGGTCGCCAACCGGGTCTGCGTCGACGGCTCTCCCTATGTGGCGCCGCTGGTCGGGCGCTCGAACGGCTCGTGGTGCGTGGCGCTCGTCAACCGCCGCGACGCCCGCCTGCTGCATGGCGGGCCGCTGCGGCTCGTCGAGGAGGAGCGGATCGAGGACGACGTTCCCGGTCGCCACGACCAGGGCGGCCTGTCGCAGTCGCGCTACGAGCGCCACATCGACGACCAGGCCCACAAGCATCTCGGGCGGGTCGCCAAGCGGCTCGGCGAGCTGTGCCGCGACGGCGGCTTCGACCACCTGCTCGTCGGCGGCACCGAGCAGAGCTACAGCGAGTTCGCCGAGCTGCTCGACAACGAGACGCGCGAACGGCTCTGCGGCCGGCTCTCGGTCGACGTCGAGCATGTCGGCGCGGCCGAGGTCGCACGCGCCGCCGCCCCGTTGATGCGCGAGCACGATCAGCGCCAGCGTCAGCGGCTGCTCGACCGCGTCGAGGAGGGCCTCGCCCCCGGCGGGCACGCGACCACCGGTCTCGACGAGGTCGTCGGCTGCCTCGAGGAGCAGCGCGTCGCGACCCTGCTGGTCGACGCGGCCTGGCTGCGCGAGCACCAGCCCGGCGAGCGCATAGTCGAGCTCGCCCTCGCGCAGAACGCCGAGACCGTCCGCTTCGACGACGAGCCCCGCATCAAGGCCCACGGCGGCATCGCCGCCCTGCTGCGCTTTTAGGCCGTCGCGAGGAACGCACAGCCGTGCTACATTCTGTGCATGGAAGTGTCCGCCCGAGATCTCCGGAACCACACTCGAGATGTGCTGCGGCGCGCGGAGCGCGGCGAGCCGGTCCAGATCACGGTCAACCGCAAACCGGTAGCTGAGTTGCGGCCGATCGACGATCGGCCGATCTGGGTAGCGGGAACAACGATGGAGCAGGTGCTCGCGGCGGCACCCGCGGATCCCGCCCTGCTCGACGATCTGCGCCCGTTGCGTGAGCAGGTCATAGAGGACCGATGAGCCGTGCCCTGCTCGATACCTCGGTGTTCATCGCCGAGGAACAGGGACGTCCGCTCGCGCGTCCTCTGCCGGAAGAGGTGGCCGTCTCGGTCGTGACCCTTGCTGAGCTCGAGACCGGCGTCCTGATGGCCAGGGACGACGACTCCCGCGCGGCGCGAATGCAAACCTTGCTGTCGGTCAGGGAGCGGGCAGCCGGCATTCCCGCCGACCAACGCGTCGCATCCGCCTATGCACGCCTAGCCTCAGCAGCTTTGAAGAACGGCAAGAAGCCTCGCGTCCAAGACACCTGGATTGCAGCAACAGCCGCAGTTCACAACGCCGAGGTCTGGACCCAGGACGACGACTTCACCGAGTTCGCGACCGTAGAAGTCGTGCGGGTTTAGTCCCAGGTCTAGGACGCGGCGTTCAGCTCGGCCATGTCGCCGTCGGTGAGCGCGATCCGGGCGGCGCCGACGTTCTCCTCGAGGTGATCGATCGAGGAGGTGCCGGGGATCGGGAGCATGGAGGGGGAGCGGTGGAGCAGCCAGGCGAGAGCGATCTGGCTCGGGGTGGCGTCGTGGCGCTCGGCGATCCTGTCGACCGGGCCGCCGGGGCGGGCGAGCGGGCCGGCGGCGAGCGGGAACCAGGGGATGAAGGCGAGGTTGCGCTCGGCGCAGGCGTCGAGCACGTCCTCGGCGTGGCGGTCCTGGAGGTTGAAGCGGTTCTGGACCGAGACGATCTCGGTCATCGCCTGTGCGCGGTCGAGCTCTTCGACGCTCACGTTCGAGACGCCGAGATTGCGGATCTTGCCTTCGTCGCGCAGCTCGACCAGGGCGCCCAGCGACTCCTCGAGCGGGACCTCGGGGTCGACGGCGTGCAGCTGCAGCAGGTCGATCCGTTCGACGCCCAGCCGCTTCAAGCTGCCATGGACGGCGGAACGCAGGTGGCCGGGGTCGCCGTTGCGCGGCCACTCGCCTGGACCGGTTCGCTCGAGTCCGGCCTTGGTCGCGATCACGAGGCCGTCGGGGTAGGGATGGAGCGCCTCGCGAATCAGGTTCTCCGCGACGTATGGCCCGTAGGAGTCGGCCGTGTCGATCAGATCGATCCCCAGCTCGACGGCGCGGCGCAGGACGGCCTTCGCCGCTTCGGGGTCGTCGGGCGGTCCCCAGACGCCCTCGCCGGTGAGCCGCATCGAGCCGAAGCCGAGCCGGTGGACCTTCATGTCGCCGAGCGTCAGGGCGCCGGCGCTGTCTGCTGTGAGCTCGGACATCGGTGGGACTCCTTCTCAGTTGCTGTTGAGCTCCGGCGAGGGGCCGGCGGCGGTCGCCGCTCCCTGTATGACCGTCTCGATCCGCTGCAGCGCCTCGTCGTCGAGGTCGACGTCCAGCGCGCCGACGCTCTCCTCTATGTGGGCGGCCCTGCGCGAGCCGACGATCGCCACGTCGACCGCCGGGTGGACGAGCGTCCAGGCGATCGCGAGCTGGCCGAGCGTGCAGCCGAGCCCGTCGGCGATCTCGGTGAGCTGCCGCACGACCGTCAGGTTCTGCCTCAGGCTGGTCTCGCTGAACTGGGGGCTGTCGGATCGCCAGTCGTCGTCGGCGAACTCCGTGTCCTCGTCGATCGCGCCGGTCAGCAGGCCGTGGGCGAGCGGCCCGTAGACCAGCACCCCGACGTCGTTGTCGAGGCACCAGCGCAGCACGTCGCCCTCGATCTCGCGCGCGAACAGGTGGTAGGGCGGCTGCAGGGTCTCGACCGGCACCGTCTGCGACAGCTCCTCCATCTGCTCGGCCGAGTAGTTCGAGACCCCGATGTGGCGGATCTTGCCCTCGTCGCGCAGCTCGGCCAGCACGGCGCCCGTCTCCTCGAGCGGCGTGTCCGGATCAGGCCAGTGCACTTGGTAGAGGTCGATGTAGTCGACCCCGAGCGCGGCCAGGCTCTCGTCGACGCCGTCGCGCAGGAAGTCCGGGCTCGAGTCGCGCGTCACCTCGCCGGATCCTCCGGAGATCGGTCGCAGCCCGCCCTTGGTCGCGATCACCACGTTCTCGCGCGCTTCGCGCAGCTCGTCCTCGAGGGCCCGCGCCAGCAGCCGCTCCGATGCTCCGAACCCATAGGCCTGGGCAGTGTCGAAGAAGTTGATCCCCAACCCGCGCGCGTGGCGGATCGCCTCGATCGCCTTGCGCTCGTCGAACTGCCCCCACTCGCCCCCGAGCTGCCACGTGCCGAACGCGATCGGCGAGACCATCAGCTCGCTGCGCCCGAGACGCACCTGTTTCAAGTCGCCCGTCATCCAACGCGCATGCCCTCGCGCCCGCGGCCTCAAACGCTTTCTCGCAACGTGCGGGTGGATGCGTTCGTTCCGTCCTGTCGGCGCGCAACGCTGGGTGACTCGGATGGAGACGAAGGGAACTTGATGGGGCAGCTCTGGTTGTTGATCGGTCTGGCGCTCGGCGCCGCGGCGGTGTACTTCGTGATGCGCGGTCGCGTCGAGCACGAGCGGCGGGTCGCTGCCGAGAAGGTCGAATCGGTCACCGCCGCGCGGGACGAGCTGTCGAACCAGTTCTCGGCGCTGTCGACGGCGGCGCTGGAGCAGAACAACGCGCGCTTCCTGCAGCTCGCCGACGAGCGGATGAAGGCCCAGCAGGCGGTCGGGAAGACGGAGCTCGACGCGCAGAAGCGCGGGGTGGAGCAGCTCGTCAAGCCGGTCGAGGAGAAGCTCGAGGCGGTCAACAAGGTGCTGCGCGAGATGGAGAAGGAGCGCGCGCAGGCCTATGGCGGGCTGAACCGCCAGCTCGTCGAGGTCACCGAGACCCAGCAGCGCCTGCACGCCGAGACGGCGAACCTCGTCACCGCGCTGCGCGCCCCGCACGTCCGCGGCCGCTGGGGCGAGGTCCAGCTCAAGCGGGTCTGCGAGATGGCCGGCATGCTCGCCCACTGCGACTTCTACGAGCAGCAGAGCGTCAGCGGGCCGGACGGCGTCCTGCGCCCCGACGTCGTCGTCAAGCTGCCCGGCGGCAAGGACGTCGTCGTCGACGCGAAGGCGCCGCTCGCCGCCTACCTCGACGCGATCGAGGCGAAGGACGAGGCGACGCGCGAGCTGCACCTCGACACCTATGCGCGCCACGTCCGCGAGCACATCCAGAAGCTGTCGGCGAAGTCCTACGCGGCGCAGTTCGACTCGTCGCCCGAGTTCGTCGTGATGTTCCTGCCGGGCGAGGTCTTCTACTCGGCGGCGCTCGAGCGGATGCCCGACCTGATCGAGCGCTCCGTCGAGGAGTCGGTGCTGATCGCTACGCCGACCACCCTGATCGCGCTGCTCAAGGCTGTGGCCTACGGCTGGCGCCAGGAGCGGATGGCCGAGTCCGCGCGCGAGGTGTCGGCGCTCGGCCGCGAGCTGTACCAGCGGCTGTCGGTGCTCAGCGACCGCTTCGTCACGCTCGGCCGCCGGCTCGACTCGTCGGTCAAGGCCTACAACGACACCGTCGGCACGCTCGAGAGTCGCGTGCTCGTATCGGCGCGCAAGTTCGACGAGCACGGCGTCGCGCCCGACGGGGCGGACCTGGAGGCGCCGGCCCCGATCGAGCTGTCGGCGCGCCGGTTGCGGGCGGCCGAGGTCGACGAGCCGGGCATCGACGAGGACGACTCGCCGCCGCGCCTGCCGCGCACCGCCGAGGATCTGCTCTAGCGGATGGTTGCCGGAGTCGGTGGCGGGTAGGGTGGACCCATGATCGGATTCATCGTCGCCGGAATCTTCATCGGCATCCTCGCCCGCTTGATCATTCCCGGCCGCCAGCGGATCGGTGTGCTCATGACGATTCTCGCGGGCCTGCTGGGCTCGATCGCCGGAGGCCTGTTCGCCTCGTGGGTCGGCACCGGCGGCATCTGGGAGCTGAACTTCCTCGGCTTCGTCTGCGCGATCGGCGCCGCGGTGCTGTTCATCGCGGCCGCGGAGGGTCTCCGGCTCGGTCCGGGCAACCGTCGCCAGCTCGGGCGATAGCACCCCGCTAGCAGGCCTTTTCCGCCGGACTGCTACGGTTCTCCTGTCGGCCGCCAACCGTGGCGCCCGAGAGAACCCGTCCTTTGCTGCGTCTCAACGCGTCCGGGGTAGTGGGATCTCCCCGTCGTAATCAAGGAGTCGCAGTCAATGTCTCAGCAGTCCTTCGCCGATCTCGGCGTATCTAGTCCCGTGCTGTCCGCGCTGGAGAAGCGCGGCTTCACCGCACCCTTCGCCGTGCAGCGCCTCGTCATCGAGGACGTGCTCGCCGGCCATGACGTGCTCGCCCAGTCCCCGACCGGATCGGGCAAGACGATCGCCTTCGGCGTGCCGCTGATCGACCGCATCGCGGCCGAGTCGCGCCGTCCCGCCGGCCTGATCCTCGCCCCGACCCGCGAGCTGGCCTGCCAGATCGTCGACGAGCTGCAGGAGATCGCGCATTCCCGCGCCCTCTCGGTGGCGCCCGTCTACGGCGGCGTCGGCATCCAGGCCCAGGCGCGCAAGGCCTCCAAGGCGCACATCGTCGTCGCGACCCCGGGTCGCCTCGAGGATCTGATCCAGCGCCGCGCGCTGTCGCTGCAGCACATCCAGGTGCTGGTGCTCGACGAGGCCGACCGGATGCTCGACATGGGCTTCAAGCCCGCCGTCGACCGGATCGTCAAGCAGACCCCGGACGATCGCCAGACGATGTTCTTCTCGGCGACGCTCGAGGGCGCGATCGGCCAGGTCGCCAAGTCGTACACCCACGACGCGCGCCGCCATGTCCACACCCCGGCGGTCGAGCGCAAGGCCGACGTCAAGCACCGCTTCGTCCACATCGCGCACGCCGACAAGGTCGACCAGCTGATCCGCGAGCTGAACGAGACCGAGCGCGGTCGCACGCTGGTCTTCGTCCGCACCAAGCGCGGCGCCGACCGGCTCGTCCAGCGGCTCGGCAAGAGCAACATCAAGTCCGCCGCGATGCACGGCAACAAGACGCAGAACCAGCGTCAGCGCGCACTGGCGAACTTCGAGTCGGGCAAGGTCGACACGCTCGTGGCGACCGACGTCGCGGCGCGCGGGATCGACGTCCCGGACGTCACCCACGTCATCAACTACGACGCTCCCGAGGACCGCGACACCTACGTCCACCGCATCGGCCGTACCGGCCGCGCGGGTGCGACCGGCGCCGGGGTCAGCTTCGTCGTCTCCGACCAGGCACGCGACATGCGCCGGATCGCGACCGACCTCGGTCTGACCGCCGAGTTCGACCACGAGGCGCCTGCCCACGTGACCGGGGGCGACCGTGACGTCACGCCGCGCGGCAACGGCGGCGGCCATCGCGGTCAGGGCGGCCAGAAGCGCGGCCGCAACGGTGGCGGCAAGGGACGCGGCCGCTCGAACGAGGGCCAGGGTCGTGGCCGCAGCGCCAGCGAGTCGCGCGACGGCTCCAGCGGAAACCGCCCGAAGGCGCGCCCGAACAGCTCGGGCACCGCGACCGGCAGCGTCGCCTCGTCGCGCCCACCGCGCAAGCGTCGCTCGCGCGTCTAAGCGGCCCGAGGACTATCCGTCCGGGGACGGTGAGCCGGGCGACTGCTCCCCGGAGCTGGTCTCCGGCAGCAGCGCGTAGAGCCGCGTCCGGCCGTCGATGCCCTTCAGGTTGCGGCGCCGCGAGCGCTTCCAGGCGAAGCGGCCGCCGGCGAGCTCGACGACCGGCTCGGAGGCGTAGATGCGATTCGGCTTGCCGGTGTCGGTGATGCGACTGGCGAGGTTGACCGTCGAGCCGAACCAGTCGCCGCCGCGTGGAGTGGCGGGGCCGAACGCGACGCCGACGCGCAGCTGCGGGAACCCCTCGCCCTCGGCCTCGGTCGCCGCGACGAGCGCCTGGAGCGTGTCGAGCATCGGGTCGACCTCCCACGACACGAGCATCACCGCGTCCCCGATCGTCTTGACCAGCTGGGCCGGGCGGAGGATCGACGCGGTCGCCAGCTCGGCGAGCCGCGTCGCGACCTGGCCGAGCTGCTCGGTCGGGACGTGCTCGCCGAGCTTGGTGTAGCCGACGAGGTCGGCGAAGGCGACCACGACGTCGCGCGTCCCGGCGAGCCGGCCGGCGTCACGCTCGGCCTCGGCGACGAGGTCGCCGCGGATGCCGTCGCGCAGCTGGGCGCGAAACAGCAGGTCGAGCACTGCCGCGACCTCGGGCGCCAGCACCTCCGCCGCGTCGACGTAGCGCAGCGCCAGCGTCAGGTCGGTGTCGCCGGGCTGGACGAGCGGACTGACGGAGGTGCGGCGGACCGCATCGGCCGTCTGGGACATCCCCTGGCCGATCACGCGGGCCGTCTCGAGCAGGCCCTCGCGCGGGATGCCGGCGTCGATGAACAGCTTGATCCGCCGCGCCAGGTCGACGTCGCCGTCGGTATAGGCGCGCTCGCGGGGGGTCGCGGCCGGCCGCCCGTTCGCCTGCATCAGCTTGCGCAGGAAGCCGGGGTTGAGGCCGGACAGCTTCGAGACGCCGGTCAGGGTGTGCTTGCGGTCGCCGCCGAGCGCTATCTCGACAGCGAAGGTCGCGAGCCGTCCCTCGTCCTCGGCCGCGTCGATCGCCTGCTCGCTCTGGCCCATCGCCCGCAGGCGCCGGACCAGCTCGTCGCGGGCCTCCGCCTGCTCGAGATCGTTGGGGGCGGGCATCGTCCGATCATCCAACACTGGCGGCGGCGGCGCGAGTGTCGCTCGCGCCGCCGCCCCCGTCATGCGGCCCGCCCCGGCCGTTAGGCGATCTTCATGCCGGAGATCGCCCGCGAGATGACGACTCGCTGGATCTCCGACGTGCCCTCGAAGATCGTGTAGATCTTGGCGTCGCGGCACATCCGCTCGACCGGGAACTCGCGTGTGTAGCCGTTGCCGCCGAGGATCTGGATCGCCCGCTCGCCGCACCAGACGGCGACCTCGCCGGCCTTCAGCTTCGACATCGAGCCCTCGGCGTTCTCGAACACCATGCCCGACTGCTTGCCCATCCACGATGCGCGCCAGACGAGCAGTCGCGCCGCGTCGATCTCCATCTTCATGTCGGCGAGCGTGAAGGCGATCGCCTGGTTCTCGATGATCTTCTTGCCGAACTGCTCGCGCTCCTTGGCGTAGTCGAGCGCGTACTCGTAGGCGGCGCGGGCGATGCCGACGGCCTGGGCGCCGACGGTCGGCCGGCTCGCCTCGAAGGTCTGCATCGCGGCCTGCGAGCGCGCCTGCTTGCCCTCGCGGACGCGCGCGAGGCGCTCGTCGAGCTTGTCCTTGCCGCCGAGCAGGCAGGAGCCCGGGACGCGGCAGTCGTCGAGGTGGACGTCGGCGGTGTGCGAGGCGCGCAGGCCGTGCTTCTTGACCTTGGCGCCCTGCTCGCAGCCCTTGGTGTTGGGCGGAATGATGAACGCGGCGTGGCCGCGCGAGCCGAGCTCGCGGTCGACCGAGGCGATCACGACGTGGACGTTGGCGATGCCGCCGTTGGTCGCCCAGGCCTTCTGGCCGTTGATGACCCACTCGTCGGTCGCCTCGTCGTACTTGGCCGACGTGCGGATCTTCGAGACGTCGGAGCCGGCGTCGGGCTCGGAGGCGCAGAAGGCGGCAACCTGCGGCTCGTCGACTGTGCCGAAGCACTGCGGGATCCACTCGCCGATCTGCTCGTTGGTGCCCTGTCCGAAGATCGCGGCCACGCCGAGCGAGGTGCCCATGATCGCCATGCCGATGCCGGCGTCGCCCCAGAACAGCTCCTCGTTGACGATCGGCATCTGGAGGCCGGTCGGGTCCATGAAGAACTGGGCGAGCGACTCGAAGCCGTAGAGGCCGATCTTCGCCGCCTCCTGGATGACGGGCCAGGGCGTCTCCTCGCGCTCGTCCCACTCCGCGGCGGCGGGGCGGACGACGTTCTCGGCGAAGCCGTGCACCCAGTCGCGGATGTCCTTCTGGTCCTGGCTCAGCTCGAGCGAGAACGGGGTCTCGGTGGCCTCGGGGGTCGTGTCGTCGGTCATCTCGGCAACGAGGTCGGTAGTGCTCATGGGGCAAATGCTACCAGGAGTAGGAATATCCTAACCCCGGTAGGAAAGAGCTTCGCGAACGCGTAACATGGAGGCGTGAGCTCGGCTTCCAGCGTTCCCGCTCCCGAGCGGCCCCGCGCGGCGCACCTCGGCCCCGAGCGGCGACGGCCGCTGGTGCTCGATGCGGCGATGGACGTCTTCCTCGAGCACGGCTACGAGGGCGCGTCGATGGAAGCGATAGCGCGTGCCGCCGGAGTCTCGAAGCCGGTCGTCTACGACTGCTTCCCCGGCAAGGAGGAGCTGTTCAAGGCGCTCTTCCAGCGCGAGGAGGCGCGCGTCACCGCCGAGATCCGCGATTCGCTGCCGACGTCCGCGCCGGAGGGCGCCGAGGCCGCGCTCGTCGACGGCTTCGAGGCGTTCCTGCGCGCCGTCGAGGCATCGCCGCGTGCCTACCGCACGATCCTCCACGGCGAGGGCGGCATGAGCGCCTCCGTCGCGCGGCGGATCAAGGCCGGGCGAGAGCGCCAGGTCGCCGACGCGATGGTCGTCGCTCGCCACTGGCTCGATCCCCGCGGCCAGCTCGACGAGCCGGGAGCGCGCCTGTTCGGCGAGCTGTTGATCGGCATCAGCGAGGCGGGCGCGCGAGCCCTGCTGAGCGGCGAGCACGGCTGGACTCCCGAGACGCTGGCGCCCGCTCTGGCACGCGTCGCCGTCGCCGCGCTGCCCCACGCCTAGCACCGGCCCATTTGGGGGGTGTCCGGGCCCCGACCGTTATCGGGGAGTCGGCGCGGGTAGGCGTAGACCATGGCTACGAACGAGCATCAAGACCAGCAGGCCAAGCAACAGGCGGAGCAGCATCGGCCCAGCTCGACCAGTCCGCTCGACGGGCGGACCGACAAGGCGACCGCCCCGCCCGGCCAGGGCGAGGTCGATCGCGAGGCGGTCGAGAAGGGCTGGGAGGCGCTCGACAGAGCCGCCGGCGGGCACTGATCCGGCGGCAGGCTGGAGGTAGGGTCTGCGGCCATGAGCGCCGCGAGCACCCCGCCGACCCTTTGGGAGCCGACTGAGGAGTTGAAGCGGGGGTCGGCGCTGGCCGGCTACATGGAGTGGCTGCGCACCGAGCGCGACGTGCCCGTCGAGACCTACGACGAGTTGTGGAAGTGGTCGGTCGACGAGATCGAGAGCTTCTGGGCGTCGATCTGGGACTACTTCGACGTGCGGGCGGCGGAGCCGTACGACTCGGTCCTCGGCAGCCGCGCGATGCCCGGCGCCGAGTGGTTCCCCGGGGCCCGGTTGTCCTACGCCGAGCACGTCTTCCGTGATCGCGACGATGGCGAGGTCGCGATCCGCCACGCCTCGGAGCTGCGTGCGCTGTCCGAGCTGACCTGGGGCGAGCTGCGCACGCTGACGGCGCGGATCGCCGGCGGCCTGCGCGAGCTGGGCGTCGGTCCCGGCGACCGGGTCGTCGCCTACCTGCCGAACATCCCCGAGGCGATGGCGGCGTTCTTCGCCTGCGCGTCGATCGGGGTGATCTGGTCGAGCTGCTCGCCGGACTTCGGCGTGTCGTCGGTCGTCGACCGCTTCGCGCAGATCGAGCCGAAGGTGCTGTTCACGGTCGACGGCTACCGCTACAGCGGGCGCGACTTCGGCCGCATGGACACCGCGGCTGCGCTCGAGCGCGAGATCCCCTCGCTGGAGCACACGGTGCTGCTGCCATATCTCGACAGCGAGGCCGACGCCGGCAGGCTCGACAAGGGGATCGCGTTCGCCGACCTGCTCGCGCGCGGCGACGGCGTGCCGCTGGAGTTCGAGCAGCTGCCGTTCGACCATCCGCTCTGGGTCCTCTACTCGTCGGGTACGACCGGGCTGCCGAAGGCGATCGTCCACAGCCAGGGCGGCATCCTGCTCGAGCACCTCAAGAAGCTGAACCTCCACCTCGACGCGCGCCCCGGCGACCGCGTCTTCTGGTTCTCGACGACCGGCTGGATGATGTGGAACTTCCTCGCCGGGGTGCTGCTGACGCCCGCCTCGATCGTCCTCTACGACGGCAGCCCGGGCCACCCCGACCTCGGCGTCCTCTGGGACCTCGCGGCAGAGGCGAAGGTGACCTGCTTCGGCACCTCGGCCGCCTACATCGCCTCCTGCATGAAGGATGGCGTAGAGCCTGGGGCCGGCCGCGACCTGAGCGCGCTGCGCAGCGTCGGCTCGACCGGTTCGCCGCTGTCGCCCGAGGGGTTCCAGTGGGTATACGACCATGTCGGCGAGGACACCTGGCTGTTCTCGACCTCGGGCGGCACCGACGTCTGCACGGCGTTCGTCGGCGGCTGCGTGCTGCTGCCGGTCCACCTCGGCGAGCTGCAGGCGCGTTCGCTCGGCGCCGACCTGCACTCCTTCGACGAGGAGGGCAACGCGCTGGTCGGCGAGGTCGGCGAGCTCGTGCTGACCCAGCCGATGCCGTCGATGCCGATCTTCTTCTGGAACGACCCGGAGGGCGAGCGGCTGCACGGCAGCTACTACTCGACCTATCCCGGCGTCTGGCGCCACGGCGACTGGATCGAGATCACCGACCGCGGGACGGCGATCATCTACGGCCGCTCCGATTCGACGATCAACCGCGGCGGCATCCGGATGGGGACGAGCGAGATCTACCGCGCGGTGCTCGGCGTCGACCAGATCGTCGACGCGCTCGTGGTCGACGTGCCCGCGAGCCAGTCGGCCGCCGCGCGTGCCGCCGGCGTCGCCGACCACGACAGCTGGATGCCGCTGTTCGTCGTGCTGCGCGACGGCGCCGCGCTCGACGACGACCTGACGCGCGAGATCGCCCGCCACGTGCGCGTGGAGTGCTCGCCGCGCCACGTCCCGAGCAACGTCTACGCGATCGCCGAGATCCCGCGCACGTTGTCCGGCAAGGTCCTCGAGGTCCCGGTCAAGCGGATCCTGATGGGCACGCCGCCCGAGCAGGCCGCCTCGCGCGACTCGCTGCAGAACCCCGCCGCGCTCGACTGGTTCGTCGAGCTGGCCGCCTCCTAGCGCCGAGCCCGCCGCCCTCTCCCGCCGAGCGAAGGATCCTTATGTCCAAGGACATAAGGATCCTTCAGGCGGCGTTCGCGAGGCGCTCGGCGAGGCGGTTCATGCCCAGCTCGCGCGCGGCGGCGGCGCCGCCGGCGCGGTCGGTCGGCGCGTCTGCGGGCCGCTCGACGTCGACCGGCCGCAGCGCCGCGATCTCGCGGAAGGCGCGCAGCTCGTCGGCCTGGCGGGCGAGCGAGTTGACCTCCGGGCCATCGCTTTCCGCCTCCGCCAGCGCGGCCTCGAGCGTGCCATGGCGGCGCAGGATGTCGGCCGCCCGCTTCTCGCCGATCCCCTTGGCGCCCGGCAGGCCGTCGGACGGGTCGCCGCGCAGGGCGATGAAGTCCGGCACCTGCTCCGGATCGACGCCGTAGCGCTCGCGGACCTCGGCCGGCCCGATCTGCTCGGGCCCCTTCTTGCCGCGCCCGCCGAGCAGCAGCACGCGCGTCGCGTCCGTCGCGCACTGGAAGAGGTCGCGGTCGCCGGTCAGGATCAGCGCCTCGCCGCCCGCCTGCTCCTCCACGCGCGCATGGGCGCCGAGCAGGTCGTCGGCCTCGAGCTCGTCGGTATCGGCGATCAGCCAGCCCAGCGACTCGTACAACTTGGGCGCTTGCGCCCACTGGTGGGCGAGGTCGTCCGGCATCGGCGGACGGTGAGCGTGGTAGCCGGGGTAGAGCTCGACGCGGTAGGTCGCGGCGTCGGGGCCGAAGCAGCAGATAACCGCTCTCGCACGGCGTTCGTCGGCCTGCGCGAGGATCGAGTTGACGCTGCCGAGCAGCGCGTTGACGGGTCTCCCGTCGGCCCCCTTGATCTTGTCTGGCAGTCCGAAGAAGGCCCGGTAGAGAAGGTAGGGAGCGTCCACGAGTAGCAATGGGTCGGTCATCGGTGCTAGCTTGACGGGTCGTAAGGCCGGAAAGTCCGGCGAAAGTAGTGCCAGCGCTCGCAGTCGTTGCTCATTGCATCCTCCGCGTGTACGCAGCACAAAGAAAGATCGTGGAGGAATTCCATGCCAGGCGGAACCGTAAAGTGGTTCAGCGACGAGAAGGGCTTCGGCTTCATTACCCCGGACGACGGCGGTAAGGATCTCTTCGTGCACCACAGCGGCATCAGCGGTGACGGCTTCAAGTCGCTCACCGAGGGCGCCCGCGTGACATACGACGCAGAGCAGGGCGACAAGGGTCCGAAGGCGGTCAACGTCATTCAGGCCTAGCTTCTGGCACTACGCCAAAGCTTCGCAAAGGGCCCCGCTTCGGCGGGGCCCTTTCTCTTTCCGGGACCGGCTGAGCTAGGCTCCAACGATGGCCTCCCTTCAGCTCGCGTCGGGCGAGAACGCCGTCTTCGAGGGGCACCCCTCCTGGCGAGCGACGCTCGCCTTCTATCTCAAGGGCCTGCTCGGCGCGATCGTCCTGCTGGCCGCCTACGCTGGCATCGCCAGCGTCGCCGACGACGGCGCCGACACGACGACGCTGGTGATCGTCGGGATCGTGCTGGTCGTACTCGTCATCGTCGGCGGCTACGTCTGGCGGATGGCGACGACCTACACGATCACCAATCGCCGCCTGCACATCAAGCGCGGCATCATCGCCCGCAAGACGCAGGAGGCGAGGCTCGAGCGCGTGCAGAACGTCAACACCGACCAGTCGGTGATCGAGCGAATGCTGCGTGTCGGCACCGTCGACTTCGACACCGCCGGCACGGACGCCGACGGCTTCCGCTTCGAGGGCGTCGCCGACCCGCTCCAGGTCGTCCAGTCCGTCGACCGCGCGCAGCGCGAGTTCGCCGAGGCCCAGGCCCGCCAGACGGCGACCTACGGCCAGCCTGGCGCTGCCATCCAGCAGCCTCCGACAGACCCAGGCCTCTAGAACGCGTCAACGAGCTCTACCCCGTCGGCTGAGGCAGCGCCGCTCAGCCGGCGAAGACGGTCGGCTCGCGCGAAAGGGCGGAGGGGTCGAAGCGGGGGACTAGGTCGGCCGCCGCCGGTCGCTCGTCAGCCTTCGTGAGGCCGAGGCTGGCCGCCATCCAGGCGACGGCGTCGGCGGGGGTCTCGCCGAGCGCGTCGCGGTCGGCGAGCGTGACGGCGCCGTGGCGCTTGGCGAGCCGCTCACCGTTCGGGGCCAGCACCAGCGGCACATGGGCGTAGGAGGGAGTTGGCAGGCCGAGCAGCCGCTGGAGCAGGATCTGACGCGCGGTGGTGTCGAGCAGGTCGTCGCCGCGGACGATCTCGCCGATCTGCTGGTCGGCGTCGTCGACAACGACCCCCAGGTTGTAGGCCGGCGTGTCGTCCCAGCGCCAGAGGACGAAGTCGTCGACCGCGCCCGTCACGGCGCCGTGGATACGGTCGTCGAAGGCGAGCGTCTCTCCGGCGGCGTCGAGCCGCAGCGACGGCGGCCGTCCCGCCGCCCGCTCGCGCCACGATCGCTCGGAGTCGCTCAGCCGCCGGCAGGTTCCGGGATAGGCGCCCTCGGGCTGCGGTCCGTGGGGCGCGTCGGCCGCCGCGCGGATCTCCGCGCGTGTGCACCAGCACGGGTAGACGCGTCCACTCGCCTCTAGGCGGCGAAGGGCCTCGCGGTAGAGCACCGTCCGCTCGGACTGGCGCACGACCGCGCCGTCCCAGTCGATCCCGATCGCCGTCAGGTCGGCGAGCTGGCCGGCCTCGTGCTCTGGTCGCGATCGCGCCGGGTCCAAGTCCTCGATCCGAACCACGAACTTCGATCCGGCCGAGCGCGCGAACAGCCAGGCGAGCAGGGCACTGCGGAGGTTGCCCAGGTGCAGCGGTCCGGCTCGGGCTGGGTGCGAAGCGGCCACTTGCCATCCGACCGAGCCTACTCCGGCTAACGCTTTGTGGCGCTGACCACCGCATAGGTGGTCAGCGCCACAAAGAGGATCAAAAGCCGGCGGGGTGGCGGGCGACGTAGCCGGCCGAGGAGCGCATCTCGTTCGACCAGCGCGAGCCTGTCTGAGAGCGGGCGCTGGTGTCGAAGCGGCGGCCCTTGATGACCATGTAGGCGTGGCCGGCGTTCGCGTAGATCGTGATGTGGCGCCCGGGGCCGGGGCGGCCGTAGCTCATGAAGCCGGTCGAGTCGAGCGGGCTGCGCAGCAGGCCGCCGCCATGGAGGGCGTAGGAGATCGAGCCGGAGCAGTCGTAGCCGGACGAGGTGAACGATCCGTGGCCGCCGCCGTAGACGTACGGGGTCGTGGCGATGCGGTTGCCGGCGCGGATGATCGCGTTGAGGATCCGCGACTTGCGACCGCCGCCACCGCCTGAGCCACCGCGGCTGCCCTTGCGCTTCAGGACCTTGCCGGGGCCGATGCCGAGCGCGGAGCGCGTCTGGGGGCCGACGACGCCGTCGGCGGTCAGGCCGCGGGCACGCTGGAAGCGCTTGACGGCGGCCTGGGTCCCGGGACCGAAGACTCCGTCGGCCGACACCCCGAGCGCCCGTTGCAGCTCCCGCACCCCACCGCCGCGCGAGCTGACGCGGCGCGTCTTGTGCCGGCGCCCGGAAGAGCGCGAGCTGACGCCCAGGCTGGCGAGGGTCTGCGCTCCGGCGATGCCGTCGACGAACAGCCCGTGACGGCGCTGGTAGCGCTTGACGGCGCGCTTGGTGCCCTTGCCGAAGATCCCGTCGGCGGGAATCCCGAGCGCGCGCTGGAGCTGGCGCACCCGCTTCCCGCGGGAGCCCTTCTTGAGTGACTTGGACGCCGCGCTGGCGGTCGGTCCCTGCTGTGCCGAGGCGGTCTCCACCGGCAGCCCCGCGAACGGCAGCGCAAGCGCGGCCAGCAGGGCGGCGGGGACGACGACACGGCGAACGACATCCATCGGCTCAGGGCGCAACGGCAACGGGGCGATACCTCTCTATTCGAATTTCGCTTTGCGCCTACGAGGTCAGCTGACGGGCTCGCGCTGTTGCGCTACGCCTGCGATGCCTAGCGGCAGTCAGGCGATTCGCCCCCGTGGCCAATGGCCACAATGGGTCCCCCGATCGCGTTGGACGGGCCAGCGCGATTCGGCACGGCCGTCGTTGTATCACGGAAACCTCCTGCTAGTTGCAGGATTTGTTGCAGGACGGCTAGGCGGGCCCGGCCGTGCAGCCGCGCTGCTCGACGTCGAAGCGCAGCTCAGGGGCGCCCACGGCGGCCATCGCGGCGCGCGTCGCCTCGGGGTCGTCGCTGTGCACGAGCAGGAAGCCGCCCCCGCCGGCGCCGCCGAGAACCGCTCCCCGCGCGCGGCCCGGGCCGATGGTCACGGCCTGCAGCTCGGCGATCCGCTCGGTGATCGCGTCGGGTGTCCGCTCGACCTTCAACGCCCACTGCTCGTTCATCAGATCGCCGACGGCGTCGAGGTCGCCGGCCTCGAGCAAGCCCGCCACGTCCCGTGCGATCTCGGCGGTCCGCGCCAGGTTGCGCTGCATCGTCGCTTCGCCACCGCGCTCGATCAGCGGCGTCAGCATCGACTGCGACGCCGCACGCCGCTCGCCGGCGAAGAACAGCAGCAGGCGGTCGCGCATCTCCGCGAGCGTCGGGTCGGGGACGTTCAGACGGCGGACCTCGATCTCGTCGCCGTCGCCGCCGCCCAGGGTCACCGCGGTCACGCCGCCGACGGCGATCGCGTACTGGTCGCGCACGCCGACGCTCTGGCTGAGGTGCTCGATCTCGAGCCGGCACGCGCGGGCGGCGAGGTGCTCGGCGCTCAACTGCTCGCCGCGGGCCGTCGCCAGCGCTTGCAGCACGCCGACGGTGTAGGCGCTCGACGAGCCGAGCCCGGTCCCCGGCGGCACGTCGCCGACCGAGGCAAGCTCGAACGGCGTGCCGTCCCAGTGGTGCTCGACCGCGGCGTGCAGGATCGGGTGGCGGATCTCCTCCGGCCGCTCGACCTCCTCCCACTCCAGGTGCTTGAGCCGGAACCGCCGCGCGAGCGCCGTCGACAGCATCACGTGGACGTGCCTGTCGATCGTCGCCGACACGGCGAAGCCGCCGTGCACTCGGTAGTGAGCGGGTATGTCGGTGCCGCCGCCGCCGAGGGGGATGCGCAACGGCGCCCGAGCTACGACGGCCTGGTCCACCAGCCCATGATCGAGCATCGGCGCGGCCCTCGTCGGGCCGCGCCGGCGCTCTGGCGGGTCCTACGACATCGGGGCGGGGTTACTGCGCGTCATCGTCGTGCTGGGCCTTGACCGTCTTCGACACGCACTTGCCGAAGGCGTTGCGCTTGTTCTTGTTCGTGCCGTACTTCTCGGCGAAGGGGTCGACGCCGATCTCCTTGCGCTCGGCGGCGCAGGTCTTGGCGGCCGACTTGCGCTCGGCGATCTGCTCCTGGTCCTCCGCGTCAGCCTCGGCCTCGAGCTCCTTGGCCATTGCCGATACGCACTTGCCGTGAGCGTTGGCGCCCTTCTTGCCCTTGCCGTACTTGGCGGCAAACGCGGCGGCGCCGAGCTCCTCGGCCTCGGCCTTGCACTGCTTCGAGGCGTTGGCGTGCGCCGCCTTGCCCTCTTGCTCCTCGTCGCGAGCGCGAGTGGACACGCACTTCCCGAATGCGTTGCGGCCGTTGGCGTTGGTGCCGTACTTGGCCTTGAACGCCTCGCGGGTCGCCGTCGAGTCGCCGCGCTCGGCGCGGCACTCCTGGGCTGCGTTGGCGCGGTCGGAATCCGAAGGCTTGGCGACGGCTCCCGCCGGAACGGTGAGCAGCGCCATAACCGCTACGGCTGTGATCGATCGCTTCATGTCGTGGCCCTTCTTTCGGGGAATTCACGACTGTGAACGCGCTTGACGAGCGCAGGTTCGCCAGTACTCGCGAACCCGTGGCACGCCGGGGCGTTGAAGAGGACAATGAGCTCGTGGAGCGCATCGCTCAAGCGCGTGTCGACAGCCGGCGTCCGATCCGGGGGCCGAAGCGCCTGCTCGTCCTGCGCTCCGACGCTCGCCTCGTCGAGCTGGTGCGCACCGGCGACGAGGCCGCCTTCGAGGTGCTCTACGAGCGCCACGTCGCCGGCCTGCTCGGCTTCTGCCGCCACATGCTCGGCTCCCAGCACGAGGCCGAGGACGCCGTCCAGCAAGCCTTCGCCTCCGCCCACGGATCGATGCGCCGCGGCAGCCGCGAAATCGCGTTCAAGTCGTGGCTCTACACGATCGCCCGCAACCGCTGCCTGTCGATCTTGCGTGCCCGCCGCGAGCGGCCGGCCGAGCTGCCGGAGATCTCGACGGCGGGCCTCGACGAGCGGGTGGAGCGCAGCGCGGAGCTGCGCGAGCTGGTCGCCGACGTGCAGCGCCTGCCCGAGCAGCAGCGAGCCGCGCTGGTCCTCAGCGAGCTCGGCGATCTCTCGCACGCCGAGGTGGCGGAGGTGATCGGCTCCGACCCCAGCGCGATCAAGGGCCTCGTCTTCCGCGCCCGGGCGGCGCTCGCCGAGCGACGCGACGCCCGTGACGCCGACTGCTCGGACATCCGGCTGGAGCTTGCCGCCGCGACGGGCGGCGGCCTGCGGCGCGGGCGGCTGCGCTACCACCTCGAGACCTGTCCCGGCTGCGTCGCCTACCTCGACGAGATGCGCCGCCAACGGAAGCTGCTCGGCATCGCGCTGCCCGTGGTTCCCACGCTGGCGTTGAGGGACAGCGTGATGAGCGCCGCGGGCATCGGCGCCGGTGCGGCCGGCGCGGGCGCGGTTGGAGGGGCGACCGGGCTTGGCGCGGCTACCGCGGGGAGCGCCAGCGCCGCAGGTGGCGCTGCGGCCGGCGGCGCGGCGACCGTCGGCGGCACGCTGCTCGGAGGCACGGCCGTCAAGTTGATCGTCGCGGGGGCGATCGTCGCGGGTGGCGCTGGCATCGCGACCGAGGTTGCGGTCCGTGGCGATGGCGACGCACCGCCTTCGAAGACGCCGTCGTCGGCCGGGGACGAACGTTCGGGCGCCGGGACCCAGGAGGGCTCGAGCGCCGTCGGCCAGGGCGAGCGGTCAGCACCGGGGCTCGAGGGGCGCCGCGGCGCACGGGGCGCCGAGCGACGTGCCGTGGGACAGCGGCGAGCCGAGCGCCGCCGCGGCGGTCGGTCAGCGGCCGGGAGCCCCCGTGGGAAGGCAGTCGGACAGGAGCGCGGCAAGGCGATCGGCCGGGACGGCGCCGGGACAGTTCGTGGAGGGCAGCGGAAAGCGGCGGGCGACGTGAATCGCCAAGCGGCGCCTGGAGGGCCGGGAACGTCCCAGGGCGGCGGTCAGGAGGCCGGCGGCGCGAAGGGCGGCGCCGGTGGCGGTCAGGGCGCTGGCGGGGCGCCTGCAGTGCCGCGTCAGGAGGCGGGGCCGGGCGAGGCCGCCCCCAAGGCGACGCCCCCGCCGGCCGCCGACGGCGGTGGGGCCGCCAATCGGCCCGCGTTTCAGCATCCGCGCGATCAGGTACCTGAACAGAACCGGTGAATCGCTCGAGACGTACCAGTGACCGTGGGCCGGGTCCCCAACGGCCGTCGCATCGCGCGCTGGTCGGAAGCTCCGACGAGCAGCTCGTCGACATGGTCCTCGCAGGGAATCACGAGGCCTTCGAGGTCCTGTTCGAGCGCCATGTCGCGGATTCGCTCTGGTATGCCCGCGAGGTGCTCGGGTCGTGGGGGGAGGCGGAGGAGGCGGTTCGTCATTCGTTCGCCGCCGCTCACGCCTACCTCGAGACGCGCGGGCATGAGACCGAGTTCGTGCCGTGGCTGCACACGATCCTCGGCAACCACTGCCTGTCGATGCTCCAGGCTCGAGCGCCGGGCCCCGCCCGGCATGCGGACGGCGCCAATGTCGTCGACCTCGGCGAGTGGCGCCTTCGGCGCAAGCTGTTCGGCGTCGCGCTGCCGATCGCCCCGAGTGCCGCGCTGCGCGACAGCGTCATGGCTGCCTGCGGAATCGGCGCGGGCGCCGGCGCCGCCACCACGGCCGGAGTGCCGCTTCTGGGCGGCGCGCTGGCGCACCTGGCGGTTGTCGCGGTCCTCGCCGGCGGCATGGGCGTGGCGGGGCACGTCGCGACCGATCGGGTCGCGGCAGTCGACGCCGGCGCGGGGGCTCAGGTCGAACGGCGCGCATACGTGAAGACCGAGTCGCGACGGGTCCATGGCGACCGTCGGGACCGCGGCTCGCGGCGCGAGTACGAGCAGCGCCGGTCGGGCGATTCGCGACGTGTGGCTCCACGGAAGATCAAGGGCCCCGGACACGACATCCGCAAGGGCGAGGGGGACCCGCGGCGGGAGAGTGCCCCGGTCGAGCAGCCGCCGAGCGAGGCGTTGCCCGCGACACCGGTTCAAGCTCCGGCGGGGCCGGCGCCGCCAGCACTCCTTCCGGCGACCGTGGATGCTCCGCCGGCGATCCCGCCGGTGGTCGACTCGACGCTGCGGCGCGTCGTCGACATCGTCAAGGCGACCCTGCCGGCGACGGGTGGCGTCACGGAGGTCCGGCTACCCGATGCCGTCGACCTCTCGCGGATCGGGGATGATCTCGACGTGACCGCTACCGAGCCCCCGGTCGACGACGGCGCCCTGCCCCCGCAGGGGGCCGACGCCCCGCCGAATTGACCGACCCGCCGGCGGTCGAGGAGATCGTCGTTGCCGCTGAGGGCTCAGCCTGGCGTGCTGCCGGCTTCGCCGTCAGCGACGGCGGGCGGCTGGACGTGGGCTCGGTCGTGCTGACGCTCGCCGGGGAGACGGCCGGCAGGAGGATCGTGCGCTGTGCCGTGCGCGGCATCCGGTCGGAGGACTTCGACGGCTTGCCGATCGCGCGCTCCGAAGGCTGGCCGGCCGCGAACGGCTCGCCGCCGCCGCATCCCAACGGCGTGACCGGGATCGATCACATCGTCGCCTTCACGCCGGACCTCGAGCGGACCGTCGCGGCCGGCGAGGCGCTCGGCCTCGACCTGCGCCGGATCCGCGACGAGCCGGCGCCGGCGGGCTCGCCGCGCCAGGCGTTCTTTCGCATCGGTGACCTCCTGCTCGAGGTGGCGCAGGCGCCACCCGGCTCGCCGCTGAAGCCCGACAGCCCGGCGCGCTTCTACGGCCTCGCCTTCGTCGTGGACGACATCGACGCAACCGCCGCCGCGCTCGGCGACCTCTGCGGCGACCCCCGCGACGCCGTCCAGCCAGGCCGCCGGATCGCCACGGTGCGCAGGGAGGCCAACCTCGGCCTCCCCGTCGCCTTCATGACGCCGCGGCCGCAGGCCTAGGTCAGCCCCGTCGCCGGGGCTGGCCGGTGTCGTTGGCGACTTCGCAGGCCGCGGTAGAACCGATGAAGGGGAAAAGGGCGAGGTAGGTGGCGGTGGGAGCGATCGCGCGGACCTTGGGGCCGCCGCCGGCGCGGATGGCGTCGTAGAGGAGGGTGTCGATCGCGCTGCCGATCGCCTCGGCTGCGATCGCGGGGGTGTCGGGCGCCAGCTCGTAGCCAGGCTCGAGCAGGCGGCCGATCGCCGCCGTCGACTCCTCGTGGCGGCGCAGCGCCTGCTCGCCGGCGGCGTGGACCTCGACGACCACCGCTTCGGCGAGCGGCGGCTCGCCGGCGAAGTAGTTGCAGAGCGCGGTCAGCCCGGCGCGCACAGCCTGCGGCCAGTCAGGCGCGCGCCGGCTCGCGGCGAGCACGGCGGCGTAGCTCTGCACTTGGGCGAGGTCGACAGCGTCGACGAACGCCTCCTCCTTGCTCTCGTAGTGCGCGTAGAAGGTGCGGATCGAGGTCGAGGCGCGCGCCGCGACGTCGGCGAGCGTGGTCGCCGTGTAGCCCTTGTCGTAGATGGCGTCGCAGACCCCGAGCAGGATCCGCTCGGCTTGGTCGCGCGGCGCGATGCGCGCGTCGGTTCCAGGGGTGGCGTGGCCGCGGGGGCGGCGCAGCGGGGTCGGGGGTGGCCGGTAGCTGGCGATCCAGGCGGCCAGTGGGCGGCCGAGGGACGGGAGCTCATCCTCGTGACGGCGGCGCAGGCGCGAGGCGATCAAGCGGTGGACGGCGCCGGTGAGCGCGCGGATGGCGTCGGGCGACAAAGCGGCGGCGTCCGTGCCATCCAGAGCCGGAGCCTCGTCGGGCGTCGCCTCACCGGCAAGCTCGGCCAGCGCTTGGGCGACCAGCGCGCGAATTCCGTCCAGTCCTTGCTCGGCCGTGTCGATCGCCGCGGGTCCTGCGCCGTAGGCGTCGACCAGCCAGAGCCGCGCCGCCGCCGTCTGCGCCACGGCAAAGCCGATCACGCCCTCGATCGCCGCTCGCAGCCGCACCTCCGCCGGTCCGCCGCGCTTGTACGCGGTCGCCGCGTCGCGGAGTCCCAGCTCGCCGATCTCCGTCACGGTGGCGAGCAGGAGGTCGTCTCGGCCACGGAACTGCTCGTAGAACGCGCCGCGAGCCACGCCCGCCAGCGCGATCAAGTCCTCGACGCGCAGCGACTGGTACCCGCGCTCGTCGGCCAAGACCACCAGCGCGGCCATCAGCCGCTCGCGCTGATCGGCCGCCACGGCCTCGCGCGGAACCCCCGGTCCGGGGCGAAGGCGGCGTGCGAGCACCGTATCTGCTTCCCCCCAGGGAGTCGGAGGCATAGGAAACGAGGATAGAACCGCCGTGGAATCTGAAGCCGGCTCATGGCCCATCCGTACAACGACGGTAACAGAGCAGTTTCTATCTATCCAGGGCCGGCAGACCATTTGCAGACGGTCATCCCGTGCGTCTCCGTGACGCGGCGTTCCCAGGTTATTTCTAGGAAATCCAAAGTGTCTGAAGCGGTTTTCCAGGCACCAGGGCCGTTCCTTTGCGCTGCCAGCGGTCGGTAGGCCCTTGACACTTCTGGTCAGCCCGTGTTCTCATGTATTCAGATACCCCCGGGTTTCTCGAACTCCGAGGTCCCTCCCGGCGGCACCCAGTAATGAGGAGAGGAATCGCACCGATGACGCTTGTTCCCAGCCAGTTCCTGCGCGCGCTGCTGCTCACCGCCGTGATCGGAGCGGCCATCGGCCTGCCGGCCGCTTCCGCGACCGCAGCCGATTGTCCGAATGCGGCGATTCGCGATCAGCAGGGCGCTGCGGCGGGTGGGTTGCCGGATTGCATGGCGTTGGAGATGGTTTCGCCGCCGAAGAAGTTCGTGCAGGCGGCTGAGGGTGTGAGCGTGTCGGCGGATGGGTCGCGGGCGTGGTTCAGCACCAAGGGCGGGTTGGAGG
>Ga0190275_10000255_pt1 | contig 53981 bp, 39 predicted proteins | sample Popmic550T_FD_133745 | JGI IMG/M metagenome (GOLD analysis project Ga0190275, IMG submission 133745) | Populus adjacent soil microbial communities from riparian zone of Yellowstone River, Montana, USA - 550 T | ecosystem: Environmental > Terrestrial > Soil > Riparian zone > Trees stand | place...
GCCGGTGAGGTGTACTTCACCGAGGCGGTGTACCTCGCCATGAACAAGGCGGAGGTGCCCTCTCAAGAGGTGGGCTCGTTCGAGCTCAAGGGCATCCCCGGGAAGATCCGCGTCTTCTGCGTCCCGAAGGGGCCCTACCGCATGGAGGCGCCGGTGATGCCGCTGCCGTCCCCCGCGGGTGTCACGCACGGTGGACCGCCCTTCAGCAACCTGGCCCTGTCGCGCGTCGAGGAGCCGACGGGCATGCCCAGGCCCGATCTGGCCGCGCTCGGCCAGCGCGCGGCGGTGCTGGGCGGCCAGGCGAAGAGCCTGGGGAGAGGGTTCCTGGGCCAGGCCTCACGCTTCCTTCAGCAGGTGCCGGAGAAGATGCCGCAGGGGCTGCGCTCGCGTCTGCCTTCTGGCCTGACCGGACCGCGCCTGGCGCTCGGGCTCGGAGCGCTGGCGGTGGTGCTGGGGGCAGCGGTGGTGTTCGGAGGCGGCCCCACCCAGCGGGCCATCTCCGCGGTGGCGGAGGCCTCTCCCTCCGAGCGGGGGGCGCTCGTCGAGCGGGCGCGCAAGCTCATCCAGGAGGAGAAGGACGTGGGCCGGCGCAACTACCTGCTCGCGCAGCTCGATGAGGCGCGAGGGGACCTGGGAGATGCGGTGGACCGCTACAAGTCGGCCGTGAAGGCGGGAGAGGGCGACGGTGAGGCTCGGCTCCTTGACCTGCTGGAGCACCCGAAGTGCGGCGTGCGCTCGTCCGCTGCTGGCGCGATCGCCGAGCTGAAACTGGCGCACGCCCGCGGGGAGCTGGAGGATCTCGCCGAGGATGGGGGGCCGGATGATGACAACGGCACGGGCCTCCTCAGCAGCTTCAGCTGTGACTCCCGGCGGGCCGCGAAGAACGCGCTCAAGCGTCTGGGCGCGGACTGAGGCGCTCCGGCGAACCATCGGAAGGGAGAAGGGCTACCGTGACGAAGGTGAAGACGGGACTGGATGTGTGGGTGGAGCAGGGCTTCTCCGCGCTGAAGGGCCGGCGGGTGGGCGCCATCGTCAACGCCACGAGCGTGGACTCGCGCTTCCGGCACCTCGCGGATCTGCTCGCGAAGACGCCCGGAATGACGCTGGCGGCGCTCTTCGGCCCGGAGCACGGCATCCGCGGCGAGGCCCAGTACATGGTGGCCGTGGATGAAGCGCGCGACCGCCGCACCGGCGTGCCCGTGCACAGCCTGTATGGCTCCACCTTCGAGTCGCTGTCCCCCCGGCCGGAGTGGCTCGCCGGGCTGGATGCGCTCGTCTTCGACATCCAGGATGTGGGCAGCCGCTATTACACCTACGTGTACACCATGGCGCTGGCCATGAAGGTGGCGGCCCAGGCGAAGGTGCCCTTCTTCGTGCTGGATCGGCCCAACCCGCTGGGCGGCGTCGCCGTCGAGGGGAACCTGGTGGGCGAGCGCTACCGCTCCTTCGTGGGGCTCTACCCGCTGCCCAACCGCCATGGGATGACGGCCGGCGAGCTGGCCCGGCTCTTCAACACCGAGTTCGGCCTCGGCTGCGAGCTGACGGTGGTGCCGTGCGAGGGCTGGCGCCGGGACATGCTCTGGTCCGACACGGGGCTGCCCTTCATTCCGCCCTCGCCCAACATGCCCACCCCGGACACGGCGCTCGTCTACCCGGGCATGTGCCTGGGCGAGGGGACCAACGTCTCCGAGGGCCGGGGGACCTGCCGCCCCTTCGAGCAGTTCGGTGCACCGTGGGTGGACTCGGAGGCACTGGTAGCGCGGCTGGAGAAGGAGCGCCTGCCCGGAGTGACTTTCCGCCCCGTGGGCTTTACTCCCACCTTCGACAAGTTCCGGGGCGAGTCCTGCAGCGGTGCCTTCATCCACGTCACGGATCGCCAGGCCTTCCAGTCGCTGCGCACGGGCATCGCCATCTTCCAGGCGGTGCGAGAGGTGGGAGGCGGGAAGTTCGCCTGGCGCGCGGACGCCTACGAGTTCGTGGAGGACGTGCCCGCCTTTGACTTGCTGTGCGGCACGGACCAGGTGCGCCGGGGCCTCGAGGAGGGGTGGCCGCTGGATCGGCTCATGGAGGGCTTCTCCGCCCAGGCGGACGCCTTCCAGAAGCAAAGGAGGCCCTTCCTGCTGTACGCTTGAGGACAGGCCTCCCGTGATTGGCGTTCTCTCCGACAGCCATGGTGATCTCGCCGCCATCGACGCGGCCTATGAGCTCTTGCGGGCGAAGGGCGCCCGTCGCTTCATGTTCGTCGGTGGGCGCTACACCGACCTGGACGCGTGGATCCTGGAGCGGAGGGAGAAGGCTCGCGGGGGGCGTGAGTACTCGGACATGGACTTCCTGGCGGACGTGTCGCACTGGCTGTCCGCCAAGGATGCGCTGCCACGGCCGCCCGCGTTCGGCGAGGCTCCGGCGGACTTCGCGGCGGAGGAGGATCGGCTGCTGGTGTTGGAGCGCTTCGCGCGCGTGCCCGAGCGCGACTGCCTCCAGTACATGGACCCGAACATTCCCCGGAAGCTGCTGGACATGGTGGGCGATGCGCTGTGCTGCCTTGTCCACGACAAGAACGATCTGACGCGGGAGGATCTGCTCAACGCCACGCTCTTCATCCACGGCAAGGAGTCCGAGCCCAACGTGGTGCAGATCGGCCCGCGCTACTTCCTGGCGCCGGGGCGGCTGGCCGGGGCGGCGGAGCAGACGTGCGGGCTGCTGGAGAAGGTGGATCGGGATCTGCGCTTCACGGCCTTCCGGTTGGATGGGACGGTGGTGATGGAGCCGCGGGAGATCCTGCTTGGGCGCGGGACGAAGCTGTCGGTGAAGTGAGGTGGCCTTGCGGGTGGCGCTCCTGGGAGGTTCGTTCAATCCGCCGCACGTGGGCCACCTGCTGGCCACGCAGTACGTGCACGCCACGCAGGGCGTGGACGAGGTGTGGCTGATGCCGGCGTACCAGCACCCGTTCGGCAAGGCGCTGGCACCCTTCGAGCACCGCATACGGATGTGCGAGGTGATGTGCGAGGAGGCCTCCGGCTGGATGAAGACGAGCCGGGTGGAGCAGGAGGTGGCGGAGCGGGGCGGGGCTGGGTACACGGTGGAGACGCTGACCTATCTGCGCGAGCGCTACCCGGACATCCAGTTCTCGCTGATCATCGGCTCGGACATTCTGAAGGATCTGCCGAGCTGGAAGAGCTTCGATCGGATCGAGCAGATGGTGCGGGTGCTGGTGCTGTACCGGGCCGGCTACCCGGCGCCGAAGACCCTGGGGCCGCCGCTGGCGGAGGTGTCCTCCACGAAGATCCGCGAGATGCTGGCGCGCGGTGAAGCCCCGGTGGAGCTGGTACCTCGCCGAGTGCTCGACTACGCGCGGCAGGCGGGCCTCTACGGCCTGTGAAGGGAGCCTCGAGTGGGAGAACAGCAGCACCACGCCCCTGTGGCTGCCGTGGGCGATCGACTACTCCTGACTGAGTCAGGACCGGCGATCGACTACTCCTGACTGAGTCAGGACCGGCGACTGCACCGTCCGCGAGCGCGGACTATCTCGGTTGTGTGCAGCGGGAGCCCACTGCTGTCAATTCAGCAGGTTATCGAGCCCCCCTGCGCTCTCGAGGGCGCCGCCCCTCCGTAAATCCGCGGCATTCCAACATTTGCATCGGGCAGATCTACAACTACATCGTGGAGAAGAAGCTGGCGGAGAAGGCCGGGCACAAGGACGCCCGGGAGTACTTCAGCAAGCACCTGGCGGACCTGTCCCAGGCGGCGCTCAGCATGTACGGGGCGGTGGCCCGCACCTTCAGTGAGCCGGTGGCGCAGCGCTTCGGTGTCACGTGCCTGCACCTGCTGCTCACCTACAAGGAGGCGGGGGATCTGGAGATCAACCCCGAGGAGCCGGGCCCTACGCCCATCGAGGTGCCGGACGAGAAGGGGCAGGTGGCCGTGGAGCCGTTCGCGAAGTGCAGCGTGGAGCAGATGCGCCGGGCGATCCAGCGCAAGCGCAAGCCGTCCTCCAGCAAGCCGTTGCCGCCGGAGAAGGTGGTGCTGGCCGAGCAGTACTCCGAGGCGGTGGCGCTGCGCTTCCCCCAGGGCAAGGGCACGCTCGTCAAGGTGGCGCTGCGCAACCAGAAGGGCAAGGCGGTGCTGGACTTCAAAGGCGTCCCGCTGGAGCAGGTGAGCCAGCTGGGCGCGGTGCTCACGGGCGAGTTGCCCCCGGTCAGCGAGGGGCTTCAGCTGCCGCAGCTGCCTCTGACGGTGCGGCCGTCCTAACCCCAGGCCTGTGAGACACGGCCCCGCGTTCCTGAAGAGGGGGACGCGGGGCCGTCCTTGTCATACTCCCTCTGTCAGGACGCTGGCCTCCATGGGCAATACCGCGCTGCCCACTCCGGGGCTTGGCCATGCGCGTTGCGCGGGCTGCCTCCACATTTTCCTCGTCGACACCCATCGATAGCCATGGCCGCAAGGTGCAGGACTGGGACTTCAAGGGAGGAATGCCCGTGCATGTGGAGGGCCGGTTGAAGATCCCCAGTCTTCCGTCCCGAGGGGTGGTCGAGCACCCTGATCGTCTCCGAGGAAATCAAGGACGCCTTAGAGCAACCTTCCTTGAGCAGAACAACGTCATCAGCTGAGCGGCGGGCTGGACTCCTCCTCCGTCGCCTGCGTGGCGCATCAGCTCATCGCAGCGGGAGAGACGGAGGCCCCGGAGTTCCACACCGTCTCCTTCGTCTATGAGCGCTCCCGGACGTCGGACGAGCGTACGTTCATCCGCGCCGTGGAGGAGAAGCTCGGGCGGCCTGGCCTGCACGTGGGGGAGGAGTCCATGACGCTCGCTCAGCTCGATGCGCCGTGCTCCGAGACGCCGACCACCCATCTTTGCTTCCGCCAGTATGATCGCGTCGGGGAGCTGATGCGGGAGCGGGGCGCGCGGGTGCTCCTCACGGGATACAGCGGGGACTCCGCTCTCTGGAGCCAGGTGGATGCACCGCTGGAGCTGGCGGACCTGCTCCAGCAGCGTCGGTCCGGGCGTGGCGCCTCAGCGCAGAGGCAGGACGGCGGCCCGCGCGCTGCCAGTCCGCTCGGGCTCGCAGCTCGTGTCTCGAGAGGAATCCTCAAGTAGTATCAGGAGATGAGCGATCAGCAGCACCTTGAAGTGATGAGGGGGAGTCGCAAGGTTCTCGGCGGGACGCTCGACGACCTTGTGGCCCTTGCAAAGGCCGGAAAACTCCGCCCCAGGGATCAGATTGGAGGCGTGACGGCCTCTGGTCCAGTTGACCTACATTCCGTTCCGGAGCTGGCTCGCCTCGTCCCGACCTACAGCGAGTATCTCGTGTCCCGCTCCCTTCGGGCGCTCGTCATCTTCGACATCTTCATCGGTTCGATCATGGCGCTAGTGCTGGCGGTCGCTCTGTCGTCAGCCCGAAAGGGAGCACCCGTCCGGGAGATCCTCTTCACCGTGGTGCTGGGTGTTGCCATCTTTGGCTTGCCCATCTTGCCTCTGGCGCGACGGCGGAAAAAGCTCAGGACCATGCGGGAGACGGGGGACGTGAGCGGGATCATCCCAGATCCGACCCCCGAAGATGGGGCTCTTCGCCTGTATCTCGCACGGCCCGGAAGGGCGACATGGGTCTTGGTTGGGAGCATTGTCCTCCCATTTGTCTTGTCATTCTTGCTGCCACCCCAGGGGTTGGAGGCTCACTTCGCAAAGGTCAATGACCGGATCGGCGCAGGCGAGCTGTGGCGTTTGGTAACGCCTATGTTTCTGCATGCTGGGCTTGGGCACCTGATCTTCAACTTCTCGGCGCTATCTGAGTTTGGGCGGCTGGTCGAGAACCTCTACGGCTGGCGACGCCTCCTACTGGTCTACTTCAGTGCCGGTATCGTTGGCTTTGTGGCGAGCTTCATCGCGACGCCCGCAACCAGCGTTGGAGCCTCTGGGGGCATTTTGGGTCTGATCGGCGTTCTCTTCGCGGTGGGTCTTCGCTATCGCTACAGATGGCCCGCCACGGCTCGCAAGCGGTTGATCGTGGAGATGGCGGTGTGCATCGGGATCAACGGTGTTCTAGGTCTGCTGGCGACCTTCATCGACAACGCTGCCCACTTTGGCGGTCTCATCACTGGCATTGCTTGCGGGATGGTCATGGATCTTCAACCTGAGGCGGCGGTCTACCTGAAGGGCGACGCGGAACCGCAGGCTGCGGCGAATCCCATACCGAGTGAGACCCGGTAGCGCTGGCTTGCGCTCCTTCTTCGGCTCCTCCACCCCCTCACCGCCTCATACAGCACCGTCCCCTCCGGCCGCCTGCGCCGGTACTCCCACCCGCGCTCCCGCACCAGTCCCTCCCCAGCCACACCTCGCCAGGGCACACGCTACTGGTGGGCACCCACGGAACTCCGCCAAGCCCGCTCTCAAAATGCTGCGCCTGGAAGTCCTACGGGGCCTGCGCTCGACCGAGTGAGATCGCTCTCGCCAGAAGTTCCAAGCGGCGGGTTCGATTCCCGCCGCCTCCATCCTATGCCTCTCTGGTGTTCACAAAGGGGGGCTATGCAGAAGCCTCTTTTTAGAAGGACACGCCCACGAGGTGCAGCGGGCCCAAGTCCCGATCGAAGCGGTAGGCGTATTGGTAGTAGAGGCCGATGGGGAGCAGCCCCCCCATCGTGAGCTGGAGCCGGGCCGCGCCGCCGGCCGCGCGCAGGTTGTCCCGGAAGTCCGTGCGCGCCCATGAGCCGAAGCCCTCCACCTCGAACTGGTTCACGAAGAGCGAAGGCAGCAGATACAACGTCGAGGCCCAGCCGTAGTCGACGATGAACCGGTAGCGGTAGAGGGCACTGCCGATGACGGCGTGGCGGGCGCGGACGGTGAAGTCCTCGTAGCCGCGCAGGTACTCGGCGAAGGCCGTGCCCGGCTGGAACTGACGCGGGATGCTGGGCCCTCGGCTCGGCTCCGACTGGTAGAGCGCGCTGCCCGATGAGATTCCACCCACCTCGAGCAAGTTGTCTGGAGCCCCGGGCAGGAATCGACCCGCGAGCGAGACAGACAGGTTGTCCCTCTTGAAGCCAGGCAGGCCCCCGAGGAACGTCGACACCTCCGCTCGGATGTTCCCCATCGTGTTGTTGGTGCCGAAGGCCTTGGGGAAGACCCCTGCGGACAGCGACAGCCCGAGCCCCTTCTGCGTGCCGCCGTACGAGGTGCCTGCCCCGGAGAAGTAGGCGGTGGACACCTCAGGGCCGAACAAAGTCGTCAGCTCTCGGGGAGCCCCATTCTGGAAGTACTGGCGCCGCAGGCCGAAGAGTCCGAACGCTACCGGCGTGGTCCAGAAGCTCCGCGAGGCAGAGAGAGACGCCTGGAGATCCCGCTGGTCCTCGTCCTTCGTGTAGCCGATGGAGGTCAGGACGTACCATGGCGCGAGCTGCGCATTGCCGTAGCTCAGCGAGAGGCTCGGGTCCTCCGTGCCCGAGTCGTAGGAGGCGTTGATCGCCCAGGCATGGAAGCCAAGCCGATCTTGTCCCGCCAGGGAGATGAAGCCCTGGACACGGAGCTCTTCGGTGTCCTCGTCCAGGTACGCAAGCACGAGCGGGACACGCAGCTCCGGGTACCCAAGCCGCTCGAGCGGCGAGTAGGGCTCGTCGGAGACGATCTCCACCTCGGCTCCTGGAACGGGAGGGGGCTCGGCCACCGGCGCATCGGCCAGCGGCACCGTGGCAAGAGCCGGAAGCGAGGGGGAAGGCGTCGTGTCTCCAGGGGAGGGTGGCGTGGTGGCTTCGGGTGTCTCAGGGGAGGAGGACTCAGATGCAGGTGCCTCGCTGCCGGAGGTCGGGGGCGCAGGGGGCGCTGGGAAGTCGGCAAAGGCTTCAGGAGACGGGGGCGCACCCGGAGGATTCTCCGGAGCGTCAGGGGCTGTCGGGGCGGACGGAGGCGCCAGAGCCTCAGCGAGCGGCGCGGGGGGAGGGGGCTCCGCAGGCGCCGTGGGGGCTGGAGTCGGGACTGCCGCGGTCTGGGGCGCAGCTTCCGCCACTGGTGCGAGCGGAGCCCGATCGAGCGAGAAGACCACGCCCTCGCGGTTGAGGAACGCCACCTTCCCGTCACCCGTCGGCCAGGCATCCATCACCAGGTGCGGCGCGTCGGTGACGCGGATGAGCTCCCCAGTGGAGAGCCTCAGGACATGCGCCTGCAACCGCTCGTCCTGCTCGCGCAGGAACAGCACCTGATCGTCATCGATCCACTGGGGCGAGTAGTTGAAGTGCCCATCCCGCGTGAGCCAGCGCACGCTCCCGTCCGGCCCGCGCAGCGCCAGATCCCAGCCGTCCGGCCCTCGCATCGCGAACGCCACCCGCTGGCCATCCGGAGACACCGCGGGAGCCGCCAGAGAGACATGCTTCTCGAAGCGAGTGAGCGGCTCCTGCTGTCCCGTCTCCAGATCCCGGCGCACGAGGTTCGCGATGTCGCCGCCCTTGATGTCGGCGAAGACATACGCCCTGCCATCCGGCGTGACGCTGCCTCCCATGCCATCTTCGATCTCCCAGGTGCGCAGCACCTCGCCCGTCCGCGCGTCCACCCGCCACAGCCGCGACAGGAAGGCCCCCTCGCTGTTGATATCGGCCGCTACCAGGTAGAGCAGGGCGCCGTCTCGAGTGAAGGACAGGCCACTCATGACCGAAGGCGAGCTGAGGATCCACTCGCGCCCCGGCAGCAGCAGGGTGAGATCCTTCGAGAAGCGCACCGAGCCATCCCGCTTGCGCACGGTGAGGTGCGCCGTCTCCTCGCGCCCCACGTGCACGAGCGCCATCGCGCCGTCCTTCGAGGAGACGGTCATCCGTGTGAAGTACCCCACGTCCGGCACCAGCACCGCCTGTGAGGCCGGGCGCTGGCGCCGGGGCAGCTCCTTCTTCAGCGCCGCGGTGTACTCGTCGAACAGCCCGCCGATCGTCGCCCCGTACACGCGCCGGAAGCGCAGCGTCACGCCGAACGGAGGAGCCCAGGACTGGGCCTGCTCATGAATCAGCGCCCAGAGCTTCTTCTCACCGTACGTGCGCACCAGCCACCCCACGAAGTGGCTGCCCGTGAGGTAGTTGCCGCCGAACGGGTCCGCCTCCCGGTGATCCGGCGACAGGTGCCCGGCGTTCAGCTCCCCCTCGTTCGCCTGCACCATGGCCTCGAAGGAGCCACGCCAGATGGGACTGTTCGGTCGCCCCGTGTCCCGATCGAAGTGGCCCTCGTAGTACGTGGCCAGCCCCTCCAGGAACCAGGACTCGGTGAAGATGTTGGGCTGGATGATGCCGCCCGTGGTGAAGTTGATGCCCTGCCAGAGCCCCTCCACCTGCTGCATCTGCACGTAGTGCACGGCTTCGTGGCACCCCACGTCGCCCAGCTCCGTCTGGCCCAGATCCATCAGGTTGAACAGCTCCAGGCTCATGTGCGCCGGCATCACCATCTGCTGCGGTGTGCTCACGAGGTCCGGCTGCACGTACGCGTTGTTGAAGCCCGCACTCGTCAGGTAGATGAGCAGCCGATCCCTTGGGCGTTTGCTCCAGGACAGCTCGCGCAGCCGATCCACGCACGCCTCCACCCGCGACGCGATGCGCAGGGCGGCTGGCTTCAGGTGCTCCGGGTAGTACAGCTCCATGGAGCGCGTGGTCAGCTTCCGCATCTCGTCCCGAGCAAAGGACGCCTGGACCTCCTGGGAAAACCGGGGTGAGACGAAGGCGCACCCCGAGGAGAGCAGGAGCAGGCAGCCGAGAAGGGCAAGGCCCCGAGATGCCTGACGGAGCGTGGGCATATCCCCATCCTAGAGGCACAAATCGTGGCCAAGGGCACGTTTTTCACGATAAGGGGACGCCCACGTTTTCCCCACTCCAGGATGTGACATGGCCCAACCCGATCCTCAGGCCCTCCCTGTTCCCCCGCACGTCTACCAGGCTCAGGCCCAGCTCGCGGCCGATCTCGAGAACGTCGAGGGCAAGCCCGTGGATCTCCTGAAGGCTCCTTGGGGTGACGTGGAGAAGAGTGTCCTCAAGCTGGTGGGCGGCGCGTTCCAGGCGAACCGGCGGGAGCAACAGATGCTGGCACTAGGGCTGGCCGGGGCGTTCGCCGCGCGCCTGTCCTCCGAGCACCAGGCCTTCTGGTTCCCCAACCGGGACTCGCCCGAGGGGTTCTCGCTGGGCTTCCCGGCGGCGATCATCATGCTGTCGCCCTTCGGCGCGGTGATGGATGGGATGAGCCAGGGCAACCTGTCGATGCTGGAGAAGCTGGCCGCGGACATCCGCAACTCCCTGGGGCAGGTGCGCTTCAACGCCGGCGCGGCCATGTCGCTCGGGGGACAGCCCAAGCTGGGCCCCGCGGACTACCAGCGGTTGTTCGATCCCGGCTTCCTCCAGTTCGTGGTGCTGGATCCGGCCAAGGCCAAGAGCACCTTCGAGTCGAAGCCGGACTCGCTGGCGCGCGACGTGAAGGATGCGCTGGGGCGCACGCAGCCGCCGCTGCCTCAGGAGTCTCGCCAGCAGTTCGAGGGGCAGATCGTCATGTCGCTGCAGCGGCTGGAGGCGTCCAAGCCCCTGGCGGAGCAGGTGGAGCGCGCGCCGCGGCTGGTGGAGCTCATGGCCCACATGGTGGCCACGGTGGGCGGCACCGGCTGCGCGCCCGAGGAGTTCTGGGGAGAGATCGTCCTCCCGCTGCTCTTCATCGGCGTGCCGCAGCAGTTCCCCCCGCTGGATGAGGAGGAGCTCGAGGCCTACAAGCAGGGCGCTGAGCCGCTGGCGCTCTTCGTGGACATGGTGCCGCATGCCCACAAGGCTCCGGAGGAGGGGCTGCTGGGCACCTTCGAGATGACGGAGATCGGCTTGCCGCACCCCTCCTTCTCGAAGGTCGGCGCGCTGCGGCTGCTTCAAGTGGACCCCTCGCGCATCAGGGGGCTGCTGGAGCAGTTCGATCCGGACAAGACGCTGGATGTGGTGAAGCGCTTCACCCAGTACCTGGCCGAGAAGTCCGGCAAGCCCGCGGAGGAGTCGCCGCAGGGCAAGGAGATGATGCAGGCGGCGATGATGCTGCTGGCCGATCTCAAGCGCGCGGTGACGACGGAGCAGGGGCCGCTGTGCCTGCGCCGCCTGACCGAGGCCGAGGCTGCCTCCGAGCAGGCCCTGGCGCTGGTCCGCAAAGCGATGCAGGGCGGCCGGATCATCCTCACCAGCTAGGGCCTTCCTGAGAGTCCCTGGAGGGCAGGCGGCCAGGCTTCACGGCCGCGGTGGCCAATCTCCCACAGGGGGGATAGAAGCAGGGAGCGATGCCCTTCCTCGCTCCCGAGCTGGCGCCGCCCGCCCCTGATCTCCTGCCCTCCGGCAGTGGGATTGGCGTCCGGGTCACGCAGGTCCACCGGACCTTTCCAGGAGGCGTCGCCGCGCTCGACGGGGTGGATCTCGAGTTCACCCCTGGCTCCTTCGTGGCCCTGGTGGGGCCCTCCGGCTGTGGCAAGTCCACCCTGCTGCGCATCATCGCAGGCCTGGACTCGGCCACCCGCGGCCAGGTGGAGCTGTCCCACGCGCCCGATCAGCCCCACGGCTCGCGCGCTCCCATTGCCTACGTCTTCCAGGACGCCCACCTCCTGCCCTGGCGCTCGGTGCTGGACAACGCCGCCCTGCCGCTCGAGCTGTCGGGGGTGAGCCGTCCCGAGCGCCACGCCGCCGCCCGCGAGATCCTGGGCCAGATCGGGCTGGGCGACTTCACCCACCGCCATCCCGCCGAGCTCTCGGGCGGCATGCGCATGCGCGTGTCGCTCGCTCGGGCCCTGGTGACTCGGCCCCGGCTCCTGCTCCTGGATGAGCCGTTTGGCGCGCTGGACGAGCTCACGCGTGGCCGACTGGATGAACAGCTGCGCGCGCTCTGGCACGAGCTGGGGATGACGGTGCTCTTCGTCACCCACTCGCTCTCCGAGGCAGCCTGGCTCGCCGAGCGGGTCATCGTGTTCTCCCCGCGCCCCGCACGTGTGGTGCTGGACCGGGTGCTGTCACTGCCACGCCGTCGCGCCGCGGCCCTGCGTCTGGAGTCTGCCTTCGCCCGCGAGGTGCAAGCGCTCTCCGAGGCCCTGGAACGGGGGGGCGCTTAGTGCTGCGCGAAGTCCTGCTCCGCTCGGTCCTTCCTCCCGTGGCCGCGCTCCTCGTGCTGCTGGCCCTCTGGGAAGGGCTCGTGCGGGCCCTGGGCGTGCCGGCCTTCCTCCTGCCGCCGCCGTCAGCCGTGTTTGCTACCGGCGTGCAGGAGGCCCGCGAGCTTGCCGCCAGCGCCTGGGTCACCGCCGAGGCCGCGCTCATTGGCTTCGGACTGAGCGCCCTGGTCGGAGCCCTCGCCGCCGTGGTGCTCTCCTCGTCCCGGCTGCTCGAGCGCGCGCTCTACCCGTACACCCTCTTCTTGCAGACAGTCCCCATCGTCGCCGTGGCACCGCTGCTCGTGCTGTGGTTTGGACCGGGGCAGCGGGCCGTGGCTGCCTCCGCCTTCATCGTCTCGGTGTTCCCCGTCATCGCCAACACGCTCAGCGGCCTGCGCTCGGTGGAGCCCGCCCTGCGCGACTTGTTCCGCCTCTATGGCGCAGGCAGGCTCGCCACGCTCCTCAAGCTGGAGCTGCCCAGCGCCTTGCCCCACATCTTCACCGGCCTGCGCATCGCCTCGGGCCTGGCCGTCATTGGGGCCATCGTCGGCGAGTTCGTCGCTGGGTTCTCGGAGGGCACGGCTGGGCTGGGGATCCTGGTGCTCGGAGCGTACCGGCAGCTGCGCACCGATCTGATGTTCGCGGCCGTCATGTGCGCGGCCGGACTGGGGATCGTCCTGTTCGGCGCGGTGAGTCTGATGGGCGCACGGCTGCTGCGGCGCTGGCACCCCTCGGCCTCATGAGCGCTGGACGGGCACAGGATGTTGAAGCCCGGGCCACGCGCAAGGTGCTATAGGCCGCGAGGTTCGCTGTCGAGCCGGAAGGAAGCCATGAGCACGGAGCCCCAGTCCCCCTCAGTCCCTTCAGAGCCCGGTGCTGCCGTGATGCGGGCGGGCTCGGGCGCCATGTTCGACAAGATTGCCCGGCGCTACGATCTCTTGAACCGGTTGATGTCCTTGGGCATCGATCAGCGCTGGCGCAACAAGACGGTAGATGCGCTCGAGCTGAAGCCGGGCGCTCGGGTACTGGATCTCGCCACGGGCACGGCGGATCTGGCGCTCAAGGTGCTGCGGCGCCACCCGGAGACGACCGTAGTGGGCGTGGATCCCTCCGTGGGGATGCTGGAGATTGGCAAGCAGAAGGTGGCGGCCGCCGGCCTGGCCGGGAAGTGCGAGCTGCAGGTTGGGGATGCGCAGGAGCTGCCATTCCCTGATCGCAGCTTCGATGGGCTGTGCATGGCCTTTGGCATTCGCAACGTGCCGGATCGGCTGAGGGCCCTGCGGGAGATGGCCCGGGTGACGAAGCCGGACGGCCGCATCGCCATCCTGGAGCTGTCCGAGCCGCGCGGAGGCATCCTCGGGCCGCTGGCGCGCTTCCAGATCCGCACCGTGGTGCCGTGGGTGGGCAGGCTGCTCTCGGGGGCGCGCGAGTACCAATACCTCCAGCAGTCCATTGCCGCTTTTCCTCCGCCGGAGGCGTTCGCGGACGCCATGCGCGAGGCCGGCCTGGAGGTGCTGCGGGTGCAGCCGCTGACCTTCGGTGTGTGCTGCCTCTACGTGGCCCGGCCCCAAGGCGCCTGACACGCGAGCACCTCGGGCTCACCACAGCCCGTGGGCTTGCAGCAGCTCTCCCAGCGGGAGGCCCTCCGCCTTGTGGGCCTCGAAGAGCTTCGCAGCGGCCTCGGTCGTCGGATGGGACCAGACGAGCCGCTCACGGCCCTCCTGGATCCCCGCTCCGCAGAGAATGAGCGCTGCCCGCAGCTCCTCGACGGACCCGAAGGGGACATGCGCGAACAGCAGCGGATTCTCGCTGGTGAGGAAGGCCTGCCGCCCGCCGAGCTCCCGCAGGCACGCCTCCACCCAGCGGGGGTGCAGGCCATTCGCCAGCTCGTCCGCGATGGCGAAGTCCTCGTTGACGTCCAGGTAGTACAGGAAGGACAGCAGCCGCTTCTGCCCGGAGCCGAGCTGCGCCTGGTTCAGCTCCGTGCCGTCCTTCCGGGTGAAGTGGAAGCCGAACCGGCCAAACCCCAGCCGCCCGCCGTTCTCGTACGTCCGCTTCTCGAGGACCTCCACTCGGAGCCGACCCGCTGCGAAGCCCGCCAGGGCGACGAACTTCGCCAGGAAGTTTCCCTCGAGCTCCTGGTGGGAGAACTCGAACGCATTGGGGGGAGGGCCCCGCTCGACCCGCTCGCGGAGCCAGGCCGGCATCCACGTGGGCAGGGACATCAGCCCGAGCGGAAACACCTCGTCGCCTTGAATCTCCATGGCGTAGGTGATGCTGCCAATGTGGCTGAACATTCCCAGCGCCTCGTCGAACCGAGACGGCGCCAGCAGGAAGGTGCGGCGCAGCAGCTCCTTGAGCCGCTCCTTCACCCCGGGACCGAGGTACTGCGCCACCATGAAGATCAACGTCCACACCGAGCGATCCAGCACCGACCAGTGCATGGACCGCGAGTAGCCGGGCTGGCCGTCCACCTCGCAGAACAGGCCCGAGCCATCCGCGCGCACCACCAGCTGGGTGGCGGGGGCCGCGAGCCGCAAGGTGGCCTCGAGGAGCGGCTCGAGGTGGGTCACCACCTCCGGCGTGTGGAGAGGCAGCAGCTTCCCACCTGCACGCGCGGCCTCCGCTGACTCCGCGAGGGAGGAGCGAGGCTCGTTCCGGGCCCGGACGTGGAGCTTCATTCCCAGGAGCGTGAGCTCGTACTCCAGGGAGAACTCCTCGTGGACCAGCCCGGAGAAGTCCGAGCAGAGGACCATGGAGAGCAGGTCCAGCAGCGTCGTCCGCCCCGTGCCATTCCTGCCCACGACGAGGTTGCGCGTCGGGCTGAAGGAGAGTTCGGTGCCGGGCGCAACGCCTCGGTACTTGTGGATCTGGAGCTTCGTAAGCTTCATGAGCGCTGAACCCGAGACCCTAGCCGCGATGGCCTCCGGGTTCATCGCTCATTCAGGAGCTTTGTCAGATCGGCGCGTGCGTCCGGAGAGAGTCGGGAGCCCGCCAGCCGAAGTGCACGCTGGGAGAGGAGGCGGTACACCTCGGCAGGCTCGGGAGGCAGGGCCGCCAGGTGGGCCGCCACGACACTCGCGTCCCCTCGGACGATGGGGCCCGTGAGCCCGCGGACCACCCCCCGGGTCTCCACGCCGCGCAGCGTCGAGCGCATCAGCGAGAGCAGCGCCTGGAGCGCCTGGTCCTCGGGGATGCCGGCGTGGCCCAGGGCCTCCACGGCCACGGACAGCAGCGCCGCCGCGCAGCCCGCACTCAAGACTGCGCCCGCATGGTAGGCGGCACGGCGCCCCTCGGGGACCTCCAGTACCTGGAGCCTCAGATCCTCCGCCATGCGCCGGAGCACGGCCTTCAGGGCCCGAGAGCGGGTGCTGAGGGCGACCGCGTGTCCCGCCAGCGAGTCCCTGGGATCCGAGACTGCGCAGAGCGGATGGAACGAGCCGAGCGGACGGCCTCGGGGCCTCCCCAGCGCCTTCAGGGAGAGGGCTCCTGCGCAGTGCACGAGCGCTGCGCCTGGGCCCAGCGTGCGAGCCAGCTCCCGAGCGACCTCGGGCACCGCCTGGTCGGGGACACAGAGCAGGGCCACACGCGCTTGAGCCAGGTGCCTGGGGGTGGCAGGCTTCAGCCCGAGTGGTTGCACGCGACGGCGGCCTACCTCGGTTCGACTGAGGACGCTGACGGGCCAGCCTCGTGCGGAGAGAGAAAGCGCCAGCGCTCCACCCAGCCGGCCTCCGCCGACCACCAGGACTCTCACACGCCGCGCGGGAATCGGTTCCGAACCCATATGCCGCGCCATCATAGCGGCGTCCCATGGATCGGCGTCCCGGTGAGCGGAAGCTGCACGGTGAACTTCGCGCCCTCGCCCAGGGCAGACACCACTCGAATGCTTCCACCCATGGCCTCGACGATCTGCCACACGATGAAGAGCCCGAGCCCCAGTCCTCCGTAGTGACGGACCGAGACCGCGCGCTCGAACCGGCCAAAGATGCGCTCCTGATCTTGCGGGGCGATGCCGATGCCTCGATCTTCGACGGTGAGCTGTGCGATCCCGTCATGGACCGTGGCCGAGACAGTCACCGGTCCTCCAGAGCCGTACTTGAGCGCGTTGGACAGCAGGTTGGTGATCACCTGCTCGAGGCGTATCCGGTCCCACCGGCCCACAACGGAGCCGTCCAGCTGAAGCTGCACTTCCGATCGCGCTCGAGTCAGCTCACCTTGTTCCTTGAAGTCCGCGACGACTTCTTGGACCAGCGCCGTGACATCTACGAGCTCAGGCTCCAGCTGCAAGCGGCCGCCGACGATGCGCGAGAGGTCGAGGAGCTGGGAGATCAGCCGGTTGAGACGATCACTCTGGCGTCCAATTCGACTCAGGCGCTGCGCGAGCCAGGCCTGTTTCTCATCCCTCGCGTACTCCTGGATCTTCTTCTCGAGCGTGTGGACCTGCAGCAGGAGGGGCGTCAGAGGCGTCTTGAGCTCGTGTGACGCGATGGCGAGGAACTCGTCCCGAGCCTCGATGGCCTCCTGCGCTTGCTGAAAGAGCTGGGCGTTCTCGATAGCGATGGCGCATCGCCGCGCGAACTCCTCGGCGAACGCAAGGTCCGAAGGGCCGTAGTTGCGCCTCGACTCGTCCGTGGTGACGAGGGTGATGGCCCCGAGGATGCGCCCCCCCACCACCCTCATGGGAATGGCCAGGAGCGAGCGCGGAGCGAACTCTCGCACCACGGCCTCGATACCGGGATGCGCGGCCGCGATTGCGCGGACATGCGCCTCCTCGAAGCGCGCAAGCAACTGGGCTTCCCCCGTGCGGAGGACATGGGCGGTCCCGAGAGAGAACCGGTCCTCGCCGAGGAGCCCTTCTGTCGCCGTGCGGAGCTGCAGGGCTCGAGCCGCATCCCTGTTCGTCAGCGTCACTCTGCGAGGCTTGCCAGATTGGCCATCGAGCAGGGTGATGTTGCACCAGTCCGCGATGCTGCTGACCGCGACCTGTGCGGCCTTGTCGAGCGTCACGTCCACGTTGAGGGACTCCGCCAGCGCGGCTGTGGCGCTGACGAGGAACTTCTGTTGGTCCTCGACTCGCTTCTTCTCGGTGATGTCCGTGTTGGTCCCGATCCATTCACGGACGGAGCCGTCCTCATTCAGAACGGGTGCTGCGCGCGCGGCGGTCCAGGTGTAGCTGCCGTCCGGCCGCCGCACTCTGTACTCCATCTCGACGTGCGCCTTCTGTGCGACCGCTTGCGACCAGGCCTGGTCCACGCGCTCGCGGTCTTCAGGGTGGAGGGCCTCGAACCAGCCCGAGCCCAGCCACTGCTGGAGCGTCTGGCCGGTGAAGGCTCTCCAGCTGGGCGAGTCCTCCACCACCCTCCCGTCGGGGGCCGTGGTCCAGACGACCTCTGCGGATGCCTCGGCAAGGGAGCGAAAGCGCCGCTCGCTCCGCTCAATCGCGCGGGTCTGCTTGACGTGGGCGATCGCGAGTGCGGCGCGGTCGGCGATGTCCTGGAGCAACATGCTGTCTTCGGCCGTGAACGGAACCGGCCCGCGACGTGACATGACGAGGGCACCGACGGGATCTCCGGAGACGAGCATCGGCGCGGCCATGATCGTCGTCGCGTCGGACCAGAGCTCCCGGAAGAGGGGAGCGCGGACCAGGGCCTCGAGCTGCTCGCGCCTGACGGACTGCAGGAGAAGGGGCTGTCTCGTTCGAAGGGCCTCCCCCGCGAACCCGTCATCGCCAGCGGAAGGCAGCTTCTTGAGCAGGTCCCGACGTGGGCTGTGCGGCTCAGCGCTGACGTCGTGGAAGCCCACCGTCTCCAGGCGGGCCCCGTCGTCGGAGAGAATGCGGATGGCGCACACCTCGCCCAGCGTCTCCGTCACCGTCTGGGCAATCAGGTCGAAGGCCCCTGTGGACGTCAGCGTCGCCTGCGCGAACGTTCTCGAGATCTCCGAGAGGATGCGCAGGCGGTTGTTGGACTTCTTGAGCTCGGTGATATCTCGAAGCGCACCGATGATCCGGTAGGCGCGGCCGTCCGCCTCGCGCAGGAAATAGCCACGATCCTCCACCACCGCCCACGAGCCATCCGCGCGCCGGAAGCGGTACTCCTCCCGCCACGACGACTGGACAGAGTCCAGGGCTCGCTTCAGCGACTGCTGGACCCGCTCGACGTCCGAGGGATGGATGCGACCAAACTTCCAGCGGGAGCTGATCTCGATGGTTGCGCCACCACGTCCCAGGAGGTTCTCAATCCCTCCGCCCCACCAGATCTCATCTCTCTCGAAGCTCCAATCCCAGAGCGCTTCCTCTGTCGCCTCGGCAAAGAGGTGGAGACGATCCTGGTCCTTCTTGGCGCGAGCGAACTTCAGTGCGTTCTCGAGCGCTGCTGCCGTGCACTCCGCCAGGGCGCCGAGCGCCTCGTCGTCGAGCGAAGCGAAGCGGTCAGGCTCGGTATCCACGAGAATGAGCTCGCCTGCGATGCGCCCGGCACGACGGAGGATGGGGACGGCACACAGCGAGGTCGCGGGCGCGCCTGAGTGGACGGACAGCCCATCAAAGATGGCGCTGGACTCGGCTGTTCGCGTCAGCGTGAAGGTTCGGCGTGCTGTGGAGAGGCGACGAAAGAGGGCAAAGGCCGCTGAGAGCGCCGCTGGAGGCGCCTGGCGCAGCTCTCCATCGACGATGACGTGGAGACCGCCGCTCCACTCCTGGCCCTGGAAGAGGTAGCTCCCCAGCACCAGGGCAGCCCCGGTGCGCGAGCGCGCCTCCCGGCACGCGTGGACGAGGACGTCTTCAGCGCTCAGCAGGCTGAAGATCTGCCGAGCGAACCCAACGAGATCTGGAGCAGGTGAGCGGTTGCCGGACACGCGGTTCTATTCAGGGCGCTGAGTGCTTGCGCGAGGACAGGTTCTCCAGCCATCGACCCAGGACTGCGCTCTGGCGGTCACTTCCCAGGAAAGCCTCCGGAGGAACGAAGTACATGCGCGAGTTGTCGAAGCCCTCCAGGCCGAACAGCACCTTCGGATGCGTCTGGAGGATCTCCACGAGCATCTCCGAGTCGAAGCGCCGACGGTCGTACTGGCACATGGCGTAGCACTTGCTGTTCGGGAAGAACTGGTTGAGCTTCGACTCGTACTCGACGAGCCGCTCTGAGCCGGGCTCACCGGCCAAGGCCCAGGTCATCTCACCGGTGACGCGAAGGGCCTGGTAGCCTTCCTCCAGCGCCTTCTCCGTCTCTCCCTGGAGGAGCGCGATCATCTTGTCGGGATTGAACTCGCCTCCCTTCAGGTAGGCCTCCTTCGCCGTCACGATGACGAGCTGTCCCTTCTGGATGAGCGCCTCGGCGTCCACGCCGCCTGTCTCGAGGGTCACCTTCAGCTGGGCGGCGGACTGGATGTTCACGATGTAGAGGATCTTCTCTCCACGCTCGACGCCATGGCGGATGAAGTCGATGATGAGGGCGCGATGGTCCTCGTCCGTTCGATAGATTCCGCAGTAGTGGTCGCCGGCATGCATATTGGCGAGGCTGGGCAGAGCCTGCTGCGAGATCGTCATGATGCTCCTCCGGGAGAGTGTCGAAGCTGCCTGAAGCCCTGACTCAAGGCACTGGAATCCAGGGGACTAGCATGGAAGCGGACCTCAGCAAGCCCCTGCGATCCAACATCTGTCCGTTGAAGACATTGCAGCCCCCTGCAGGCGGGTTTGCGCCTGGACGTACGCGGGGAGAACGGCCAGGCAAGGAGGCGCCCTCGGTCTGCTCAGGCCGTCACGAGCTGGAAGGCGAGCTGGCTGTCGTGCACGGCCACCCGCACCCGATCGCCCGTTACGAACTCCCCTGAGAGGATGCGCTCCGCCAGGGGGGCCTCCACCAGCCGCTGCACCACCTGGCGCATGGGCCGGGCCCCGAGCTGTGGATCGAAGCCGCCCGACTTCAGCAGGTGGCCCACGACATCCGCGCCCGCCACGTACTCGATCCCTCGCTCCGTCGCGAGCCGCTTGCTGCTCTCGGTCAGCAGCAGCGTCGCGATCCGCGCCACCTCCACCTCCCGCAGTGGACGGAACGGCAGCCGCTCATCGATGCGGTTCCACAGCTCGGGCGGCAGGGCCTTGCGAGCCGCCGTGCTCGCCAGATCCATGTCGCTCTGCCCACCGGCGCCCGCATCCGCCCCGAAGCCCAGCGCGCGCCCCGTCTTCGAGAACGCCTCCGCCCCCAGGTTCGTCGTCAGGACGATCACGGTGTTCGAGAAGTCGATGTGCCGGCCCTTGCCGTCCGTCAGCCGGCCCTCCTCCAGCACCTGGAGCAGCAGCATCTGCACCTCGCGGTGCGCCTTCTCGATCTCGTCCAGCACCACCACCGACGAGGGCCGGCGCCGCACCGGCTCCGTGAGCTGGCCACCCTCGCCATAGCCCACGTAGCCCGCGGGCGAGCCGATGAGCCGCGACACGCCGTGCTGCTCCGCCATCTCGCTCATGTCCAGCCGGACCAGCGCGTCCTTGTTTCCGAAGAGCACCTCCGCCAGCGCCCGCGCCATCTCCGTCTTGCCCACGCCCGTGGGTCCCAGGAACAGGAACGAGCCCATGGGACGCCGAGACGCGAAGCCCGCGTAGTTGCGCCGGATGACCCGGGCAATCCGCGCCACCGCGTCCTCGTGCCCGATGACCCGGTGCGTCAGGTCCGACTCCAGGCTCAGCAGCCGCGCCGAGTCGTTCAGCAGCAGCCGCTCCTCCGGCACCCCCGCAAGCTTCGCCACCACCCGCGCCACGTCCGCCGGCTCCACCGAGTTCTTGCCCTCGCGGCGGCAGCGCGAGCCCGCCAGGTCCGCCACCGAGATGGCCTTGTCCGGCATGAACCGGTCCGTCACGTAGCGCGAGGCCAGGGACGCCGCCGCCTCCAGGGCCTCCGGGGCGTACTTCAGCCGGTGGTGCTCCTCGTACCGACCGATCACTCCCTTGAGGATCTCCACCGTCTCCGGCACCGACGGCTCGTTCACCACCACCGGCGTGAAGCGCCGCTCCAGCGCCGGATCCTGCGTGATGAACTTCCGGAACTCGTCGTGCGTCGTCGCGCCGATGCACGGGAACTCGCCCCGCGCCAGCGCCGTCTTCAGCTCGTTGGAGGCATCCTGCGGGCCCTCACCCGTGGCGCCCGCGCCCACCAGCGTGTGGATCTCGTCGATGAAGACCACCACCCGCCCGTCCGCCCGCCGCACCTCCTCCTTCAGCGCGTTCAGCTTCTCCGAGAACGAGCCCCGAAGCTGCGTGCCCGCCACCAGCGACGCCATGTCCAGCTCGACGAGCACCTTCGTCGCCAGCGTGCCGCGCAGCGCCACCAGCACCTGCGCCACGCCCTCCACCACCGCCGTCTTCCCCACGCCCGCCTCACCCAGCAGGCACGGGTTGTTCGTGCGGCGCTTGCCGAGGATGTCGATGACCTCCTCGATCTCCTTGGCCCGGCCCACCACCGGATCCAGCTTCCGCTGCTGTGCGAGCAGGCTCAGGTTGCGGCCCAGCGACGTGAGCAGCGGGAACGCCTTGGGATCCAGCGCCAGCGACTCGCCCGCCTTCGGCACGGGGAACGGCACGGGCGTCGGAGTCTTCACGTGGGGTGCGGGTGCCGCCACCATGGGAGGCAGGGGAGACGCAGCAGGGGCGGCAAGTGTAGGCGGCACGGGAATGGCGCGGGCCACGGGCGCCGGAGGCAGCGGCTCGGCCACCTCGGGCGCCTCGTCCACGCCCTCGTCCACATCGATCAGATCCCGCGGCGACAGCGCGGGCAGGGAAGGGCGGCTCGGCGTCGCCGGCCGCGGCAGGCTCAGCGCCACGGCCGTCTGGGGCAGGGGCGTCGGCGGCGCGCCCAGGGGCCTGCCCAGGGGGTAGCGCGTCCCCAGCGCCTGGGCCTGCTGCACCCGGCCCGCCTGCAGCTTCCGCGGCATGCGTCCGCTCGTGAAGTAGGAGAGGGCCGTGGTCCGCAGGCCAATCAGGTCCACGCCCGCCTGCGTCAGCAGCTCGTTCGCCGCGCACCGCACCCGAGCGAAGGCGATGAGCAGGTGCAGGCAGTCCGCCTCGCGGGAGTCGCACTGCTGGGCGATGACGCGGGCGCGCTGGCACAGCTCGCGCACCAGGTGCTCCTCCTCCGCCGGGGCCTCCGTCATGAGCTCCAGCAGCCCGTCCTCGTCGATGCCCTTCTCCCTCAGGAGCACCTGCGCCGGGTTGTCCACCGTGAAGAGCGCCAGCAGCAGGTGGGCTGAGCTGAGCTTCTGTGAGACGCTTTGGGCAATGTCCTTCGCCTCGTGGAGGACCTGCGCGAGATCCGTGCTATCGACCATTGGCGCTCCGGCAAGCGGGCAGCCGAGCAAATACACCCTCTCGATCCAGGCAGCAAAATTTCTGCTACAGCCCGCTACAAGGTAGGGGTAACCCCCTGATTCCACGGAATGTGGCAGGTTGCTCGCCTGTTCGGCCGGCGCCCTTGATTTGTCCAGGCAATGACAGGGTGGTCCCCGGCGTAAAGTGCCCGAACCTCTTGACCTTATGACCTCACTTGCCCAACCCGCCCTCGTCCTCGTCGATCCGCTCGACGGGATGGGGGCCGCCATCGAAGCCCGCCGCTGGGTGTGGCCCTTGCTCTTCCTGTGCCTCTCCGTGTCGCTGTCCGGGACGGCCTTTGCCCTGCGCTGGGATGCGGCGCCGGCCACGATCCAGCGCCTTCAGCTGTCGGGCGAGATCACCCGGTACTCGGAGAGCGAGCTCGCCGACGAGGTTCAGACCTCCTCCCGCAAGGCGCTGGTGGGGGGCATCGCCAAGGGCGTCTTCTTGATGCCCCTGCAGGTGCTGGTGCTGGCGGCGGTGCTCTGGTTCGCCGCGTGGCTCTTCGGCACGCCCGGCGCCTTCGGGAAGATGATGGCGGTGGCCGCCATCGCGATGCTGCCCATCGCCCTGTACCACCTCATCTTCGCCTCCTGTGCCGCGGCGCAGTATTCAATGACCGAGTCCCGGGTGGAGACGCTGGTGCCTTCCAGCCTGGCGCTGCTCGACGGGCTCTCCCCCAAGGTTCAGAAGGTGTTGAAGGCGGTGGACTTCTTCAACCTCTGGAGCGTGGGGCTGCTCGGGCTGGGCTTCTCCTCCGCCACGGGGATGCGCCGCGGCCGGGCGCTGCTCCTGGCCGGGGTGCTCTATGCCATGTTCGTGGGCGTCTTCATGATCGGGCTGCCCGCCATGGCCGGTGGGCCGGGTGGACCGGGCATGGGAGGTGGCCGATGAGCGCGCTCCTGATGGCTGTGCTGCTGGCCGCTGCCCCTCAGAGCCCGACGGACGCCAGCGCCACTCCAGGCGCCAGCGCTGCACCGAGTGCCACGGCCGCTCCGGTGGCCCAGGGGACGCCCGTCTCTCTAGAGGAGGTTCGCACCGAGGGCCGGAGGAACACCCAGGCCTTGCTCGCGCTGCTCGACGTGGAGCGTGCGGAGCAGGACATCCGGCTGTCGCGCTCGCCCTTGTTTCCCCAGATGGACTTCTCCGTGAGCGCGGGTGGGGCCGCCAGCGGCCGGCAGCGCTTCATCACCCCCGTGTGCGATCCCACCGGCAGCAACTGCGTGCAGCAGTCGGTGGAGGTGCCCGGCTCCAGCCGCGGCAACTACGATGTCTCGCTCAGCCTGTCGCAGATCATCTATGACCGGGCGCGCTGGAAGCAGCTCGCGCAGAGCGGCGCGTCGGCGGAGGCCGCGCGCGGCCAGGCGATAGAGCAGGCGGATGCCGCCGAGCTGGAGGCTGTCAACCGCTTCTTCAACCTCTACCGCTCGCAGGCCACCATCCAGGTGCTGGATGCCACCGTGCGGCGCAGCGAAGAGCAGCTCGAGCGTGCCCGGGCGCTCTTCCAGGCCGGCCGCGTGGGCCGGGGCGAGGAGCTGTCCGCGATCGTGAACCTGGGCAACGATCGCATCAACCTGGTGCAGCGCCGCGCGCAGCTCGTGCAGGACCAGGGGCAGCTCGCCATCTGGCTGGCCCGGCCTGGTGCCACCGCGCTGGTGGCAGAGGATCCGGGCATCCTCACCGTGGCGCCCGCGCCCGCGCCGGCCTTGGAGGCCTCACTCGCCGAGGCCCGCCAGCGCCGCCCCCTCCTCCGCTCGCTCCAGCAGCAGGTGCGTGCCGCGGAGCTGGGTGAGGATGTCGCCGGGTCGGGCTACTTCCCGCGGTTGCTGGGGCAGGGCTCCTACTCACGCGGAGGCCCCAGCGCGGGCCCCGTCTTCACGGAGCCCCGCCTGCAGAACACGGTGTCCGGCGCGGTCGTGCTGCAGTGGGATCTCTTCAACGGCTTCTCCACGGACGCCCAGGTGTCCCTCGCCCAGGCGACGCGGCGGACCTCGGAGCTGAACCTGGCGCAGGCCGAGCGCGAGCTGGATGCCACGGTGCGCGCCGCCGTCGAGGCGCTGCAGACGCGGATCGAAGCGGCGCGGCTCGCGGCGGAGAACCGGGAGGCGGCTGTCCTGAGCCTGGCGCTGGCCGAGGAGCGGTTCAAGGCGGGCGCGGGCTCGACGCTGGAGGTGCGCGACGCGCAGCTCAAGCTCACCCAGTCGGAGCTGACGCTGCTGGGGAACCGAGTGGATGTGGAGATTGCCCGCTTCGTGCTGATGCGGGCCATGGGCACCCTGAGTTCGGGAGAGTCGAAATGAAGTGGTGGAAGGCTGTCATCGCTGGCGTGCTGTTCCTGGGGGCTGCGGCCATCACGGCGGGCGGGCTGAAGGAGCGGCCTCCCCCCACCGTCGAGGTGCAGATGTCCAAGGTCCGCAAGGGCACCATCACCCGCACCATCACCGGGGCAGGTAAGGTGCAAGCGGCCACCACGGTGAAGATCTCCTCCAACCTCTCCGGCGATCTGGTGGAGCTGGCGGTGAAGGATGGGGAGCGGGTGACGAAGGGGCAGGTGCTGGGGAAGATCGATCGCCGGCGCTTCGAGGCCTCGGTGAACCAGGCGCGCGCCTCGCAGAGCGCGGCGAAGGCGGAGATCCAGGTCTCCGAGGTCGAGGCCCAGCGCAGCATCGCCGAGTACGGGCGTCTGGAGGGGCTGGTGGCCAAGGGGCTGGCGTCCACCGCCGAGCTGGAGCAGGTGCAGGCCGCCCGGGACACCGCGGCGGCGCGGATGGCGGCGGCGCGACAGCGCTACGAGCAGGCCTCCGCCGTGTATGACGAGGCGGCCAGCAACCTGTCGAAGACGACGCTCGTGTCCCCCATCGACGGCAACGTGATTGAGCTGTCGCGCGAGGTGGGTGAGCGCGTGCGTGGCTCGGACTTCTCCGAGGACGTGGTGATGACGATCGCCGCGCTCAATGCCATGGAGGTGAAGATCGAGGTGGGCGAGCACGAGGTGGTGCACCTCAAGCCCGGCCAGCCCGCCGAGGTGTCGGTGGACGCGCTGGAGGGGGACTCCTTCCAGGGCGCGGTGGTGGAGATCGCCCAGAAGGCCCTCATCAAGAACCCGGGCACCGAGGCGGAGGTGACGACGTTCCCCGTCACGGTGGCGCTGGACGCGCGGCCGCCGGGCGTGCTGCCGGGCATGAGCGCGGAGGTGCGCATCTCCTCGGAGACGCACAACGACGCGGTGCTGGTCCCCATCCAGGCGGTGACGGTGCGCTCGGAGAAGCTGCTGCCGGACTACAAGCCGCCGGTGGAGGGTGGGGGGCTCACGGCGAAGCGCAAGACGGAGTCGCTGGCCAAGGTCGTCTTCGTGGTGGACGCGGAGAACAAGGCCCAGATGCGCCGGGTGCGCACGGGCATCGCCTCGGACACGGAGCTGGAGATCGTCGAAGGCCTGCAGGAGGGGGACCGGATCGTCGAGGGCCCCTACCGCACGCTCTCCAAGGAGCTGAACAACGGGGACGCCGTGCGTGAGCCCCAGCCGGGTGGCCCGGGCGGGATGAAGGGTGGGCGGAAGTCGTGACGCCCGAGAACGGCGCTGGCGGCGATGGCCGGCTCATCCAGCTGCAGGACATCACCCGCCTCTTCACCGTGGGCGGCGAGGAGGTGCGGGCGCTGCGCGGCATCTCCTTCGGCATCGCCCGCGGTGAGTGGGTGGCCATCATCGGCCAGTCGGGCTCGGGGAAGACGACGCTGATGAACCTGCTGGGCTGCCTGGACACGCCCACCAGCGGCCGCTACTTCCTGAACGGGAAGGACGTCTCGCGCATGAGCGATGACGAGCTGGCGATGATCCGCAACAAGGAGATTGGCTTCATCTTCCAGACCTTCCAGCTGCTGCCGCGAGAGACGGCGCAGTCCAACGTGGAGCTGCCGCTGGTGTACCGGGGGCTGCCGGCCCGCGAGCGCCGGACGCGGGCGAGGGCGGCGCTGGAGAAGGTCGGGCTGGGCAACCGCATGCACCACAAGCCCAACGAGCTGTCCGGCGGCCAGCGCCAGCGCGTAGCCATTGCGCGGGCGCTGGTGGCCGAGCCCTCCATGCTCCTGGCGGACGAGCCCACGGGCAACCTGGACTCGGCCACGGGCGAGGAGATCGTCCGGCTCTTCGAGGAGCTGCACCGGGCGGGGCACACGCTGGTGCTGGTGACGCACGAGCCCAAGCTGGCGGCGCGCTGCCCGCGGGCGGTGCGCCTCAGCGACGGGCAGGTGGTGGCGGACGGGCCTGGCCGAGAGGTGGCGCTCTTCGATCGCGAGCTGCACCCAGTGCAGGCGGCGGGGGGCGCATGAGCGTCTTCCGGATCGATGTGCTGGAGGGAGCGCGCATCGCGCTCTTCTCACTCAAGGCCAACCGCATGCGGACGGTGCTCACCACGGTGGGCATCGGCATTGGCGTGGCCACCCTGCTGGCGATCATCGGCATCGTCCAGGGGCTCAACTCCTCCTTCGACAAGCAGCTGGCCACCATCGGGGCCAACACGCTCCACATCTCCAAGTGGCCCTGGGTGATCCGCGGGGACTGGTGGACGTACCGCAACCGGAAGAACTTCACGCTGCCGCAGGTGGAGCAGATCCGCGCCCAGTCCAGCTACGTCACCGCGATCTCTCCGGTGGTGGGGCGCGCGGCGGACGTGTCTCACGGCGAGGAGCAGCTGGCCACCGTGGGCGTCAACGGGGTGACGAGCGAGTACCTCATCATCTCCGGCTTCGAGGTGACGCAGGGCCGCTTCATCACCGAGGCGGACAATGAGACGACGCGGCCGGTGGCCGTGATCGGCGCGGACGTGGCGGCGGGGCTCTTCCCCAACGTCAGCCCCGTGGGGCAGACCATCCGCGTGGAAGGCCGGCCCTTCCAGGTGGTGGGCACGCTGTCTCGCAAGGGGAAGATCCTGGACAACAACCAGGATCTCGTCGTGATGGTCCCCTTCAAGACGTTCTACGCGGCGTTCGGCAAGCAGCGCCCGTTCAGCATCGCCATCGCGGTGACCAGCGCGGACGTGGTGAAGCAAGCCGAGGATCAGCTGGTGGGCATCATGCGGCGCCTGAGGGCCACGCCCGCGGACCAGCCGGACGACTTCTCCATCAACCGGCCGGAGATGCTGGCCAACACCTACCAGCAGCTCACGGGCGCGCTCTACGGCGTGGCGGTGGGCGTGGGCCTCATCACCCTGCTGGTGGGCGGCATCGGCATCATGAACATCATGCTCGTGTCCGTGCGCGAGCGGACGCGGGAGATCGGCATCCGCCGGGCGCTGGGCGCGCGCAAGCAGACCATCGTGCTCCAGTTCCTCATGGAGGCCTCGGCGGTGTCCGCGGTGGGCGGCACGCTGGGGACGGTTGTCGGGCTGGGGCTGGCCAAGGTGGTGTCGCTCATCACGCCGCTGGCGGCGGACGTGCAGCTGCTCACGGTGGTGGCGGGCGTGGGCTTCGCGGCCGTGGTGGGGCTGCTGTTCGGCATCTGGCCGGCGGCGCGCGCGGCGAACCTCGATCCCGTGGAGGCGCTCCGCTACGAGTGAGCGGGAGGAGCCATGAAAGCCTTCTTCGACGGCCTCAGAGCCGCCATCGACAACCTCCGGCTGGCCATCGGGACGTTCCTCGGCAACCCGCTGCGCTCCCTGCTGACGCTGCTGGGCATCGTCATCGGGGTCACCACGGTGATCACCATGATGGCGCTCATCGAGGGCCTGCGCATCAAGGTGAACAAGGATCTGTCCCAGCTGGGGGCCAACACCTTCATGGCCACCAAGTGGCCCTCAGGCTTCGGGCGCTTCAACTGGCAGAAATACGCCAAGCGGCCGGATCTGACGATTGAAGACTCGCGCGCCATCCAGGAGTCGTGTCCGTCCGTGGGGCTGGTGGGCTCGTCGGATGACGACGGCGGCCAGAAGATCGCCACCTCCAACGCGGAGACGCGGCCCAACGTGCGAGTCGTCGGCGCCACACCCGAGTACCCGGAGACGAGCGGCATGACGATCGCGTCCGGGCGCTTCTTCTCCGACACGGAGGCCACGGACGGGCGCAATGTGGCAGTGGTGGGCGTGGACGTGACGGAGGCGCTCTTCCCGGGGACGGACCCGCTCAACCACGAGATCCGCATCAAGGGGCGGCCCTTCACCATCATCGGGGTGCTGCAGCGGCGCGGCAGCTTCCTGGGCATGGTGAGCATGGACAACCTGGTCATCATGCCGCTGCGCACCTTCCAGCCGCTCTACGGGAAGAACCGCTCGCTGGATCTCAACATCCAGGCGCGCTCGCCCGAGCTGGTGGACAAGGCCCAGGACGAGGTGTCGAACCTGCTGCGGCGCCGGCGCTCGGTGGGGCCTCAGGACGAGGACAACTTCGAGGTCGTCACCAACGAGTCGATGACACAGTCCTTCAACCAGCTCTCGCAGGTGATCACCATCGCGGGCTTCGGCGTGTGCCTGCTGTCGCTGGTGGTGGGCGGCATCGGCATCCTGAACATCATGCTGGTGTCGGTGACGGAGCGGACGAAGGAGATCGGCATCCGCAAGGCGCTGGGGGCGCGCAAGCGGCGCATCCTGGGGCAGTTCGCCACCGAGGCGGTCATCCTGGCGCTGGTGGGCGGGGTGATCGGCGTGGCGGTGGGCTTCGGGCTGGCCTTCTTGGGGCGGTGGATGCTGGGCTTCCCCACGGTGGTGCCGCCCTGGGCGGTGGCGCTCTCGTTGGGGATGAGCTCCGGAGTGGGGCTCATCTTCGGCATCTACCCGGCGGCGCGCGCGGCCCGGCTGGATCCCGTGGAGGCCATGCGCTCGGAGTAGGCGCGCGGGGCCTCTGTTCGCTGGACCCACTTGACATTCGTCGCGGGCCCAAGCTGTCGCACGGTGTGGGTTTCCGCGTGTGGGTTTCTTCAGGAAGGGGTAGAACGCCGCTCTTCCCTGCCTGTCACTCCTGAAGAGGGGCGGGCCAGCCAGCGCGCGAGGTACGAGATGTCTGAGCAAGCAGCGAAGGAGCTCGTCGACAAGGGCGTCACCCAGTCCGAGGCGAACAAGGCCCAGGAGGCCCTGCCGCTCTACGACGAGGTGATCCAGAAGTTTGGGGGTTCGAGCGAGATCGGGGTCCGCATTCAGGTAGCCCGGGCGTTCATCAACAAGGGCATTGCCCTGCACCAGCTTCAGAAGCCCAATGAGGCCCTGGCCCTCTACGACGAGGCGATCCAGCGGTTTGACAAGGGCGACGAGAAGCTGCGCGAGGTGGTGGCCAAGGCGCTCCTGCAGAAGGCCAACGTCCTGCGCGAGCTGAACCGGGTCGAGGAGTCCGTGGCAGTCTGTGATGACGTGCTCAAGCGGGCGGATGCCAAGACGCTGCCCGTGCCGGTGGCTGGGGCGCTCTTCACCAAGGCGCACGCGCTGGGGAGCCTGGGCCGGCACGACGAGGCCCTGAAGCTCTACGATGAGCTGGTCTCGAGCTTCGGTGGGGCCGGTGACGCGGCGCTGAGGCCGCTGATCGCCGGAGGGCTCTTCAGCAAGTCCGTGCTGCTGAGGCTGAAGAACCAGCCTGAGGCCGCGGTGGCCACCTACGACGAGCTCATCAAGCGGTTCGGTGAGGCGCCCGAGCCCCACCTGCGCGGCATGGCGGCCATGGCTCAGCAGAGCCGGAGCGAGCTGCAGAGCATCCCGAAGAAGTAGGCCGCAGGTTCGGTTTCCCCAGGGCTCCGGGCCTCGTGCCCGAGCCCTCGCGGGGAAGTGACGAGGAGCTCTGGACATGAGGAAGCGTCAGAGCCCCTGGAAGGGGTGGGCCACGGGGGTGGCCGTGTTTCTTGCCTGTGCGTCCCCCAGGCCCGCTCCCCCTGCGGAGACGCCTGCCTTGGAGCCGCAGGCCACGGAGTCCCCGGCTGCACCTGTAGGCGCGGTGGAGTGTCCTCCCGAGCCCCCCACGGAGCTGAGCTCGTGCAAGGGCCCCGCGCTGCGCTGCACCTACGCGGAGCGGCCGGAGTGTGGCTCCATCTGGGAGTGCTACCTCGGCCAGTGGTTTCTCCGGGCCAGGGGGAGCTGCTCCCCGGAGCTCCAGGGGGCATGTCCCGAGAAGCCAGGAGCGGTGCCGGCGGGTGTCGCGAAGGAGTCGGGTCTGGTCTGCATCTACCCGGAGGCCGTCACCTGCGGGTATCGCGTGAAACCCATCCAGCGCCCCTGCAGCGGTGTGCCTTATGTCCAGGTGCCTCGGGAACCTGCCACCTGGGTCTGCGAGCCTCCGGGTTGGACGGCCTGCACGGCGAGCCACTTCGAGCAAGGAGAGCCGTGTGAGCCCGAGGGCGTGTTCTGCGGCACGGCCTGCTGCGGACTCGGCGCCGTCTGTACTCAGGGCAAGTGGCAGGTGCAGATGACGCCGTGCCCTCTCTAGCGGATTGCCTGTATTGCGTGAGTTGCTGCGTGCCGGTACCTTGCGCGGCCGACTCCCCGCAACTCCACGGAGGTGTTTCATGTCACGGCTGCGAGTGATTGCCGTCTGCGCCACGGTCCTGGCGCTGAGTCTCGGTGCCAGCTCGGCATCGGCCGCCTCGTCCTTCCGCACCGCCGACATCATGGCTCGTGACGGAGTGGTCCTGAAGGGGAACGTCTTCACGCCGAGTACCCCAGGGCCCCATCCGGCGATCATCTTCATCACCAGCTGGGGGATGCCCAACATCGAGTACCTGGTGCAGGCCCAGCAGTTCGCGGACGCGGGGTATGTCGCGCTCTCGTACACCCCCCGCGGCTTCTACAGCTCCGGGGGCTACATCGAGACGGCTGGGCCCAAGGACATCAGCGACGTGAGCGATGTCATCAACTGGATGCTCGCCAACACCTCCGCGGATCCGGCGCGCATCGGCGCGGCGGGCATCTCGTACGGCTCGGGGATCAGCTTGCTGGGCGCGGCGTTCGACCCGCGCATCCGAGCGGTGGCCGCCATGAGCTGCTGGACCGATCTGCTGTACTCGCTGCTCTCGAACCAGACCCGCCACCAGCAGGCCGCGGGGCTGCTGAAGCTCGCCGCGGACCTGACGGGGCGGCCCTCGCCCGAGCTGCGGCAGGTGCTCTCGGACTACTTCGGCAACCGGAACCTTGCCGGGCTCGCCGCCTTCGCTCAGGTGCGCAGCGCCGCGACGTACGTGGACCGCATCAACGCCAACCGCCCCGCGATCTTCATGGCGAACGCCTACGGGGACAGCCTGTTCGCGCCGAACCAGCTGACGGACTTCTTCGCCCGGCTGACGGTGCCCAAGCGGCTGGAACTGCGCCCGGGCGATCACGCCATCCCCGAGCTGACCGGCATTCTCGGGCTGCCCAATGACGCGTGGCTGAACGTGCACCGCTGGTTCGACCAGTTCTTGAGGGGTGTGAACACCGGCATTGCCACGGAGAACCCGGTGCAGTTGCAGACGCGAGGCCAGAGCGGCTATGAGGCTTATCCGTCGTGGAGCGCGATCTCGACGGGCACCGCGCGCTACAACCTGGGTGAGGTGCACTGGTGGAGCAGCGAGGGAGACCTCATGTCGGGCTCGCAGAGCGGGTGGAGCTATACGATCGCCGCAGGCCTGGACACCCCCGCCTATGGGGGAGCGGTGCTGCTGACGAACGGCGCCGAGGCGCTCACAGGCATTCCTCCGCTGGCCTGGATCCCGTCGGTGAGCCGGGTCAACGCGGGGATCTGGCAGTCGGACTGGCTGACAAGTGCGCGACGCCTCCGAGGGGCCGCGCACCTGCGCCTGACGATCACGCCCGCCAGCTCCGGGCAGACGACGATCATCGCCTACCTGTACGACACGGACTGGGCTGGGACCGGGCGGCTCGTGACGCATGTGGCGTTCACGATCCGAGGTGCAGTGGCTGGCCAGGCCTACACGGTGGACACGGACTTCCCGACGACGGCCTACGATGTGCCAAGCGGGAATCGCCTCTCGCTGGTCATCGACACCGTGGACCCGCTCTACGCGGATCTGGCGGCGCCGTTTACCTCGGTGAAGTTCTCTTCGCCCTCGGGCAATCCTTCCTATGTCTCGTTGCCGCTGAAGTGACGCGGTCGGACGGGCATGCCCGCCCTTCCAACTTGACTTTGACACAGCCCCTCTCCCGGGAGATCATTCCCACGTGCCTACCCATATTCCAAATGGATTCTTACTGGCCATCGAAGGAATTGATGGTGCAGGAAAAACCACACAGGCAGGACTGCTCTCAGCTCGACTTACGGAGGCGGGAATTGATGTCGTACGCACCAAAGAGCCTACCGATGGGCCTTGGGGAAGGAAGATACGTGCTTCTGCGTTCGAAGGACGTCTATCACCTTCAGAAGAACTCGATTACTTCATCCGCGATCGCCGAGAGCATGTAGAAACGCTGCTCAAGCCATCTCTGCGAGAAGGCAAGCTCGTAATTGTAGATCGGTACTATTTTTCTACCATTGCGTATCAGGGGGCTCGCGGCATGGACCCTGAAGCATTGTTAAAGCTAAATGAAGACTTCGCTCCCACCCCGAATCTTCTGGTTTTGTTGACTGTAGACCCCAAAATCGGACTGCAGCGGATTCGAAAGCGCGGCGATAAAGCTAATCATTTCGAGACAGAGACCAGTCTCCGCAAAGTCGCGAGCATATTCGAGCAGCTAAGCTTTTCTTATCTGCATCGAGTCAATGCAAATTTACCACCGGAAGACATTGCTGCTGGAATTCTAGATCGGCTTTATAGCGGCCCGCTGTCAACATGCGATTCGCAAACAGGGGAACTTCTGCCGCAAGAGGATCAGTCGATGCCCTGTACCGGTGAACTTTGGAACATCACCGCACGGATTTCTGACCAGCGCTCCAAGAAACTCAAAGGCGCATCCTGATACAAATCCAAACTGACTATCATTGATCTGGAAGATCTCAATATCCTATGGCTGACGCCACAGAAGCTATCAAGCGCATTGGCAGGCTTGTTGCGGAGTATCGGGCCAGAAGTGGCATGACTCAAGTCCAGGTCGCCGAACAAGATCCTAGCCTGAATCGCACGATGATTTCTCAGTTGGAGCAGGGATTGCGACTCCCTGCTCCGGAACAGCTTGAGATCATTTTCGATGCTCTTAAGATTCCAGAGCAATTGTGGGCAGAGGCGGTTCATCCTGAATACTTAAGAGCCATGGACTTCCAAGAGCAGTTAAGTGAACTGCTCGGGAAACCGGTGTTGTTAGATCACATTGATGGGGTTTCGCGGAGGTTAGCTGTTGATGCCATCGCGCAACTCTTATCGCGTGGAATGTCATTGGAACAGTCATTTGCGCACTTCAACTCCATTCTAACATTTTATGGAGAAAAGCCAGTCTCCAAGCAGTTCTTTGAGCGATTTCTCGGGTCGGGCGCATTCTCTAGTGTTTCCTCTTTAAAAGGGAAGGTTCAAGACTTTCAGAAATTGGCAATCCGTCTCTACGGCAGTTTCCGCCAAGCATTCAAGACTCTTCGATCCTGTGATGATATTGATAAGGAATTGAGCCCGCTCCGCGAGATAGATGAGGGGCAGTTCACTCAGAGGAGGACTTTCTCAGCGATCAATAAAATACCCACAATCAGGCTCGATGATCTCGGCTATATCTCTGCTGAGAAAGTGCGCCGTCAAAGTCGAGAGAGACAAGAACTGTCGTCCAAACTGCTTGAGCTTGCCGCGACTCTGAAGGAGAATCCCAAGACAGGGCTGCAGCAGGTTTCTACAAAGCGGATCAATCGCATTCAATCCCTTCTGCGAAAGTTCGATTCGCCCGTAAAAATTGAAACGACACTCTTCGGTTCTACTGACCCCGAACTTCTTGAAAGAGAAGCTAAGCGGATCGCTCCTGAAGACCACGATTTGGCGCGCATCGAGGAAAGCCAAGAGCTTGGACTCAGAAATCTTGCCGCATATTTGACCGAACCATACATGGATGTTTATATCGCAACATCCATGAGGGAGTTTGCTGACTTTATATCCGTCAATAATTTTGTAGAAAACCTTTTCGCCAACCCAGAGGTCGCGCATCTGCACCTCAGGTACTTCAACCCAACGCAATCTTGGATATCGGACCGTGTCGCGAAGGGCCTTGTTGAAGCGCTCATGCTCAAGCGCGCGAGACTAACGGTATGCATGGCGCAGAAGAGCGACACTTTTGGCAAGGACAGCGAGGCGTCTGTTGCTCTGGGGCAGGGGAAGCCAGTTATTGTGTATGTCCCCAGGCTCTTTGACGAACCGACAGGCATTAATTCAGAATCGCTGATGCAAATGAGCGATCCGGAGTTTCAGCAAGCAAAGATGTCCGTTGAACTTGAGGAAGAGGAGGGAGTCGACAGACAAACCGAGGTCGATCGGATACTGTCAAAGCGTCTGTCAACTTTGCCGCTAACTGATATTGCTCGGATCATTGACAATCACTGGGCAGACTTCGATCTGTATGGAGAAATAGAGGAATTGCCGGATTCTCAACGCGACTCAGTTCGCATTTATTTGGACGCACTTACTCGTCGAGGAAGCTCAGAAGCACGTCCTGTTCCTGCCGCTAATGTCGCAGAGTCACTAATCTGGAGACTCGTTCAGGTAGGCCTGTTTTTCGAAAAGCGGGCAAAGACATTTCGAGAAATACATCCGCTCGCGCTCCAGGTAATTCTAAGCAGTGGCGTCTTAAACGGCATTCTGGTAGTTAGGTCTCCTGCGGCATGTGCAAAGGTCATGCATAGCCTTCTCATGAACAGGCTTGAGACAGAGTTGGTGTGCGACAATGAAAACTACAAGCTTATTGAAGTCAATACGCGCAGCACGCTTAGGGTAATTTCTAAGCATAAATTGCTGACAAATGCTTTCTGGACGCAGTACTTCGAGGACTAGGTATTGGCCTGTTGCTACCCAGCGCGCTGGGTGAGCCATCGAACGTGCTGCTCTTTGCCGAGCGAGTGGAGGCGTGAGCATTTGGAGTCTCTTGTCGTAGTTGCGATTCTCTCGCCCAGCGGACTGTCGGCAATGCGGCTGGCGCTAGATGTCATCTAAGAACTCCATTAAGATTAGAATCCACGAAAGCGGTCTGCCTGCCAGCAACTCTCTGCCCTATACCCTGTGCCTCGCTCAGACACCATGAGCAGGATTCCATTTACCAATGGTAGTACTATAACTATAACAAACGAGGGCTCGGGTCTGTTTGGTATGCAGGCGGCTATGCATTCTGTTGGCCTCTTGTCCCGAGAGTTCTACGTGTCGTACGCTATGAACAAACAGGCGTTACAAGACCACGAGTAAGCGATGATTAACTCTTCACGGCGTCGGACCATATGGGGCCTCCTCATGATCGAGGTTGGCCTCTATGGCGTTGTGGCGCTGGCTAGCTATCTCAGCCAAGAGAGAATGTGGGGACCCTTTGGCGTTCTCGCAATTGTTTCCACCATACTCTTTTTCGGGGTGAGGCTTTTTCAGATCAAGCCCGAATTGAGAGATCTCTTGGCATTCGAGAACCAGGCTGGAGAGATGGCGCGAAGTGCCTCCAACTACGGAGTGGCTAAGTTCTATAACATGCAACTTGCCAGCGACCAGGCCAAGAGAAACGAAGACACGCGGTTGATAGTCTCCACCGCGGCTAGTATGTGGCTGTGTGCAAATTCGGGGGCTTCGTATCTGGATCCTGCAGTGTATCGGCATTGGCCAGCGGTGGAGCAACGATTGCGGGATAACGTGCCTTTTAAGATAGTCCTATTGAGTCCTTCATCAAGTGAAAAGACTCTGCGCAATTTGCTCAACGTAGGGCAGGATGCTGACGACTCCAAACTCAATCTCCTAAATCTCGTCAGGCTCTACAACAAGTACCCAAGTCTTGAGATCCGATTTGTTGAAGGAGGTATGTATGGGACAGTATTTGCGACACAGTCCCAACTCTTTTATGATCCCTATCACCTTGCTGTCATAGGTCATCGAATCGAGAATCGCAGCTTTTGCCTTCAGTTGGAGCGCAAAATGGTGCCTCAGGGAGTTGGGTACTATGACCTCTTTAAGGCGCACTTTGATGCCCTTTGGCGCACAAGCACGGACTTTGAGGATTGGGTCGAAGCGAATGCCAAGTATCACTCGAACCTTCCCTTGCTCCAGTGGCGTCACAAACGGATGAAGACTGATGCCGAATGAGCTAGGCGATCCTGCGCGCCCGACGCGAATCATTTTGAATTTTTCACATCGCTGCAATATGGCGTGCGAGTGGTGTTATGTGCCATTCGGTGGGTCTCCTCCGACTGCGGAAACATGTCTCCGCATTGTTGCCCGCTGCAAGGAGATTGGAATGGCAGTGGTTACTCTTGGGGGGGGGGACCCGTTTATCTATCCTTTCCTTCCTGATTTGATCGCTTCGGCAAAGCAGGCGGGCTTGTTGGTGCATGTCGACACAAATGCGATTGCTATGCGCCAGACGCCCGATACAGCAAGACTCATTGAAGAGTGCATTGATTTGATTGGGGTCCCGTTGGATGGACCTAGTGCTTATATCCACGGCATGATGCGTTCTTCGCCGGGGCACTTCGACGTGCTCATGAAGCGCTTGTCATGGCTTGAGCCCTATAGGGAAAAGATTAAGATTAATACAGTTGTGACCTCATTGAATGCTGCATCATTGCCCGAGTTGGGTCGTCTGATAACTCGGTTGAATCCAGCGCGTTGGAGCCTTTATCAATATTGGCCCTTGTCGCTGGGAGCAAAGTCGGTTTCACGTCATGGCATCGATCATCAGTCGTTCATGTCTGCGGTGCGTGCCATTAACCCCTTGGGACGCATCCAAATCGAGGTAAATCCGCTGCCATCGCGTCGACTCACCTACCCCTTCGTCTCTCATGAGGGGGTTCTTTATACGCATTCCCTCTCCTCTCTAGGCGATTACGAGATGTTGGGATCGCTGTTTGATAATGGGGTTGTTGAGAGAATGTTTTCCCGATGTGGGCCGGAACGTGTGGAGGCGCAATCACGCTATCAGCTATCAGAGGGATAGGGATCTAACGATATAGTTTTATTCCATCATGACGTCTTTGCTCCGAGTCCGTCGCTACCTGCCTGAGGATCGAGCCGCGTGCATGGCTCTCTTCGAGAGCAACGTGCCTTCCTCGTTCCTCGAGGAGGAACGGTCCATGTTCGGCGAGTTCCTCGACCCACTGCCCGGGCCCTACTTCGTCGTCGAGGACTCCGCTGGCCACCCGGTCGGCTGTGGGGGCTTGGCCTCTCGCGACGTAGAGGAGGCCACGCTCTGCTGGGGCATGGTGGACTTCCAGAAACACAAGGAGGGCGTCGGCCGCGTCCTCCTGCGCGTGCGCCTCGCCGTGGCGGCCCGCATTCCCAGCATCGCGCGCGTCGGAATGAATACCTCGAATGAGACCGCACCCTTCTTCGAGCGCGAAGGCCTGCGCACCGTGAAGGTCACAGAGAATTACTTTCGCCCCGGCCTGCATCGGCACGACATGGTGTGTGAGCTCGACGCGACACGACGCGCGGAGATCGAGGCGCGGCTCGCTGCCATGCTCGCGCAGGGACACAGTCTGGAGAGCGGCGTCCTCACCGTGGGGTGATCGTCAGATTCGCGGGGTGTACGCCTGGCTGCTTGCTTCGGCGTGGGCGGCCCCCTCCAGGTCTCCGATCTTCCGTGGTATCTGCGTGCGGGTATGAGGAGTCGCAGGGCTTCGTCTCTTTCTCTCCCGAGGTGCGTCGTGGCGCGATGGAGCTTGATGATCAGCCTTGTGCTGGTGGTCTCGGGGTCGGCAGCAACTGCGAAGGATCTTCCATCCCTGGATGCGCTCAACGACGCTGCATCCGCTCCCCAGGTCGCGGTGCCTGGGCGGGCGCTGAGGGCGGGGGCGAGGGTGGCGCACACGGACTCGCGGCTGGGCGTGCCTGCCTTCGTGTGGGGCAGCCGCTCGAGCGAGGATGAGCGCTTCCTGTCAGCCCTGCGGCGGATGTCGCCAGAGCAGGCAGCTCGCGCGCACCTGAGCCGGCTCGCCCCGCTCTACAGACTGGCGCCGGGGATGGCGTCCCAGGTGCCCGCGAATGTGAAGGTTCCCCTCTCTGGGCAGGGGCCCGTCCTCGTCACCTTCTGGCAGGAGGTGGAAGGTGTCCCGATCTTCCGCGACGCCCTCAAGGTGTTGATGAATGAGCGCCACGAGCTCATTGCCATCTCGGGTCGGCTCACCCCCCATCTGGCGCCACAGGTGCAGGGCGACAAGCTGCGCTTCGCCTTGGACGTGCGCCAGGCCATCGCCAGGGCCTACGAGGATCTCAACAGCAAGCCACTCGATCCCGCAAACCTCGAGGCGGTGGGCTCGATGTCGGGGGGGTACACCTCCTTTGGCATCACGCCGGCTGCGCATGGTCAGTCCTCGGTGCGGATGGTGACGCCCGCGCGGGCCCGGCGGGTGATCTTCCCGCTGCCGGACCGCCTGGAGCCTGCCTGGTACGTGGAGCTGAACACCGGGGAGGAGGGGAGCACGAGCGCGGACTACTACTCCTATGTCGTCGCCGCGAGCGACGGCCGGTTGCTCCTCCGCAACAACCTCACGGTGGCAGAGGCCTTCTCCTACCGCGTGTGGGCAGAGGCCACGCCGCCGTATCGCCCGGACGATGGCCCTCAGGGGCTCCTCGGCACGCCGCATCCCACGGGAGTCCCGGATGGCTACCAGGCGCCCTTTGTCGCACCCGGGCTGATCACCCTGGAGAGCTCGCCCTTCAGCAACGGCGATCCCTGGCTGCCACCCGGCGCCACCGAGACGGTGGGCAACAATGTGGACGCGTACGTGGACATCTCCGGTGCGGACGGCCGGGACGGCGCGGACTTCCGTGCCAGCACCACGGGCGCCAACACCTTCAACCGCGTCTACGACGTCACCCAGGAGCCCGGCGCCAGCACGAGCCAGCGGATGGCGGCGGTGACGCAGCTCTTCTACGTCAACAACTTCCTGCATGACTGGTACTACGACTCGGGCTTTGACGAGCAGGCCGGCAATGCGCAGACGGACAACTACGGCCGGGGCGGGGTTGGCGGCGACAGCATCAAGGCCGAGGCTCAGGACTTCAGTGGCGTGGATCGCTCCGATATGGCGACTCCGGCCGATGGCGCCCAGCCACGGATGCAGCTGTACCTGGCGACCCCTCACCCGGAGATCTCCTTCACGATCCTTGCTCCGCCCGCCATCGCCGGGGAGTACCCGACGGGCACTGCCAGCTTTGGTCCTCAGGTCTTCACCCTCTCGGGGGAGCTGGTCGCCGTCGTGGACGCGGGTGGCGCCTCTCCCTCGGATGGCTGTGAAGCGCCGTTTGCCAATGCGGCTGCGATGGCGGGCAGGATCGCGCTCATCGATCGCGGCAACTGCGCGTTCACGGACAAGGTGAAGAACGCGCAGAACGCGGGCGCCATCGGAGCCGTGATCGTCAATCAGGCCCTGAGCGGGCCTCCAGACCTGGGGGCACCGAACCCACCCTCTCCATTCCCACGCTTGCGGAGCTCCCCAGGAGCCCCAGTCCCACCCACATCGTCCATAGCACCCTCAGCAGATGGCTTCTCATGTGCGCACTTCCTCCCAGGGACTCCGGCGAGCCAGCAAAGCGCGATGGAACAGCCACATCAAGCTGTCATCTTGATTGCAATCCCAGCGAGCCGTGACGAAGGAAGCAGGCAAGCGGGCCAGGCGTGAGGCTGACCCGCGGTTGCCCTCAGGAAGGCCGGGCTTCCATGGGGTTACTTCACCAGGGTGAAGGTCTCCCAGGGACCGATGGCCGTGCGGTTGCAGTTCACCTCGCCTCCGCCGTTGCCCTCCGCCACCACGTAGTCCTTGTAGGCAGAGGTGATGCCATCGCCCGGAGCGTCGAGAGTCATGGGAGGTGAACTCGCACGGGAGAGAGCCGCCTCGTGGTGGTGCCATCCCCAAGCTGACCAGAGCGGTTGTCCCCCCAGGCCCAAGCTGTCCCATCATTGCGAAGCGCCAGCGTGTAGTTTTCGCCCGCAGCCAGGGCCCTTACCTCGCTCAATCCTGGTATCTGCACAGGGGAGGTCTGTCCCTTCGTGGTCCCATCCCCGAGCTGGCCTGCGTCGTTGGCTCCCCACGCCCACACGGTTCCATCACTGAGCAGAGCCAGGGTGTGGAGGCCGTCTGCGGCAATGGCCCTCGTGTCGCTCAAGCCAGTCACCTGCACCGGCGAAGTCCTCCTCGTGCTGGTGCCATCTCCGAGCTGGCCAGAGCCGTTGTCTCCCCATGTCCAGATCGTCCCATCATTGCACAGTGCCAACGTGTGGTAGGCGCCTGCGGCAATGGCTGTCACGCCGCTCACCCCTGGCACCTGCAGCGGGGAGGTCCGCCCCGTGGTGGTCCCATCCCCGAGCTGGCCATAGGCGTTGTACCCCCATGCCCATACCGTTCCATCATTGCGCAGTGCCAACGTGTGGTATCTGCCCGCGGCAATGGCCGTTACGCCGCTCAATCCTGGCACTTGCAGCGGGGAGGTCCGCCCCGTGGTCGACCCATCCCCGAGCTGGCCAGAGCCGTTGTTCCCCCACGTCCAGACCGTTCCATCATTGCGCAAAGCGAGCGTGTGGTAGTCACCTGCGGCCATGGCCGTCACGCTGCCCAACCCTGGCACCTGCAGTGGGGAGGCATGCCCCGCAGAGGTCCCATCCCCGAGCTGGCCCAAGGCGTTGTTCCCCCACGCCCACACTGTTCCATCACTGCGCAGCGCCAGGGTGTGTTCGCTGCCTGCGGCCATCGCTGTCACGCCGCTCAACCCGGGCACTTGCAGCGGTGAGGCGCGCTCCGTGGTCGTTCCGTCCCCGAGCTGGCCAAAGACATTGCTTCCCCACACTGACACCGTTCCATCACTTCGCAGCGCCAGTGAATGAACTGCACCGGAGACAAGCGTGAGCAGCATGGAGCTTCCATGGGCATCCAGGCTACAGAGCTCGATGCTGTCGAGAGGGCCACTGGTGTTGGATCCGCCTGCCACCAGGAGCTTGCCTGAAGGCAACAGCATCGATGCATGCTTCGAACGGGGAGTTGCCATGGCCTCCGCCGCGGACCAGGTGTTCGAAGCCGGGTCATACACCTCCGCACTGGCAAGAACCCCGCCCGCGTTCTCACCGCCTCCCACCAGAACCTTGCCCGAGAGGAGCAACGTGGCCGTGTGATAGGAGCGTGCCGAGATCATCGGTTCCGTGGAGGACCAGGTGTCTGAGTCCGGGTCATACACCTCCGCGTCTGGGCCTGCCTGGAGCATGGAGCCACTGGCTCCACCCACGACGAGCACCTGGCCTGAAGGCAGGACCGTCGCTGTATGTCCTACGCGCGCGGTGGCCATGCTGGCTGCGCTTTCCCAGGAGCCCTCTGGGGCAGAGATTTCCGCGCTGGCGGTGGCCACACCCATTCGGGCTCCGCCCGTCACCAGCACCGACCCCGAGAGCAACGTGACGGCCGTGTGGTTCTCCCGCCCCTGGAGCATGTCCTGAGCAGAGGCCCAGGTTTCCTGACCCGGGTCGTAGATCTCCGTGCTCGAGACGCCGGCCCATGCACCACGCCCCCCCGTCACCAGAACCCTGCCGTCGGGCAGCAGGGTGGCCGCATGCAAGGCCCGCGGCGTAGACATTTCGCTCGTGAGCTGCCATTCGCCAGTTGTGGCGTCGTACAGCTCCGCAGAGGCCAGAGGGCCCGACACGCCGAACCCTCCCATGACGAGCACCCGGCCTGAAGCTAGCACCACGGCGGTGTGCACGGCCCGCGGGGTAGCGAGCGCCCCAGAGAGGGACGATGAGAGCACGGCCGGATTGACGAGCTCCGAGTCGGGCACATAGCCCTGGGGACCCACCCCCCCCGCGACGAGCATCTGGCCCGAGCTCAGCAGGCTGAGCGTGTGGCCTTCCCGGGCGTTGGCCATGTTTTCCTCCGAAACCCATTTCGTGCAGAACGAGGTGAACGAGGAATAGGGGAACTCGAATTCCGTGGAGGCCTCGAGCCCCAGGTCGTTCGTCACCGTCACCGTCACTATGACGAGGGGAACGCGGCCCCTTTCTGAGCAACTGGGCGCGGTCCAGAAAAACTCGTTGGAGGACGAGGTGTTCCCCTCACGGGGCCCAAGGTTGCCGCTGTTGGTCTTCCAGGAGAAGTGAAGGGGGCTGTCCTGCGGGTCGCGCGCTTCGACGCGGAAGACGAAGCCACCATTGACAGTGTCGTAGAGGGACTGGCGGGTGGAGACAACCTCAGGAGGCTGTCCCTTCGGACCGCCGCAGAGGACGTTCTCCGGGTTCCGCATGCAGATCGCGTCAAACTCCCGGTCGAAGTCGATACACCCCATGGCCCCGCAGAGCAGGGCCGGTACGAGCAGCAGCCAGCTCCCGCAGGCGCGAGGAGGCCCCTGGGAGTCTCTGTGTCGACTCATGGCCATGTCCCTTGCAGGAGCGCGGAGCCATCGGAGCCGAGCGACACAGGCGCCTGGGGCACTTGAATCAGGTAGAGGACCGTCGCGACGCCCAACGCCAGCCCACCAGCACCCGCCAAGCCAAATCCCAGCGTCTGGTAGCGCTGCCCGCGCGCCGCGGTGCTCCGCGCCTCGTCCAGAGTCCCCGTGCTGAGGTCCACCTTCCTCAGCCGTGACTGCTCATGCCGGGCCAGTCCCCAGAAGACACCTCCGGAGGCCAGCAGCGCTCCGCCGGTAATGGCGGAGACCAGGACGCGAGGTCGGCTCGCCTTGTACCGGAAGCTCTCAGCCACTGGCGTCGGGCCCGGAGGGGCGGGAGCGACGAGCACCGGCCACTTCGACATCAACCGCAACCGGTCCTCCGGGGCAAGCTCCGGGGGCGCTCCCGCCTGCCCACGCTCAGGCTCGGCGGAGGGTGGCACCCTCTGCTCCGCCGCAGGAGCGGGCGGTGCCGTGACTTCACGCGCGGAGAGAGGCTGCCCGGCCAGCTCCTTGAGGACGCGGGCACGCACCTCCTCGAAGGTGCGCTCCAGCCGGGGTGGCACCTTCACCGGCAGGTTCGCCTGGGGATCCAGCAGGAGCGCGGCCCTGAACGCTGCCTGAGCGCGGTCCTGGTTGCGTCGGCCCATGCTCGAGAGGGCGAGCCCCTCATAGAGGGAGACCACGAGCCGCTGTTCCGCATCGCGGGCCAGCACCTTCAGCCGGCCGAGCCGCTCGAGGGCCTCCTCGTACCCTTGACTCTCCAGGAGTTGCCGGACGGTGTCCATGGAGCGCTCGAAGTCCTCTTGCGCCCACCCGGCCCCGGGAACTCCAAAGGCAAGGAGCCCGATTATCAGCAAGCACGGCATACGGTGTGAGGCGTCCTTCATGGAATAGGGCTGGCTCCTACCCGAGGCGTCAGGTGAAGTCCAGTGTATCCCATGAGTAGGATGCTACCCCTCAAGTGGTATAGGAGGGCTCACGCTTCCTGAGAGACTCTCACCTTCGAGACATCCTGCATGCGGGCCCGCTGGTCCTTCCTCCTCTTGCTCGCGCTGCTGGTCCCCCGGGACGGATGGGCCATCAAACGCTTCGCGCTGTTGGTGGGCGCCAATACCGGCTGGGAGCAGGATCGCACGCTGCGCTATGCCGAGGATGATGCCCGCAACCTGGGCGCTGTCCTCTCTGAGCTGGGCGGCTTTGCCCCAGGGGACAGGGTCTTCCTGAGCTCGCCCACCACCGAGCGGCTGCTCGCGGAGCTCCACTCCCTCCAGCAGCGGCTGCGCGAGGAGCCAGCACAAGAGACGCTGTTCCTCTTCTACTACTCGGGCCACGCGGACGCGCGCTACCTGCACCTGGCTGGAGCACCCCTCTCCTTCGAGAACCTCTATCAGCGCCTGCGCAAGATGGGAGCCGGCGTCACGCTGGGCATCCTCGACGCCTGCCAGAGCGGCTCCATCCTCAAGGTGAAGGGAGGCCGGGCCGCTCCAGCCTTCCGCATCACCGTCCAGAATGAAGGCGAAGTCCGTGGCACCGTCATCCTCACCTCCTCGGGCGCGGACGAGCTGTCCCAGGAGGCCCGTGCCCTCTCCGGCTCGTTCTTCACCCAGCACCTGGTGAGCGGCCTGCGCGGCGCGGCGGATGAGAACGGCGATCTCCAGATCAGCCTTGATGAGGCGTACCGCCATTCCGCCACCCGCACCCTGTTGGACACCGCCGGCACGCTCGCGGGGGAGCAACGCCCCGGCTTTCGCTACGAGCTCAAGGGCCACGGTAACCTCTACCTCACCCGGCTGGAGGGGCCCGTGGGCTTCCTGCTCTTTCCCCCAGGCAGCCCGCGCTGCTTCGTCACCGACACGGACGAGCGTCGGCTCGTCGCGGAGGTGGGCGCTCGCAAGGAGGCGGGCCAGCGGCTCGGGATACCCCCGGGCGCGTACCGACTCAAGTGCGTGGACGGCGGGAAGTACCGGGTCGCCTCCCTGGAGCTGAAGGCGGGAGAGTGGCTGGAGTCCTCCCAGCTGACGTTCCGTGAGGCCCCCCTCTCTGGCGGGGTGCTCAAGGGCGCGGGTCGGAGCCCGGAGCTGGTCGAAGCCCTGGCCCACCGGTTGGCGGCACAGTCGGAGCTGATCCGGACCGAGCGCCCCGAGCAGCTCGAGCTCAGCGTCCTGCTCGCTGTGACTTCGCTGCGGCTCGCCCCTTCCCTCGAGGCCCAGCAGGTGCTGCGCCTGGGACTGGAGAGGCTCCCGCGCTCGGGCGCCTGCATGAAGCACACAGGCGCCGTGCTCGGCGTGGCCTGGAGCCCAGAGGGACAGCAGCTGGCCACCTCGAGCGCGGATGGAAGGGTGCACCTCTGGGCCGCGGAGACGGGGGCAGCGCTCTCCCACCTGACGCCCCCAAGCCGCGTGACGGAGCTGGCCTGGAGTGTGGACGGGCAGCTCTTGAGCGCACGGCGGCCCCAGGGAGAGGCCTTCCTCTGGGCGCGGGGACGTGGGGATGGCTTCGTGCGCCAGCTCCGGGGCCTGCCGCTGCGCGCCATTGTCTTTGCGCCCTCGGGCCAGCACCTGGCCCTCATCGACCGCAAGGACAACCTCAGCCTCGCGACGAGCGCCAGCGGAGACAGCCTCCTGAGCGCCGGCGCCAACAGCTCCCTGGCGAGGTTCAGCGCGGATGGCCGGTTCCTGGCGTCCTTCGACATCTTCGGCCGGGCGCGCGTCTGGAATCTGGCCACGGGGAAGCTCGCCCTCGTGGTGGAGGCCGAGACACCTTCCACCCGGGCTTCCACGCTGGCCCTGAGCCCGGACGGGAGGCTCCTCGCGCTGGTGAGCCAGGGCGCGGCGGCGGTGCGGATCTGGGATGTTCCTGGAGCGCGCCAGCTCTCGCTCGTGCGCCATGAGGGGGCGGTGAGTGCGCTGGCGTTCACTCCGGACGGACTGCTGATCAGCGCGAGCGAGGACAAGAGCGTCCGGGTGTGGGAGGTAGCCACCGGACGCGAGCAGGTGCGCCTGCCGCACGAGGCCGCCGTGGAGTCGCTCGCCCTCTCCCCGGATGGGAAGTGGCTGGTGACCACCCAGCTGGGAGGACGCTCCGCTCTCCTCTGGAACATGGAGACAGGGCAGGGAGCCGCGTGGCTGGCCCATGGTGGGGCCGTGAACGCGGTGTCCTGGAGCCCGGAGGGAGACCGGCTGGCCACGGCCAGCGCGGATGGGATGGCCTGCATCTGGGGGCTCGCCGGAGCGACGGTCGCCCGTGCCTCGGCCTGGGGGCTGCATACCGGCATGGCCTTCAGCCCGGACGGAGGGGCCCTGTTCACGGCCACCGAAGGAGACTCGGTCCACGCCTGGGATGTCGTCTCTGGGCGCGAGCGGGCACCCAGGGTGCAAACGGGGGGCGTGCACCACCTGGCGCTGTCTCCCGATGGGAGGCTGCTGGCGACCACGGAAGGCCACCGGGCACAGGTCTGGGAGGTGGGGAGCGGGCGAGAGCTCGCCCGCGTGGAGCACGAGGGCTTCATCCACGCGCTCGCGTTCAGCCCGGAGGGACGGTGGGTGGCGAGCGCGAGCCAGGATGGCACGGTGCGCGTGTGGGAGGCCGCGACAGGGCACGAGCAGATGCGGGGCCGGCATGAGGGCGCGGTGAGCGCAGTGGCCTTCAGCCCGGAGGGGCAGCGCCTCGCCACCGGGGGGGAGGACCAGACCGCTCGCCTGTGGGACGTGGCGACGGGCCTGGCGCTTGCCCGGTGGGTGCACAAGGACGTGCCATGCGAAGAGGTGCTGGGGAAGGCTCGGGGGGCATGCGAGAGGGCTCGCATGTGGGGCACGGCGGCGAAGCTGGAGTCTGTGAGCTTCAGCCCGGACGGGAAGTTGCTGGCCACCACGACTCTGGATGGAGTCGCCCGGGTCTGGGACATCGGGAGCGCGCGCGAGCGGCTGCTGCTCCGTCACCCTGAGTTCATCCGGACCCTGGCCTTTAGTCCGGACGGCCGGGCGCTGGCCATCGCCAGCGGTGAACCCGGCGCACGGCTCTGGAGTGTGGCGACGGGCGAGGAGCTGAGCCGGATCGCCACGGTGGAGGATGTCTCTTTCCTTCAGTACAGCGTGGATGGGAAGTCCCTGATGACCTCCAGCGCCGCGGGCACGATCCACCTCTGGGAGCCGGACTCCGGCCGTGAGCTCGCGCGCATCCAGGAGGACTCGAGGCCTGAGGCCGTGCTCCTGAGTCCGGATGGAAGGTACGTGGCCACGGCGAAGGATGACGGCGAAGCGGGCGGCGTGTCCTACTCCCTCCAGGTGTGGCGCTCGGAGGACCTCGTGGAGCAAGCGTGCGCCCGCTTGCGGCGCAACCTGTCGCGAGCCGAGTGGCGCAAGTACGGCGGCAGCGGAGAGGCCTACCCGAAGGTGTGTCCATCTTTACCCGGGGAGTGACGCAGCACCCCCTGCAAGGTCGTGCACCGGCCACATCGACGCCACCTCCGCAAAGAGCGCTCCACCCTCATAGCGCCCCCGCCTCTCTTCCAGTACGACGTGTGCGGAGTGTCGCGATGGAGCAGCTCCCGGGGAGCCTACATGGAGATCCGAGTGGTTGGGGCGTGTTGGGCAAGAGGAGGCGACGGAGCTCGTAGGGGCCTGGAGCGGAAGACTGCGGCGCTCCTGGCATACCTGGCATTGGAAGGGCCCACGGCGCGAGGGCGGCTCGTGGGGCTGTTGTGGCCCGAGTCTTCTGAGGAGACCGCGCGCAACAACCTGAGGCAGCTTCTGTTGCGGCTGAAGAAGCTGCTCGGGCAGGAGTGCATCGAGAGCGGGGATCCCCTGAGGCTGCTCGAGGGCCTTGCCTTGGACGTGCTCCACCTGCGCGCCCTTCTCGAGGCCAAGGACTCAGCGTGGATGGCTTCCTTCGAGGGAGAGCTGCTCCAGGACTTCACCTACGACGGCTGCTCGGAGCTGAGCGAGTGGCTGGAAGGCTGGCGCCTGAAGCTGCGCAACCTCCGGCTCAAGGCGATGGAGGAGGAGGTGCTGCGGCTGGAGCAGGAGGAGCGACTCAAGGACGCGCTGGAGAGCGCGCGGCGGCTGCTGGAGCGGGAGCCCAAGGCGGAGACTTCGTACCAGCACGTGATGCGCCTGCATCACCGCTTGGGAGATCGCGCGGCGGCGCTGGTGGCCTATCGCCAGTGCCAGGACATGGTGAGGCAGGAGTTCGGTGCCGCGCTCTCGAAGGAGACGCGCGATCTGGCCCGCGAGATCGAGCACTCCGAGGCCACGCGCCCGCGGTCGGCCGTTCCCTTGTCGGTGACGCACCCTCCCGTGCTGGCGGGCCGTGAGCGCGAGTGGGCCTTGATGGAGGAGGCCTGGGCGGCGCGTCAGCCCATGATCGTGGATGGGGAGTCGGGCGTCGGCAAGTCGCGGCTGGTGAGGGAGTTCGGTTACAGCCGAGGGCGCTGCCTCTTGATCAACGGGCGTCCCGGAGATCAACAGCTGCCGTTCGCCACGCACATCCGCAGCCTGCGCGAGGTGTTGAAGGAGGTGCCTGACGCGCCGATGCAACCCTGGGTCCGGCGGGAGCTGTCGCGCTTGCTGCCAGGACTGCTGGACGAGGCACTGCCTCCGCCTCAGAGCCCCCAGGAGCGGACGAGGCTCTTCTCGGCGGTCATCGAGTTCCTTCGGGGCGCGCTCCAGGGCGTGAAGGTGCTCGTGTTCGATGACGCGCAGTACATGGACCGCGACAGCGCGGAGTTGGGGATCCAGGTCCACTCGGAGTTTCGCGAGGAGATGATCGCCGGGCGCTTCCCCCTCATCATCAACGTCTTTCGTACTTCCGAGGCTGGGGAGTGGGAGCGGCAGCAGATCCAGAGTGTGATTGAGTCAGGGCTGATGCGCCGGGTGCAGGTGGGACGGCTCGATGCAGCGGCCGTCACGGAGATGCTCCGGGGGATGGGGGAGCCAGCGCCCGAGCAGGCTGCGGAGAAGATGGTTGCCTATACCGGCGGCAACCCGCTCTTCATCGTGGAGACCGTGCGTCACCGACGGCAGTCTGGAGGAGGGGACGGGACGTTTGCGAAGGCATTATCCCCTCCCGATCTCATCAGGGTGATGATCGAGCAACGCCTGGGCCGACTGTCGCAAGAGGCCCTGCGGCTGGCGCGCGTCTTCGCCGTGGCCCGGACGGACTTCAGCGTGGAACTGGCGTCGAAGGTGTTGGAAGTGCCGGTGGACCAGCTCGCGTTGCCCTGGAGGGAGCTCGAGGAGGCCCACATCATCCAGGGCCAGTGGTTCGTTCATGACCTCGTGTGCGAGGTGCTTCTGGCCACGTTGCCCGAGCCCATCCGCGACGTCTTGACCCAGCGGACTGCCCTCCACCGCGGCACCTGCTGACCCAGCGGCGGTCGCTCAAGAAAAACGAGCGGCCCCCTGGGCGGCGGGACACCATTGTCCCTTGTGAAAGAGTGAACCTGGAGCCCTGAGTCCTGCTCAGCCTGGGAGCGGTCACGCCCCAGTCACGCAAGGGCTGCGATGGTCCCTTGGGAATGAGGACCTTGGAGCCGTGGGCTTCCAGGTCTCTCGTCGCCTGTCTGAGCAGTGAATCAATATGAACCAGGAGTCTCGATGAATACGAAGCAGTGGAGCTTGACGCTATTGGCATCAGCAGTGCTTGTGCTCGGTTGTTCGGGCATGGACGACACAGAGCCGTTCTCCCCTCAGGACGCCCAAGTTGACACGAGCGCCGCGGTTACCTCGGCTGTCTTTTCGGGAACGGTGAGTAGCGAGCAGGGCGTGGCGGTGGCTGGCGCCAAAGTCGTCATCAATGGCATCGCGCGCACCACGGACAGCGCCGGTAAGTACTTCGTCTCGGTGGTGAGCTCAACGGTTGGGTATAACCTCAGCATAAGCAAGAATGGCTTCGCGCCAATCTCCGTGTTCACGAGCTCAGCCAGGCGCAACAGCATCCACGTCCTACAGAACGCCTTTGTGCAGCAGATCAGCCCAACGGTCGACAACACCATCACTTCGAACACGGGTGTGAGAGTGACGATCCGGGCCAATACGCTCGTAGATGCCAATGGCGTGGCAGCCACGGGAGCTGTCAATGTCGCCATCGCCAGCTACGACCCGATGCGCATGCCGGGCGATTTCACGGCAGTGAACTCCAGTGGCCAGCAAGTTGCACTGGAGTCAGTGGGCGCCGTCTCCATCAACGCTACCAGCTCGACTGGCGTGCCTCTCAATCTTCGAAGTGGAGCCACTGCGGACGGATTCATTCCTGTGCCTGCGCAGATCGGCAGCATGCCGCCCTGCGTCTTCGATGGGAGCTGCCGCCTGGCGATGTGGCGGTTCGCGACATCCACGGGCAAGTGGTACGAGAAGCAGGCCAATATCCAGTTCACCGCGGCTGGTACGAGCTTCACCATGATGGGCGGCAGCAGCGCCACTGCTAGCGGCGGTGTCAACCCCTTGTCACCCATTCAACCCAATGCCGGCTTTGGAGAATGGAATGCGGACATCGAGAGGAACAACACCGCCTGCACCATCATCGAGTTCGTCAATGTTCCGTCTGACTGCTACCATCCCACTGGCACAGGGCAGGAGCCTGGCATTCAGCTCAACGTCAAGCTGCCGAACGGGGCGTCCACCTTCATTCCTCTCACGGATAGAGCGACCTTGAGCCTGCCGTTCATTGTGCTCTATAACATTCGTGCGAATGCGGTGCAGGAGGTCGGCATTACCTTCCCAGCAGGTGCCCCAGCACACTGCGCGGGCAACCTGACCATTGCTTCTACTCCTGGTCCGACGGGTCCTTATCCAGTCGTATCCGCGACGGGTGGCGTTACCCGGTTTGATTCGGGTGCTCCTTGGGGCAGCAATGGCTACCCAAGAGATACTGGTGGCAACTCGATTGACTTCGAGGACATGGCTCTAGGTAACCATCCATGTAACTCGACTGTACAGTTCCAGACCAGTGATAACCCTGTGGGCCCCTTGAAGACCGCTATGACGTGGTCCTTGTTGAACTCTGCTGTTCCCAATGTGTCTCATACGTACGCTCTGGTCGGGAGTGATTCTATCACCAACCCTTATCAAGGGGATATGCTGACCAGTCAGACCCTCCCCGTTCTCTGCATCAACAAGAACAACCCTGCATACCCTGGGGCGGGCGTCATTGGGAGTCCTATCCAGACACCCGGTGGGGCTTGGCATAGGACGTGGTCAGGCGCAACCATTGCCCTGACCACTCCCGTCACGGGGAACTCGCTGACCTCGTGGGCGGTGGCAGATGCCCTATGTGCCAGCCAGCTCGGAGCAGGGTACCGGATGGCTGAATTCCACGATGGAGATCCGACCCTGTGGACTGGCTGGGACTTCTGGGCTGAGGTGAGTGGTGCGAGCATCACCCCCTTCCAGAATACTCGCTTCTGGGTGGCGATTAATGATCAGAACGCGAATCCTTGGTGAGCCAGACTCCAGGAGCCCAGGTCCCGCAGCCACTCGCGGTCGCATGAAAGTACAGAGCGATGGCATGGCTTGGGATGTAGGAATGAATGCAGCCTGCTGATAGCCCTCATGGCTGATGGTGGTGTTGGGTCTGCTTTCATGGCGGGGCCGGGGTGCCGGTTGAGCGCACCCCGGCTCGCCGCCTGACCTCAGGTTGTGCGACGAGAGAGCAGTACCGCTCTCTGCCGTCGCCCGCCTATACGAGCGCCTTCGGGTCGCACGGGCCTTCCTCCCGAGTGGTGAGAGGCAGGATGCCGCAGCGGATTGAGGATTACGCCTTGCTGGGCGATTGCCACTCCGCAGCGCTCGTGGGCCGCGACGGCTCCATCGACTGGGCGTGCTTTCCCCGGTTCGACTCGCCCGCGGTGTTCTGCCGCATCCTCGATGTGCAGCGGGGGGGCACCTTTCGAGTAGGCCCCGAAGGCCCCTTCCAGTCCGCTCGCCAGTACCTCGACGACACCAACGTCCTCGTCACCACCTTCACCACGCCCACCGGCGCGTTGGAGGTGACGGACTGCATGCCCCTCCGCCTTGGCCGGGAACGCAGCCCCCGCGTGGGGACGCGGCACTCGCTGCTCCTGCTGCTGCTGGGCTACCAGGAGGAGGCCGTCCGGAGGAGGCGGTGCCAGGGACGGGTGAGGCAATGGGCAACTTCCCGCAGGCCTTCACGCACATGGCGCTGGTGGCCTCGTGCGCGCAGCTCTCCGCGGCCCGTAGCTTTCAGCTCCCGAGGCCCGGCGCGTACGACTTCGCGGACTTCGCGCTCACCTACCACCTCGGCCGGCGCTCCGTCCTCATGTCCCAGTTTCTGGGGGAAGCCACCCTGTAGCCGAGACCGTGCAGCCAGGAGTGAGCACGGGAGGGGTGGACTGGCTGCTCCCCCTCACCGTGCCCCCTGTTCTTCTATGAGGAACAGCCGCGCTCAGTTAGGAGAAGCGCAGAGATCGATCTCCCTGAGCGAGTTGATGTGGCCCTCGGCATTGCCCGACATCGAGCCCGCGTAGATGCCGCCGTCGAAGCTGCCGTTGCTGAAGTCGATGTGGGCCAGGGGGGCCAGCACCGTGCCGAAGAAGCCATGGTTGGAGGCGGTGATGCTCGTGGCGTTCACGAAGTTGAAGAGGACGCCAGTCTGATCAATGCCTCCGCTGAACTCGGTGCTGAAGCCAGCAAACGTCGCCGCCGTACCGACGACGTTCACCACCACCACGGACTGCGCCGGCGCGCTGATGGACAGGTACCGGGTCGTGGCGAAGACGCTGGCATCCACCTGGAAGACGTTCAGCACCGCATCCGTGCCCTCCAGGAAGAGGCCGCCCCATGCTTCGATCCGCGTCGCTCCGTTGACCGTCTGCGCGTGGAGGTTCGCGGACAGCTGCCCCAGCGCGACACCCGCGGCGGTGAAGTTGATGGGAGTGCCCTGCGCCAGCGCTCCCCGGTGCACCGTCACGCTCCCATTCGTAGTGAGCGTGCCTCCATAGGAGGCACTCCCAAAGATGCCGCCGTGCTGGAGGCTCAGGTTGCCACCGGCCACCAGCACCCCGTTGACGTCGCTTGCCGCCAGGCCCGCGCCCACGGAGAAGTACTGCATGTCGATGTTGCCGCCGGCCGCCACCTTGCCTTGCACGTCCGTGCCACCGCTGTAGTTTCCGAGCAGGAAGACGTTGTAGTCATTCAGATCGATCTGGACGCAGACCGCGGGCGGGGGAGGTGGCGGCGGCGGGTCAGGCAGGATGACGGTGAGGCTGAGGGTCCGGGAGTACTCGATGTTCATGGCCACATCGACCGCGAAGTAGGTGATCGACGTCGTCCCTGGGGCGGTGATGACCGGGAGCACGGCGACGGAGCCCGCCACCGTGGCGGTACCCGTCGTGGCTCCATCGAGCGAATAGGTGATGCTCGCCACACCGCTGGAGTCATCCGTCGCCTGGATCGTGACGGTGACCGGCCCGTGGTACTCGCCGTTCGAGTCGGCATCGGGTGTGACGGTGACCACACTCTGGGGCGGTGTCAGGTCCAGCTCGTTGAGGGAGGGAGCCTGCGAGAGATGCTGGAGATCCGACGGCTCCCGCCTGGTACCCAGGCCCTCCTGCTCTGGCGCGCCACAAGCGGATGCAGCAAGCGCGAGCACCACCCACCAACCTGTCGATCGACTCTTCAAGGAAGTCCTCCTGTAGCCCCCCGGGGAGGGGGACGAAGCGCCCAGTCGGGCAGGCCCCACGGTAAGCACCGTGCTGCGATGCAGTGAGGTGCTGCGTGGAATACATGTCAGAGGACTCCCTGCAGCCGCGGACGGTGTGCCCCGAGGTGTCCAGGGATCGGGTGCATGCTGCGCTTCATCGGGCCTGCCGGTGGCTGAGAGGACGCTCGGGGCCCGCTGCTTCAGCTCACGGCGAGGAAGTGGCTGACAGAGAGCGTCACGTCATCGAGCGAGTACACCTGATGGAACCAGCCGACGGGCTGGACGAGCAGCTCGCCCGGGGCCAGGAGGAGCTCGATCGGGTGGGCCTCCCTGAACCTCGGAAAGCGCTCGAGATCAGGCGCATGAGGTTTGACCCAGCAGAGCTGATAGCCAAAGAAGGCGCCCTTGGGATAGACGCACGGCGCCTCGTGCGGCGGGA
>Ga0190275_10000256_pt1 | contig 53926 bp, 34 predicted proteins | sample Popmic550T_FD_133745 | JGI IMG/M metagenome (GOLD analysis project Ga0190275, IMG submission 133745) | Populus adjacent soil microbial communities from riparian zone of Yellowstone River, Montana, USA - 550 T | ecosystem: Environmental > Terrestrial > Soil > Riparian zone > Trees stand | place...
CCCACCCCTTCCGCCAGCTCCCAAAAATATTGCGCAACGTCCGATGTGATAGCTGACCGGCGTCCGCGCCACGGAGATTCGAACGCAGTTCGACTGGTGGGGCGCGTTACGCGCGAGGGTCCCAATCCGGCAGCCGCCGGATCACACTCCAGAGCCAAAGCGCAGCTTTGGATAATCCCACCCCCTCCCCCCAACATCCTCAGATCCTGCGCAACGTCCCGTATTGCAGCTAACCCGTGTCCGCGAAACGGAGATTCGAACGCAGTTGGTCACTCGCGCCGCCCGGCGCTCGTGCCAGCTCCCCTAGCTGCGTTACCGCCTACCCGTGCGGCTCCCCGCCGCACGTGTTCGACTGGTGGGGCGCGTGACGCGCCAGGGTTCCAATCCGGCAGCCGCCGGATCACTCTCCAGAGCCAAAGCGCAACTTTGGATAATTCCACCCCTTCCGGATGGGGGGCCGCAATCCTACGAAAGGCAGGCCGACACTTCCTGAATCACGGTATCAACGCGGAGGGTCGCGAGACACTCGATCTTTTTTCCGCACGCGCGGAAGCGGTCCCGGAACCAGCATGGCTCGCACGGCAATCCGGAACGCAGCACTTTCACGTTCGGGGGCATCGCCCCAAGCGATTTATCTGGAGTCGGGCCGAAGAGCATCACGGTCGGCGTGCCCACCGCGGCGGCGACATGACTCAGACCGCTATCATTGCCGACCACGACGCCGGCGGCCGCCATTAGTTCCGCCGTTTCACGCAAAGAGAGTTTTCCGGCGAGCGAACGAACGTGAGAGGGAAAACTCATCGGTGAGCCGTCATGATTCCGCAGATCGTCCGGTGTGCCGACGACCATGACATCGCTGAACGCCGCCGCCAGCTCCGCGAAATACGGCCAGCGTTTTGTTGCCATCACGCCCGTCTTGCAACCTGGCGCGAGCACGACGGTGCGGGAGGTTACGCCGTTTCGTTCCGAAGGACCAATGGGCAGACAAGGCCGGGGCGCACGCGCGGCCGGATAATCGAGAGATCGGGCGAAGTGGAGATAAAACTCCTGTTCGTCTTCGTAATAAAGCGAGTCCGGCGGCCGCCTGATCGCGTTGGGCCGATACGCGATCGCGCGTCCGAAGTGGGCCTGATAAAATGGCGGCAAAGCGGGCGCGATCCGCTCGTAACGCGCTAAGGGTGGTTGCGCCAACCGTGTGAAAATGTCGCGCACTACGCTCCACGGGCGAAGCAAACCGGAAGTCTGGGTGTAGTCGGCCGCGAGTAATACATCCACGGCAAAGCCAAGCTCGTGCAGCGCTATAAGCAATGGTGTCGCGAGCACCACGTTCCCGACTCCAGCGCCCAGATGGACGAGAATGGAGGACGATGGATAGCCAGTGTTCACTTACAATTTGCGCCCCAGACCAAAGAGTCCGGGATGTCCGGGCTGCCAATCTTCGCATACTTCGATGACCTCACATCCAGCCATACGCAGGAGCTTGGGAAAAGCACTCGGCATGAAGCGCCAAAAGTCGTCCGGATAGCCATGGGGCATGAAGCCATTACCCCGCGCTGTTAGGATTAGCCATCCGTTCGAACGCAAGACCCGACCCATTTCGCGGATCGAGATCCAGAATTCATCATCGTGCTCGATCATCTCCGTGCTAATGACAACATCGAAGGAGCTATCAGAAAACTCGAGGGCATGGGCGTTCATTACCCGGTCCACTCTTGGTCCCTCTCGGAAGTCAATGCCGATATAGCTGCAGGAATCTGGAAACAGCGTGCGAACGCTCCCGTTAACGTCCATGGAACCGACTTCAAGCACGAAACTCGGCGTGATCTCGTGCGTCGAGAGCCTTGCCCTGACCCATTCAAGAATTGAGGGATGCATCGAGTGGCGGGAATTGCCAGCCTGCTAAGCTTCGAAGCAGTTGGACTGGTGGGAACCACAGTGATCATGCAGGCGCGAGACCGTGCCTGCGTGCTGCACATACGAACGGCTTGGAGCGTGGATTTTCCGGCCGCGAGAAGTCAGGAATCGGCTCCAGCGAATATCGTAACCGGGAGGAAACTCCACGCTGGCTTGCTCGTAGTTCTCAACAAGCAATTCCACGGAACTGCGAGGAAAGAGGATGCACTGTGTTCCGTAGAACTGCTCGCTGGGCACGGGATTTCCACCAAAGCCGGTGCTCGGCAGGTAAAAGGTAAAGAACGCTACCTCTTCACGGAGCGATGCGTTCTGGAGCGCCTCCGGAAAGCGCGGAGAGAATACTACATCGTCCTCGATAAAGAGGATCGGCGCGGGGGAGGAAGATTCCTTCAGCGCGCATTCTAGGGCAAACCGAGCAGCATCCTGAACAGAGTCATAGTGCGACATCCCGGCCGGCCTGAGATGAACGAACACGCCGCGAGGTTGCAGCTCCGCAATTAGCGACACATAGGGAGCGGAGAGCCGCGGGCTCGCGGAAATGTCGATCACCACGATGGGGAGCCCAACGCTATCTCTGATCGAGTCGAAGGATTTCACAAACGCGTCGAAAGTGGATGGTTCACGATCGCAGGTGAGAATTACTGGCGTGACCGGATCGTCGAAAGATGTAATTCGCCACCAGTCCGGTCCATACTTGTGTGACATGACAGCCTCCATTTCGGCGCGTGCAGTTGTCGCGAATGAGCCGAAATCCTCGATCGAGCGGTGTTCCTTATGCGTAATTCGGGCCCGGTTTGTCAGGATATTGCGCAGACCACAGGCACGGACGCGGTAGCCGTAATCGTAGTCTACGCCCCAGCCGTGGGTTAGTTTCAACTCCCAAAATCCGACGCGCGCAATGGTGCTCGCTTTTATGAGAGTCGCTGTCGGCTCAAGGTAGGGGACCGCTTGCGCCGCGCCACTCGCGTGCTCCATGAAACGATGCGGTGAATTGTGCTGCGGCGCGATTTGGCCATGGCACTCTTTTGAAAAAAGAACTCGGACCAGTTCCTTGAGCACCTTATTGCCATATTCGAATCCAACATCGGAGTTTAGAAACCAGTAGGCGTCCCAATCTGCTGCGGCTTTTGCGATCCGCAGGGCCTCGCACATACCAGCGGTAAAGCCGAGATTGGTTGGAAGCGAGTGGGTCGCGGTCCGGCAGGATTTCGTCGATCCATTATCTATGATATAAATCTGCCGGCTTTCGTAATCGAGATGCTGGTGAAGATACTCCGCCAGTCCGTCCGTAAGCTCTGGTGTGTTGAAATGCAGTACGATGATCGCAACCGTCGGCCACCGAGGCGTGTCGACACGAACGGACGGGATGGCACCTGAGGACGACGGGAACTTTTCCAAAGCAGGGGATTCCCCCGTTCCTGCGCCTGGCATGTTGTTTACCACGTTCATGTCACGGAAAAAAACGGACATCTGCCCTGCCATTCGGCGAGTTTGCTCGTCAGACTCATGGGCATAACCTAAAAGGTATCTGTTAAATCCTCGTTATTTTCCCGCCCATTTCCGCCGGCGATTTGCATTTGTTCCCGGCCCTTCCCGCAAACGATACGGCCGTCGCCGCCGACCAATCCAAGGCACCGCCACTTCGCAACCAGGTAGCATTGGTTGAAAAGGGAGCGTTCCTCGGCATCCGGGTTATCGGCCGCGCCAGACCTATGTGCGTGATGAACCACGGGAGTTTCGGGCAGAGCGCAAACCCGGTGCCCCATTCCGATCGCCCGGACGCAATAGTCGTCGTCCTCATGCCAGAACAGTCCGAGGTTTTCGTCGAAAGGACCGAGGTCGGCGGCAATTCCCGCTCGCACCCACAAGCAGTAACCGCTCACGACATCAACATCAGCCGCTTCTACTAATGGACTCGGCAGCAACTCACGCCGGTCGTCTCCGACAAGGATATCATGGCCAGTTACCCCCGCGATGGCCACGTCCGCCCGTTGCGTGAACAGGTCCGCGAACGGCTGGTCCCAGCCGTGCGATACTTCCACGTCATTGTCGAGAAACAGGATCAATTCCTCCGGCTGAGCCCGTTCTAGAATTGCTTTGAGCAAGCGATTGCGCCCGACTGCCACTCCGAGATTCCGGGAGCTCAGGATTACGTTGACGTTAGCTACCTGCAATGTTTCGAGCCACTGCCGGGTGCCGTCATCCGAGCCATTGTCCAAGATGTAGATTTTGGGCGGCGTGATCGTGTGTTCGATCACACTAGCGAGACAGCAATCGGTGAATTCCAGAGCGTTGTGCGCCAGGATTGCGATGTGGACACGCAGCGGAGACATAGCTGGTCTAGTGACCGGGCGAGAATACAAAGACGGTCCAGCCCATCTTCGCAGGCAACGGGTCTGCCTGACAGATTCTCTCCGCGATCTGATGAATGGAGTCTTGCCGCCAGCCCGCTTCGAGGAACCGCTCGCGCCACCAGTTCCGATCTCGCAGGACGATGCGGGATAAATCCCGATCTTCGCCGGAAGCAGGAGCGTTCCCACCGGCGGGGAGAGTCGCGATCGTTGCGAATATCGCCTGTCGAGTCCAGGTGCGCGCGCGGGGAAGGAATGAGCGGATTTGCCCCTCCGTTAGGCTCTCGAATAGCGACATGGCTACGACCACGTCGAATGGATCGTCGAACGCGATGTTGTCGACGCTTGCCAGAGACAAGAACGATTTCGCTGTGTCCTCCGCCTGCGCGATCGCCCAAGGGCTGTGATCGAAACCCCACGCCTCCCGGTTTTTTTCGCGGAGGGATTTGACGAGAAACCCTTTCGCGCAACCGGCATCAAGGAAGCGCTGTGCTTCAGGAAACATCTTGATCAAATATTCGGCGGTCTCACCGAATACGCCTCTAAACAGCGGCCAGCTATAGCCCTGCTCCCAGTTGCTCTTGCGCCCGTTCTCGAAGTAGTCGGCGTCGTACCAATCGCCGGGAATCGGGATTGCGGGAGCCAGGATGCCCCGCCGTTCGTGGCGCTCGAAGCGGTCCCATTTCGCGGGATTCGTTTTGCGCAGCAACTGCATCAAGCGCTGCCGTGCGGCCTCCCCGATTGCCTCGGAGGAAAAATCGCGCTGGATCCTTTCCGCCGCGCCGGCTAACAGCGGCGATCGCGCGCGTTCCGCAAAAGCGGCCCGCAGCAGCTCGATCGCGTGCTCCATTTCCGGTTCCGCCCAGTGCATCGCGGTGGAATAGAAGGCGTAGCGTTGCCCCACCGAAGCGGGCCGGTGGCGCACCAGCCGATGCGCAGCGGCATCGAGATATTCCATCGGGCCGGAGAAACCGGTCGCGACAACCGGTTTGCCGCGGCCTGCCGCCTCGAAGAGCGGATAATTCCAACCCTCGCCGCGGTGCAGCGAAACGTAGCAATCGCCGCGCTGCTGGAAGGCCGCCATTTGTTCCTCGCTCCAGGCTTCCGGCCGCAGTTCCACGCGCGCCTGCGAGGGAATACGGCGGCGCAGCTCAGCCAGCGTCGTGGCGGCGACTCTGGCCGCGCCGGGATTGGTCTTGAGCGCGAGGACCACCGGCGCGGGCTCCGGAAAGGCGCGCAAGAACGCTTCGATCATTTCATTTGGCCCCTTGCGTTCCTGCCATTCGAAGATGCTGTAAAAAACGAAATCGTCCTCGCGGATCGTCCCGCCGGCCGGGATAAGATCGGGCGCGGGGCTGGCGGTGTTAGGCGCCCAGGCGTGCGGCAATTTGAAAATCGGCTTGCCCAACGCGCGCTCGAAGACCGAGATATTGAACTGACACGGCAGCCATACCTCGAGCGCGTGGTTGAGCGCGGGCCGCCATTGCGGCGGCATCGCGTCCGTTTCCCACACCGTCATTGCGATCACATTCCGGAGCGGAAAAGCGCGGCGCGCCCAGAGCGGCGGGATGCCGTGGAAAAGATGGAAATCGGCATCGATGCTGCGGCCCGCCAGCGATTCGACCAGCTTGTCCGGCACCTGGCGCGCGTGGTTGGCGAGATCGACTACCGCCACGTTCACGCCGGCGGCGTGGAGTGCGTGGATGTAAGCGCGCGCTGCCTGACCGTAACCGGACGCGTCGAAAACATAGCCGTGGTAAACGAGATCGATGGTCTCGCGGTCTTGTGGTCGCTCGGCCTCGGCCATTGGCACGGCGTTCATCTGAGGCGCCGGGAACGGGATGATCGGCGTAGCGTTGGGATCGCGGGCCGTTTCAGGCAGGAGTTCGATTACGTTCATAAATACTTCCTCGGGAGTGAGTGTCTTGAGGCACTCGAGATGGCGGCTGCAATCGCGCCGTCCCCAGGTGCCGGCATGGCACGCCGCTTCGCATGGCAATTTTTTCGTGATGGCGTGGAAGTGCTTCGAGGGCATCGCTTCTCGCGTCGGGCTCGTGATTCCAAAAATCCCAAACGTCGGCACACCCAGCGCCACCGCGAGTTGCATGAGCCCCGAATCGTTCGAGATCAGCGCCGCGCAGGCGCGGAGCAATGCCGCTGTATCAGGCAGGGTAAGCTTGCCGACAAAATTTTGCGCGTTCTCCGGCCACTCAAAATCGCGCGCGAAATAAGTGCCGTCCGTGCGCAAATCTTCCTCCGAGCCGACGATCGCCACGCTGGGAAATTTCCGCGCCAGCTCAGCGAAGCCGTGCCATTTTTTCCACGGCCATTCCACCTTGCAACCGGGATGAATCGCCACTGTGCCGGGTGGCAGCTCGAAACGCCGCCCCGAGGTCATGGCGAAAGGTTCGGGCATTGCGCCTTCCCAGCCGAGGTCGCGCGCGATGCGTTCCACGCTTCGGCTGTCGCCTTCCTTGAGCCATTGCGCGCGATTGAAAGCGAAGGCGCGCCGGGAGCGGACTCGCTTGCGCAACGGCGCGCTCCAGGTGGTGAAGGCGGCTACGTCATATTCGCAATCAGCCAGACCGTCGACCATCGTAATACCGTCGCGGCAGCGTGCGCTTGGCACCTGAAAAACGCGCCGGATTTCCGGCGCTTTTTCGAGCAACCTGGCCGCGTCGGGATAGTCGGTGGCCAAGAGCGCATCGACTTCGTAACCAAGCCGATGGGCCACGCGAATGAGCGGCGTAACGCGCAAAATATCGCCGATCCCGAGCGCGGCTGAAATCAGCGCCCGGCGTTTGGGCACTGGGGCGAGCGCGGCAGCAGGCGAAAAGAATTGGGATACCTCGCCGCCTACCAATTGTTCGATCTCGCCCACTTCGCGCGGCTGATATCGCGAGTCCGACGTGCGTTTGCGGCTGGTGTTCTTCCCATGAATCAGCGCCACGAGAAATCGCGAGTCCGGCAGGGCATGCACTCGCGCCCGAGCATCCGCCCAGACAAAGCGCGTGTCTTCGCCCTGACGGATTTCAGGAAAGGGGTGCCTTTGCCAGAACTCGCGCGTGTAACAAAGACTCGCGCCATAGACCCACGGTTTCTGGCGAGGCGGATAGACGTACTCCCAGGCACGTTTCTCCTCGCTCGCGTAGAACCAGACCCGGCTCAGCCCGCAAATATCCGCAGCCGCCTCGCGTAGTTGCTCGACCTGATAACGAAGCCGCCACGGCGCGCTCCAATCATCATCGTCCCAATGCACCAGCACCTCGCCGCGCGCGGCCCGGCAGGCGAAGTTGCGCTTCGCGCCAACCGGCTGGCGCGTTTCGCTGCGAAAGTATCGGATGCGCGGGTCGTCCGGCACCAGATCCGCCACCGAATCCGCGCCGTCATCGATGATGACGAGTTCCTTCTCATCATAATCCTGCGCGAGGAACAACCGGATCGCCCGCGGCACAAAGCCCCGCCGGTCCGCCGTAGGCATGAGGCAGGAGACCATGGAAAGATTCGCCATCTGCGTGGTCAGTCGTGGAGCCGAACCCACTTCTCCCCGCGGAGCCAGTCGGCCGTCGCGGCGCCGATGCCATCCGCGCCCGTGAGATCATCGTAAGTGCGGAAGGTGCCCCCCACCATTTTCTTCCGAAGCTTCACAATGCGATCGGCCAGGACGGGACCGAGCTTCGGAACGTTTTTGAGGTCGGCTCTGCTAGACTTGCTGAGGTTAACCTCGATGCGCACCAGCCCAAGGTCCGCATCATGGGGGAGGGTATTGTCGATCGGATACTTCGAAAGCAGAGGCGTTGTTTCCTTCCAGCTACCTCCGGCGTCCTCCTCAAGTTGCACCGCGTGGAGAATTAGGCGAGCCGGTAATTCGCTCTCCGCGGCGACGTGCTTGCGTTGGGGCTGTTTGCCTTCCGTTTTTACGTTGTAGTGGATGACCAAATTATCAGATATCACCGCCTTTTTGATGATGTGTTCTCCCTGCTTTTCCATGGTGGTGTTGGCTGAGCCGGTAATGGGGACCAAATTCCGGTTTTCGCCTGGCCCATGCACATGGTGGTTGAGCAAATGGCCGCGAACATAGGTGCCTTCGCGCTGATTGACCGCTTTCCAAAGCCGGGTTTCCTGGAAGGGCTGACTTCCGGCAAGACCGCCCGGATCGAGGCTGAGCGGATTGGCGTCCATCTCCTTGCCCACCGGATCGCCCATGACGGTTCGAGGACTGAATTTCACCACCGTCTTGGGAACCGAGGACATTCCCGCCAGCGCCAGGTTAGCGGCGATGATTTCGAGTGACTCCATGATCGTCTTGCCATCCTCCTTGCCAAAGCTGCCGTCAGTTTGCTTCTTGAGTTTGTCGATCTTCTTGGCCTCGGTCGTGATTGCCTCGATCGCGGTTTTCTTCGCGCCCTTCGGCGGCGGCCCTGATCGCAGTTTTTTTAGGACGTTTTCCAGCGTCTGCGGAGTGCTCTTGAGCATCAGGGTCGCCGACTTAGCATCGCCTTGCATATAGAGCTCGTGCGCGACCTTCCCAATCTTGAAAGCCTTGCGCGCTTTCCACCATTCCACCAGTTTCCCAGCTGTGGCCTTCACCCCTCCCCAGAGTTTTTTGGCCTGGGCCGCGATCCATTTCACTACCTTCAGCAGGACGGCATCCACTTTGTTTCGGATCTTTTGAATAGCGTTCTTGATCTTGTCAGTGATTGCGTTCAGGTGCAGCAACTGCGCCAGGAAGCTGATCACCAGTGAAAGACCCCGCGCCAATCCTTTCTCCATCGCCTCGGCCGCCGCGCCGATGTTTCCGGCGGCAATCTCGCCGATGGAGCCCAGGAAGTTGCTGATCATCTCCATGATCTGCTTCGCCTTCTGAATGAAGAAAACGATGGTGTCGTAGATCCCGATGGCGGCCTTGATCAAACCGGCGCCGGGAATGAAAAGACTGACGATCCACTTGATCGCTTCCTCGATGATCTTCTGCTTGATGAAATCCTTGACCGCGTCGATGAAGGCGTCGCGCATTTCGCCGGCCATCTCTTTGAGTTGTTCCCAGGCGGCTATTGGCCCTTCTACGACCAGCGTCTGAACTAGCTTGAAGCCGTCCTCGAGTCCTTTCACCACCGGTTCGGTCATGACCGTGACCATGTGTTTGCGAAGGTTGTCGTAGGAAATCCCGATCATCTGAAGGGCCACGCTGATGATTCCCTTGAGGTCCCAGGTAGAAGGCAGCTTAAGTCCTTCCAGCGATCCGGTGAGCCACTCAAAGAGCGCGTCCTGTAAGTGCTTCAGGAAGTTCTTGCCGAAGTTCTTGAAGCCGGTGATGGCGGCATTCATCAGGTTCTTCACGAACTTGACGGGTTGGGTGAAGATGGCCTTCAAGACGGCGGCGCCTTTGTTGATGATGCCCTCGATGGTGGAGAGAGAGACGCCCATTTTCTCCAGGGCCCAGGTAAAGAACTTCTTGGCGGCCGCGAGGAGGAGCTTGCCCAGCTTGGACAAAGCGCCCGCCATCGCTTCCTTCATCTTCTCGATCTTCTCGTCGATCGCTTTGATCGCCGCGGCCTGCTTATCCTTAAGCTTGTTCGCGAGGTCTTCTTCTTTCTTCGCGACGAACTTATCGAGCTCGTCCAGCTTCGAGTTCATCTCGGCGGCGGCCTTTTTGCCGACGTCTTGCAGCGCGGGCCCGAGCTTGTCCACATAATCCTTGATCTCAGTTCTGGCCTTTTCCAGCTCCTCCTTGCACTCCTGGACGACGCGCTTGTTGTCGGCGGAAATGTCTGCCACCAACTTGTCAATCGTAGCCACGAACTTTGCGCGGTTCCGATCGAAGATTGCCTTTACCTCGGGCAGCTCATCCATGCCCCAGAGCCAGTCTTTCGCTTTTTTCGCCCAGCCAAACCAACCGGAGTAGCGGTCTTCTTTGAAGGCCGCCATATCGCTGTTGACGTTGTCTTCAAATTCCTTCGTGGCCTTCGCATTGCCGTCATCGAAACGTTTCATTGATTCCGTTTCGAGGTCGGCCAGCCGTTTCTTCACCTTGTCCTGCGCGGTCGTGTAGATGCCGTTGATCTTGGCGGCCACTTCCTCGCGCTTCTTCTCCAGCTCCGTCTTGGCCTTCTTCTGCTTCTCCCCCGTCGCGCCGAGGTTGCCTTTGCGTTTGTTTTTTATCCCCTGGCGTTCCTTGTCTCCTTCCGTCTTCAGCTCTTTCGCGACAGTGTCGCCCTGCTGCTGGGCGAACTTCTGCACGGCGAGCGGTTCAGTCTTCGCCGTCGCTTCCATTCCCTTCTTTTCCTTGTTCGCGGTGGCGAGATCGCCGCTGTCCACCATGTCGAGCTGTTCCTGCGTGACGCCCTCTTCTTTCAGCTTGTTGTCCGCGTCCTTGGTGAAGTTGGAAACGTCGGTATGCTCTTTTTGCAAGGGAGCGATCGCGCCTTTGCCCAGGCCGAGGTTGGCGGTGGGCGGCGCTGCTTCCTGAGGCGGCAGGGCTTCCGGCTCATGCTCGCGCGGCGCAGGCGCCGGCGTTTGTCCCATGTCCTGATAGGTCGAGACCACTGCGTTCTTGTCTGCCAGCACCACCTTCATCACGTCGGACCCCATGTGCTGCGCTTTTTGGTCGCGCTTGAAGTTGTCCACGTCTTCGATGGTCTTCGGAATATTTTCCTTCAGCGACTCCTGGAGTTTTTGCTTTCCCTTGTTTTCATCGACGGGAGGAGCGGGACGGCCACTTACATGAGTGACCTGGCCGGTATTGCTCTTGGCTTGCCCTTCGCTGGCCGGGATGACAACGGCTTGTTCGGCCTGGGCCCGTTTCTGGGCGGCGTCGTCATGCGTTTGCTCGTTCTGTTTCAGCTTCTGGAGCGCGCCCATGCCTTTGGCGAGAACCGGCCCGGCTTTTGCCGCCAGGAACTGCGCCACTTTGCTTTTGCCGACGGCTTTGAGCGCGGCACTGACAGCACCGCCCGCTTTGGACCCTCCTTTGCCAGGTTTCTTTGGCTTCTGTCCTTTGGCCGGAGGTTTCGGCTTGTCTTTTTTCTCTTCTTTCTTGGCAAGTTTCTTAACATCCGGGACAGGCTGGGGCGGCGGACCCTTGCCGAGTTTTTGCAACGCCGCCAGGGCCTGGGCTTCGAGCCGCATGACCTCCTCGACTGTCATATCAGGTGGCAGCTCCACCACCTTCCCGTCGCCGGTCATGTACATCGTTTTCCCGGCCACCTGCACGATGCGACCCCGGGAGGCAGCGGCCGGTTGGAGGGTGTGGCTGGGTCCCTGGGATTGCGCCATCACGCGCGACGGCGACGAACTCGAGGTTCGCCCCGCCGGCGTTGGGCCGGACCCGGACGCGCGAGGCGCGGGGGATCTGAGGGCGGTAGCAGTTGCCATGGCTGTGGCTAATTAAAAATGATCCGCAGACGGTTCGTTCGCGCCGCGAGCACCGAATCGGTGGCGGTAACAACGCTCGAGCCAGTAAAGCCGGCCGGTCGAGTGACTGTGACGCTCACGGCCGCGATGCCGGGCCGGGCGGGCGAGGCGGACGAGCGCGCTGGCCGTGCAACCGGCGCCGGGCCTCGCGTGGCGGTCGCGACTGCCATAACTAGAAGTCTTCCGCGAAATGGCGCAGGGGGCAGACGGCGCCCTGCTTTGCGTATTCGCGGCGGATGGCGGATTCCAGGATGGAATCCTTGACTACGCCGCCGTTGTCGAGCGCGAGCAGCGCCGCGTGGAGCGTGGCGTTGCGAATCTGGCCGCCGGTGAATTCGCAGCGGCTCGTTACTTCGTCCAGGAATTCTTCATTCACCTCACGCCCGGCTGGGAGATGGAGGTTCCACAAGGCCCAGCGTTCCTCGGCGTCGGGCGGATGAAACTCGACCGTTACATCCATGCGCCGTTCGAAGGCGCTATCGATGCGCCCGGCGCGCGCGTTGGTGGTGACGAGGAGGATGCCTTCGTAGCTTTCGAAGCGCTGAAGGAGAAAATTCGTTTCGAGATTTGCGTAGCGATCGTTCGCGTTTTGCACATCGGTGCGCTGGCCCAGGAGCGCGTCGCCTTCGTCGAGGAGCAGGATGACATCGAGCTCCTCCGCGGCCTCGAGCACGCGGCTCAAATTCTTCTCGGTCTCGCCGATGTATTTATTGACGACGGCGGAGAGATCGAGCTGGTAAAGATCTTTTTGCAAACGGGCCGCGAGCAAGCGCGCGGCGAGCGTTTTGCCGGTGCCGCTCGGCCCGGTGAAAAGCGCGCGCACGCCAATGGCGGGCCCGGCATCGAGCATCCGCGGCAGGTGTTCGCGATGGCGGCAGCGGCTTTCGAGATGTCGCAGCTCGGTGAGGGTGCGCGCACTCGCCGAGAGGCAGCTCCAATCGCCTTCCGCGGGCACCCGCCGCGCGAGGGCATCGAGCGCTTCGCGATTCAAAGCGCGCAGCGCGTCACGGACATCAGTGCCGGCCAGCGGCTTCCCGGCCAGCGTGGCGCGGAGCTGGGCGAGCCGGGCCGCGCGATAAATCTGACCCGAAGGAATCCGGTGGCGGGTGCTGATTTCGTCCACCAACTCCCCGGTTCGGGCCGGAAAGCATCGTTGCCAATGGGCACGTCGCGCTTCCAGGTCGGGAAGATCGAGCGACAGAGTCAGCGCCTGCGAGGCGAGTTCGCCGACGATGCCGCCCTGCCGTCCAACGGCGACACCGATGGGCAGGGAAGGAGGCCAGTTGTCCGGCAGCGAAAGAGTCTCGCCCGGCGCAAGGTCGACCGAAACAATCGGCAACGCGTTCCGAAGCACGGCCAGGGCCGCAGCCTCGCGCCACCTGATATCTTCGATTTTCTCGGCTCCGCGCAGCTCGAGGACGCCGCATCCCATCGATCGCGCGAGGGCCCCCAGCAGGGTGCGCCGCCCGTTGTGACGCGCGCCGCGCACGATCACCGCACGCGTTTCCCCACTTCTAATCAGCTCCGACAACGTCGTGAGCGCTGTGAGAATCTTCGGCGGCACGATCAATTGGTCCAGCGCCAGCAACGATTCTGCCGGGCGATGCCGCGCCCCGGGAACGGCCGAGCCCACGGCGTCGCCCTTCAACGCCTCCCAAATGGCCCGCGGAATATCGAGCGCCAAATCGTACTGGGTCGCGTCCACGTTCGAGACACGGAGCAATCCGGTATCGCGCCCGCGCCGCACCAACGCGGAAAATTCCGTGGCCGTAAGATACTCGCGCCACGATTGCCAGAGCAGCCCCGTCACCGGACGCCGCTGGCCGGGCGTGCCTTGCAGAGTTTCAAAGAGCGCGCCGAAACGCGGATCCTCTTCGGCGAGGCCCACCATGACCAGACACATCGCGGCCGGCGCATCCACCTCGAGAAGCGTGCGCAAGGCCCGCAAAGGCAGATGCCCGGAGGCACGCGCTTCCCACGCCTCCAGTCCAGCGCACCATCGAGCAAATGCTTCGTCCGAAGAAAGGCCGCTCAGCCGTTGCGCGAGCTCGTTGTGGTAGCCGATGAGGAAAGGGGAACGCTCCAACGCCGCCTCGAACGAGCCGCAGCCCGCAGCCGCGTGTTCGATGCAGACAAGGACCGCGCCGAAAAAGTGCAGCCGGAAATGCTCGGCGGGGGTCGTCGCAAAATCCGCAAAGAGCGCTTCCGGTGGAAGCGCCTTGTCTGGTTCAGTCATAATGAAAATAGATGCTGCGGCCCGCCGCGGGCACCCAACCCGGATCACGATCTAATCCGGCCACGCGCAGCTCGATTGGGTGGATGGCGAGGGAGAAGTGAGCGTTCACTCGCGCCGCGTCCGCTTCGATTCTCGCGTGATGATTCAAAACCAGCGGTCGGAAATCGCACTCATGGTCGAGCCCCAGCGACGCAGCCACGCGCGCGTGCAATTCGTCGCAGATTCGATCGATCCAAATTTCGAGCGGCTCGCCCGTGGGCACTTCGAAGTCTGCCCCCGGCGGTTCTTTTTCGAATCGGCCCGAAAGCCGCGCGAACAAAGCGTAAAGCGGATCTTCCTTGAATGGCTCGCCGGCGAACTGTGCGCCAACCAGAGCGAGAAAATCCCAAAGGGGCAGGGCCAGGCCCGGGCGCGCCGGGCTCGTAAAATCGCCGTAATACCCCAGGGAAATTGCGACACCAGTCAGGTAAAGAACGCCGCCCCATTCCGTGGCGATCCGATCCGGCAAATCGGCCCCCGGCAGCGCGACAATCTCATTGGCCGGTTCGGTGTTGCTCGAAGGGGCAGTGGGATCGTCGGCGCTCCCATCCCGTAAAACGATGTCTGGCGGTGCGCTCTCCGTATCGGTCGCGTGAGCATCGATCGGCTCGCTTTGTCGGAAGGAAACATTTCTCGGCTGAGTTTCGTGCGTGGGGAAATTCGCGGAGCGCGCCTGGGGCGGCGACGGCGTGGCGGCGGGCCCCGCGACCTCCTCGCCGGCAATCAGGCGGGACTCGGCCGCACCGCGCTCGTCACCAGGCGAGAGTTTGTGGTGTGGAGGTCGAAGAGTAGCCGGCTTTGGTTCGACCTGAGGCAATGCGTTCTTGATCCCAGCATCTTGCGCCGACGAAAACGTGTCGATAAATCGCGGCGGCATCGCCGGACCGTCGTTGTTATCGAGGAGATTCGGTGCGGCAGGAGCGTGATCGCGGAACTCGAGCTTGGAAACAGAGCGCGTTTTTGTGGACTGTCGCCAGGCCCGAATCTCGCGCGCGAAGGAAGTCGAACGAACTTTGGCGGGCGCCCGCGCAAGCAAGACTCCGGTTATCAGAAGCCGGGCGACATCGGTTTCGACCGACGGATCGATCGTGATCCATGGCGCCCAGGGAGCGGCGTCGTGCTGCCGGCTCCCGGATGGCGGGCGAGCCGCCGCGAAACCAGGGTCGCTCATTGCCGCCCCCAGGGCCGCCAAATCGAATGTGTCCACGAGCTTCCGCCAAAGCGTCGCGACGTCGCCGGGCGAGAGTTTCGCCAGAAACTTCGCCGCCAGGCCGGCCGACTCCAGCCGCTCCAGCGCGGCGGGAACAGACCGGGCCTCCTCCAGCCAAACGCGACGCGCCACTGCGGTGATGTCGTCTTTCGGAAAGAGCACCGGCCACCACCAGGAGACGCTCGCGCTACCCGCACACCAATCGCGCGCCAGACACGCCAGCAACTCGGCGCGATCGGCGAAGAGCACCGCATTCGCGTTTGCCGGCACTGGCCCGCGGGCGGGCCGCGCCGCGGCAAGGCTTTCGGCATCGAGCGCGTCTTTCAGCCGATCGATCCGCCGCAGCGTTATCCCAAGCCGCCGGACGCAGAGAATGGCCTCCTTTTCCAGCCGGGAGCCGCTGGCCCCCTCCGCGAGAGCGGCCTTCACCCTGTGGCGCGCCAACGGTGAATTTGAGAGCGCTCCGCGAAAGCGCAAACGGCGGATGCAGTGAGTGTCGCTGTCAGTCATGTCGGCCCTAGACGTTTTCTTCCTGGCGTGAGCGCCGCGCTGTCAAAGGATCTAACCCGTGCCAGTCACGTAAGGAACGTGACCTGGCCAACTCGTTAGGTAACGACTCGCGCCGAGCTCCTGCTCAGTCCCGCCACCCGCGTTCTGTCCCGTGTTTGTGCCACCTACTATCCCATTCCGAGCAGTTTCCTGATAGCTCTCCAGATGGTGCAAAGGCAGCCACAGGGGGCGTCATCCTCAAGCGGTTTTTCGCTGGCCGATTCGCGCGCTTGGATGACCGTTTCAACATACCGGGAACCGTTGTTTGGGACGCGCAGGACATAGAAGTCCTCCGCGAGTTTTTCCGCGCCGTAGAGTCGGGTTTCCCAGCCATAAAGCGGGCCGCTGTGCTGGGCAAAGTAGCCGAAAGCAGTTTGCGGTCGCAGAATGGGCACTTTCACCCCGCCTTCCAACTCCAGCGTCTTCCCGGTATCCATGTAAGCGTGCACGGTATAGGTGGGAACAAACGCCGCGATCTCCTCGACTTCGTTCGACATCGGTCCGGTGCCGGCAGAGAGGGTGTTAAAACCGTCCGTCCCAAAGGGATTGGCCGTTGGACCTTGATGCCCCGGCTTGACGATGTTCGGCATGTTGAACTTTTGGACGTAGAGGTAAACATCGCGCGGTTGCGAGCTAATCGGCTCCGCTCCCACCACGCTGATCTCGGCGAGCCGCCGGAAGGTCGATGCGTTTGCGATGTTCATATTCCGGTAGACGCTGCTGGTGGTGATGACTACGGTCGGATCCACGCTGGACAGTTCCACCAGCATGCATTGATGCGGATTCTGCGCATTCGGTGGTTTCGCTCCGGGATCGTTATTCAGAAACGTTCTGATGTTATCCACCAGCGTAGCAAGGAAGGTGTCCGCCGGGTTAGCTGCATCTGGCCAAATGAAACGGCAATCCCCGTTGCCATCATCATAGTGAGTATCCGTCCCCCCGGGAATTGGTCTCCAGGAGCTCGCGGTTGGATCGGAGAGCTGCGAACCCCAGCTTGCAAGGCTAAAGGTCGCACGCACCATCTCCTTTTCGGTCGAGGTGAGCGCCACGGGGAAGGTGGGTTTGCAGAAGAACTCATTGCGATGTTCGGCATTCACCACGTCCGGCGCCTGGCCCACCGGGTAGGGTTTGCTGTTCGGCGGATAGGGTTTCCCTAGATCCAGCTTGATGGTGTAATCATTTGGCCGCGCCGCGCCACCAGGGACGGCGCGTGTGCCTATATCGGACGCAGTCAACCGGACCGCATCGGTGCAGCCCACCCCGGACGTGCTGAAGTCCAGCAGCTGGGATTCCGTGATCCCTGGAGGAATGATCTGAAGGACGTTCGCAGTTTGCGGGGCGGTCGTGGGCCATTGGAATGGTCCTATGGCTCCTCCCATGGGGGTTGAAGTCCAGACCTCAAACCAAAGCTTGAACGCGCCAGAAACGGGGAGATTCACTGCGATTGGGTTTGAGTTGTTCATTGGATCGTTAGGGTCGACCCCACCCCAGTTCGTCCCGAGCGGAATGGCAACCTGGAAGCCCCATTTCGTCTGAATCAGACGAGTGGGGCTGGTGACGTCCACCCACATCCGCCCAGTGGTCTCAATGTCAGCAGAAGATTGGTTGCCCGGATTGTCTATGGAGATGACTCCCCCAGACACCGAGCAACTGTGCACCCGGTAGGTAAAGATGCCGTCATCGCTTGTTCCCGGGGGCTTCGCTGCGGTGGAGGAAGCCGTGGCGAGTCGGGCGTTGAACGCCACATAGTTGCCACCCGTACCCAGCAGGACATTCACGCGATCAATATTCGAGGCGTGAAGCGCGGAGGTCCGCGCTACCCATTGCAAGAACAGATAATCTGTTCCTCCTAACACGCCTCGAAGCGTCCGGAAAAGGACATCCCGGTTCGCGCCGTTCCCTTGGGAGAGAACGAAAGCGCCCAACCAATTGGGATTGTCCGGGTAATAGCGGAATAGGGCCGGATCCGGAGTCGCATCCGACCACCAATCAAAATCGCTGATCGGGGACCCGGGCACGTTAGCAATTGTGGGAACGCAGTATGTAGGCATCTTATTTTCCTTTCTTGGACGGGTGACTATTTCAGGATCAGCCGATAGGCCACCGTCCTCTTGTTGTTTGTTGTTGCGCCCTGGCGCGTCAGTGTTAAGCGCAGGATCGTCTGGGCTGCCGAACCCGGCGCGGTGATGTCAAAGAAGGCGGTTACCGGACCACCAGGACTCGGTACCGTCAGCGGGTTTGCCGTGATGGAATTTAAGGCCGCGGACCATCCTCCCACCGGCGCCTCAATAACCGCGCTTATATTATATTTGTTCGGCGGCCCCGAGGGAATGTTGGCGAAGACCGCATTCATTTCTATCGTCGCGGTGCTGCTCTTCGTCACGCTGAGCGTGCCGTCCACTCCGCTCATGCCTCCCGTGTTGGTGGAGAACGTCGCGTCCCCCACCGGGACGGAAGAAAACTCGAAGTTTGTGATGGTCGGATCGGGCTGCTCGATTGCGACACCGACCTGCTGGTCTGGGAGTGATTCTTCCACGGACGAAATGTCCGGCGCACTCGCTGCCGCGCTCAAAGAATATTTAAGTCCATTGACGCCAGTCGGGAGAGTTAAACGCAGGCTCACCGTCTTGGTCGTGCCTTCGGGCAAGGCGATCTGGCCGTTGCCGCGCACGGTCCCATCCGCATCGAGCACCGCGAGGCGCGCCGGAAGCCCCGGATCGGAAACGCCGGAGGGCAACGGCAGAATGACGGCGATGGTTGGCGCAATGGTTACTGTCAGATCTTCACTTGCCGTTGATTTGAGTTGGAAATCGTAAAAGAAGGTGGCATTCGAGACGGGCGTGGCGCTCGGCCGCGTTCCTTTAAATGTAAATTGAATACCGCCACCAGTGACCACCGGTTTGGATTTGACGGTAATGGCCTGGGTGGTGGTGCCCACCAGGTTCCCCACAGTCAAAGTCATCGCCGTTCCTCCCAGCGTTGCCCCTTGGACGGGATCCGGAATCTGGAGGATGAGCAGGCTGTCGGACGACCCGCCCACAAAAACAATCACGCGCGTGGCGCCGAAAAACACGCTGTGCCCTCCCTTCGAAAAATCGAAATTACTCCCGAAGATGCGAATCGTATCGCCCGCGGTCACGGCGCCCGGGGGGAGAATTTGCGTTATTCGCGGCGGGCTTTTCGAGCCACCGCTTTCCAGTTCGCTCACGCGCACTTCGAGGGCGTTCAAGGCGGCAACCTGCGCGTTCCAATCTTGGGCGGTGATCAGGTCGCCCGGGTTCACATTTTGTAGTGACATAAGTTCATTTCCTCCATGAGGGCCAAGTCAGGCCCAGTTGCTGAAATCCCACCGGTTCACGTCGTAGTGCGGGTCGCCCATGAATGCCATGTGCCCGGTGGTAAAAATCATGTGGGGTTGGACAAAAGGCGGGGTGTTGGCCTTCGTCACCGCCTGCTCGTTCTCCCGCACTCGATAAACCCAGAGCATCACGCGGCTATTCAGATCGACGGGCGGATAATGCAGCGCCGCCCGCAACAATGCCTCGAGACGCGCGCCCTCGATATGAACAAGGGGATGACGCGTGATCGTGTCGAAAAATAATTCGTCGTGGAAGCCGTTGGCAAAACGATTGTTCGCCAATGGGACGATCCCAACCGGCGGCAGATAGCGGAAGTGCTCGACCGCGCGAGTGCGGTCTGCGTTGACCACCGCACGCAGGTCACCGATCTGATCCTGAAATTGGGCGAGCATCGCCTCCCCCTCAGCCAGCCGATTATCTCCGAGCAATGGGTCCCACAAGACGCTGGCGGCAGGTCTCGAAATCCGCCGGCGCGCCGGCCACTGGTCCACGAATCCGATTCCGCCAGCCTTCCACTCGATGATCGCGAGCGGAACGTCGCCCGTGGTGAGGTAACCACTTGGGACGAGGGCTTCGATTCCCCGGCGGGATGGTGGCGTCCGGGTCAAGGCGCCCTGGGCGAAGTCGTTTGCTGACGTCTCCCTCAAGCCGAAGCATTGATACGCGACAGCATTGCGAACTTGGCTTGCGTTTGCTCCGGCGGCGACGTTCAGCCTGAGCAGGCGAAACTTCACCCCCTCCGAATTAAACTGTGAATTGCAGAGCGCGGCGTCATTGCCCAGCCCGCTCACCTTCGTCTTGCCCTCGGACCGCGAGGCGGGCGCGATGAGCAGGACATAGAAGCCGGTGCCGCTGGCCAGGGTGGTGCCGGCGGCCTTCGGGTCGCAGTCATTGAAGATGCAGGTATCGGCGTTGGCCGGGTCGGGCGGGCGCAGCAGAGCGACGCGCTGGTCGCACTGGAGCCGCAGAGTCTGGCCGGCCCGGTTCACCGCGAGCCCCGCGGTAATGTTGACGATCGGATCGTCCGGCGGCGAAGTGTCCGCGGGCGTGACTTCCAAACCGAAAGCCACTCCCGCCCCGATGGCCTCGCCGAGATGGCGCGAATGAGCGTGCTGTGCACTCTGTTCGGCCTCCAGATCGCCCCCGGTAAGGAGCCGTCCGTTGAAGAATTTGATGTGGCGAAGCTCGGTATCGATGATCGCCTCGTCGAGCGCGGGAGAAGTATTCATGGCTGGGTGTCGTTAGGCCTCAAGTCATTCGAACTTTCCGAAGAGACTGATCTCGACCATGAACTCTTCGGTCGGCTCGGAATTGATTTGGGCCGCGTTGATGATGATGCCCTCCGGCGAAAACTCGGTGACGTGGAAGAAGCCCGGACTTTTCCCGATGGTGGTTCCCTTGACGATGTAGGTGAAAGTGTCGGTCGGCCGCACGTACCGATCCATCGCGGTTCCGGTGTTTCCACCGAAAGTCAGGATGCATTGTGTGCTATTCACCGCTAAACGTTTCCCATTCAGTTTGTTGTAGCTATCGGCCACGGGAATGAGGACCAAGCCCCTCCCCACCGGCACCCGGAACCGGCCGGCTGCGACAATCAGGTAGCGTCCCGCATCGGGACGCTCGACGACATTGCCCGCGGTTCCCGACCCCCCCGGACCCGCTGGCCCCACCGGACCCGCCGGACCTGCCGGACCTGCTGGACCCGCTGGCCCCGCGAGACCCTGTAAACCCCTTGGACCCGCTACACCGGCCGGACCCGCCGGCCCGGCCGAACCTGCCGCGCCTTGAGGACCCGCCGAACCTGGAGAACCCGCCAGACCTTGGAGACCCGCCGGGCCCACTGGACCGGGTGGACCCGCTGGACCGGCGGGGCTGGCTGGACCTTGAGGACCCGCCGGCCCCGATGGACCTTGCGGTCCCGCCGGTCCCTGCGGGCCTTGCGGACCTCTTGGCCCCAGCATGGCCAGGTCGCCCCCGCCTTCCCCGCAGCACGGGCCACAGAGGAGGAGCTCTTGAAGCATCCGCAAGTGGACGACAACCGGACGACGGTTCTCGTCTAGCGTGGCTCCGGTCATCGTGCCTCCGCTACGCGTAATCTCTACATCCGCGAGGAGCAGGCACTCGCAATCTGGATCATCGAGGGCCGCGCCCGTCCCGTGGCAGCCGCAGGGTCCGCCGCAAGCGCACGACTTTTTCGGCGCGCATTGCGTCTGCCAAAGAGGACGCAATTCCGTGACCCACAGGTGCATCGCCGCGCGCATCCACTCACAAAATTCGCCCTGTGGGATGTAAAGTTCGCTCGGAGGACTTTCGTCGAAAAAGATCTCCGGCGCCTCCGGAGGCGACCCGACTGTGTCGAAAGCGTCCTTGATCGCCTGGAGAAATGCATCCAGATCGGCAGGCGGCGAGCTGACATCGTCCGCGACCGGAATCCGGCGCAGGAATTTTACCAGGCTGCGCACGACATCTTCTTCCAGTTGCAGCGGCCGTTTCAAGGTAAGCTCGAGCCGGAAGTCATCGATGATCCGCGAGGGTGCCATGCTGGTGGAATCGCAGCGGCACGGTTCGCCAGGAACGGGCAACGGGTCCGCCGGGCAATCGCGATAGCAAAGGACCACATAAGCGGACAACGGGTCGCTCCCGCCGAGGCCGAGATTGTTCACTGCATCGATGGTCGTCTGGAGACCGAGCCACGCGTCGATCTTGGCGCATTGCCGCGGAGACACGCGGATGAGTTGGCCGCGCGGATTGATCGCCACCCCTGGCGAGACAGAAATAGCGCTCGGGTTTCCCGGCTCGAGTTCGACCTTCAGGCCGCACAAAGTGCCGTAGCCGATCGCATCGCGGGCCAGCCATTGATCGCGGTTCGAAAGATAGGCGAATTCCTGTTGGAAATCGTCTACACCGAGCACCATGCCCTGGGTGTAATTGACGTGCTTGGATGGGTCCGGCGGCAGCGTGTCGGGGACAGCGGTGGAGAAGGTGGGATTGCTCATGGGTTATTGGTGGGGTTTTCGTCTTAAGGGGTCGCGGCCCATGACGATGCGTCCTGGGAGAGAAGGCGGTGGACCGGAAGTGAGGAGGCTTTCGGACAAAAAACTCTGGCCGAGGATCGTCTCGCGGGACTGGAGCGCAGGATCGCGCCCGCCGCGGCCGAGAACCGTGTCGGTGCCGATACGCGCTTCCCCGACACGGAAGTTCGCCCAAAAGAATTTTACATCGAAAGCCGTGTGCGCCGGTTTTTCCAGCTCCACGATTCGACTGGCCAGGGCGAGTTCCCGGCGGCGAACCGCGTCGTTCGTCCCCGGCCTGACCGGCAACAGCACGGTGAAACGATGGGCCGCGGCGAGCGTCGGCAACACATGGGTTTCGAACTCGATCCAATCGATGAGCCGCGTGGTAGTCGCAGGCAGAACACCCGGATAAGCGGCCAGGCCGAAATCCTTCCAATGCGTTCCATGCGCCTGGTTGAGCGCGGCCAGGCTCACGTAACGGCGAATGAGGAATTGCTGCCACAGGCTGCGTTGCTGGCCGAACGGCTGCGTTTCCGACGAAGCTTGAAAAGCGCGCCAAGAGCTGGCGACTTCCGGAGCGGACGGCTCGTCCTCGGGCAGGAGGGCTTCCGGATTTTGCCGCGCGGCTTTCCAGGCCGCGATTTCTTCCGTCGGATCGGAGGGCAAAAAACCGAGCTCACGCCGCGCAAAGGCGACGCGCGCTGCTTCAGCATCGGCATCTCCGTAAGGCTGAAGCGAAAAACTTTCGGCGCCGGTGGCTGTTTTGGAACGGGCGTGCAGGGCCGCGGCGCCATGCTTGGGGCTCCATGTTTCGCCAGCCGACACCAGCGCTGGTCCCGCTGTCGCCTCGCTGGGGTCGCCCACTTCCACCGCCGCGATTCCGCGCGTGAGAAATTTTTCGACGATGCGATAGCGTTCGCCGCAACGGCAGGCGCTGCCTGGCGGATCGAAGATGTGATCGTCGACGTGCTCCTCGAGCGCGAGCCGTAGCGCCATCTTCAGTCCGCGCACCGTTCCGCGCCATTGAAAAAATTCCATGGCGTGGGCAATGAAGAGCCGCCGCCGGGTTTCATCCCAGGCCGGATCGAGCGCGACTCCGAACCAGGAGGCCAGCCACTCGAGCGCGTCCGGCGGAGCGCTCCGCACGTCGAAGAGAATTTGCGCCGCGGCGATACGATCTTCAATCGCGGTGTTGGTGCCTTCGATATTGGCCAGAAATCGATCGAGAAAAAATGCCGAGGCGGAATCTTCGCGATAAACCGCGGGCAGGTAGCGTTCGAGATAGGAGAAGCGCGGATAGTAAACGCGCAGGGCGGTGAGGTGCGGCGTAACCCGGCCATCGCCGACCAGCCGAAGCCGCAGTTGCAAATATCGGCCGCGCGCTTTTTGGAGGAGCAATTCGTAGGTGCCGCGATCCCGGGATGCGGGCACGGGCGCGAACGGCAGTTCCGAACCATCGCCGCGGCGATGCAGGCGCGGCTCCGGTTCCCATGGTGTGATGGCGAGCTCACTCTCGCGGTCCGCCGCGCGGCTCAAAATTTCGACATCGGTGCCCGCGGGCAAACAGGCATCGAGCATCAGCCGGTGCCAGACGCATTGCGGCTCGCGCCCATCGAAAGCTCGCGTCTCGATCGTCGCCTCTTCCGCGTGCCGCGGGTGCGCTTGCACGGTGACCGGCAGCCAGCGCTCGCCGAAATCGTAGTAAACCTGATCGCCCGCCGCGACGAGCGCCTTTCCACCAAAGCGCCGGAGCGGAAAAAACTCGTCGCTCCGTGTGAGGACCAACGGACCGGCCAGATCTTCGAGTTTGAAAGCGAAGACCTGGTTCCCCTCCGCGGAGGCAATGAAGAGTTTTTCGCCGGCGAAAGCGAAATCGTAGGCGGGAAATTCCAGCGAAGCTTTCTCGACCGCTTTTCCGAAACGATAACGCAACACGCGCGAGCGGGTCGGCAGCGCGGCCAAAGCATCCAGAATCAGAATGGAACCGTCCGGAAGCGCTTCGATCGCCACCGGATCCACGGCTTCCACCGGAGAACCCGACTCGAGCTCGACGCCTCGCGGAAAAGAGCGCGCCGGCCGGGCGTGATGCGTCTCGCTGGCCGGAAGGAAAATTTCGTCCTCCGCGCCCGTCAGCGGGCTGGTGGCTTGATCGCGCGTGATCACGCGCAACCCGCGGTCGAGTCCCCAAAAGCGTTTGTTCTTACGATCGAGAATCCAGACACCGCCGCCGCGACGGGGCACGATGTCGAAAGGCTCGAAGTCAATTTCCTCCGGCCAGCAAATCGTGCGCGGCGCGCCGCCACTGAGAAGATCGAAGACAAGCAATCCCTTTGGTTTCACCGCGCCGGCGACGAGATAACTATCTTCCGTGATGGCGAGCCCGCTGAACGCACAAGGGCACGGTGGAGCGGGCGGTGTGACGGGTTGAAAAATCTCGCTCTTCGGCGGCGGCGCGCCGGCTGCATCCGCGGCCGACCAAAAATGCGTGGCCCTCTGCTCGCCGCTCGAGTGAATTCGAATCTCTGCGCCGCTTTGCGCGATCCAGTACCAATTGGAATGGATGTCCGCGGCCGCGCCCCGCCGATCGCTTTGCTCCGGGACATCGTTCCGCGCCGCCGATGGAAAGTAGAACGGTTTGGGCCGGAGAGTGAGCTCCTGTCTTTCCTTCGCCCAAGCGACAGGCGAATTCCCCGAGAAGATTTCTTTGCTGCCATTTCCCGAAAGCAAACATCTCGCCCAATCGGCCTGGCCGAGGAGCAGATGCAGTCGGGTTTGGTTCGCGTCCATGTCAGCACTCAGGGGGAATGACCGGGACCGGCACAATTTTCCTGCCGCCGGGAGTCGTGGGACCGGCGTTGGCCGTGCCGCGCAATTGATCGAGCGGCAACGGATCGCCGCCTACGACCACCTCCATGCCGTCGAGCCGCGGCAACTGGAGACCGGTCAGCGGAACGGTGGTGACTTCGCCGCCGTCGCCCCCGGCCAGCAGGAGTTTGTTCACCAGCGCCACGCCTTCGACCCGGCTGATCACCGCCATCAATTCCAGTTGCGACACGGTCCGGCGCAGCGGCCAGCCTGGAGCGTCCGTGTGAAAGGGCGCGAGAAATTCCCGCACCCCCTTTTTGACTCGTTCGCGGACCACGGCGGCGCTGTTCGGAGAATCGGAGTCAGCGCCGGCGGGAACGATCTCGATGGCGGCGGAAACCCAGAGCGAAACATATTCCGGCCCGCGCAAAAACAATTCCGTGGTGACGAGGCGGCGCGGCTCCAGAAAGGCGCAGACGCTGGCGAGAAAAGGTTGATCGGGCGACGGCGCATCGGGGCGGATGCTGCTGTATTTCGGAATGAGCATCAGAGTGACGGAGCCCGGTGCGCTGCCCGGTTCCTGGCGCGTGAGCGTCGGGTTGTAGGCGGCCAGCACCTCGACGCGGCCGATGTCCACGCCGGGCGTGCGTTTGGCGATCGTGGCAAAATCCTCCGCGGTCACGAGCCGGTCGCGATGCTGGAGATAACGGGTGATCTGCCTTTCGCCTTCAGCGGTCGTCTCCGCTTCTGCTCCACCCCAGGTGCGGACCGCATTCAGAACTTTCAGGCCCGCGGGCAGGGCGGGAGCTTGATTCACGGCATTGGGGCCGACGTTGCCTTCGCGCCCCGCGCCATAATCGTAGGTCACGCGCAATTTCGCTCCGACCGGTGGCCGCATTCCGTGAGCGCCATCTCCAAAACGGAGGCGCCCCGATTCGGGATCGAGCGCAAAGACTTTCGCGGGCTGAGGAGGCGGCGGCGTTCGCACGGGCGGCTCGCGCAAGTCCGGCGCGGGAACTTCCGGACCGGCCGCGAGAAGGTCGTCGATGAGTTTCCATTCCTGAGCCGGCTCGTTAGGCGGGACAACCATCAATTTGACTGACTTCGCGATGACCGGCGTATGCGAGAGCGTGGCGGCCTGGTCCGGTTCGCCGGTGCCGTCGGGAAGCAGCTCGTTCAAAACCCGCGTGCGTTGCGAGATGAGCGTGGCGTTGATGCCGGCCCACGCGACCTGAGAAGCGACGCCTTCGGGCCAGACGAGTCGCAGCCAGGTGACGACCCGCTCGCTCATCGCCGTGTCTTCCAGCGTGGGCGGGAAACCGTCCGCGCCCAGCTCGAGCGGATCGATATCCTCCCAAAGCTGGAGCCCGCTGATGTCCGGCAGCGGCGCCTCGAATACCTCGGGCTCCGACGGCATTGCCAGCGTGGCCACGGAGCGAAACGCCGGCACGGTGCCCGGAGCGAGCTTGCGGTCGGCCGGCACACTCGGCATCTCGATGCGGACGTTTTTCGGCGTTGAACTTTCCGTGCCGACCGGAGGAAGGCGCCGGCGCGCGTCCTCAGCCTCGAGCCGCGGGACGAGACCGAGACTGAGCGTTTTGCCGGCAATCGCTTCGCGCGCGGCCTTGAGCGAACTCTGAGGCCGCGCCAGGAGCGCTATCCAGAGGGCGCTGTCCACGGTCTCGACCGTCACGTTCACGCCATCCGTGCCGCGCGCGGCGAGCGGGACCAATTCGTAAAGCTCGACGTCAGCCTTGGGATCGGCGCTGTTGTCGTCCCCGAGGAAGGAGGCGTAGAGCTCGCGGTAATATGCTTTCTTGTCCTCGGGTTGATCGACCAGCTTGCGCTTGAAACAGACGTGCGCTTCCACAGGCAAGACATCGAGGCCGCGCTGGGTCCGGAACGGCACCTGCCCGGCTCGCACTTCGAGATCGCGATCCAAGGTGATCGTCTCCATCGGCCCGCGCTCGTTTAGGATTGTAATGATTCCGCGCGCCGAGGCGGCGGGCTGGAGAGGCACGCCGAGAAGCTGAAGGAACTTGATCCGGTTGCGCTCGGGGATCTGGTTAGCGCGATAAAGGAGCGACTCGGTGAGAAACGCGAAAACCTGGATGAGAGTGACACCCGGGTCGCTGGCATTGAAGTTGGTCCAATCCGGCGTGTGGTTCGGAATGCGCGCGAGACTCTCGTCCACCAACTGCTGGTAGCGGCGATTGTCGAGCAAAGGAGCTTGGAGGGGCATAAGCGAAAAGGTTTTCAGCCGGCGAGCCGGACGTTGACGGAGATGCTGCCGCTCGCCTGCGTGGCGACGAGCTGGTATTGAATGGTGGCGACGGCCGCCTCCCGGTCCTCGACGTCCTGCTCGACGCGTGTTTTTTCCACGATAATGCGCGGCTCCCAGCGCTTGAGGGCGCGCGTGATGCGTTCTTCGATTAAATGGCGCGTGGCGACGTTGTTCGGCTCAAACAAAAATCCGCTGAGGCCGCCGCCGAAATCCGGCAGCCGCACCCGTTCGCGAAAATCGGTCAGCAACGTTACCCGAATCGATTCGCGAATATTCTCTTCGCCCTCGGACCAGGCCATGCGCCCATCGGGTCCGATCCGCGGGGGGAAACTGACGCTCCGTCCGAAAACGGCGCCCGAGGTGTTGTTCATTACTTCTTTCCCTTCAGCCCCGGGATGGGGAAGCAAACGATGAAGAACGGCAGCCAGCGAAAGATGATGTCGAGCAAGGTCACGATAATGATGAGGAGAATCAGGGCGCAGATCGTGATGATGGGGATGGAGAGGGAGCAAATAGTGCCGATGGGGTTCTGGCCGGCCTTGCAAGATTCGCCACCGCTCAGCGACAGTTTTTTGAAAAACGGCCAGGGAAGCACGGAGCGAACGAGGTTACCGAACGTGACGCCTTTGAACCGTTTGAGCTGTCCGCACAGCATGTCGCTCATGACAAAGGCCGTGTTCTTGTCGAACTTGCGCAATCCGGCAGGTGAAATATCGAGCGGGAGCCCGATGCGAATAGGCCGGGCCGGAGCGTCGGGATCGAAAAAGCCCGCGAGTTGAAACGGCTCCGTGGGCCGACTGAGGACATCTTCGTGGAGCGGTCCGCACGCGGGGCGTTCGTATGCGCAACGGAGAACGAACCAGCCCTCGAGAGCATTCGCCGGCGTGATCGCGCTGGGCGGAACGGCCGGCTCCGTGGCCGGCGGAGTGGCCGGCAGCGCGCGCACGACCATTACGGTAAGCTTATCGACCGGGTCCACGGGGCCGGTGAGGTCGTCTTGTTCGTCCTGCGTGAGAGTGGAAGGGAGCGGCGGCATTGTTAGTCTCGGCGCCTCGCTTGGAAATTCCGGATCGGCCAGAGGAAAAAAGAAATTCGGCCACGGCGGCGTGGTCGGAATCGGATACGGTTCCTCTGCGGCTTCCAGCGCTGGCCCGAATGGCCCGATCCGCTTGAGTGCATCCGCGAGCGAAGCCGCGACCGTTCCAGGGAGTTGCGGGTTTAACGATCCTCCGATTTGGATGTTCTGGAGTGCGCTGAAGAGCGCGTTTTGCTCCGCGGTCAGCGGTTCCGCCGGCGCCTGATTGTGGACGCGCGCGTGGACGCCCGGGAGGTATTCACGCAGGAACCGATCGAAATCGAGAAGGACGAGCCACGAAATAGCCTGAATTTGCTCGCGCTCGGCGCCGATCAGCGTCTGCCTGGCAGCTGCGATCTCGACAGGATCCCCAGGACCGAAATCAGCTAATTGGCTCGCGACCGTGGCGGCCCGCGTGATTAACGCCTTCCAAGGCTCGGCGATTTCTTTCCGGAACAATATTTTGCGCGCGGTCTTCAGCGTCACGCCGGGTTGAGTGCCATTGGTGCTGACCGCCCCGCCGAGATACGCCTCGCGCTTGCCGACCGGAATCAATCCCGCCAGGAGCCGGCGCTGCCGCAGATCGTCTTCCTTGAAATTCATTGAGAACAGCGGGAGCCGTTCCTCGCCTTCCTGCGGTTCCGCGATTTTGTTTGCCGCGATTCTCCGCCAGGAATTCCCGCCCCGTCCCCCCACCCAGGCGTGTTCTTCCCATTCCGTTTTCGGCCGGGTCGCATCGGTGCCCGGGGGGAAAAGCCGCCGCACCAGAAAACTGACGCGCTCTTCGCGCGCCGGTTCCACGTGCCGGTCCGGCAACCCGGGCATCTGGCAGACAAGGCAGGAGGCGACGAAGTAATAACGTTGCGCCGCCGGGGCATAAAGTTTCAGCGGGACATCAGGCGCGGGAACTTGCGGCGGTGTCGTCGGCAACGAGGGACTGCCGTTTTTGAAATTCTTCTTCGCCGTGCCGAGCCGTTGGAAGGGCAGCGCGAAAGTTTTCTTCGGGATGAGGGGCGGCGGCGGCGCGGCGAATCCGCGCCAGGTCTCGGGGCGCACCCGATATTCTCCCAGCCGGCGCGGGTCGGTGGCGAGAACGTTGAGAAGCTCGTCCATGAACGAATCGGTCGTGAAGCGCAGGATGGCGGGACGCGCAAATTCGGCGGGCGGCGCGACAGCCGCGAGTTGCGTCGCGGTCTCGCTCCAAAACGGCGAGGGCTGGGTCCAGCGGATGACGTGGCGGTTCATCGCTTCACCAAATGTTTCCCGCGCCCGGCGTGTAGGTGGCGCTGATGACGGTGTTGCTTATGAGCGTGTCGCATTGGACGACGCCGCTGAATTTCGACATGCCCGCGTCCACCGTGACCAAGCCGGCGCTCACCGCGACCTGGCCTGCGTTCACGGTCACTTTCGCGGCGGCGGTGATGGTGATGCCGCTGGTCTCCAGCTTCATCGAGTTGCCGTTGCTGTCCACGATCTCGACCGCGCCCGGGCCGTCCTTCATCGTGATCTTCTGCCCGCCCGGCGTTTCCAGGATCAACTTTTCCTGCCCATCCTGGTCGTCGAGCGTGATCTTCACGCCATTGCGTGAGCGCAAAACCTTTTTGAAATTCCGGCCGCCGCCATCCATCGATTCCGGCGGCGCGTCGCTGCCGTTCCAGAGGCCGCCGAGCACGAACGGCCGGCGCACGTCGCCCCCTTCGAAGCTGACCAGCACTTCGTCATCGACGTCGGGCACAAACCAGCTCCCGCGATTGTTGCCGCCCATGAGCGTGGCCACGCGCGCCCAGGTGTCGTAGCGATCGCTGCCGGTATCGGCCGACCACGGCAATGTCACTTTCACCCGGCCGATGCCGTCCGGATCCTTGATATCGGTGACGGTGGCGGGGAAGACGCCGTACCAACGGCCCCCGAGACCGCCCGCGACGCGGGCATCGATGAGGGCTTCGCTCTGGAAAAATTCGCTCACGTATTTCTAGGAATGGCCAATGCCGGGGCGCTCGGCGGTAAACTCCGTGCGCAAGCCGCGGGCGCTGTCGAAGAGGTGCCGCGCTTCCACCACATAATATTTGCCGCTGAAGAGCGGGCCTAACGACTTCAAATCAACGACGGCGCCGACGCGCAGCTTGGCCTGCGTGGTGGCGGTGCCGCGCCCGATGACGAAACGGCGCGCGCAATTTTTGAAAGCCGATTCCGCCACCGCCTGCGCTTCGTTCGCGTTGAGCGGGACCGCATGCGCGACCGCTTCCTTTCGCTCGCCGAGGGCGCTGCGGAGAATGCTCGCGCCACTGCTGTCGCCATTCAGTTCTCCGCTGAGCACCGAATCGTTCGCCTCGTGCCGGAGCGCGCTTTTCCCCGCGACGTCCCAGCCGTTCGCCGTGACACTGGTGCGCTGGGTGGCGAGATCGGAGGTCGCGGTGAACGATCGCAACTCGGCTCCGAGCGTGAGTTCAATTGCGTTGGTCCGCCGGTTGGCCCGCGCTTTCACGCGGATGGTCGAGCCGTCCATCCACAATTCCGCGTCGATCGAGCGCGCTCGTTCGCGCATAAAGGCAAGGTCGCTCTGGTTCACCTGGGCGAGCGTTTTGTAAGTAGGCCCATCGGCATTCACATCGCCGGTGAAACCGTGATCGCTCGCCATGCGGCGGATGACGTCGGCGTCGCTCACGTCTTCGAAGGTGCGGGTGCGTCGCGTCATGCGGAGATCCTGGAATCGGTCCTCGGCCAGGACCGTGATGAGCGGCGGCGCGCCCGCGGGGAAGCTTCCTTCCAACGCCATGATGCGGCCATCGAAGAGCACTTCGCCGTCGAGCTTGACCGCAAAGGTCTTTCCATAATCGAGGAGAGCGCGATCGAAATAGAGGAAGTCCGGTGCGTTCGAACCCGCGCCCCAATTGATGAATTCGGCTTCACAGCGATAGAGCCCGTGGACTGTCTCGACGATCTCCATCCGCGACATGCCTTGTTCGAGGGGCGGCTGGCTTTCACCAGCGACCTCGAGGGTGGGACGGGCGGATAAAAGGGCATCGGAGGAATCAGCCATCGCGTTGCCTCAATGCGCGCGGACCCGGGCGAGACGCTCGCGGCGCGCATGGAGCGCGCGCTCGATTTCGCGCGGGTCCGGTTTCGCGGGCGCGGTCTGCGGAGCTCTCGATTGCTCCGGGGCTGCGGTGGATTCGACTTCGACCTGATCGATGGTTACTGGCATAGGGTTGGGTCCTTCAAAATACGGGGCGCTTCTTTGCGTTGACGTCGATCAACTGCCCGGGAGCAAGCAGGCGCGGGTTTTCGATGCCGTTGGCCGCCGCGATGTCCTGCCAATTTTTCGAGCCGCCGCGGCCGCCGGCCCCTTCGGCCAGGCTTTGGACACTGGCTCCCTCCGGCGCGGAAGTGAGCGGGGAAGTCCCGGCGGCTTTGCCCCCCGGGGTTGTCGTGGGCGGCACCTCACCCTTCTCAAACGCAATAATTTTTTGTTGGGTTAAACCAAGGGAAAGGCTCGCGCGCAGGGGATAGCCGTCAGGGGAGAAGAGTTCGAGACTTTCATCCAGCGACTCCAGCACGCCAGTGAAGACAAACGTGCCCCATCTGAATTGCACCCCGGGAATCGTGTATTTCTTCGGGTCGCCGCCGACGTCTTTCGGAGTAATAAAATAGGCGACCTTGCTGGTAAGATCCCGAACGTCTTTGGCCGCTTCGCCCTCTGGGGGGTGGTTCGTGGGATGGTTCACATCGAACCAAAGTTGGACCGCGAGCTTGGTGGTGCCTTTGCCGACGTATTGCAACGCCTCGGTCCCGGTCTGCGCGCTTTGGCCGCCCTCCCCCGTGACCAGTTGGTTGGAGTAAGTCACCTTCAGGCTTTCGGGATTGAACTGCACGCGCACCGGCGTCGCCCGGGGCAGTGGATCGTGGAGTTGATTGTCCATCTCCACCAGTTCCGCTTTGGTCAAGGTGACGGGCTTGGGCATGGCTTAGGGGACGCGGCTCAGCCATTCATAGGCGAGCTGCAATTCTTCGATGGCGACGATCCCATCCTTGGCGTTGAGTGGCGGCGCTTTCAGTTTCACCGGCAGGCAGCGCTCGAGAAAAAATGCGACGTTCTTCTTGATCCCGTCGGCGGCCAGAAACGTCACGGTCACATTGCCGCGCGCGACTGCCGCGCCTAACTGGTAAAGCGAGTCGAACCAGGTCCAGAGCTCGAAATTCTCGGTCATCCCACGCTTAAGGGTGAGAGTCCCGTAGTTGACCGCGCCAAAGAGCCGGACTTGAGCGGCGTTATTGCCGCCTTCGCGGATCGTCTTCACATCCATGGTCATTTCGAGCCCGTCGCACTCGGCAAAAGAAGCGTTGCAGAGCGCTCCATTCATGACGGCCGGGACACTGATCGCCACTGAGAAGCGAAACGCGGTGAACGGATACGTGACCGTCTCTTTGGCGGGATTGGGCATTCAAATAATCTCGGTAGCGGTCGCGCGCTCTCCCATTTGCACCAGGCGCACGGTGAGGAAGGACATTGGCAACGCCGGCGCGACTTTCAGATCGACCCGGAAACGGCCCTGATCGAAATCCTGCGAAGTGTTGAGCGTGTCGTCGGTGACGACGCGATAGGAGGCCTCGGGAGTCGCCCCGGCAAAGGCGCCGCTGATGAAAAGTTGTTGCATGATCGACTCGAAAGCGCCCTGGACGATGCGGCGCAGGACGGAGTCGTTAGGCTCAAAGACAAAGGTCATGCCGAGCCGCAGCGCCGCGCGCCGCAGGAGAATGAGGAGCCGGCGGACATTGATCGGGCGCAGCTCGTCGCCCAGGCTCAAGGTGTCGGCACTCAGGGCGAGAAAACCGCGCGGCTCCTGGCGAATGATGTTGAGCTGGGCCAGGAGGAAATCGAAATGCCTCTCGGGACTGAGACGCGGCGTAAGCGAGACGACGCCAGTGAACGCTTCGTTCGCGGGAGCGATCCAGGGGCCGCGCGCGAGCGACCGGGCCGCGATGAGTCCGGTAGCGGCCCCGTCCGGCGGCATCCAGAGCAGGCCGCCGATCTCTTCGCGCGCGATGATCCACGGATGGTAAACCGCAGCGTAACTGAACGCCGCCGCTTCCCCGGTACCGAGCGGCGGAATAATCCAGCCGCTCGCCGGCGGCGCCGTGCTTTTCAAATCGCCGAGATATGCCAGCGCGTCCTCTTCTCGAAAATGCTCTGGCAGCGCGAGCACCGCCATGATGTCGCCCCGCGCGGCGCAAAACCGGAGAAGACTGCGGTGAATTTCGAGCAGGGCGGAGGCTTGAAATGCGCCGGCCGTTTCCAATTGCCACCGCGTGGTGCCGAGTATCGCCACCGCCTCTTCGTCCGACCAATTGCTCGATTCGCCGTTTTTTTCGGCGCGAACCCGGTAATAATAAGTGCCGGTGGCGCGGGATAGAATCGTGTAGTTCGTCCTGCCGCCCCGCCAGATCTCCACCGCGTCGGCGAAATCCGGCTCGGTCGCTTCTTCGAGAATAAATTGCAGGCCGCTCTCGACGTTGCCCCAACTCAGGATAAACGAGCCGGCCGCATCAGGCCCATCCACCGAGAGTTCGGGCCGGGGAACGGGATGCAAATCACATCGGAGGAAGTGTCCCCAACTTGGCCCATCGGCCAACGGCGGCGATTCGGGTGGATCGCATTCAAGAAAATGCCACCAGGAAGGATGCGGGCGCGGCGCCGATTTCACGGGCGGCTCCAAGGGAGGCAGCTCCGTCGGCTGCCATCCGCGTTGCATCGCATCCGGCACCGCGATGAGGCTGGCCTCTTCAATTTCGAGAGCGGCATGAATGCCGGTGATTGGAGGTGCGTCCGGGATTTGGTAACGGATGAAATCCGCATCGGCGATCAGAGTGGGGACGCGGGAATCGAGCAGCCGCGGATCGAGAAAGAGAGCCGAGGAAAACTTGGCGAGACCATCGCGCTCCAGCGCGCTCCGGTTGCTGTGTTGCGCGGCGGTCGTGGGCTGGCCGAGCGCACTCATGCCGACAGGAATGAATTCCGCGGCAAGCTGGTAATCGCCGGAGAGCGGGAAACGCAGCTCGGCCGCGTCCTGCCAGAGCGCTTCGTACTCATCCTCGCGCTCCGCGGCAAACAATTGCTCATCAGTCGGCAGCGCGTTCCAAAACCGCACTTGATCGCGCGCAAAACCGAGATCGATCAGTCGCACGGCGCTCGTATCGCTGCGCCGGACGCGCAGTTCGAAGGTCAGCCGTTCGCCCGCGGGATGAGATGAAACCGCAGCCGGCGGCTGATCGCTCCAGAAAAAAGCGCGGCCCACGATTTGTGCGCTGCCGGAAGGTGGTGAGGCCGTCCGCACACCCAGCTCGGCTTCTTCGACCTGGAAATAAAGAGACTCGTTACCGCTCCCTGGCAGGCTCATCAGTGTCCCCGGCGGCGGCGAAAAAGCCGATGAGACGCCGAGCGTGATCCGGTCGTCCCGATCTTCAGGCGGTGACATTATCTCCTGCCCGAGCTTCGCCTCGGCCGCCACCGGTGTTCCGCCAGGCGCCGTTTCCCAGGTGACATCAAACCAGCCCGGAGGAATATCGCCCGCGCTTGCCAGCCGCAAGGTGCCGAGCGGCTTGACCTGGAGGGCGACGCGCCCGCGCGTCAGATCGGGCGGGCTCGCCTCAATCGGCGTCACCTTCTGCACGAGAAAGAACGCCTCCTGGCGTTCGTCGGAAAATCTGAGCCGCAGCAAATCGCCGCTCTCGAGATCTTTTTGCCGGGGCGGCAACGCGTAAATGGTCCCCCATTTTGTCTCCCAGCCCAGCACCTCGATCGTGCGAACCGCGAGGGCCGTGGCGGCGCGAAAAGCGTCGAACCAGCTGCCCGGCGAGCGGGCCTGGGCAAAGGCCGGATGCAACTTCCCGCCCTGCACCCGCGCGAGACCGGGCAGCGGGAAGAGGTCCGTTTCCGGTTTATCGGCGACGCGGATCACCCAGCAGCGGCGGCCGCCATTGCGAAAAAAGGCGCGGACTGCGGGCGCGAGGGAGGCAAAAGTCTGCGCGCCTTTTTGTGCATCCCAGGCCAGGGGAAGATCGTCGCCGAAGATGGCCGCGAATTGCGCGGCGTCTTCCACGACGACCGGCCGCTGCATCGGCCCAGCCGAGGCAAAGCCGACGAACGCGGCGATATCCATGCGCGGCAATCGTTCCGGCAGCTGGGGCGGCTGCGTTACGAAACGAATGCCCGCGAGGCGGCGCGTGAACGGTGCTGGCATGGCGATGGGTCTCCCCGCCCGTTTCGCTTACTCCATCTCGAGCCGTTCATAGGCGAGAGTGAGCTCTTCCATCGCCACGTCCGTGCCTTTCGCGTTCATGGGGCCGCTGATGTGTTTGATGATGCGCGCGCGCATCAATTTCCAAGTCAGCACGATTGCGCTGTGATCCTCGTTCTGGAGCTGGATGACGACATCGCGAATCGCGTTTTGATCGCCGTTGCGGATTTGATTGAGCCATTCGTAAAGGTTCAACGAACCGATGATGCCGCGTTTTAAGGTCACATCGGTGGATTTGTTCAGGCCCGTGATCTTGCGGACGCTGTTTTCCGCTTCGTTTCCGTTCCGGTACTCGGCCACGGTGACTTCCATCCCGATGTTGCTGCATTCCTGGAAGCCGGCTTGCGGGCCAGCGGTGTTCGCGTCGCCCAGATTGACGAGGAAGTTGAATTGCACATAGGGTCGGTCGCGTAGTGTTGCCATAATGTTTTAGAGTTGCGGGTTGGGTTGGGGTTTTAGGAGCGCGCGTCGGCGGTTTTTTGACCGATGCGGAAGATGACGAATTCGGCGGGCTTGAGCGCCGCGACGCCGATGAGGCAGACGAGCCGGCCGTTATCCAGATCGTTCTGCGTAATGGTCGAGCGATCGCATTTCACGAAATAAGCCTGCTCCGGCTTTGCCCCGAGGAGCGCGCCGGATTGAAACTCATTGAAGAGGAAGCTCTCAATGGTCCGGCGCACATTCGCCCAGAGCGCCTCACCATTCGGCTCGAAGACGGCCCACTGCGTGCCCTTGTCGATGGAACGCTCCAAGTAAATGAAGTAGCGCCGCACGTTCACGTACTTCCACTCCGAATTGGAGCTGATCGTGCGCGCCCCCCAGAGCCGGAAGCCGCGCCCGGGGAAAAAGCGGAAACAATTGATTCCGTCGGGATTGAGCACTTCCTGCTGACCCTTGCTCAGCGACTGCTCGAAGCCGATCGCCAACCTCACGACTTCGTTGGCCGGCGCCTTGTAAACCGCGCGGTCCACGTCGTTGCGCGCGTAAATTCCCGCGACGAAACCGCTCGGCGGCAGGTTGAGCTCCTCGCGAGTCACCGGATCGAGGATGGTGACCCAGGGAAAATAGAACGCGGCGCGAGTCGAGTCGATTTTCGCCGCAATTTTACGCACGTCCGCAACGGTCTGCTTTGACGGGCAGTCAAGGACGGCGATGCAGTATTTCATGAATTCGGCATGGCCGATCAGATGGCCATAAACGGCGTTGGCGTCATTGCGATAATTCGCGTAATCCGCCGTGGAGCCGGGGGCCGCGATGATCGAAATGTCTTCCACGTCGCGGAATTGCTTCAGGCCCGTTTTGTAGAGGCGCGTTTCCTCCTCCTTGCCTTCGTATTCGCTCGCGCCGGGGCGGAACCCATCGTTGCCGCCGAGGAGCGGGAACTCTTCGATCACTCCCGCAGTCGTCAACTTGCGCAGGAGCGTGTCCTGGTTCCCAAACTTGATCGGATCTTCCGGTTGCAGAACCAGGAGGTTGGGGAACAACGCGGTGATTACGCCGAGCGCGCCGGTGGCGGAACTCTTTCCAAGGACGAGCGGGAGACTACGCGCTTCGCCGATCGTGGCCGGATCGGCGCGAAACTGGCCGAACATCGAAGCGCGCCCGCCGAGCCGGTCCGGCTGCGGATCGAAGGAGAGCGCGTTCCAGGTCCCGAGGTCGTGCTTGCGATCGCTCGACCAGACATTCACGGAGGCGGTGAGGATGTACATCGAATCGCCCAAACTGGGGGCTGAATTTACATCCGGGTTGAGCTGCGTTAGCGACCTGGTCACCCCGCCGGCATCCGTGAAGTTCCATTCGCGCGCCACGGCGTCGAAGGTGGCTACATACAGGTCTGCCGTTGTCGGCGCATTGCCGCCGCGGGTCAGGAGGACGACGTCGCCTTCCCTGACGGAATTCACCTTCGGGTCAAATTGATCCGGGATACTGCCAAATGGATCTGCCTCGGGCCGCTGAATAGAGCCAAGAATGTTGGCGCTCGCCGTCGCCTTGAGGATGACATTCAAATTGCTCGCGAGGCCCGGGAATCGGGAACGAACTTCCGTCCCGTTGAAAATGGCGCGCGCGTGCCCATCCGGCCAGAGAATGCTCCCTGACTCCTCGCCCGGGAATGGCGTCGGCAGTGGATCATCGAAGTTTGGCGGATACTCGGTGCCCGAAAGAGGCCGAAAGATCCGCGAGATGTAGAGACGTTTCCCGCCTTCGCCAAAAAAGGCGCGGACCGCGTGCCACAAGTAATTGTCCATCGGGTCGGTCACTTCCGGCTGACCACCCGGGGTGGCGAATTCGAGTTTGGCGCCGCCCGCATAGGTGCGCTCGAATTCACCGAGGCTGGTGATGACATCGACGGGCTCGGTGACGGGACCGTAGCGGCAGGGACCGACGAAACCGGTCGTCGTCGTGCTGACGCCTTCGATGGATGCGGCGCGGAATGATGTTTCTTCGACGTAAACGCCGGGAGCTAGATATTCAGGCATGGCTGGTTTTTCCTTTGGTGAGGTTAGTGAGGTGAGGTGAAAGCTGAATCCCGTCAGGCGGGAACGAGATCGATGAAGCCGAGATTGAGTTCCTGGCCGAAGCGCAGCGTCTCTTCGTTTAGAAATTCGGCAGGCGAGCCTCCGCGGGTGGCGATGGCGGGTAGTTGCGCGAGACGCCGTCCGTAATCGGCGGCCGCCTCGGGATGCTCGACCGCTTCGTGGGAAACAGCGAACTCGAGAGTCCACTCCTGCTGCGAAAGACCGGGGCTATTTCCCGGCGGAGAATGGTTGAACGCGCGTCGCTGGCCCTCGGGATAGGCGAACAGCAGAAGCACGCGTCCCTTGTCGTCGGCCAGGCCGCGCGCAGTTCGCCGTGAGCCTCTGGAAAGATAATTTACTTCCACAATTGCCCAGGCCGCTTCGCGTCCGGTGCCGAGATCGCGCAGTTCCATGCGCACGATCGCCAGACCAGGAGGAAGCGTGCGCGACGGCGCGGAAAAGAGCGGCACCGCCCCGGCCTCTATCCACGGCGGCGAGCCATCTTCGGCAAAGAGGGCGAGCCCTTTCTCCGGCGCACTTACCGCGAAGGTGCACGGCAAAAACCGTCCCATCCGGTCGATGACTTCGACCTGGAAATCCCGCGTGCGATGCGGGGATGCCCAGGGATCGGCCTCCCCGGAATTCTCGAATTCGCGGAGGCCGGGCAATCCGTGAAAGGCAATAATTCCGCTGGGCGTAACGACTCCCACGGTCTTTTGGTGCGGGGCGCCGATCGGCCACGCCACGGCGTTGAGTCCGAGGGACTCGCGGCCAATTGTTCCATCGGCGCCCACGAAGAGACCTGTCGCCACGTCGAAGAATCGCAGCCCAAGCGCGCACGTGAGCGAGACGCGTTCGGGCGGTTCGTGGATGGGTGGGTGCGCGGCGATCATTTCTTGATGGTGGCCATGTCGAACGCGCGGGTCTGGACATGCCCGGCACCGGGCATCTCCACGAGTGAATCGATCAGCACTGAGCGCGCGAGAAACGACACGGAAGGCTGCTGGTTTGGCTTGGCGATTTCCCAGATGCTGACCATGTCCTGAAGCGAAAGGTTTTCGCCGACGAGCTCGACGGATTCGTCTTCGCCAAAAACGTTTTGCGGCGTGCCGTCCGGGGCGCTGCCGGCATTTTGATTGAGCAACCCGGCCGGTAAGACGGGCGTGTCTTCGATGGCGCGGATCGCCCAGGCAAGCAAAGCCCATTGCTGCTCCGGCGTCCGTGCCCACGCGGTCACCAGGAAGTGAAGATCGAGTGGCACGGAGGGTTTGAAGCGGTCGCCGTTGAGGCGCAGGCGCGGCGGGAGATTGCGGCGCGCCAGGTTGTAGGCCACGCGGTAGAGGTAGATGGAGACGCCGAGATCGGTGAAAGGCGGGGAGACAAGGTTAGCCGCCTGGCAAAGACGAAATTGCGCGCCCGGGAAAACGTCCCGCGGCCAGGACTCCGCCAACACGTTGCGGATCGTGTTCCCCGTGACGGCGATGGCTTGGAAGGTGGCCATTATTCGAAAAAAATTCGTGCGGGCATGCTGCCGCCCTCACGGTGCCGGGCACCGTTTCGCTTGAGCCGATTCCTCGCGGAAGACTCAGGCAGCGTCGGACAGCTCCAGGCAATCGCGCTGGATAACCACGCGGCCTTGCTGAAGTGTCTCGATCAAAATTACAACTCGCCGGGCATCGCTCAGCTCGGAATCGAAAATGCCCGACCATCCGGCCAGCGGGCCCGCGGTCACGCGGACTGCATCCCCGGCGCCGAAGGGACGATCGACGAATTCGACGCAGCCCTCCGGATCCAGGCGCTCCCGAATGGCCGCGACGATGGAATCATCAACGGCCCAGGGCCGATCGCTGGCGCCGCCGAGCACACGCAGGACGCCGCGGCTGTAATTCACCGCGCGCAGCGAGACGGCCGCGCAGAACCGCGCGAAGAGATAGCCGCGAAACAGCGGCCGCAACACCATTCGCGGCGCGCGGGTCGCATGACGGACCGGACGGCGCGCCAGCGGCAACAGGGTTTCGATCTGCAGCGAGCGCAGTTGCGCTTCCGCGGCAGCCTCAGTGTTCGGGCGGGTTTGGACCGCGAACCAGTGCATGTCGTTCCAGGTCGTCATTGGGTTGGGGGAGCCTCAGGAGCTGCGGGGATTTTGTTCAGGGTGGCGAGATATTGGGGAGAAACGCGGTAAAAAATATGGCCGTCAGCCGATGGCCTCTGCTCGAGAAAACCTTGTTGGACGAGCTGGGCGATGGTCTCCGTAATTTTCGGCGTCCAATTGCGAATGCATGCGTCCAGAACCCACCAGTGCATGATCCCGTCGATCGTGTCCTGCGCGTCGGGATGCCTGCTGAGGTAGTCCAGAATTTCGGGCGCAGGAGATGGGAGCGAGAGGTCGGCTGGCACACATTGGAAACGGTCGACAGTCGCCTTAGCACCCGCCATGCCTTCGCTTTTTCTCGAGCGCGCTCGCTCCCGGGTCCTGGCCTTAACTACTCGTTAGGCTGCCTCGTTCTTCCTCGGAGAATCTGGTCGCGCAACTTGCCTGCGCTTTTTTTCCAGCGGCGGGCCGGGCCTTTTTCCCAAAGCAGAAAGAGGACATTTTTATCCTTCACGATGATGCCTTGCCGGAGTCGCCGCCGCCACGTTTCCGGGGCCTGGAATATCAGGCTGATTTTGTCCGCGCGCTGACGCGCTTTTGTCATCCCGGCTCACTCGCTCCGCGCCTGGGCGAGCAACCCGTGTTTGCGGAGCAGTTCCCAAAAGGCGCGCCGGTTCTTCTTCACGGCGCGCGCCGCTCGCGTGATGTTGCCTTGATGCGCCCTCAGGGTCGTTTCGAGGAAATCGTGTTCGAACCGCTGAATCACGCGCGATTTCGTTGTCCGAAAAGATTGGTTCTCCTCGATCGCTTCGTCCCCGGGCAGGCTCAAATCCGCAACCTCCAGCGTGTCGCGATCGCAGAGAACGATGGCGCGGACCAGCACATTCTCGAGCTCGCGCACGTTCCCGGGCCACGAGTGGCCCAGCAATCGGTTCAGTGCGGCCAGCGAGAGGTTTTTTGGCGGCGTGTTCGCGATCGCTGCCTGCGAGGTGAGAATATGATCGGCCAGCAAAACGATGTCGCCCCGCCGTTCGCGCAGCGGCGGAAGATTTAGAGCCAGGACGTTGAGCCGGTAAAATAAATCCTCGCGAAATTTACCCTCGCGCAGGAGCTCGGCGAAATCGGCATTGGCCGCGGCCACGATCCTGATATTAGCGTGCGCGATCTGTTGCGAGCCGACCGGCCGATACTCGCCGTCCTGCAAAAAGCGAAGGAGCTTCACCTGGGCCTGCGGCGTCAGCCCATCGATCTCATCCAGGAAAAGCGTCCCCCCATCCGCTTCCTGGATCAGTCCCGCCTGGTCCGTCATGGCACCGGTGAAAGCGCCGCGCTTGTGCCCGAAGATTTCGCTTTCCACCAGATGCTCCGGGAGCGCGCCGCAGTTAACCGGCACAAATGGCCGGGCCGCGCGCGGACTGAGATAATGAATGGCCCGCGCGAAAATCTCCTTGCCCGTCCCGGACTCACCGGAGATGAGGACTGTTGCATCGCAGCGCGCGAACCTCGGGACGCGCTCCACTTCCTTCAAGAAAACCGCGCTATTGCCGATAACTTGCTTGAGGCCAATCTGTGCTCTCAGCCTTTCGATCCTGACTGTCTCTTCCGGAAGTGGTGGTGCCGGCCGGGGAGCTTCGCTGAGCCGTTTCCCGGCGCCCGGCCTTGGTTTGGCTTGCTCGGGTTTGCTCACATTTTAGTTTTCCCTTCCGCGGCTGGCACGCGTCGAAAGCCTGATTTCGACTGGCCCTGGCTGGTCCCTTATGTGACGACTCACCCCCGGGGGAACAGCAGCCGCGCGCGAAGTATGACAAGTCGATCGCGCGCCGTATAGTGGGAAAACTCCTACACAGGATTTCGACCCGTTATGGAGTTGCTACCCGCGCCGGAGCGCGATCACCGGGTCCATTGCGTAACCGAATACGACATCACCGGTTTCCCATTTTGCGCCTTGGCGCCTTTGCGTGAGAAGCATCTTCATTCTGTGCTGGAGCGCTTCGATGAGGTTGATGCGCGTGGCGCGGCGCGTGCGCGGACATGGTTGATGATGTTCGCTAGCGCTCATTCGATGGTGATGACTGTTTTGCCGCGAGTGGGCGTAGACGCCGCTCAGTGCCAGCAGCACCGTGGTGACGGCGAAAAAAATCGCAGGAGCCGAAAGGCCAGACGTAATTCCCGCATCACTTCGCCTCCCGGCGAGGGGGCGCTTGCCCCAGGCGAGTTTGTTTGTAATACATTATGCCTGAGGCAATAGATATTTCATAACCAAATCGATCTCTCTTTTGTGAAACACCTCCGCCCTGCCCCGAATCGATCCTGGCTGCTCCTGCTTTTCAGCCTGCCCGCGACGCATAAGACCGCCCGAGTCGCTCTCTGGCGGAAGCTCCAGAAATCCGGCGCCATCCAGATCAAGACTTCGACCTATCTGCTCCCCGACGCGCCGCCCCAGTACGAATTGTTCCAATGGCTCGCCAAGCAGGTCACGGATTCGGGCGGCGATTCCACCCTCATCCGGGCCCAGCAGATCGAAGGTCTCTCCGACGAGAAGATCATCGGGCTGTTCAACGCGGGGCGGGATGCCGATTACGCGGCCATTATTGATGCAGCCCGGAAGCTGAGCCCGCGCAGCGGAAAAAAGCGCGATCAGGCTTCGGCCGATGGACTGGAGAAACTAAAAAAATCTCTGCGCACGGCTCGCGAGATCGATTTCTTCGACGCCCCCAAAGCACACCTGGCCGGCGCTCAGCTCGAGCGCCTTGAAACGGTGGGCCACTCGAAAGCCGCGCCGGCGGCGAAGCTCCAGATTAAACAATTCCAAGGCCGAACCTGGCTGACGCGCCCGCGTCCGGAGATCGACCGGGTCGGCTCGGCCTGGCTCATCCGCCAGTTCATCGATCCGAAAGCGACCTTCGCCTTCGCCGCAAAGGCGGATTCCATCCCGAACGCCCTCCCCTTCGATTACCCGCACGGGGAATTCTCCCACCAGGGCGAGGATTGCACTTTCGAGACCCTGCTGGCCCGGTTCGGAATTGAAGACAGGGCGCTGCGCAAAATCGGCGAGATGGTGCATGACGCCGATCTCGAAGACGAAAAATTTCAACGGCCGGAATGTCTCGGCCTCGATCGCATCTTCAAAGGCTGGGCCAAACGCGGCCTGCCGGACGCCGAGATCCTCGCTCAGGGCGCCGCCTGCTTCGACGGACTTTACGCGTTTCTCCGCCGGCTATGACAATCGCCTGCCTGTTGAACCCGTTGAAATCGCTAGGGAGATAGCGCAAGGTTGTGTCGCATCGGGCAATGCTCGCCGAGCATCGGTTCCTCGGCAACATGAGTTAGGAGAGGTGATACATCTCCGGCTTTGGCTTCGGATCGTCAGCGGTCGGCCGATAGTCCTCAAGCAAAGCGTGGAACTCGACGCCATCCACGTGCATGTCCAATAGCTTAGGTGACGGCAGTGACGACTTTTCGATACGACCCCAGAGGGGGCAGCACATCGCAACAAGTGCCTTCATTGAGCGTGCGCCATGTTTGTAATTGCTGATCCGTAACAAGGCATGGATCACACTATAATCTATTTGCGCTTCGTATTCGTCGTATTCGTTCTTTTTGAGAAGGTTTCGCGTTTTTAGGTACTGCCTTAGCATAAGAGCGCGACGGAGCAGGAATGTTTTGTCAGTCAATCCGACACGATTCACCCCCTTTATGTCTACGTGTCCGCGCAACCGGCTGGTAAAATCAGGTCCCTTGACCATTTCGAATTTGAGCCTTTCTTGTTCGCTTAGGGATGGATCTTCACCCGAGAAATCTCTATACGTGTGCTTGGTACCTCCAGCGAAGACAAATATGCTTTTATGCATTAGCAGCCACTGGTCGTCATGCGTTGGACCAATAATGCCCTCTTCCATGGGGCCCAGAAAATACTTTAACCAACCCAGCGGCTCTCCATTGAACTGACAGTCAAATTCATCGAAAAAGATGAGAGGAGTATCCTTTAGCGTAGGTATAGTGGCAGCTATAGTGGCAGCCAACGAACCTACTTGCTCTTCGGTTACGTGGACAACCCGCTTCGGGTTCAGCCGCGATCGCAGGTAACCGCATAATTCCTCAAACGAAGATAATTGCGCCAGATTCACCGTAATTATGGCGTTGTCGAGCGTGCCTTGCGAATTGGCGTCGGTGACCGTCGCCTGCGTCTGAGCGCGCATGTCGATTGCCCTGGCGATTTCAGATACCGCATATGTTTTGCCCGCTCCGGGCGGGCCAAAGACAGCTACCGACAATGGTTTGTCCTCCTTCGACTCGTGATAAAGTCTTATCAAGTTGTAGACTCCACGAAAGTTTTCGATTTCGTCTCGATCAATCGCCGTCAACTCGCCGAAGTGTGCTAAGGGGGCATGATACTGCGAAAGTGATGCCAGTAGTCGAGATCGCGCATCGGTCCTCGCTGAATCCGCCAAGGCCAAGCTCAAGTTAAGCGACTTTCGTATACCCCGAAACACGACCTGCTGAGCGAGCTTCATCATTGATGAGCCCGGAGCAGACTGATTTATGATGCTCCAGCTCTCTACGGCCGGCGGAATCTCCGCTCTGCGAATGAATTCGCTAAATGTCGGATCATCCACCTTGAGTTCATCCACGGCACCCTTATTAGGGGCTTCGTCGAAAACAAACGGGCTGGGCCAACCGGCTAGCCAGCGTTCGTCATCGTTCTCTCTTGGAATAGGATAGCCAAAACGAAATAGTCGTTGACATGCCGGTATAGCCTTCTCGATAGCTAGACCCATTCGCTCAAAGGCCGTTTTGGATGAATCCCCAACGAGTAGCTCCTTGGCCACCGAAGCCGCAAACACACTGTTATTGCCAATAATGGCGCCTTCGGTACCAATTCCTCGGAAGATACCGTGGAAGGCGGTTGGGTCATAATACAATACCCGATGGGTGTCTCGGCCCGATTTAAAGCAATGTATAGCGGCCGTAACGCCAAACCTTATGATCAAGTGTGCGAACTGCGAGAGCATTTCAAGACGTGGATGACATTGAATCTCTGTAACAAGGTCTTGAGCGGTTCTCTCCCAAGACACGCGACGACTAATGTTTGCACCTTTGAATCGCAAAAGATCGGCATTTACAATAACCACAGTATCTTTGCGGTGATTCCGAGCCAAATTACTCCATAAGTCATCATCAGGCTCGGCCTTGAATTCAGCATCAGTCGAGAGGTCAGGTAGCTCGCCTCCTAATAAAACCACGATTCGCGGATAACTGCCTAAGTGCATTTCTGAGAACCGCTTTAAGAGAGGTTGCCATTCATTCTTGCCATCAACACGGTAGCGAAGATTCATATCTTCGATAACGAGGAGCTTAGGAAGCGTTTCAGAGCTCAGGGGCTGGATTTCCATGGAAGCCAAGTGAACTTGGTCGCCCTTTGCGATTCTCAGCACCTTATCCGACGGCCTGGTCGACTGTCGTGGAAAGGGCCTGAAGATGTGACTGGCGGCAAATAGGTTCTGTGTCGGCTTCGTTGGTATCGGATAGGTTATTAAGCGAACGTCTTGCGCAAGGCCGACATTGTCGAAGAACTGTTTAACGTACCAAACCCCACCAGCGAAGGGCCGACTCGCAATGGAAGGGGTTTGTCCATCTTGTGGACCCTCGAATTTGGCAGTTTCAAAGTATTTGTCTCCAATTAACCACACATCATCTTGATTAGTCTGAGAGTGAACAACGTCGTCTGCTTTGTTTTGGGGAGATAGATTACTTGAGGACTTCATGATGGGATGGGCAGCCTGGAACAGTCCGCGCCCCTTTAGCGACGATGCGTTTTTGCGGTCTAGGGGGGCGATTGGCGCCGATATTGTAAGAGCGCAGGTTTTGCGTCAAGCATCGAAGTTCGCTAGCAAGTTATCGTTGGGCTTTTTGAAAGAAGACGGGGAGCTTTGGGGTGGCGCAAATCGCAACAGTCGCTCTTCACGCAAAAGGAACGGCTGGCGTGATCGCTTCGCCTTGGCAAAAGATTGTTTGAGCTAAACAACTCCTCTAATAATCCATCCGGCCAATTTGGCTGTGATGGGAATGTCGCTTGAGTACCTTAAATCGGACTCAGCCACCGTTCCCAAAGCGCCGATGAATCGGCCGCCCATTATTCAACCGCCACCGCAGAGTTTTGCAGCGAGTAATCCACATCTACTATTCCCGATGCCGGATTCGCCCAAGTTCACCTCCGCGGAGCTGCGCCAGTTGCGCGCGCTCAAAACGCCCGCCGGGATCCAGCGTTTTCTGGACGGCATTCCCTATCATTTGGCGGGCACCGCCTGGTCCCCGAGAAAAGTTCTGCATGAGAAAACCGCGCACTGCCTCGAAGGCGCCACCTTCGCGGCCGCTGCGCTTCGCGTCCTTGGATTTCCGCCGCTGATCCTCGATCTGGAAGCGGACCAGGACACCGATCACGTCATTGCCGTCTTCAAGTCGCGCGGACACTGGGGCGCGATCGCCAAATCCAATTTTGCCGGGTGCCGTTATCGCGAGCCGGTTTACCGGACGCTGCGCGAACTGGCCCTGAGCTATTTCCATGTCTATTTCAATCTCCGCGGCGAACGCACGCTCCGGCGCTATTCACGCCCCGTGAATCTGGCCCGCTTCGACCAACGCTATTGGATGACCTCCGGAAAAGACATCTGGTTCATCGCGGAATATCTTTGCGACATTCCGCACTCGCCGTTGCTGAAACGCGGGTTGGAAAAACACCTTACCCGCGTTGACCGGCGCACCTGGGAGAGCGAGATGCTCGGTCACCGCAAGAAGGGCTAGTCGCAACCAAGGAGCGGCGGTTTACAAACCGCCGTTTTATTCCTGTCGGCGGTTTGTAAACCGCCGCTCCTTGATTTCTTCCGGCTCCGCCATCTGTGGAAACCCTCGCGCATCCAGTTGGACAGGAATCAGGCGGAGCGATGCCTGGCGCGTCTGGGCAGGAGCGAGACTGATCTCGAGAAGCTGACCTTTTTTCCATGAAGGCAGGCTGGGAGCGCCGTCGAAGACCAGGTTGCCTAACGAATAGACGATCGGGCGGCCGTGATAAAAATCCATCGGTTGGATGCAATGGGAATGAGAGCCGACTACAGCGTCCACGTCGTGATCGATCAGCCACCTCGCCAGCTCGCGCTGGCGCTCCGTCACCTTGTCCGTGTTTTCATCGCCCCAATGGACCAGGCACAAAATGAAGGCAGCCTTCCCGCGCGCTTCGGCGATGGCACGAGCGACCCGTTCGCGCTGGCCCGTGCTCGCGATGGGCGCGTCCTTTGCCTCGAAATCACTCAGCGCAATCACCGCCCCCTTCGATCCATCGCGAGTCGTGAAAAAATGCGGCGCATAAGCGCCTTCCAGCGTGTCGGCGGCGCCGATCGCCGCGATCTCGCTCGCTCTCAGCCGAGCGATGGAATCCAGCAATCCCTCCTGTCCAAAATCGGCGGCATGATTATTGGCCAGGCTCACCGCGTTAATTCGCGCGTCTGCCAAAACACGAATCGCTTCCAGCGGCGCGCGGAGCGAGTAGCGTTTGCCGGCGGCCGTCCCGAGATCGGAAACAACGCATTCGAGGTTCACCACCTTCCAGGAAGCGCCCTCCAATCGCCGCCGGATTCCGGCCAGCGGATCGGCCCCATTCTTGATCTGGTCGCCCACGGTCCGTCCGAGCATCACGTCGCCGCCGAGAAGAAGATCGGTTTCCTGCGGCGGAGGCGGAGCCCGGAGCAGATCGAACCGGTCGGTTTTCCGAGCGGCGAGAAGCTGGCCTAACGAAAGCATTTCCGGGACGCCTTCAAGTTGGTGCGCGACCAGATCGCTGGAATCAAGGATCCCGGCCGGCGGCCGGTCTTCCATGACCGCCGCGACATGGCTACCGAGGTGGACGATCAATCCGCCGGCGATATCCTGCTCGCTCACCGTCGCGTCGCCCGTCCGGACGTTTTGCCCGAGCGGCTCGAGATATTTTCTCAACTGTTTCGGATTCGACCACGGGATGGCACGGCCCTGCCGGCGGAAAGCGTAAACGACGAAGTTCGCGCAATCGGCGCCCCATCCAGTCTCGGGCCCCGTGTTTGGGCCGTCGCGCAATTCGCCGCTGCCAAACAGATAGGGCAAGCCAAACTGTTCGGTGATCGCGGCGCGAAAACCGGAGCCGGCAAAGCGCCGAATCTCGATGGCGGGCGTCTCACGAATGCGGCCATCGATCGAGACCCGGGCCTTCAAACGGAGCGCGCCACTCTCCGTCTTGCGATCGAGAAAATTTCGCAGTGAATCAATCGCAAGCGTGCGCTTCCTGCCGGCCAGAATCGTTTCGCGCCAGCGCGGACGCGGCGGCGCCCCTTTGGCAAAATCGATTTCGCCGCCGCGATTTGCCGCCACATCGCAACGCAGGTACTCCGGCGTCAGCGCGATCCATTCGACGCGCTGGATCGCCGTATCCCAGGGCTCTGTCCGGAGCTCGAGCTCGCCCGCTTCGGAAACGGGCAGCCGCCAGATATTGTCGGTCGATGGTTCGCGATCCTTGAGCGCGAGCCGAACCCGGGGCGCCGCCTTTTCCCATTCGCCTAAAATCTTTTCCCACGCCGCCGCTTCCGTCCCCACCGCGATGCGGTCGCGGTTGGCCAGCAAAAGCGCGCGCAGTTTCTCAGAGGCGTTGAGGAGCGTAAATGCGGGCACCTCTTTTTTTTGCGAGCGCAATTCCTCCGCGCGCAACGAGCGATCGTTTCCCACTTTTTCGAACGGCTCGAATTGAATCGTGGCCGTCGGCAGCGAGAGCGACGCGGCCAGCGCCAGGCGGACCAGCTCATCAGCCTCGTCCTCGCTTTTCAAATAAGCGCGCGAGATCGCGATCGTGACCGCGTGCAGATTCCGGCATTCCGCGACGAACTTCCAGACCCGCTCGAATTCCTGAGCCCGCCGGTCCGCGGGCATGCCGGCGAAATAATCGAGGTCGATCGTGACGACGACGGGCCCGGTCTCCTTCAGTTGCGCGGAGAGCTGATCGAATCCGACGACCCGGTAACGTCCACGGAAAGAGGGCGCCGCGCGCGGCGCCGCTTCCAAATGGCCGTCGAGTTGCCGGACCGCTTTCTCTTCCAACTCGGTCGCGCGCCGCTTCGGCACCGTCGCGGCCGGCACCCAGAAGGCGCGCGAGATCGGCGCCGGCATGAGGGGCTCGATCCAGTTGTAGCATTGGATCAGGCCGGTCCGGCGCCATTGGTCGAGAACCTCCCGTCGTTCCTCCACCGAACCGACCCGGCGGAGGCGTTCCCTGAGTTTGTCGGAATCGAAAATGCCCGACGCGTCGCTGTGCGCGTCGAAATGCACGAGGGTGTATTCGGCGTCGAGATCGAGGTGGCGCGCCAGCCAGTGAAACGAGCCGGCGTGACTGTCCTCTATATATATAGGCAGGGTAATCGGCGCCGCCGTCGTCTCGCAGGCGAACGCCGCCCCCAGCAGAAGAGCCAGCCAGCGGAAGGTCACCGCGCCTGCCGGAGCTCCGGTTTCTTGTCCAGCTTCGCGCGCACTTCCACCTGCGCGATGCAGGTGTCGCGCGCCTTCGTGCCGCGATGCACGGCTTTAATCACCAGCTTCACATCCTTCACCGGCTTGGCGTAACCGCGCACCGGAATTGGATACAGCTCGGCGAACTTTTGGTCCGGGATCTTGACCGCGAAAGTGTGTTCGCCGTTCAGGGTGATCTCCAGCTCGGCGACGCGATTGTTCTTGGTCCAAAGCGTGGCGTCGTCGAATGACTTGTAGCCGGGCGCGATCATGATCGCATCGAGCGGCATGGGCCGGTGCACGGTGAGCGTAAGGTTTTCGCCAATCCCGTCGCCCTCCACGCCTTCCACCCAAGTGGTGGAGCCGTCGAGGCCCTTGATGTTGTCGGCGTCATACTTTTTTTCGCCGTTCGGCGGCAGGGTCGAGCTCGCGACTGCGTCGTAATCGCTGTGCTGGATAAAATAGCGGTTGGTCTCGATGACATACTCCGCCCGGAACTTCTGGTCCTCATAGTTCGGCGCAAATTCGCCGTGCGCCGGATACGTTTCGTAAGCGGGATGCACCACGATCTTCAGGTCGTCGTCCAGGGTCGGTTTGAGATTCTGAAATTCCCAGGCGAACGCGGTTTCGCTGATCTTCTTGAAACGCTCTTTCGGTTTCTTGAGCGAGATTTCTTCCGGGCGCGGGTGCAGGTAATTTACCGTCACCTTTCCTTTCCCGATCGGGCCTTTCCAGGTGGCGGCCGGCGAGAGCGAATAACGAAAATACGCTTCGCCCGAATGCCCGTCGTCCGATACGGACCCCTGGATCGCCGCGTACGGGGAATGATAGCGGATCACGATTTCCCGCGTTTGCCCCGGGGCGAATGGGATACTCGATTTTTTCCAAAGCCGGGTGCCCGGCTGAAACTCGCCCCAGCGCGGATCCTTTTCCGCCTTCGGTTTTGCACCTTTCGCGTCGACATTTTGCCATTTCAATTCGGCGCCGTCCGCGGTGATCGCGTAACCTTCCAGGTCGGTCTGGGCGGTTCCCGCGTCCTCCCCATCCGACGGCGCCCAGCGTTCCACCGGGAAAAAGAAATCCTGCGCCACTTCACCGCCGGTGTTTTTCATCCGGTAACGCACTTCCACCGCTGCGAATTCCTGGTGCAGATCGATCACCAGTTTCTCGTCCTCGATCGTCACGTTCGTCGCGCGCTTCTGATCCGAGGCCGCCGCATTCCCGGTCACGGGCACCCCCGTTTGCCATGCCCCGCCGTTGGCGAACAAGGGCGTGTTTGCCAGAAGAAACAGAAAGCCGATGGCCGAGAGCGAGCGGGTAGTGATCATGCGCGCGCAGCGTATCCAGAATCGTCTTCATCGAACAAGTGCGATGTTCGCAAGAAGCGGTGCACGCGCGCGGAAGCTTCCGCCGCGATTACTGCGGGGGAATTTTGGTGAGATCCCAAAGGAGGACCGTGTTATCACCACCGTACGTGGCCAGGAGCCCGGCGTTCTCGGAAAATTCCGCGCGTGACGTGTCCTTATGCAAGCCGCTAAGCCGCAGGCGGGCGATGGGAGAATTCGAGGCCCAGTCCCAAACCAGTATTTCGCCGCCTCCGACCGTTGCCAGCCAGCGGCCATCGGCGCTCCAAGTGGCGGAGAAGACGGCGCCGGGATGGCGCGGTTCGAGAACTGTTGCTGCGGGCGTTGCATCGGTGTCGCTCGGCATTCGTACCGAGCGCACTTCGCCGTTTGTCGCGCAGGTAACGAAGGTGTATCCCTCCGCATCTTTAACCGGGCGGAAGGTCGCCTGGGTGACAGGCGCAGGGTGAGCGAGGTTCACGACTTCGCGAGGCGCGACGATGGGCCAGACGCGCGCAGTCATATCGGCGCTGGCCGCGATGACAAGCTTGCCATCCGCGCTGAACTCCGGGCGGCGCGCCGGCGCGCCCATCTCGCCGAGAAGTTGGACAGCGGGCTGATCGATCGTGTGGAGACGCACGCCTCCGTCGTCACAGCCGCTGACCACCAAGTTATCGCCCGGATGAAAGGCAACCGACGTCACAATCCCAGGCAGTGGCGGGCTGGTGAAATAGAGTTGCCTGAGTGTCTGCGAATCAAAAACCCGCACAGTGCGGTCCGCGCTGCCAGAAGCGACCCGCTCTCCGCCATGGCTGAACTCGACATCCGTGACCGCATCCGAATGCCGCTCGAAAGCGTCGACCTTGGGGTTCCCGAGGTTAGACACCTGAGCCAAGCGCACGATCCGCACTGTGCTTCCATTGCTGGCCGCGGCGATCGCCTGTGCCTGCACGCTGATTGCTAGGTCATTGACCGCACTGGAGACGTGGACCTTTGCCAGCGTTTTTCCGTCCTGGCTCCAGAAATGGACAGTCCGGTCCTCGCCCGCTGAGACAATAAAGGGCGTGTCGCTTGGATTCGCAATAAAACGAACGCGATTCACTTTGCCGCCGTGCCTCAGGGCCCCGGCCGCGTCCGGCTTCCAAGTGGGGAGAGGCGCCGCCATTGCCTTCAAATTCTGGATAGCGTAGAAGGTATCGAAGAGGACCGAGAACCGGGGTTGAAATTTTTGGAAGTCTTCTGCCTCAAAGCCGAGCGCCTCGGCCGCATCGCCAATGGTTTCGAGAGCGGAGAGCTGGGCGGTCGCAGCGGGGATCTCCTTGTCTTTTTTCGCTTGGACCAGATCCGCGTACCCTTGGTCTTTAGGGTCTTTTTTCACCAGCTCACCGAGACTGTTTTCTGCGTCCTTCAGCCGGGTCTCGAACGCAATTTCGACGGCCTTGAACGCTTCCGGACTTCTCTGCAGGGCTTTGCGGCGATTGCGCACCTCCGTCGTTTCGCGATCTAGCTCCACCGCAGTGGCGGTCAACCTCTTGTCGTTCGTGATGAGCGCCGCCTCTTTCATGGAGGTTGCGAGCTTCTCCATGGCGTCAGCCGCCTTCTCAGCTGCCCCCCGGGTGCTTATCAGGTCCTTGATGGCGGTTCGATCCGGAGGCGGACCTACCTCTGCCGCCAACAATGCCTTCGTGATTTTTTCTGTTTGCTGCTCGGCCTCGCCCAGCGCGGATTTCGCATTCGAAACGATAGGGGGCGCGAGATCGTCCGCGGTTTTGGTAAAGGTGCTGATCACACCCGTGGAGCGGGCTTCGCTCTCCTTCGCGCTCTTCCAAAGCTTGGACATGAAAAGACCGGCGACGAACATCAGAAGGGCTATACCGCCGGTGACGCCGAGCCAGATTTTTTGCCGGCGTTCCTTCTCTTCTCGGGCCATCCGGAGTTTGATTCGCTTGTCGCTGAGCGAATCGCTTTCCACTTTGCGGCTAAGCTCAAGAAAATGGAGACACTTGTCCCAATTGTTAACGCCATGGCGCTTGGCCCATGCCTTGGTGGGTCGTTCCTTATGCATCCATTTGCTTACGCCGCGCAGATCGTTTCCGCGCCAAAGCTCGGTCGTCGGATCTTCTTCGTAATCTTTGGCAGCCTGCGCCAGGTCGCGAAGCCACGCTTCGGCTTCCGTCTCTCTCTTGCGCCATTCGCTAATCAACGGCCATTGTCTCAATATCGCCTCGTGCCGGACGTCGAGCCATCCTTTGTCTTCGCGGATGAAGCCGGGGTCATCCGTCCCGAACGCAGTAATCACCGCCGGAACCAACGCGGCGCTTTCTCCCGCGATCGCTTCTACTTCAGACCGACTGCTCAGTCGGCGCACCAATGGCCCTTCCTCCCGCTGCTCGCACATTGCCATGAAAAGGAGCCGCGCCACCTCGGTTCCGTCACCCCAGGTGTGACCGTAATGGCTTTCAGGCTTGGGAAGCGTCTGGAGAATCTCTTCCCCGTGTTGGGCGAGCGAATGCTGAATACCGCCCACCGCCTGGTAGTCCTCAATCGTAAGAAGGTGGCCCGTCGCCCCACCTTTCTCCGTTCGCGACGTGAACTTGCCGCTGGCGCGCTTCCACATGCGGCGAAGAACATGCTGAGCGAGCGGGAGCGGATCGGCGGAGTCACTGCAATCGTTCAGAATGGCGGTGAGGGCATCGGGCTCGATCTTCCCGCCGACGGCCTCGGCCGGACACCTGAGCGATTGTTCCATTTGTCTGCGGCTGAGGCGCGGGGTGAGGAATTGGCTTGAGCTCACCATCTCAGGCAGGCCAGAGAATCGTTCGCACTCACCGATGAACTCCGAGCGCATTGAAAGCAGCACGTGGAGACGCACCTCGTTTTGCTGGGCAGCGACGACGAAGAGGCGGGCAAAC
>Ga0190275_10000257_pt1 | contig 53891 bp, 45 predicted proteins | sample Popmic550T_FD_133745 | JGI IMG/M metagenome (GOLD analysis project Ga0190275, IMG submission 133745) | Populus adjacent soil microbial communities from riparian zone of Yellowstone River, Montana, USA - 550 T | ecosystem: Environmental > Terrestrial > Soil > Riparian zone > Trees stand | place...
GCGGCTGATCACCTGGACGTTCTCGAGGATCGCCGCGATCGAATTCTGGTTGCGGTCGCCGAGCAGCTCGGTGAGCCGGGCGGTCAGCGCCGAGACCCGCTCGAGCAGCTCCGGAGCGCTGTTGAGCAGCTGGCCGAGCGCGCCCGGCTTGGTCGGGATGAGCGGCACTCCGAACGGACATTGCGCGTCGGGATTGACCTCGGGGCACTCGATCGGACGGCCGACGCCGGCGGGCTTGCGCGGGTCGCGCTCGGGCGGGTCGAGCTGGATCGAGGCGATGCCGGTGAAGGTCGCCTTCATCGTTGCGGTGGTTCCGACGATGACGGGGGTCTCCTCGTCGACCGATATCCGGATCCGAACGAATTGCGGGGTCTTCGGCATCAGGTTGATCGATTCGACCTGGCCGACGGGAACTCCGGAGAACGTGACGGCGCTGCCCTTGGCGAGACCCTCGACCGCCTGGCTGAAGAGAATGTCGTATTTCTTGTCCTGGTCGCCGCTGGCCTGGCTGAGCCAGACGACGAACAGGACGACGGCCACCAGCATGCCGAGGACGACGGCGCCTACCAGGATATGGTTCGAACGGGTTTCCATTATCTCTCAGTTCCCCCGTTCGCTCCGGCGATGCGTGCCTCGGCTTCCTCGCTGGCCTCTTCGGCCGCACGACCGCGCGGGCCTCTGAAATACTCCTGTATCCATTCGTGGTCCAAAGCCAATAATTCCGGAATGGTGCCGACCGCGATGACCTTGCGGTCGGCGAGGACGGCGACTCGGTCACAGATGGTATAGAGCGTGTCGAGATCGTGCGTGATCAAAAAGACGGTGAGGCCGAGCCGCTCCCTCAGATCGACGATGAGCTGGTCGAACGCGGCGGCGCCGATCGGATCGAGACCGGCGGTGGGCTCGTCGAGGAAGAGCAGGTCGGGATCGAGGGCGAGGGCTCGGGCGATTCCGGCGCGCTTCTTCATTCCGCCCGAAAGCTCGGCGGGAAATTTGGGGCCGGCGTCGGGGGACAGGCCGACCATGACGATCTTGTAGGCCGCAATCTCGTCGAGCAGCTTCTCCGACAGGCGCGGATAGAATTCGCGGAGCGGCACCTGGACGTTCTCGGCGACAGTCAGGGTCGAGAACAAGGCGGCGCCCTGGAAAAGGATGCCCCAGCGCTTGCGAATGCCTTGAAGCTCGGATTCGTCGCGGTCGAGCATCGTCTCGCCGAACACGCGCACCTCGCCCTCGTCCGGCGTCTGGAGGCCGATGATGGAGCGCATCATTACCGACTTGCCGGTGCCCGAGCCGCCGACCACGCCGAGGATCTCACCGCGCCGTACGTCGAGGTCGAGGCCGTCGTGAATGACCGCCTCGCCGAAGCAATTGCGCAGGCCCTTGACCTCGATGACGATCTCTTCCGCTTCGCTCACAGCCATCCGATCTCGGTGAAGAAGACCGCGAAAAAGGCGTCGAGGACGATCACCAGGAAGATCGCCTGGACCACCGCCGTGGTGGTCCTGAGGCCGACCTCTTCGGCATCCGACTTGACCTGCATGCCCTGGAAGCAGCCCGCCAAGGCGATGATCAGGCCGAAGACGGGCGCCTTGATCAGCAATTGCCAGAGGTCGGTCAGCGGAACGACCTCGCGCATGCGCTGGACGAAGGTGACCGGCGGGATCTCGAGCGAGATCCAGCAGAAGACGGCGCCGCCGACGATCGCCACGATGGCGGCGTAGAAGCCGAGCAACGGCATCATCAGAACGGTCGCGAAGACCCGTGGGAGGACGAGCGCCTCCATCGGCGAGACCCCGATCGTCCGCATCGCGTCCACTTCCTCGGCCAGCTTCATCGAGCCCAGCTGCGCGGCGAAGGAGGAGCCGGAGCGGCCGGCGACCATGATCGCCGTCATCAGGACGCCAAGCTCCTTGATCGAGCTTCGGCCGATGAGGTTGATGGTGAACACTTCGGCGCCGAACTGGCGGAGCTGGACGGCGCCCTGCTGGGCGATGACGATCCCGACCAGGAAGCTCATCAGGCCGATGATCCCGAAGGCGTGGACCCCGACCACCTCGAAGCGCTGGACCACCGCGTTGATCCGGAAGCGGCGCGGGTGACGGAAGACGTTGGCGATCGCGATCAGCATCGCCCCGAAGAAGCCGAGCAGGCCGACGAAGGTGCGGCCGGACTCGACCGTCGCCTCGCCGAGCTGGGTCAGCACCCGTTCGAACGGCGCCGGCGGATCGGGGCGGACCTTGACCGGCTGATCGGCTTTCTCGACCTGTCGAAGCAGATCCGCCGCGCCTTCGCCGGCGCCGACGATCTCGCCGCCCCGGTCGCGCGCGGTGCGATGGACGATCCAGGCGCCGATCGTGTCCATCCGGCCGATGCCGGAAAGGTCGATCAGGAAGTCGTTGCCCTTGAGGCGGTCGAGCCGGTTGGGCAGGACCCCCAGCCGGGGCAGGGTCAGGTCGCCCTGGAAGCGGAGCACGCGGCGACCGTCTTCGACGCTGTCAGTGAAACGGGCGACCGAGCTCATTGCGGCGTCATGCTTCAATTCCCCACTGCGGGCAACTATGGACAAAGGCTAGGTCGGGATGCTTGAGCCCGAAATATGAAAGCGCGGCTCGCCATTTACGACATGGACCGGACAATCACCCGGCGCGCGACCTACACGCCGTTCCTGATCCACTCGGCGACGAGGCTCGCGCCCTGGCGGCTGGTCCTTCTGCCGGCCGTGCTTTCGACGATGCTCCTTTATGTCCTGAAGCTGCTCGACCGCGGCCGGCTTAAGGAGATCAACTACAATCTGCTCATCGGCCGGAGCATCGCGCCCGAGCGGCTGGAGCCGGTGATCGAGAGCTTTGCCGAGAAGCAGCTCGCCTCCAACATCATGCCCGGCGCCCGCCGCGCCATCGCCGCCGACCGCGCCGCGGGGCGGCGGCTGGTCATGGCCACCGCTTCCTATCGCCTCTACGCCGCGGCCATCGCCCGCCGGCTCGGCTTCGACGACGTCATCGCGACCGAGACCGGGATCGACGCGCAGGGCCGGATCGTCGCCCGGATCGACGGCGCCAATTGCTACGGCCCGGCCAAGAAGGACATGATCCTCGCCTGGCTCCAGCGCGAAGGGCTGGAGCGGGACGCCGTCCACATCCGCTTCTATTCCGACCATGTCTCCGACCACCACGTCCACCGCTGGGCCGACGAAGCGGTCGCCGCGAACGCGCATTCGCGGCTGGTGAGGCTGGCCAGGACGGAAGGCTGGGAAGTGGTGGACTGGTCGAGCCACTGATCCTCCCCGCGCGAAGCGTGGGGAGGGGGACCAGGCGAAGCCTGGTGGAGGGGTAACCGCACAGGCCTCGCCAGTTACCCCTCCACCACCCTTCGGGCGGTCCCCCTCCCCATCTGCGATGGGGAGGATTTACACCGCCCCCAAGGCCTGGTCGAAGTCGGCGATCAGATCGTCCGGATCCTCCACGCCGATCGAGATCCGGACCAGGTTGTCGGTGATCCCGAGCGCCTGCTTGCGTTCGTCGGGGACCGACAAATGGGTCATCGCTGCCGGGGCGCTCGCCAGGGTCTCGGTGCCGCCGAGGCTGACGGCGAGATGGGCGATCTTGAGCGAATCGAGGAAGGCGAAGGATTCGCGCTCGCCGCCTTTCAGGTAGAGCGAGAAGGTCGAGCCGGCGCCGGTGCAGTGGCGCCGGTAGATGTCGGCCTGCCTCGAATCGCCGCCATCCTCGAGGAAGCCGAGATAGCCGACGCTCTCCACCTTGGGATGCCGGCGGAGGAACTCGCAGACCTTGGCGGCATTCTCGCCGGCCCGGTTCATCCTCAGCTCCAGGGTCTCGAGGCTTCGAAGGAGCATCCAGGCGGTGTTGGGATCGGTGATGGTGCCGATCGTGTTGCGAAGCATCCGGATGGTGTTGATCAGCTCCTTCGAGCCGGTGATTCCGCCGGCGACGAGGTCCGAATGGCCGCCGGCATATTTGGTGAGGGAATAGACGGAGAGATCGGCGCCCTGGCGAAGCGGCTGCGCCCAGAGGGGGCCGAGGAAGGTGTTGTCGATCGCGATCGGCGGGCGTTCGTCGCCGAGCACCGCCGAACGCGCGGCGGCCACCGCCTCGACGTCGACCAGGACGTTGGTCGGGTTGGCGGGGCTTTCGAGGTAGATGAGCGAGACCCGGCCCATGGCCTTCGCCCGCTCGAGCACGTCTTCGATCTCCTCGCGGGTCGCGCCGGCGGGGAAATCCAGCCATTTGACCCCGAAGCGGCCGAGGATCCGGGCGATCAGGGTTTCGGTCGCCGCATAAAGCGGGCCCGAGTGGACGACGACGTCGCCGGGCTGGACGAAGGCGAGGAGAAGCGTGGAGATCGCCGACATGCCCGACGAGAAGGTCAGGGCGTCCTCGGCATCCTCCCAGAGGCTCAGCCGGTCCTCGAGTATTTCCTGGTTGGGACCGTTGAAACGGGAATAGACCAGCCCTTCGGCGCCTCCCGGGCGCTTGCCGGTGACGCCCTCGAAGAAGCGCTTGCCGGCGGCGGCGGTCTCGAAGACGAAGGTCGAGGTCAGGAAGATCGGCGGCTTCAGCGAGCCTTCGGACAGGGTCGAATCATAGCCATAGCCCATCATCAGCGTGGAGGGCTTGAGCCGGCGGCCCCCGATCTCGAGAACGCTCGCCTTGGGGCGGCGGCGCGGAGTCGTTCCGGTGATGTCGTTTTCGTCCTGCATGTCATTGCCTCCCTGTCGTGGAGACCGAGCCTGCCGTTGGTCAGGCTCACCGGCCGCGCGTGGAAGCGCGGCCCCGGGGGGTGAGGTCGGTTGCCCGCGGGCTCCCTAGCCCATCAGGCCGCCGCGCCGCTAGCCGAGAATCGCCCCGATCCCCCAGACGATCCCGACCATGATCGGCACTCCGGCGAGGTCCATCAGCAAGCCGGCCTTGAGCATCCGCGGCAAAGCGATGTGGCCGGTTGCCCAGGCGATGGCGTTGGGGCCGGTGCCGGAGGGGAGCATGAAGCCCCAGCTCGAGGCGAAGGCGGCGGGGAGGGCGAGAAGGATCGGATCGATCCCGGTGGCGGCGATGATTCCGGCGACGACGGGAATCGCGGCGCTCGCCGTCGCGACGTTCGAGGCGAATTCGGTGACGATGATGACGATCCCGACGAGCACCGCCGCGACGATCAAGGGGTGGACCGAGCGCAAGGGCTGGAGGGCCACGCCCATCCAGTCCGCAAGCCCCGATTCGCCGATCCCCGCCGCGAGGGCGAGGCCGCCGCCGAACATCATGATCACGCCCCAGGGCGCCCGGTTCGCCTCCTCCCAATTGAGGATGGCTCGGCCGGTGCCGTCGGGAATGACGAACAGGAGCAGAGCGGCGACGATGGCGATGGTGCCGTCGGTCAGCGAATCCCTGGGAAGGAAAGCGGCGACGAACGGGACCGCGACCCACGCCGCGACGGTCAGGGCGACGAGCGGGACCAGGCGCTTCTCGGCGGTCGACCAGGGGCCGGTCTCGCCGATCCCGGCGCGGGCGGCGGCGGGGTCGAAGTCGGTCGCGGAGACCCTTTGCACCTTCATCAATATCGCCCAGCACAAAGGCACGCAGATCAGGACGAGTGGGATTCCGTAGAGGGCCCAGGTCAGGAAATCGATCCTGAAGCCGGTCGCCTTCTCGACGATCCCGGCGGCGATGGCGTTGGTCGGCGAGCCGACGAGGGTTCCGAAGCCGCCGATCGTCGCGGCGAAAGCGATGCCCATGACGAGGGCGCCCGCGAAGCCGTCGGTGTGGCCGGGCTCGACCCTGGCGGCGCGGAGCACGGCAAGTCCGATCGGCATCATGATGAGGGTGGTCGCGGTGTTGGAGACGATGGTGCTCAGCAAGGCGGTGGCGGCCATGAAGGCGAACAGCATCTGCGCCGGCCCGCCGCCGCCGCGGCTGACGATGGCGAGCGCGAGGCGGCGGTGGAGGCCGGTGCGCTCGATGGCCAGGGCGACGATGGCGCCGCCCAGGACGAGGAACAGGATCGGCGAATAATAAGAAGCGGCGGATTCGGTCGCGGTCATGACCCCGAGCAAGGGGAAGGCGAGGAACGGGACGAGCGCGGTGGCGGTGAGCGGAAGCGCCTCGGTCATCCACCAGCAGGCCATGAGGACGATGATCGCCGTCGTCCGCCAGGCGGCCGGCGACATCCCGCCCGGAGCCGGGAGCAAAAGCATGACGGTGAAAGCGGCGAGCCCGCCCCAGAGGCCCCAGCGTGCGGCCATTCGATCCCCCCTGAAAGTTTGGCGGGTGATGGCATGGGAGACGGGAGCGGGCTACCCCTCGTCGCCCAGCGCAGGCTGGGGCCCCGGCGGGTGAAGAACGCGGCGCCTTTCACCCCCTGGGGTCCCAGCCTTCGCTGGGACGACGGGTTTCGGTCAGCCCGGGAAATTGCGGGCCATCACCGGGGCCAGCGCCGGCAGCCGCTCGGCGCGAAGGGCGATGGCCATGAGCTTCGGACAATGCTCCGCCAGCCACGGCCGCCGCGGCCGCCAGTGGGAGAAGATCGTCACGTAGAGATCGAGCGCTGAGGGCGTGTCCCCGAGCACCCACTCGCCGTCGCCGTCGCCGACGTCCGACTCGAACTGCGTCCAGAGCGATTGCCGGAAAGAATCCACCCGCTCGGCGAGCTGGGCGGCCGCGTCGGGCGCCCAGCGCTCCGGATAGTCGCGATAGGTGAAGGTCGGGTAGAGGGCCGAGACGAACCAGGCGAGCCGGTTGAGGAAGGCCGCGCGCAGCGGATCCGCCGGCGGTGGCGCAAGTCCCGCTTCGGGCCTCAGCTCCGCGAGCAGGAGGACGATCGCAGCGCTTTCCGTAAGCGCCTCGCCGTCGGGCGCGGCCAGGGTGGGGACCCGGGCCAGCGGGTTGACGGCGATCAGCCGGTCCCGCGCCGGGCCGGGCGAATCGAAGCCCTCGACGTCGACGAACTCGAACGGCTCCCCCACCCAGGCGAGCGCGCCTTCGGCCAGGGTCGATCCCCAGCCGCGGGCCCCGAACAGCCTCCAGCCGCTCATCGGCCGGTCCCGAGGGCGATCAGGCTCAGCTGGCGGCCGTAATCCCCCTCGCCTTCGTGGGTCGCCCGGCGATAGCTGAAGAAGCGGCCGGGTTGCGAATACGTGTCCTCGCCCAGCGCTTCGATCCGGGTCAGGCCGCTGGCCGCGAGCCGGGCAAGGACGAAGCCCTCGAGATCGAACTGATAATGGCCCTCGCGGCCGAGTGCGAAGAAGCGCTCGTGCTCGGGATCGGCCTCGGCGAAGCGGCGAAGGAAGCCCTCGTCCACCTCGTAGGAGCGGCGAGCGATGCACGGCCCGACCGCGGCGGCGATCCGGCCGCGCCTGGCGCCCCGCCGCTCCATCTCCACGACCGTCGCCTCGACCACTCCGCCGAGCGCGCCCTTCCAGCCGGCATGGGCGGCTCCCGCCACGCCCGCCTCGCGGTCGGCCAGCAGCACCGGCGCGCAGTCGGCGGTGAGGATGCCGAGGGCCAGCCCGGGGCGGTCCGTCACGATCGCATCGGCCCTGGGCCGGGCGTCGTCGGGCCAGGACGAGTCGACGTAGAGGGCGTCGGCGGAGTGGATTTGATGAAGCGTGACCAGGCTCGCCGTCGGCGCCACCGCGGCGATCGCCCGAGCGCGATTTTCAACGACCGCCTCGCGGTCGTCATTGGAGCCGAGGCCCACGTTGAGGCCCGCGCAAACGCCTATCGACACGCCGCCGCGGCGCCCGAGGAAGCCGTGCCGAACGCCTTCCAAGGCGCGGCTTCGGAGGTTTTCTACAGGATCAGCTGCCATATCTCGTCTTCGTCCGCCTGGTCGCCGACCATGAACTTGTAGGGGCCGACATAAGTGAAGCCGTAGCGACGGTAGAAGGCCTTGGCGCGGTGATTTTCGGTGAAGACCGAGAGATAGAGTAACTCGGCGCCGCGCCGCCGCGCCTGATCGATCGCCCATTCGGACAGACTCTGGGCCACTCCCGAGCCCTGCCATTGCTTGAGCACGTAAAGCTGCCGGAACTCCAGCGCCGGGCGCGACGGCTGGACCGGAAGCGTGATCGGCCCGAGCTTGACGAAGGCGACGGGCTCCCCTTCCGCTTCCGCGAAACGGACCTGATGCTCGCCGTCGAGCAGCTCCGCCCGAAAGCCCTCCTCGGTCAGCTGCCGAAGGAACGCTTCGAGGTCCTCCGGCCGGTAGAGATGGGCGAAGGTCTCGACGAAGCTTCGGCGGTGGAGATCGGCGAGCGAGGCCGAGTCCTCCGGGGTGACGTCGCGATATCGGATCATTGAAATCCCTCCGGATCGGGCCAGGCCGGCGCCGAAAGGCCCATGACCCGGAACAGCTGTCCCATCTGCCCGGGCGAAACGAGCCGGTTCGCGGCGGTCCTCAGCTCTTCCCCGCGGTTCGGAGCGGCCGCCGCGAGCGCCTCGGCCCGGGCCTGGATTCCGAGCCTTGCCAGCCAGTCGCCCTGGGCGACCGGCCCATGGACTCGAAGGCCGGTCCCGGCAGCGGCCTCCATCAGCGCTTGGAAATCGACATGGGCGGTCAGGTCCGCCTCGCCTGGCCCCGTCCACGGATCTGCATAATTATGCATTCGCACCGCCTGCAAGGTTTCGCCCGCTGAAGTGCGATCGTGACCGTAATCGGCGATCAACGCCACGCCCCCCTGCATGTTTATGCGGTCGGCGAGCAGCCTTGCGCAGGCGAGCGACGCCGGCGACGTCTCGATGATCGTTCCCCGGGGAGCGGCGCGGATATGATCGGGAATGGCGGAAGCGGGAATCGGCGGTCCGGCGGCGGGGACGAAGCGGTCGCCGTCGACGCCGACGAGGCGTTCGCGCCAGCCGCTGTCGGTCGCGACGAGTTGGCGGATCGGCAAGGCATCGAAGAATTCGTTGGCGACGGCGAGGATCGGGCCGTCGTCGGGCAGGGCCGAGATATGCTCGTGCCAGGCGGCGCCGGGTACGCGCTCGGCCTGGGCGGAACGCAGAACGGGGCTGGTCTCGACGAAATGGACTTCGGGCTCGAGCCCGGCGGCGCGCATCGCCCGCAAGGCATCGGCGGCGAGGGTGCCTCGGCCGGGACCGAGCTCGACGTAGCGCATTCCTCCGGGGCGGCCGGCGCGGTTCCAGACGTCCGCCAAGACGAGCCCGATCAGCTCTCCGAACATCTGGCTGATCTCGGGCGCGGTGATGAAGTCGCCGGCGGCGCCGAGCGGATCGCGGGTGGCGTAATAATGCGCGTTGGCGAGGGCCATGTAATCGGAGACCGGGATCGGGCCCTGGGCGGCGATCAATCGGCGGAGGCGGTCGGCGAGAGACATCGCGCCCTCACCCTCCCACCTGCCTGGGGCAGGCGAAGCGGTGGGAGGGTGAGGGCATGGCTAAGCCACGCTCTCCGTCCCCGCGATCGGCTCGACCCGCTGCCTTCGCCCCTTCGCGGTGGCGATGAGCCAGGCGCCGCCGAGCACCATCGGAACGGTCAAGGTCTGGCCCATGGTGAGGCCCCAGGGCAGGTTCTCGAGGCCATGATCCGGCTGGCGGACGAGCTCTATCACGAAGCGGCTCAGGCCGTAGACCAGCAGGAAGGCCCCAACGAGCTTGCCCGGCTGGTAGCGGGCGTCGGTCTTCCAGAACAGGAACCACAGGATGAAAAACAGGAGAATGCCTTCAAGGCCGGCTTCGTAGAGCTGGCTCGGATGGCGGGGCGGGCCGAGCAGGCACGAGGGGCCCACTTCGCCCCCCTCGCAAAAGCGAATTGCCCAGGGAACGTCCGTAGTCCGGCCCCACAGCTCGCTGTTTACGAAATTGGCGAGGCGGCCGAAGAACAAGCCGAAGGGGACGCAGCAGGCCACGTAATCGTGGACCCTGAGCCAGTCGAGCTTGTGCTTGCGAGCCAGCCACAGAATCCCGAGCGAGGTGCCGATGACTCCGCCGTGGAACGACATTCCGCCGTCCCAGAGTTTCAGGATCTGGATCGGATCGGCGAAATAGAATTCGGGCCGATAGAAGAGCACGTAGCCGAGCCGGCCGCCGAGGATGATGCCGAGGGTCGCGTAGAAGACCATGTCATCGGCGTGGCGCCGCGCCATCGGCGCGCCCGGCCGGTCGATCAGCTTCATCAGATACCACCAGCCGACGAGGATCCCGGCGAGATAGGCCAGCGAGTACCAGCGCAGCGGAAATGGCCATTTGAACAGCGTCGGCTCGAGCCCGAGGTCGGTGAAGCGCACATAATCGCCGCTCGCCATCGACAGGCTTGTCAGTAAAGCATCCATCAAGGCTTCCCCCTCTCGCTGCAGGCCCTAATAGGAGGGGGAAGTGGAAACGGAAAGGGAGAGTCGGATGCCGAGTGAGCTGGACCGCAAGTTCGACGCGGTGCTGGCGCAGGTGACCGGACCCGGCGGCCGAATCCAGATCGCGGAGGATCCGGAAGGCCGCAAGATCGTCGCCAACCTGCCCCCGACCCTCCCCGGAATGTTCGACGCCTTCTGCATGCTTCACGGCGCGACGACGGCCGTCATCGCCGACGGCGAGCGGCTGACCTTCGCCGAGATCAACGAACAGGCGACCCGGCTGGCCCGGGCCCTGGCCGGCGGCTGGGGCGTCGGCAAGGGCGACCGGGTCGCGATCGCGATGCGCAACTGCCCGGCCTGGATCGTCACCTACATGGCGGTCCTGAAGGCGGGAGGCGTCGCCACCCTGGTCAACGGCTGGTGGCAGTCGGACGAGCTTCGCCACGGCCTCGCCTTGACCGAACCCTGCCTCGTCCTGTGCGACGCTCCGAGGGCGAAACGGCTGGAGGCGACCGGTCTCGGCATCGCCGCGGTGACCCTTCCGGTCGAAAAGCCGATCGCGGAGGCGCTGGCGCCCCTGCTCGGGCGTGACGAGGCCGATCTGCCCGAGGTCGCGCCCGAGGACGACGCCACCATCCTGTTCACGTCCGGATCGACCGGGACCGCGAAGGGCGCCCTTTCCACCCACCGCGCCGTCACAACCGGGATCTACAGCTATTCGATCAGCCTGCTCGCCCTGCTCGGAATCATGGAGAGCGAGGGCCGCGGGCCGCCCAACCCGCCGCGCACCCTGATCAACGTGCCCCTCTTCCACGTCACCGGCGAAGTGCCGGTGCTCCTCAACAGCTTCGTCATCGGCCGGGGCATGGTGCTGATGGCGAAATGGGATCCGGGCGAGGCGCTGCGCCTGATCCAGGACGAGAAGGTCACCTATTTCGTCGGCGTCCCGACGATGAGCCTCGAGCTGATGCAGCATCCCGACCGCGAGCGATACGACCTCTCGTCGCTGACCGACATCGCCGCCGGGGGAGCGCCGCGGCCGGTCGCCCACGTCAAGCGGCTTCAGGAAAGCTTCAGGGGCGCCCAGCCCGCTTTGGGCTACGGGCTCACCGAGACCAACGCGGTCGGCTGCGGCAATTTCTGGCAGAATTACGCCGACAAGCCCGCCTCGACCGGCCGTCCGCACAAGCCGACGGTCGAGCTCGCCATCTTGGGCGAAGGGGATCGTCACCTGCCGATAGGCGAAAGCGGCGAGATCGCCATCCGCTCGGCCGCCAATTTCCGCGGCTATTGGAACGACCCCGCCTCGACGGCGGCGGCGTTCACGGCCGACGGCTACCTCAAGACCGGCGACATCGGCTATCTCGACGAGGACGATTATCTGTTCATCGTCGACCGCAAGAAGGACATCATCATCCGCGGCGGCGAGAATATCAGCTGCCAGGAGGTGGAAGCCGCCGTCTATTCGCATCCGTCCGTGTCGGAGGCGTCGGTGTTCGGAGTGCCCTGCGAAAGGCTGGGCGAGGTGCCCGCGGCGGTCATTTATTGCGAGGACGATCGCGACTTCGACGAGGCGGCGCTGCGCCGGTTCCTCGACGGCAGGATCGCCTCGTACAAGATCCCGCAGTACATCTGGGTCCATCATGAGCCGCTGCCGAAGCTGGGGACGGGGAAGATCGACAAGAAGACTCTGAGGGAGAGATATTCGGCGGAGGTGGAGTAAACGTCATCCCAGCGAAGGCTGGGATCCCAGGGGGTGAAAGGCGCCGGTGGCCTTCACCCGCCGGGGCCCCAGCCTTCGCTGGGGCGACGGGGGTTTCCCCATCCCCCCTCCCCCTCTATCAGCCCTACGATGGCGCGAGGCGGCGAGACGAGGGGGATCAGCCGGCGGTCACTGCTCGTCAGTGGGGGCGCCGGGGCCGGGCTGCTCCTCGCCTGGGCCTTGTGGCCGCGATCCTATCCGCACAATCTGCGCGCCGGCGACGGCGAGCAGGCGTTCAACGCCTTCCTCAAGATCGGCAATGACGGCCGGGTGCTCGTCGCCATTCCGCAGTCGGAGCTCGGCCAGGGGAGCTGGACCGCGCTCGCCCAGATCCTCGCCGACGAGCTCGGCGCGGACTGGCGCACGGTGGGCGTCGAGCCGGCGCCGATCGGACCGCTCTACGCCAACCGGCTGCTCGTCGAAGGACCGGACGACGGTTCGTTCGCGGGCGGGGTCCGGCGCTGGCGTGCCCAAAATTTCGAAGGCGGCGAGGCGGGTATTCTGACCGCGGGATCGACCTCGGTCCGCGCCTTCGAACGGCCGATGCGCGAGGCCGGAGCGGGCGCCCGGGCGCTACTGATGAAAGCCGCGGCGGGCCGCTGGGGGGTCGAGTGGGAGACTCTCGATACCGGGGCCGGGTTCGTCTTCGACGGCCAGCGAAGGCTCGGCTTCGCGGAGCTGGCGGAGGCGGCGGCCGGCGAGATTCTTCCCGAATATCTGCCGATCCGCGCCGGAATCGACAACCGACTGACGGGAAAGCCGCTGCCGCGGCTCGACCTGCCGTCGAAGGTCGACGGCTCCGCGCCCTTCGCCGGCGACATCAGGCTGCCCGACATGGTCTACGCCTCGGCCCGAGCGGGGCCGACCGAGGACAGCCGGATGGTTGCCTGGAAGAAGGACGAGGGGCTGAAGGTGCCGGGCGTGCTGGGAGCGCTCGACTCGCCCGGTTGGGTGGCCTGCGTCGCCACCGACTGGTGGGCGGCGAACCGGGGCGTCGAGGCGCTGGAGCCGGTCTGGGAGGTGCCGCATCCGCCGGTGTCGAGCGAGAGCGTGGATTCGGCCCTGGTCGGCGCGCTCGAGCGGGGCGAAGGGCGTCAGGCCTACAGCCGCGGCGATCTCGCCGGCGCGTTCGAGGGCGGCAATGTGCTTCGCGGCCATTACAGCGCCGGGCCGGCCGCCAGCGCGCCCCTGGAGACCCTGACCGCGACCGCGCGGCTGAGCGGGGACCGGCTGGAGATCTGGGCGCCGACCCAGGCTCCGGGCCTGGCCAGGGCGGCCGCGGCGCGGGCGGCGGGGCTCGGCGAGGGCCAGGTCGCTCTCTTTCCGACTTTGATCGGCGGCGGCTACGGGCGCAAGCTCGAGACCCGGGCGATCGAGCAGGCGGCGATGCTCGCGGTTCGAACGAAGCGGCCGGTGCAGCTTGCCTGGTCCCGGATCGAGGAGAGCGTCCAGGACGGCTTCCGGGCGCCGGCGCGGGCGCAGCTGCTCGCCCGGCTCGACCCGAGCGGGATCGTGCTCGGCTGGCACGCTCGGATCGCCGCGCCCGATACCGGAAAGCAGCTTTCGGAGCGGCTGCGCGGCGGCGAAAGCGCGATGGCACGGATCGGCGATCCCGCCGCGGGCGCCGTCCCGCCTTACGCCATCCCCGCCGTGACGGTCGATTACCTGCCGGCTGAGACCGGCGTCCGGATCGGCGGATGGCGCTCCGGCGCGCACAGCTACACGGCCTTTTTCACCGAGAGCTTCATGGACGAGCTTGCCCGGATATCCGGGGTCGAGCCTTTGTCCTTCCGGATGCAGATGCTCGGCGACAATCCCCGGCTGGCGCGGTGCCTGACGACGGCGGCGACGCTGGGCGGCTGGGACGGCGGAACGCCGGGAAGCGCGATGGGGATCGCCTGCCACAGCGCTTTTGGAAGCCATATCGCGGCGCTGGTCGAGGTCGAAGTGACGGCCGACCAGAATGTGCGCGTGCTCCGGGCGGTGTGCGCCGTCGATTGCGGCCGAACGGTCAATCCGGACCTCGTCCGGCAGCAGGTCGAGGGTGGGCTGGTCTTCGGGATCGCCGCCGCCACCGGCAAGGCGATCGGCTTCGAGAACGGACGGCCCGACGCGCGCGGCTTCGGGCATTTCGGTTTCCCGACGCTCCAAGCTTCCCCGGAGGTCACGGTCGAATTGCTGGAGAGCGAGGAGGAGCCGGGCGGAGCGACCGAATTGGGCGTTCCGGTCGCGGCGCCGGCCATCGCCAACGCGCTCCACGCCTTGACCGGGAAGCGGCTTCGGTCGCTGCCCCTGAGGGTGGGCGGATGAGGCCCCCCGCGGATCATCCGCCGGTGCCGGAGCCGAAGGTCGGCGTGCTCCTGATCAACCTCGGAACGCCCAACAAGCCCGAGCCGGGCTCGGTCCGGCTTTACCTCAAGGAATTCCTGTCCGACCCCCGGGTGATCGAGATTCCGCAGCTGGTCTGGCAGCCGATCCTTCGCGGAGTCATCCTGACGACCCGGCCGAAGAAGTCGGCGCACGCCTACAGCCAGGTGTGGACGGACGAAGGCTCGCCTTTGGCCGCGATCACGGCGCGGCAGTCGAAGGCGCTTCAAGGCGCGTTCGGCGATACTGTGATCGTCGATCACGCGATGCGTTATGGCGAGCCTGCGATCTCGATGAAAATCGACGCGCTCAAGGCGGCAGGGTGCGAGCGGATCCTGATCGCCCCGCTCTATCCGCAATATTGCGCGGCGACGACGGCGACCGCGAACGACGAAGCCTTCGCGCATCTTCGGCGATTGCGGTGGCAGCCGGCGATCCGGACGCTTCCGCCTTATCATGACGACCCGGCCTATATCGCGGCCCTGAGGTCGCGGCTGGAGGAAGGGCTGGCGGGCCTCGATTTCGAGCCTCAGGCGATCCTGGCCAGCTTCCACGGAATGCCGCAGCGAACGCTGGAGCTGGGCGATCCTTATCATTGCCACTGCCGAAAGACGGCCCGGCTGCTGAGCGAGGCGAGCGGGCGCGAGCTCATGGTCGCCTTCCAGTCGCGTTTCGGGCGGGCGAAGTGGCTCGAGCCGGCGACCGACACGACGCTTGCGGCGCTGCCGGCGAAGGGCGTCACCAAGGTCGCGATCTTCGCGCCCGGCTTTTCCGCCGATTGCCTGGAGACGCTGGAGGAGCTGGCGATACGGGGCCGCGACACCTTCATCGCCGCCGGCGGAACCGACTTCGCCTACCTCCCCTGCCTCAACGACAGCCCCGCCGGGCTTGAAATGCTGCGCAGCATTTTAGGCCGCGAGCTTGAAGGTTGGAGACGCTGAACGTAAGGCGCGCGCACAACATAAATCAGGAGAGCGAAATATGGCACGCGTTGCGATCGTCACCGGCGGCACCAGAGGCATTGGCGAGGCGATCAGCATCGCCCTTCGCGACCAGGGCGTGACCGTCGCCGCCAATTACGGTGGCAATGACGAGAAAGCGCGCGCTTTCACCGAGCGCACCGGGATCAGGGCGTTCAAATGGGACGTCGGCGATTTCGACGCCTGCCAGGCCGGAGTGGCCCAGGTCGAGAGCGAGCTGGGACCGGTCGACGTTCTCGTCAACAATGCCGGGATCACCCGCGACGGAACGATGAAGCGGATGGACCGCAAGGCCTGGGACGAGGTGATCGACGTCAATCTCGGCGGCTGCTTCAACATGGCCAAGGCGGTGTTTGAAGGGATGCAGGGGCGCAAGTTCGGCCGGATCGTCAACATCGGCTCGATCAACGGCCAGGCGGGCCAATACGGCCAGGTCAATTACGCCGCCGCCAAGTCGGGAATCCACGGCTTCACCAAGGCGCTTGCGCAGGAAGGCGCGCGCGCCGGAGTGACGGTGAACGCGATCGCGCCCGGCTATATCGACACCGAGATGGTGGCGGCCGTGCCCGCGGACGTCCTGGCCAAGATCGTCGCCCGGGTCCCCGTCGGACGGCTCGGCAAGGCGGAGGAGATCGCCCGGGGAGTCGTCTTCCTGTGCGGCGAGGAGGCGGGGTTCATCACCGGATCGACGCTCAGCATCAACGGCGGCCAGCATATGTATTGAGCTTGGAATGGGGACCGTCACTTCCAGACCCGCCGTGCGCGTTCCAACACCGCCGCGGGTGAAAGTGACCGTCCCCGCTCAGGCGCCATGAGCGGACCCGTCAAGCGCTCGATCATGATCGCCGGTCATTCGACGTCGATCAGCCTGGAGCCCGTTTTCTGGGACGCGCTGAAGGCGCAGGCCGAGGCCGAGGGCCTGCCGGTGAGCGCGCTGGTGGCTCGGATCGACTCGGCGCGAATCGAAGAGCGCGACCCGCCGAACCTGGGCAGCGCCCTTCGCACGTGGCTGTTTCTGAAGGCCAAATCCGGGGCATTCACTTTGTAGGAGAATTCCTGTTCTGATTATGTTCTAATCAGGCCATGGGGGAATTCTGCGTCCTGAAGCGCTTGCTGGCCGCTGTCGGCGAGTTTCTGCGACAATTCTGCCTCCCCGCGAGCGAAGCTCGGGGGGAGAGGGACCCTGCGAAGCATGGTGGAGGGGTAATCGCGCAGGCCTTCCCAGTCACCCCTCCACCACCCTTCGGGTCGTCCCCCTCCCCATCCTGCGGATGGGGAGGCAAATCAGCGGCCGAGCAGCACGCGCGCCTGGGTGGCGATCTGGGCCAGCATCGGGGCGGTCGTCACCGGCGCGTTGCGGACGCGTTCGACGACTCGGCGGAACTGGTCGATCCGGGGGCCCTGCGCCGCGACCCATTGGTCGACCGCCTCGGTCGGCTCGCTTCCGCGCTTGCGGTTGAGGAAGTCGAGGCGGAGCTGCTCGAAGTCGCGGGCCAGGCCCGCGGTCAGGAGCCGCTCCCACTGATCGCTCGCCCGGAACTGGTTGGCGGCGCCCTGGGCCCAGTCGAGGCCGAGCGCCTCCCCGAGACGGGTGTAGGCGTTGGTGAGCCCGATCACGTCGACCCCGAGGCGCTTGCCGAGCGCGGCGATCCCGACCGCGCCGTTCAATTCGAACAGCCGGACGATCTTTCGGGCGAGGTCGTCGGGGGCTCCGAGATCGATCAGCCGCTGACGGCGTTCGCCGGCCTCGCTCGCCACTTCGCGGCGGAGCAGGCCCTCGACCGCGTCGTCCAGCGCATTCAGCCCGGGCGCGAGATTGTCGACCATCTCGGCGAGCTTGGTGGTCGCCGAGGTATTGCGGAGGATGTCGGCCATGTGGAGCTGAAGCGCCTGGCTGGCCTGGTCGAACAATTCCAGGCGAAGCTGCTCGGGCAGGTCGGCGGCGTCGAGCCGCTCCCAGAAGCTTTGCATGTCGAACAGGCGCTCGGCCGCGACGAAGGCCGCCGCGACCTGGCCGAAGGAGGCGCCTTCCTCCTCCGCAAGAGCGAAAGGCGCGGTGATCCCGAGCCGGTTGACGAGGCGGTTGGCGATCTTGGTGGCGATGATCTCGCGGCGAAGGCGGTGCTGGAGGATGGCATCGCCGTGGCGGGCCCGCATCGTCTCCGGAAAGGCGCCGCACAGCTCCGGAGTGAGGGTCGGGTCCTCGGTGATCTTGCCGGATTCGAGCGCGGCCTGGAGCGCCATCTTCGAGGACGAGAGCAGGATTGCGAGCTCGGGCCGGGTGAGGCCGCGGTCCTCGTGGGCGCGGCGCATCAGATCCTCGTTGGATTCGAGACCCTCGACGGCGCGGTTGAGCCGGCCGCCTTCCTCGAGCATCTCCATCGCCCGAAGCAAAGGCGGAAGGCCGGCGGCGCCGCCGCGCTCGGCGATCGACAGCGCCAGGGTCTGGAGCCGATTGTCCTCGAGCACGATCTCGCCGACCTCGTCGGTCATCTCGGCGAGAAGGGCGTTGCGGTCTTCCAGGCTGAGCCGGCCCTCGATCATCTCCCGGTTGAGCGGGATCTTGATGTTGACCTCGTTGTCGGAGCAGTCGACCCCGGCGGAATTGTCGATGAAATCGGTGTTGATCCGCCCGCCCAGCGAAGCGAATTCGATCCGGCCGGCCTGGGTGATGGCGAGGTTGGCGCCCTCGCCAAGGGCCTTGGTTCGAAGCTCGGCGCCGTTGACGCGGATCGAGTCGTTGCCGGGATCGCCGACCTCCGCATTGCTCTCGCTCTTGCCCTTGATGTAGGTGCCGATGCCGCCGAACCAGAGCAGGTCGACCGGCGCCGAGAGGATGGCGGTGAGCAGGGTGGCGGGGTCGGTTTCCTCGGCCTCGAGGCCGAGCAGGGCCCGGATCTCGGGCGAGAGCGGGATCGACTTCTGGGCGCGCGGGAAGATGCCGCCGCCCTTCGAGATCGAATTGCGGTCGTAATCGTCCCAGCTCGAGCGCGGCAGGGCGAACAGGCGGTTTCTCTCCTCCCAGCTCGAGGCCGGATCGGGATCGGGATCGAGGAAGATGTGGCGGTGGTCGAAGGCCGCGACGAGCTTGATCGATTTGGACAGCAGCATGCCGTTGCCGAAGACGTCGCCGGACATGTCGCCTACGCCGGCGACCCGGATCGGCTGAGTCTGGACGTCGATCCCGATCTCCCGGAAATGGCGCTGGACCGAGATCCAGGCGCCCCGGGCGGTGATCCCCATCGCCTTGTGGTCGTAGCCGTAGCTGCCTCCGGACGCGAAGGCGTCGCCGAGCCAGAATCCGCGCTCGATCGCGATCGCGTTGGCGACGTCGGAGAAGGTGGCGGTGCCCTTGTCGGCGGCGACGACGAAATAGGGATCGTCGCCGTCGAGAACCATGACTCCCTCCGGAGGAACGATCTTGTTGCCGACGATATTGTCGGTGATCGAGAGCAGGGCGCGGATGAAGATCCGGTAGCTTTCGGTGCCTTCGGCGAGCCACGAATCGCGGTCGGCCATCGGCGGCAGCTGCTTGGGATAGAAGCCGCCCTTGGCGCCGGTGGGCACGATGACGGCGTTCTTGACCAGCTGCGCCTTCATCAGGCCGAGGATTTCGGTGCGGAAGTCGTCGCGCCGGTCGGACCACCTGAGGCCGCCGCGGGCGATCGGGCCGCCGCGCAAATGGATGCCCTCGACCCGCGGCGAATAGACCCAGATCTCGCGCCAGGGGAGCGGCTGCGGAAGGTTCGGAACCTTGGCGCTGTCGAGCTTGAAGGCGAGCGCCTCCCGCCCGGCGGGCGTGAAAGCGTTGGTGCGCAGGGTCGCCGAGACGACTCCGTGGAGCAGCCTGAGGATGCGGTCCTCGTCGATCGCGGCGACTTGGGAGAGGCCGTCGCCGATGGCCCGCTGGGCCGCCTCGATCGAGGCCGGGCGCGGAGCTTCGAGCTTCGGATCGTGGAGGGCGTCGAACAGGGCGATGAGCCCGTGGGCGACTCCGGGCGCCCGGCGCAGGGCCTCGACGACCGTCACCATCGAATAGGACAGGCCGACCTGGCGCAGATAGCGGAACCAGGCGCGGAAGAGGACGACGTCGCGGGGCGCGAGAGCGGCGGCGACGAGCAGCTGGTTGAACGGGTCGTTCTCGGCCCGGCCCTCGAGCACCTCCGCGATGGCGCGCTCGACCAGCTCGGAGCGGTCGAGCACGTGCGCGGCCTCGCCGGAGCGGACCTCGAGCAGGAATTCGTGGACATAGCCCAGCCGGCCCTCGTCGAGGGCGGTCGGATGCTCCTCGAGGACCCGGAAGCCGAAATTCTCGAATACCGGCACAGCGTCGGACAAGGGGATGATCTCGGCGAGCCGATAGGTGTTGAGCCTGAGCCGCTTGGGGCCGTCCTCCGGCTGACGGTAGAGCCTGGCGTCGCGCTGCCCGGCGCCGTCGAGCGCGCAGATCCGCAAGATGTCCTGCGCCGCCTCGGCGGGCGGGACCGCGATCCGATAGGCTTCGGGGAAATCCTCGAGATAGGACAAAGCGAGGCGGGTCGCGCGCTGCGGCCCGACCAGCTCGCCCAAGGCCTCCTCGACCGACGGCTCCCAGCCGCGCACCATCTCGTCGAGGCGGCGGTCGAGCGCGGCGACGTCCGGGTTCGGGGTCTCGGGTCCGACGTAGAGCGTGTAGCGGATGAGGGCGAGGTCGCCGTCGCCGAGCTCGACCGACCAGTTGGAGATACGGCCCTGCGAAGCCTCCTCGATCATCTTTCCGATGGCCAAGCGCCGGCGGGTCGTCAACTCGTCACGAGGAAGCCAGATGAAGGCGAACATATTGCCTTTGAGGATCGACCGGACCAACGCCAGCGTCGGCCGCGGCCGATCGGCGAGCGACATGGCGGTGGTGACCAATTCGCGCACCGCCTCGTCGCTGAGGCTGACGAGAAGGTCGTGCGGGAGAGCGGTGACGGCGTGGCGAAGCGCCTTGCCGCTGTGGCCGGACGGGTCGAAGCCGAACTCGCGCTCGAGCTGCTGGAGGCGCCGGCGGAGCAACGGCACTTCCTCGACGGGCGCACTCAGCGCCTCGCTGGTCCAAAGGCCGGCATGGACTCCGATCCCGGTGACCTTGCCGTCCTTCCTGACCGGCACGACGACGAGGTCGAGCGGGACCCGGCGGTGGACCGAAGCGCGGCGCTCGGCCTTGGCGAGGAGGGGGACGTCGCCGCCGGCCTCGAAATAGCGCATCGCTCCGAGCGCTCCGCCGGGGTCGGTCGGCTCGCCGGGGGTTCGGAACAGTCCGAGCGTGTCGGTAGGCTGGCCGTCCGGACTCTCGACTTCGTAGCCCAGCAGGGTCATCGCCCCGTCGGCGAACCAGCGCAGCAGCGCGGCGCCTTCCTCATTGCCCGCGGCGTCGGCGTCGGCGCGCATCCGCGCCTGCATCGCCCGCCAGTCGGCGACCGCGGCTCGGACGTCGGCGAGGACCCTGTGGAGATCGGCGGCGATCTCGCGCCGGCCGCGCGCGTCGGCGCGGTCGACCTCGAGATACATCATCGATTCGCGGGGCTGCGGCTCATCGCAGAGCGGATCGACGGCGGTGAGCGTCCCGTCGTCGCCGCGGGTGACGCAGACGACCGGATGGAGGAGGCGATGGACGGTGAGGTTGCGGGCGGCGAGCGTGTTGGCGACGCTGTCGACGAGGAAGGGCATGTCGTCGTTGACGATTCCGATCCGCATCCGGCGATGGCCCAGGGCTCCGCCCTGCGGCTCGACCCGGACGAGCGCCATCCCGGCCGGACGGCGAAGCGCGCAGCCCGCGATGAACCGGGCGGCGGCGATCCGGTCCGCATCGATGAATTCGGCGAGCTCGCCGGGAAGGGCGCCGTCGACGAGGGCATGAGCGAGGGCGTCGACGATCTTCGCGTCGGCGGCTGCGGGCTCCGCGACGAGGCTTTCCGAACTCATAATTGGCTCCCAAAGGGGCGGCGTAGAGGCGCCGTCTTAATGGTCCGCGCCCTATGCCCCCGGCGACCTGAGGGGGCAACCCCTTGGACTTGCCTCCCTGCCGCGAAGCGGTGGGGAGGGGGACCACGCGAAGCGTCGTGGAGGGGTAGTAGGCGCCGTCTTCCGAGGTTGCGCGGGAACCCGCCGAGGCCCTCGCCCTTTACCCCTCCACCGCCTACGGCGGTCCCCCTCCCCATCTCACGATGGGGAGGACAAGGAGGACTCGATGCCCCGCCAAGCCGACCACCCAATCGACCCCCTCTTCCTCGATCGCTGGTCGCCGCGCGCCTTCGACGGATCGGAGATGCCCGAAGCGGACCTCCTCGCCCTGTTCGAGGCCGCCCGGTGGGCGCCGTCGGCGTTCAACTCGCAGCCCTGGCGTTTTCTCTACGCTCGGCGCGGCGAGTCGGATTGGGAGCGCTTCCTGGGGCTTCTCATTCCCTGGAACCAGGCCTGGGCGCGGAGCGCCTCGGTCCTGATCTACATCCTTTCCGACACCTTGCCGATGACCGGCAAGGCCGGCGAGCCGGCGACCTCGCACACCCATAGCTACGATGCGGGGGCGGCCTGGGTGAGCCTCGCGCTCCAGGCGACCCGGATGGGCTATCAGGCGCACGGAATGTCGGGCGTGGATTTCGACCGGGTCCGGGAGGAGCTGGGAGTGCCGGAGCGATTCCGTGTCGAGGCGGCGGCGGCGGTCGGGCGGATCGGGGATCCGGCGGCCTTGCCGGAGAAGTTGCGGGCTCGGGAGGTGCCGAGCGGGCGCAAGCCGATGGAGGAATTCGCTTTCGAGGGAGGTTGGCCGGGCGACTGACGTCGCCCCAGCGAAGGCTGGAGCCCCAGGGGTGAAGAGCGCGGTGCCTTTCACCCGCCGGGATCCCAGCCTTCGCTGGGACGACGTGACTTGTGCGACCGCCTCTTCTGGTAGAACATTCCCCACCATGACCGTGGACACGACCAGCGAAGGAAGGACGAAGCGCCTCGTCACCCTCCCCGCCCGCCCCGAGCCGATCCGGGTCGCCGCGGAGGAAACCGCAATCGTCGTCGTCGACATGCAGAACGCCTACGCCTCGTCCGGAGGCTATCTCGATCTCGCCGGCTTCGACATCGGCGGGGCCGCGGCGGTGATCGAGCAATGCGCCAAAGCGGTCGCGACCGCCCGCGGCGCCGGCCTGCCGATCATCTATCTCCAGAACGGCTGGGACGAAGCCTATGTCGAGGCCGGCGGCCCGGGCTCACCCAATTGGCACAAGTCAAATGCGCTGAAGACGATGCGGGCGCGGCCGGAGCTGGAGGGGAAATTGCTCGCCCGCGGCGGTTGGGACTACGAACTGATCGAGGCCCTCGCGCCGCATCCCGGCGACATCGTCCTTCCCAAGACGCGCTATTCCGGCTTCTTCAACTCGCAGCTCGATTCGGTGCTCCGATCGCGCGGCATCCGCAACATCGTGCTGGTGGGCATCGCTACCAACGTGTGCGTCGAATCGACTTTGCGCGACGGCTTCTTTCTCGAGTATTTCGGGATCATGCTGGAAGACGCCACCCATCAGGCCGGACCGGAATATCTTCAGAAAGCGAGCGTCTACAATGTCGAGACCTTCTTCGGATGGGTTTCCACCGTCGCCGATTTCTGCGGCGCCTTCGGGCAGGTGGCGGAGTGAGCATGCCGACCCGCACACCCGTTCGGCCTGAGCCTGTCGAAGGCCTGTCCTTGCACTTGCCCGCCGAAAAGGGGAGGGCTTCGACAGGCTCAGCCCGAACGGAGTGGGGTGGGCTCGTCACTTAGCCGGAGGCGCCGATGCCGTTCGAATCGATCAACCCGCCCCAATTCCCGACTCCGATCGCCCCCTATTCGGCGGGCACCAAGGCCGGCGGTACCGTATATGTGTCGGGTACGCTGGCGCTGGGCCCGGGCGGCACCGTGCTCCATCCCGGCGATGCCGAAGCGCAGACCCGGCACGTCCTGGAGACGATCCGGATCACCCTCGAAGCCGCGGGCGCGACCATGGCCGACGTCGCCTTCAACCACATCTTCCTCACCGACTGGACCGATTATCCGGCGATGAACTCGGTCTATGCCGAATATTTTCCGGGCGCCAAGCCGGCGCGCTACTGCATCCAGTGCGGGCTGGTGAAACCGGGGCTGGTGGTCGAGATCGCCTCCGTGGCGCACATCGGCTGATGGTCCACGCCGGCGGCCTCTGGTACGAGTGGCACGGCCCCGAGGACGGCGAGGCGCTGATCCTCTCGCCCGGCCTCGGCGGCGCGGGCTCCTATTGGGCGCCCAACCTCGCGGCGCTGTCGCGCGACCATCGAGTCCTGCTCTACGATCATCGCGGGACCGGCCGCAGCGGTTCGCTCCCCGACGGCCCGGCGTCGATCGCGTCGATGGCCGCGGACGTCCTCACTCTGATGGACGAGCTCGGAATCCACCGACCTTCCTTCGTCGGCCATGCGATCGGCGGGCTGATCGGGCTCGAGCTCGGAAGCGTCCTGGCCAAAAGGGTGATCGTCAACGGCTGGCCGAGGCTGGACCCACATACCGAGCGATGCTTCGAAACGCGCCTCGAGCTGCTTCGCTCGAGCGGCCCTCAAGCCTATGTCCGGGCCCAGCCGATCTTCCTCTACCCGGCCGGTTGGAGCTCGATGAATTCGGGGATGCTCGACATCGAAGCGGAGCATCAGCTCGAGCGCCTGCCTCCGGCCGCGACCATCGAAAGACGGATCGCCGCGGCCCGGGCTTTCGAGCTTCGGCCCGGCCCGGCCTGCCCGACCTTGCTCGTCGCCGCCGACGACGACGTGCTCGTCCCGGCCCTTTGCTCGGAATTGCTGGCGGGCGAGCTCGCCGACGCGTCGGTCGCCCGCCTCGAATGGGGCGGTCACGCCTGCAACGTCACCGATCCCGACGCCTTCAACACTCTCGTTCTCGAATTCCTGAGGAGCTGAACAAGCATGGAAATCGGCATCTTCGTTCCGATCAACAACAATGGCTGGCTGATCAGCGAGAATTCGCCCCAGTATATGCCGAGCTTCGACCTCAACAAGGACATCGCCCAGCGCGCCGAGAAATACGGCGTCGATTTCCTGCTCTCGATGATCAAGCTGAGAGGCTTCGGCGGCAAGACGCAGTTCTGGGAATATGGGCTCGAAAGCTTCACGCTGATGGCCGGGCTCGCCGCCGTCACCGAGAAGATCAAGATCTACGCGACCTGCCCGACCCTGGTCGTCCCGCCCGCCTTCGCGGCGCGGATGTGCAACACGATCGATTCGATCAGCCACGGCCGCTTCGGGCTCAATCTGATCACCGGCTGGCAGCGCCCCGAATACAGCCAGATGGGGCTGTGGCCGGGGGACGAGCATTTCCGCAACCGCTACCAGATGCTCGGCGAATATGCCCATATCCTGAGGGAGCTGTGGGCAACGGGGGTCTCCGACTTCAAGGGCGAATATTATCGGATGGAGGATTGCCGGGTCCGCCCGGTGCCCGAAGGCGAGATGAAGATCATCTGCGCCGGCTCGTCGGACGAGGGCCTCGCTTTCTCGGCCCAATATGCGGATTACGCCTTCTGCCTCGGCAAGGGCGTCAACACGCCCGCCGCCTTCGCGCCCAATAACGAACGGCTGATGGCGGCGACCGCCAAGACCGGCCGCGACGTCCGGATCTACGCCCTCTTCATGGTCATCGCCGCCGAGACCGACGAGGAAGCGATGGAGAAATGGATCTCCTATCGCGAGGGCGTCGACGAGGAGGCGGTGGCATGGCTCGGCTTCCAGGGCGCGGCCGACAAGACCAGCGCCACCACCAACGTCCGCCAGCTCGCCGACAAGGAGAGCGCGGTGAACCTCAACATGGGAACCCTGGTCGGATCCTATGAGAATGTCGCCCGGATGCTCGACGAGGCGAGCGAGGTTCCCAACACCGGCGGAGTGCTGCTCACCTTCGACGATTTCATCGAGGGGACGGAGGCGTTCGGAACGAGGATCCAGCCGCTGATGAAGTGCAGGGCGGCCACCGTCTCCTGAGGTCCTCAGGCAGGCTCCGCACCGGCTTGCCTCCCTGGCTTGCGAGGCGCAAATTGGCGACGGGGGCGGCCGCAGGGATCACGGCCGCTGCGGCTTGGGGGGCATATGGGGGCACCGCGGAAATATGAACCCAGCTGGGGCGAGATCGCGGCCCAGGTGGCGCGGCAGCTCGGCCTGACCACGGATCGGTCGCCGACGCTCCGCCAGGCCATCGAGCGAGGCGTCAGATATATCAATGTCCGCAAAGGCGAGCTCGTCTTCGACACGCGGGCGATGTTCCTGGGCCTGTTGGCGGCGGGAACCGAGGACCGGGATTCGATACGATATGGAAATACCGCCTCCTGGTTCCGCGGCTGGCTGACCGAACAGCTTGGGGAGGACAAGGTCCTGGGGATCCTCGCAGGTCAGGCGATGTCCCCGCCCGAACAGGTGTTTCCGGCTGTTCAGAATGGCCACAAAGTGATCCTTTCGGTGTCGGTCAAGGAGCTGCGCAAGCTCGCCGCCCAGATCGCCAAGAAGACCGTCGGCCGGTCCTTGTTCGAGGCCCGGCACATGATGGGGGCGATGATCGTCAAGGGGACGATCGTCGACCAGGTCCAAGAGATATTCCTTCGCTCGCTCGATTCCGGCGAAGTCGAGGCCCTCAAGCGTTTCTTCGTCGAGCGGATCATGGGCTCGCCCGAGGAGGGCGAGGATCGCGAAAAATGGTTCGACGCCTTGTTGCTGAGCGGCCCTGGAAAGCCGGAGAAGGGCGGGGATTCCGAGGGTGCCAGGCCCGCCGCGCCCTGGCGGGACGCAGTGGTGCCGTTCAGCCGGGACACGATCACGATCGGCTCCGACGTGCTGCAGACCGCCGGCGATGCCCGCGCCCTGGCGCGCCTGATCTGCCTGCGTGACTCAACGCCGCTCGCCGTCGCCATCTTCGGAGGCTGGGGCTCGGGTAAATCCACCTTCATGGAGCGGCTGGACGCCGAGGTGACGGCCATCGTGGACGAGGAAGCGGAATGCGTCCGGACCTTCGCCGAGGCCGACCTGGCGCAGCGCCCCTTCATTTCGCGCGTCGTCCAGATGCGCTTCAACGCCTGGCAGTTCGTCGACTCCAATTTGTGGGCCAGCCTTGCCGCGGAATTCTTCGATCAACTCAGAGCGGGCGGCTGGAACCGGACGAGCAAGGTGCGCCATGCCGGCCTCGTCGAGCGCGTGAACCGGCACGTTCATTCCCTCAGCGCCGACGCCGAGGCCAGGCGACAGGCGGCGATCGAGGGCGGCAAGGATGTTCTCAAGGCGCAGCAGGAGCGCGACGCTGCGGCACAGGCGGCTCGGGAGGCCGAGGGCGCCACGCTCGGCCAGGCGGCCATCGACGCGCTCCGGGACTTGTACGAAGCTCGTAAACCCGAATTGACGGCCTTGGGGATGCGCGCGGCCGGAGTCGATACGGGCGCGGCCGTCGACGCCGTGGTCGACATCGTTCGCAGCTCCAATTCGATCCTCGGCCGGGCGGGGCAGATCGGGTCCCTTCTCGCCAAATCCCGCACTCGGACCGCCGTGACCCTGGTCTCGCTCGCTGCGTTTGCCATCGCGGGCTGCCTGCTCGCGCTCTACCTGACCGAGTCGCCGGAAGTCGGGCGACGAACGCTGGTGGCCTTGATCACCGCGCTCGGCGCGCTCGGCGCGGCCGCTACCGCGGCGGCGCCCGCATTCAGGCTCGTCAATTCGATTGCGAAGCGCGGCGCCGACATTGCCCAGGCGGTCCGGACGGCAGACGACAAAGCGGTCAAGACGCTGCTTCGCACGGAGGTGGAGCTGCGGGATGTGACCGCGGAAGCGGAAGCCCTGGCCGGGGCCGCGGAACGGGCGGACCGGGCGCTGTCGCGCTATGTGGATCCGAACGCCGCTTCCAATCCGCCGCGGCTGCTCCGTTTTGTCCTGGAAGACGATCCGGACACCAAGGCGCTCGCGTCGGAGATCGGCCTGATCGGGCGAACCCGCCGGCTATTCCAGGCCGTGGACGACATCGTCCGCGAGGAGCGCGGGAAGCCGCTCAAGGAACGGCTCGACGGGGAAGTCCCCGACAGGATCGTTCTGTACATAGACGATCTCGACCGATGCACGGAGGAACAGGTCTACGCCGTCCTCCAGGCGATCCACTTGTTGCTGGCCTTCGATCTTTTCGCCGTCGTGGTCGGCGTCGACGTGGCCTGGGTCGAGAACGCTCTGGCGAAGATGTTCGAAGAGAAAGAGAGCGGCGGCGCCTCCGTGATCGATCGCCGCCAACGGGCCGTCCGCTATCTTGAGAAGATTTTCCAGGTGGCCTTCTGGCTCGCGCCGCTGAACGCCTCGGGCGGCGACGGCGGCAGCTTCGGCCGCTATGTCCGGCAGCTCGCCGCGAGACCGGCACCGCCGCCCGCTACGCCCTCTCCGCCCCAGGCGGAGGCAACCCCCGGCGAGACGGACGAAACCGACCTGTCACGACAAGGCGGTGAGGCCGGGGATCCCGCTTCCGCTGCCGGCGAAAGCGGAGACGAGACGGAATTTGACGGCGGCACGGTCGGCGATACGCGCGCCGCCATCGAGACGATAACCTTGGAGCAGGACGAGATCGATTTCCTCGCTTCCCCTGAAATCGCGGCGATCGCGGCCGCGACTCCACGTTCCGTGAAGCGGCTCGTCAACGTCTACCGGCTGGTGCGGACCAGGCTGGCCGAGGAGGGAGCCTCGATCATGGGGGGCGACGGACAACCTCCGGACTATCCTCTCATCGCGTTCGCAGTGGCGATCGAGACCGGCCAACCCATCGATGTCGCCGACGCCTTCTTCGAAGGACTGAAGTCGCTGGGCCCCGCTGAGAATTTCAGCCGGCTCCTCTACGAGAATTATTTCGGGGTGGAGGATGACGCCGACGTGGACGGCCTGCCGCCGCTGACCAGGGCGCTCGTCAGGAGCCCGGGCCTGAACGATGCGCTGGAACGGATCCTGACCCTCAGGCTCAACGATCTGCTGGCCGCGGACGCCTTGCGGGTCGCAAAGGTCGCTCGGCGATATTCGTTCAATCGCTACGAGTGAGACGATCGCCGCCCTAAGCCGCCACCTTCCTGATCGCCCGCTCCAGCATGGCTTCGTCCACGACCGGCGCGAGCACCGCGAGCCCGCCGACTTCGTCGCGGCGGGCGATGAGGAGGACGAACTCCTCCTTGCCCGGAATGTCGACATGGCCGAGCGGCCGGGCGGTGCGAAGCGCGGCGCGCGCGGCTTCGCCCAGGTCGGGCCCGGGCTCCGGGCGCCGGGCTCGCCGCTCGGCCTGGACGAGGGCCTTGAGACCCTCCCCCTCGAGGCGTTCGCGCAAGGTCCCGGCGGGGAGCGCCCGGCGTCTCGCCCAGCTCAGGGCGGCGGCGAATTCGGTGAGGCGGCCCTTGTCGTAATCGTTTCCGAAGACGAGCTTGACGACCGGGGTCATCGGCGCCCGCGACTGGACCTTGAGCCCGGCGTCCTCGAGCAGCTCGGCATAATTCTCGCGGTCCGCTTCGGCGGCGAGAGCGAAATCGTAGGCGAGGCCCAAGGCCCGATAGAGAGCGGCGCGGCTGCGCTGGTCGACGCCGCGGGCGGCGTCGGCGCTGTCGCGGGCGATTCCCAGGCGATCGGCGAGACCGGCGTCGAGATCGAGCTCGGGCTCGTCCCAGGACGACGCAGTGGGAGCGTCGAGCTCGAGCGGCTCGGCATTGGGGCCGTCCGCCCAGACCGGGCTCGCGCCGGGTTGGGCGGCGGAGGCGAGCGCGGCCTGCTGGGCGATTGCGGAAGTGGTCGCGCTGTCGGCGATCTCCTTCCAGTTGATGACCCCGTAGATGAAGTCGATGACGTCCCCGGTCGAGGAGAAGGGCAGAAGGATGCCCCGGTACATGGTGTTCCTGCCGCGCTGGCCGACGAACTCGGCCTCGAAGCCGATCGGCGCCTTGTTGGCGATGATCTGCATATAATGGTCGGTGAGCCGCGACAGGAGCGAGCGCTTGGGCACCTCGCTGATCCGGCGGACGTCGCCGATCAGGTCGCATTCCTCGCGAAGCGCGTCGCCGAGCCAGACGAGCCCGGGATCGTCGCCGCCGTCGGAGAAATCGAGAAGGACGCTGTTCGGGCCGAAGTCGCCGAGCGCCTCCGGATCGAGCGTCTCGATGGAGGGGTAAGCGCGCCCGTCGAGGAGCGAGACCCAGTAATTATAGGCCCGGACGTGCATGCGCCGCTCGTCGAGGCCGATCTCCGGCGGCACCTCGATGCCGCTGTCTTCCTCCGCGACGCCGTAGTCCGACTGCTCGTCAAATGCCCGCAGGCTGTCCATCAGGCGGTCCTTGTGATCCCCGTTCGCTGAGCTTTCTGCACCGGACGTGGTTGAAAAACCGTTAAGGTTTGTGAACGTGGCGGAGAGGCGGAGCGTCACTTGTCATCGCCTGCCGCCGCTGTTAGACGCGCGCCCTCCCCTAAGGAGCGCCGCTTTAGCTCAGCTGGTAGAGCACATCATTCGTAATGATGGGGTCAGGTGTTCGAGTCACCTAAGCGGCACCACCTTTTGACAGGCCCGCCTTTCCGGGCCTCGCGCACCGAAAATTATCCCTGGGTTTCAAAAGGTTCCCTTTGTATCGGAACCGAATCCCGGCGGACGGGTTTTCAGCGTCGTTAACAGCTTCTTCACCCTCTCGGCTGTTCGAAAGGCGAAAATTGGGGATCGACCGCGCGCTGCGACCGGCGTTGCTTCTCTGCTTCGGCAGGCGTTCCGCGCGCGCCGTCGGCCAAGTTCGTATCCGTCCTATCCGTTCCACGACATGTGAGCTCAAGGCTTGATGCCGCACCCGATCCTCGGGGTCGCGGTGGCGCCGCGCTCACGGTCGCGTCACGCCATAATTGACCAGGGAGTAATCGGGATGCCGAAATTCAGGCAGAATAACTTTACGTCGCGCCTGTTCGCGGACAGCGAGCCGGCCAGCACGTTCGGCTACGACATTTATTCGCGCGGGCTGTTCGCCTCCCAGGCGGCGGCTCGGCAGACCGCGCTCGACGTCGGCGCCGCCGGCGGATCGATGACGACCAATGCCCCCATCACCCCCGACAACTTCCAGCCGGTCGAATCGGCTTGGTACATTCCCGGCCCGACCGCCCTCATCGACGTCTATACGCCCGCCCCGAACACCACCGGCACGCTGGTGGTCGACGATCCCAACCACGTCCTGGCGGCAATCGACACGCCCGGCGACAACGACTGGTTCGCGGTCACGCTGACGGCGGGCGAAACCTACGAGTTCGGTCAATATGCCCGCGCCGGTGGCATTCCGGGCGCGGAAGGCAACGGCATCCCGCTCGCCGATGCCTATCTCGAAATTTACGATTCGGCCGGCAATCTGCTCTCGATCGCGGACGGTGGCGGGCCGAACACGCCGTCGGGGCTCGATGCGCTCATGACGTTCGAAGCGCCTTATTCGGGTACTTTCTATGTCAACGCCACGTCCTACGACAATAGCGGCGACGGCGCCGGGGATTTCGCCGGCGATTACGAGATTTTCGCCAGAACCGCGACCGGAAGCGTCTATGTCACGCATTATGACATTTCGAGCCCGCTCCACTCGATCGACTGGGGCGGAGTCATGGTCAACCGCGAGCACGTCTCGGTGCGCAATCCCGACGGCATGGAAGGCCCGCGACCGACCGGGGAAGCGGCGGCGAATCCGCTTACCGTCGAGGGCAACACCCTCGGCTACCCGGGCAAGAACGTCATCTACCTTTATTTCGCGGGCGAGGGCGATCTCTACGCAAATGCCGATACAACCATTCCGGTCACGGTCACGGTCCAGAATCCCTATCAGTACGAAATCCGGGCCATGCTCGCCGCGGCGGCCGAATTCTCCAAGGTCGCCGATGTGGTCTTTGTGTCCAATTATACGCTGAACCCGACGACCAACCTCTACGAACGCGATCCGACTATCGAGTACAAGCCCGGACCATTGGGCCCCGAGGCCGGCATCAAATATGCCACCGGAGTAGCCGATGACGGCTTCGACGCCGATTTCTTTTACTTCTCCTATCCGGGCACGCCGGGACCGGGCATTTCCCTGCTCGGGTCGATGAACCCGCCCGATAATGGCGACGAGGGCGTCGCCCAGTTCAATTCCGCCGACGAGCGCTGGAACGCCCAGATGCTTCAGCCGGGCGGCTTCTCCTTCGTCACTTTGATCCACGAATTCGGCCATGGCATGGGTCTCGCGCACCCGCACGACACCGGCGGCGGCTCGAGCGTCATGCAGGGCGTGGTGACCAGCGGCGTCCCCGGCGATGATGGCGGAGCCGGAGCGTTCGACCTCAATCAGGGCGTCAACACGATGATGTCCTACAATGACGGGTGGGAAAAGTCGCCCTACGGCCAGCCCGAGACCACCAACGAGGGCTATGGCTGGCTCGGCAGCCTGATGGCGCTCGACATCGCCGTCATCCAGGACAAATATGGCGTCAACGAGGATTGGGCCACCGGCAACGACACCTACGTCCTGAAGGACGTGAACGAGTGGGGAGTCTATATCGATTCCGCGACCGGGCAGCCGGCCCAACACGACGCCACCAATCAATTGACGCCCCGCGACGGCTATTATGTGGGCCAGAGCACCTATTATTCGTCGATCTGGGATGCCGGAGGGGTCGATCGGATCACCTATAGCGGCGCCAGGGACACCAATATCGATCTGCGTCCGGCGACTCTCCAATATGAATATGGCGGCGCCGGATGGATGTCCTACGCCACCGGCATCTATGGCGGCTACACCATCGCCAACGGAGCCACGATCGAGAATGCGTCCAGCGGCAGCGGCAACGACAAGCTGACCGGCAACGCCGCCGACAACGTCCTCGAGGGCAATGCCGGCAACGACAGTCTCTATCTGTGGTTCGGGGGCGGTAACGACACCGCGCTCGGCGGCGCCGGCAACGATAACATTTTCCTCGGCGGCACCCTGGATTCGGCGGACGTCGTGCGCGGCGGCGCGGACAGCGACGTGTTGGTGCTTCAGGGCGCCTATGGAGCCCTCACGCTCACCGCCAGCGTCAGCGAGATCGAGGGCATTTCGCTGCTCGCCGGCTCGAACACCAGTTTCGGCGAGCCGGGCGGCAATCGCTACGATTACGTCATCACCACCCATGATTCGAATTTCGCGGCGGGCCTTCAGGTACGGGTCAACGGCGCGGCCCTGCTGACCGGCGAGGACTTCACCTTCAACGGCTCGGCCGAGACCGACGCCAAATTTGTCGTCTACGGCGGCAAGGGCAAGGACACGCTCACGGGCGGCCTCGGCAACGACATCTTCTTCTACGCCGAGGAGAGGTTCGCCACCGGCGACACGGTCGACGGCGGCGCCGGCTATGACGGCATGTTCCTTCGCGGCAATTATACGATCGACTTCAACGCCCCGGGTTACACCGGCCTCTTCACCAATATCGAGAACCTGACCCTGACCTCGGCCACCGACGAGCGCTACGCGCGCGGCGGCGGCACCGAGTTCGACTATAATCTGACCCTGTCGAACGCGATCGTCGGCGCCGGCCAGACGCTGACCATCAACGGCGGCCTGCTCATGACCACCGAGACGATGATCCTCGACGCAAGCCAGGAGGCCGACGGCTTCCTGCGCCTGTTCGGAGGACGGGCCGACGACGTCCTGAAGGGCGGCGGCCAAGCGGATATCCTTCATGGCAATCTCGGCGCCGACACGCTCACCGGCAGTGGCGGCGCGGATGTGTTCCGATTCGACTCGACAGCCGAATCGAACGCTGCCTCGAGGGACCATATCCTCGACTTCACGCCCGGCGCCGACAAGATCGACCTCAGCCGGATCGACGCCAACAGCGTCGTGGCCGGCGACCAGGCTTTCGCCGTCATTCCGATGTCCAGCAACCAAGCGTTCAGCGGCACCGCTGGCGAGCTCATGATCAAGAATCTCGGCGGTACAGAATGGCTGATCCAGGGCGACACCGACGGCGACGGCCTCGCCGACCTCGTCATCCTGGTTACCGGTCCGCCGACGATCCCGCTCGGGGGGAGCGACTTCATCCTCTAGATGAGCGGGCTCTCCGTTATGCCAGCGCAGGCTGGCATCCCAGCGGGTGAAAGGCCCCGGCGGCCTTTACCCGCCGGGGCCCCGGCCTTCGCCGAGGCGACGACGCCAACCCCGCCGATCAGCAGATGCTTCTGCACCTTGCCCGCAGCGGTTCGGGGGAAGTCGTCGACATATTCGAAATTGACCGGCACCTTGTAAGCGGCGAGGCGAGCCCGGCAGAAGGTCTCGAGCTCGGCCTCGGCCGGACGCGCCGTCCCTTCCTTCAGCCTCAGGAAGGCGCATCCGATCTCGCCCCAGCGCGGGTCGGGAGCGGCGACGACGGCCGCCTCCGCGACCGCCGGATGGCCGGCGAGCACATTCTCGACCTCGGCCGGATAGACATTCTCGCCGCCGGAGATGAACATCTCCTTCCGCCGCCCCGCCACCCAGTAGAAGCCGTCGGAGTCGCAGCGCGCGAGGTCTCCCGATCTCAGCCAGCCGTCGGCGGTGAAGGCGGAGCGGGTCGCTTCGGGGTCGTTCCAATAGCCCGGGGTCACCGCCGGGCCGGCGAACTGCAGATCGCCGACCTCGCCCGCGGCAACGTCGCGGCCGTCCTGGCCGACGATCCGGACCGAGACCAGAAGCTGGGGCTTGCCGACCGAGCCGATCCGATCCCACGCATCGGCCGGAGCGGCGAGGAAGGCGGTCGGGCCGGTCTCGGTCATGCCCATGCCGTTGCAGACCCTGAGGCCGAGGCCGCGGCAGCGCCGGGCGAGCGAATCGGGCAGGGGCGCTCCGCCGCAGGCCCAGTGGCGGACGTGGCCGAGCGGCGCCGAGCCGAATCGAGGATGGTCGACCAGCGCCTGATAGACGGTGGGCACGGCGAAGAAGGTGTCGACCCGCCGAGCCTCGAGTAGCTCGACGACCGAATCCGCCTCGAAGCCCGGCAGGAGGAGGACCCGTCCGCCCTGGAGAAGGGTCGGCAAAGCGTGGAGGTTGATCCCGGCGGTGTGGAAATTGGGGAGGAAGCTCAAGGTCGTGTCCGACGCTCCGAGGCCGATCGCGGTGCCTATGTTGACGAGGTTCGCGAGCGCCATCCTGTAGGTGTAGATCACGCCCTTGGGCCGTCCGGTCGTTCCCGACGTGTAGAGCAGATACCAGATGCCGTCGGCCGGCCAGCGGCGGCGGCCGGCATAGGGCGCCGCGGCCTCGACCCGGGCTTCGAAGTCGCCGTCGAGGTCCAGTGCCGGCGGCGGCTCTGCGAGCCGGCGCACGAGCGCTCCATCCTCTCCGCCGTGGAGCAGGAGCTTAGGGCCGGAATGGGCGAGCAAGGGGTCGATCTCGGCCGGCGGCATGCGCCAGTTGAGCGGGACGAGGATCGCTCCGAGTCGCGCGCAGGCGAACAGAGCCTCGAAGAAGGCGAGCCGGTTTCGGCACAGGATGGCGACCCGGTCGCCGTCGCCGACGCCGAGGGCTTCGAGCAAGGCGGCGGCTCGGGCGGCCCGTTCGTCGAGCGCCGCATAGGTGAGGCTCCGGCCGGTCGCCAGTTCCTCGAGCGCGACCGAGTCCGGGGTCAGCTCGGCCCGGCGGGCGATCAGGTCGGGAAGGTCGGCGGACGTCACCTCTTCCTAAGCCCCTCCGAGACCAGTTCGATGGCGATGTCGGCGACCTCGGCGGGGCTCAGATCCTCGTCCCACAGGCCGTAGCGCATGCCCAGGAAGACGCTCATCCCGATCAGGGCCCAGCCCCGCGCTTCATCCTCGCGGGCGCCGTGGCCGCCATCGGCAATCTCGCCGCGCTCGCGCGCTCCGGCCAGGTTTCGGCGATAGGCGTCGGCGAAGCTGAGATAATGCTCGCGATAGACGTCGTGGGCGACGAATTGCGCTTCCTCGATGATCCGGTAGAGCTCGGGATGCCGGCGGGTGAAGGCGATGAACGCCTCGAGCCCGATCCGCTCGGCCGCGAGCCGGTCCGGGGCGCCCTTGACCGCCTCGGCGACATGCGCGCGGGTCGCCCGGCTCATGTCGAGGACGAGGGCGCGGAAGACCTCCTCCTTGCTCTCGAAATAGGTGTAGAAGGTACCCAGCGCGACTCCGGCGCGGCGGGTGATCCCGGTGATGGCCGCTTCGTGATAGCCGCGCTCGCCGAATTCGGCCGCGGCGGCCTCGATCAGGCGCCGAAGCGTCTTGCGCCCGCGCTCGGTGCGCGGCTCCTTGTCGCCGTTGGCGGCAATCGTGGCCATAGTCTCTCCCTGCCCAGGAAGTTGAACCGCTTTTCAGTTTCGCGCAAGGCGAAGGGCTATCTCCACGCTCCAACGTCACCCTGAACTTGCTTCAGGGTCCAATCTGCCGTCCGCGAGGCGGCTCGTCGCTGGATGCTGAAACAAGTTCAGCATGACGGCGTCCCTTATTCGCCCGACGAACGCTCCCGTCCCGGCAGCGGCAGCAAATCGTGGCGGATGCTGACGAAGCGGGCGGCCAGCCGGATCTCGGCGAGGAAGAGGGTAAGGCCGACGATGAGCAGGGTCATCGCGACGATGAAGAGGACCGCGATCGGCCGGGCGAAGGGGATCCGGGCGAGATCGGCGACGAACAGGATCGCGACCACCAGGCAGACGAACAGGGCGCTTGCGGTGCAGGCGGTGATCGCCAGGTTCACGATCCGCATCCGTCGGATGATGATCAGCAATTCCTCGCTGGCCCGCTCCCTCGTGGCTTCGTCGAACGAAACGAAATCGCGCTCGAGGCCCCGCCCGCGGTCGACGATCCGGGCGAGGCGCGACGCCAGGACGTTCAGGATACCGGCAATTCCGGCGAGCAGGAATACGGGCGCGATCGCCAGCTGGATCAGATGGGCGATGGTGGAGACGTGCAGCGTCGGGTCCATGCTTTGGCCACACGCCCCTCGCCGCGAAGTGTCAAGGGCCGCCCGGCGGCTCGGAATGGACTGTAGCGCGTCCCCGAATGCCCTCGCCCGGACCATTGCAGTCATTGCGAGCGCTTCGTGAAGTGCTACCGCAGGCCATGGCCTTTCCAGTTCCAGAGCACTTCATCGTCGCTGCAGAAGAAGCACTGGGGCGAACGTTTCCGAGAGCATTGAAGGCTCGGCTTGCTATATCCAACGGCGGTGACGTCGCAACCTCTGTTAATGACTGGATTCTGAACCCGGTGCGCGATGCCTCCGACCAAAAGCGCCTGTCGAGATCAGCAAACGACCTAGTTCGAGAGAGCTACGCGGCTCGGCAGTGGCCCCGGTTTCCCAGCGGCGGCATTGCCGTTGCCTCGAACGGCAGCGGCGACCTGTTGGTGCTGCTACCTGGATCCGACGACATCTTTCATTGGTATCATGAATCGGGAAAGCTCAGCTTGGTTGATGTTGACTGGGACTAAATGTCTCTTTTCACCCATTGCCCACGTACCGACCGGCGTCGAGTGCCGAAAGCCCTTCCCTCGCCGTCCTCGCCGCCGCTATGGCGCGCCGACCATGTCCTTCCAATCCACCCGTTTGAAATCCCGTTCCGCCGCCAGGCTCGCCGCCGTGCAGGCGCTCTACCAGCGCGAGATGGAGCAGACGCCGATTCCCAAGCTGCTTCACGAATTCCACCATCACCGTCTCGGCGCGACGATCGAGGGGATCGAATATGCCGACGCGGAGGTCGATTTCTTCGACGACCTGGTGAGCGGAGTGGCCGCCCGCGAGGCGGAGCTGGACTCGGCGATCGCCGCCCGGCTGACTCCGGACTGGCCGCTCAATCGACTCGACCGGCCGATGCGCCAGATATTGCGGGCCGGCGCCTACGAGCTGGCGGCCCGGATCGACGTCCCGACCGGAAGCGTCATTTCCGAATATGTCGACGTCGCCAAGGCCTTTTACGGCCAGAAGGAGGCGGGGTTCGTCAACGGCATCCTCGACGCGGTGGCGAAGGACGTACGGAAGAACTGATCCTCCCCATTCGCAGGATGGGGAGGGGGGCCAGGCGAAGCTTGGTGGAGGGGTAGCTGGCGCAGGCCTGTTCCAGCTACCCCTCCACCACACTTCGTGTGGTCCCCCTCCCCACGCTTCGCGTAGGGAGGTTGGGTGAACGAATCCGCCTTCATCGAGTCGCTCAGGGCGCTGGCGACTCATCCCGCCGCCCGCGGGCTGCTCGACGACGCCGCCGTCCTCGAGATCGCAGGCGGCTCGCTCGTCCTCACCCACGACATGCTGGTCGAGGGCGTCCACTATCTGCCGGGCGACCCGGCGTCCGACGTCGCCTGGAAGCTCCTCGCGGTGAACCTGTCCGACCTCGCCGCCAAGGGCGCGCGGCCGGTCGGTATCCTGCTCGGCTACAGCCTCGGCGAGGACGAATGGGACGAGGCCTTCGTCGCCGGCCTCGGCACCGCCCTCACCGCTTTCGGCCTGCCGCTGCTCGGCGGCGACACCGTCCGCGGGAACGGGCCTCGCACCCTTGCGCTGACGGCGCTGGGCGAAGCGTCGAGCCGGGTGCCCGCCCGCTCGGGTGGGCGGGCCGGCGACCACCTTTGGGTCAGCGGTACGATCGGCGATGCCGGCGCCGGCCTTCGCGGGTTGAAGGGGGAGGCCGCCCGCGACCCCTTCCTGACCGATCGTTACCGCAACCCCCGGCCTCGGCTGGAGGCCGGCGAAAAGCTCGCGCCGCTGGTCGAAGCCATGATGGACGTGTCGGACGGCCTCCTGATCGACGCCTCGCGCCTCGCCGAAGCGAGCGGGGTCGCGGTGGAGGTCGACCTGGCCTCGATTCCGCTGTCGGAGGCCCTGCTCGCCGTTTCGGGAAGCGGGCGCGACGCCCGGCTGGCGGCGGCGGCGGCGGGGGACGATTACGAATTGCTGTTCGCTGCTTCGCCGGAGCGAACTGCCGAAATCCTCGACCTTCAGAATTCGCTCGGGCTCCCCCTGAGCCGGATCGGCACCCTCGCCGCCGGCTCCGGCCTGAGCCTGACCGATTCGGGCGAGCCCGTGCCGCTTCCGGCCCGGCTCGGCTGGGTACATTGCTGAACTAAGGTTGAATCCTTGTCGCAAGCCCCCTAAAGGGCGCGGCATATCCGGGCGCGTTCGCGCCGGGGGCTTTGCCCTGCCCGGTTCAGCATCAAAGGGGAATCTCAATGGAAGTCGTGCTCATTGCCATAGCCTGCGGAATAATCGCAGTGCTCTACGGCATCCTCACCAGCCTCCAGGTACTGAAGTCCCCGGCCGGCAATGAGCGCATGGTCGCGGTCGCCTCCGCCATCCAGGAGGGCGCCAACGCCTACCTGCGCCGCCAGTACACCACGATCGCCGTCGTCGGCTTGGTCGTCGCGGCCCTGGTCTTCTTCCTCCTCGGCCCGATCGAGGCCGTCGGCTTCGTCATCGGCGCCGTGCTTTCGGGCGCCGCCGGCTTCATCGGGATGAACATCTCGGTCCGGGCCAACGTGCGCACCGCCGAGGCCGCCCGTACCAGCCTCCAGCGCGGCCTGACCGTCGCCTTCCGGGCCGGCGCGATCACCGGAATGCTGGTCGCGGGCCTCGCCTTGCTCGCCATCGCCGGCTTCTTCTATTATCTGGTCGCGGTCGCCGGTGCCGATCTCGGCGTCGACGCCGACCGCCGCGAAGTGGTCAACGCGCTCGTCTCCCTCGCCTTCGGCGCCTCGCTCATCTCCATCTTCGCCCGTCTCGGCGGCGGCATCTTCACCAAGGCCGCCGACGTCGGCGCCGACCTCGTCGGCAAGGTCGAGGCCGGAATCCCCGAGGACGACCCCCGCAACCCGGCCGTCATCGCCGACAACGTCGGCGACAACGTCGGCGATTGCGCCGGAATGGCCGCCGACCTGTTCGAGACCTACGTCGTCACCGTCGGCGCCACCATGGTCCTCATCGCCCTCCTCGTGGAGGCCGGCGCCGAGCAGATGCTGGCGCTGATGAGCCTTCCGCTGATCATCGGCGGAGTCTGCATCATCACGTCGATCATCGGCACCTACATGGTTCGGCTGGGCTCCAAGCAGTCGATCATGGGCGCCCTCTACAAGGGCTTCTGGACGACCGCCGCTCTCTCCATCCCCGCCATCTTCTACGTCATGTGGCAGACGCTGGGCGGCGACATGAACGCCGTCATCGGCGGAGCGACCGAAGCGGCGGGCAGGGACGTCGCGGCCGACGTGGCCCGGACCGCGGTCGAGGACGGCTTCACCGGCATGGATCTCTTCTGGTGCTCGCTGGTCGGCCTCGCCGTGACCGGCCTCATCGTCTGGATCACCGAATATTATACCGGCACCAACTACCGGCCGGTCCGCTCGATCGCCAAGGCCTCGCAGACCGGCCACGGCACCAACGTCATCCAGGGCCTGGCGATCAGCCTAGAGTCGACGGCGCTTCCGACGCTCGTCATCTGCGTCGGGATCATCGTCTCCTACCAGCTGGCCGGCCTGATCGGGATCGCCTTCGCCGCGACCGCGATGCTCGCCCTCGCCGGGATGGTCGTCGCCCTCGACGCCTACGGCCCGGTCACCGACAATGCCGGCGGAATCGCCGAGATGGCCGGGATGGAGGAGGACGTGCGCACGCGCACCGACGCCCTCGACGCGGTCGGCAACACCACCAAGGCGGTGACCAAGGGCTATGCGATCGGTTCGGCCGCCCTCGGCGCTCTGGTGCTGTTCGGCGCCTATACGGAGGATCTCAAACATTATGCGGGCGAGCTCGGCATCGGCGCGAACGGAATCGATTTCGCGCTGTCCAACCCGTATGTCGTCGTCGGCCTGCTGCTCGGCGCCCTCCTCCCCTATCTGTTCGGGGCGATGGGGATGACCGCGGTCGGCCGTGCCGCCGGCAACGTCGTCCTCGACGTTCGCGAGCAGTTCCGGACCAACCCCGGGATCATGGACGGCACCTCGAGGCCCGATTACGCCCGCACCGTCGATCTCGTTACCAAGGCCGCGATCAAGGAGATGATCGTCCCGTCGCTGCTTCCGGTGCTGACTCCGATCGCCGTCTTCTTCGCCATCTCCGCCATCGCCGGGCGCGAGCAGGGCTTCGCCGCCCTGGGCGCCCTGCTTCTGGGCGTGATCGTCTCCGGCCTGTTCGTCGCCATCTCGATGACGTCGGGCGGCGGCGCCTGGGACAATGCCAAGAAATATATCGAGGACGGCAATTACGGCGGCAAGGGCTCGGAAGCCCATAAGGCCGCGGTGACCGGCGACACGGTCGGCGATCCCTACAAGGATACGGCCGGCCCGGCGGTCAATCCGATGATCAAGATCACGAACATCGTCGCTTTGCTCCTGCTCGCGGCGCTGGCGGGCGGCGGCGGCTGATCGGCCCGTCCATTCGCTCGAAAAGCCCCGCCCGAAGCGATTCGGGCGGGGTTTTTCTTGCGCGGCTAAGGACTTGCCAGAAGCCGCTTGGGCTTTAGGTTACCCCGGTCGATTTCCCGGGGGCGCAAGCATGCTGAAAGTCTTCGCCGGGCGCGCCGCCTTGGCCGCGCTCGTCTTCCTGTCCGCGCCGGGCTTTGCAGCCGCGCCGGCGGCGCCCGAGCGGATCCCGATCGAGGTTTTCGGAGCCCTGGCGAACTATGCCAGCCCCGAAATCTCGCCGAACGGAAAGCATGTCGTCGCCGAAGCGCTGAGCGGCAAGCAGAAGGCGGTCATCGTCTACGATTTCGACGAAGGCTCGAGCGCGTTCACGCGCATCAACGTCGGCGAAAAGCTCGAAGTCATGTCGACCCGCTGGGCGGGCAACCGCCGGATCCTGCTCAGCGTCTTCGGCACCGGCAAGGTTCTCGGTTTCGAGGTGCCGATAACCCGCCTTTTCCTGAAGGACCTGGACACGGGCGCGCTCAAGGAGCTCGGGAGGGACAAGGTCGAAGGCCTTTTCGGGGGCGACATCGTCTTCGTCGATCCGGAAGGCGCCTATGTCCTTCTGTCGGCCCAGCGCAGCTTCTTCGCTTCGCCGTCCGTGCTTCGAGTCGATCTCGCGACGCTCAAGTCGAAGGAGGTCGCGCGCGCGCAATCGGGGGTTTGGAGCTGGTATGCCGATCCGAGCGGAATCGTCCGCGCCGGTCTCGGCAGCGACGTCGACAGCTGGTGGCTCTATTATCGCGAGCGGGACTCCCAGAGCTTCCGGAAGATCAAGGGCAAGCGCTCCGCCGGCATGAGCCTGTCGAACCTGGAGATGCTGATCCCGGTCGCGGGCAGCGACAAGGGCTATGCTATCGCCAACAAGGCGACAGGGCGGTACGGCGTCTATCGCTACGACTTCCTCACCGACACCCTCGGAGACCCCGTCTTCGAACATGCCCATGTCGACGTCGAAGGGATCGTCCGCTCGAACCGGACCGGCGAGCCGGACGCGGTGGTGTTTACCGACGAGCGCGAGCGCATGGCCTGGCTCGACAAGGAGATGCAGGCCATTCAGGGCCGGCTCGACAAGGCGTTGCCGGGACGGGTGAACCGGATCGTCTCGCGCGACGCCGCCGACAACCGGATGATCGTCCTGTCGACGACGGGATCGGATCCCGGCGCTTATTATCTGTACGATCGCTCGAAACGGACCCTCGCCGAGCTCGCGAAATCCCGCGACGCCTTGGCAGGCAAGGCGCTCGCTCCGGTCGAACCCGTCGGCTTCGCCGCGCGCGACGGCCTTGCCATTCCGGCCTATCTGACCCGGCCGATCGGCCGCGGCGACAAGGCCCTGCCACTCATCGTCATGCCGCACGGCGGGCCGTTCGTCCGCGACAAATGGACCTACGAGCCCTGGGTCCAGTTCCTCGCCAATCGCGGCTATGTCGTCCTCCAGCCCAATTTCCGAGGCTCGACCGGCTACGGCAAGGCGTTCGTCGACGCGGCGTCCGGTGAGTTCGGCCGCAAGATGCAGGACGACCTCGACGACGGCGTCCGCTGGCTGGTCGACAAGGGCCTCGTCGATCCCAAAAGGGTGTGCATCATGGGCGCTTCCTACGGCGGCTATGCGGCGATGTGGGCGGCGGCGCGGAACCCGGACATCTATCGCTGCGCGATCAGCTTCGCCGGAATCTCGGATATCCGCCCGATGCTCCGCTACAATCCCTCGCAATGGATCGCCCAGCGTTACTATCGCGACTGGCGCGACCGAATTCGCGGCGATTCCAAATTCGATCTCGAGCGGGTGTCGCCGCTCGCCCGCGCCCGCGACATCCGCATTCCCTTGCTCCTCGCCCACGGCAAGGACGATTCGAGGGTTCCTCCTTCCCAGTCGACCCGGCTTCACGACGCGCTTCAAAAAGCGGGGCGGCCGCATGAATATGTGCTCTATCCGGAGGAAGGCCACGGCTTCGCCAAGCCGGAAAATGCGGTCGATTTCCTGAAGCGGGTCGAGGCGTTCCTCGAGAAGCACAATCCGGCACGCTAGCCGCGTCCGGAAGCGGACACGGCTCGTCCGCCGACGAGCGGAGCTTGGCGGAGTCCGGCCCCAATACTCGGCGGATTTTCCCAATTGTTGAGCCTGGACTTGGCTCGGCCACGCGTTGCGTCAACAGAAAATGGCGGTTTTCGGCCATTTCTTCGGTTTGGCACGCCCCCTGCAATACCTCCGATATGGCCGACGGAAAGTCCGGACGGCCGGATCAGGGAGACATAGAATGACCTTCAACCTCGCCAGCCTTCAGCACATCGCGGTTTCCGCCATCGGCGCCATCTTCACCGCGACCCTCTTCATCTCCGCCGCCGTCGGCCCGGCCGCTCAGATCCTCTGAGCGTCCGGCCCCCGGGCGAAACGCCGATAATCGTCATCAATCGCGAGAAATCGCCACAATAGTGAAGCAACCGCAATGAACTCTCCTTTCACCCTCGACAAAGCGAATGGCAAAATGATGGGCGTCTGCGCCGGCCTCGCCGACGCCACGGGAGCCGACTCGACGCTCATCCGGCTGGCCGCCGTCCTCAGCTTCTTCGTTCTGGGCCCGGTCGCGATCCTTCTCTACCTCGTCGCCGGCCTGGTCGCGCCGAACCGGGCGTAGCGCCCCCGTCATCCCGGCGAAAGCCGGGGCCCCAGGGCAAGAAAGCGCGGTGGGCCTCCCCGAGGCCCCGGCTTTTGCCGGGGTGACGGCTATTCCGCCGCCACGCTCCGGGCAGCCCGGATCGCGGCCAGGCGTTCGGAATGGCGGGCGTCGATCTCGGCAAGCCGCCCAAGCACATCCTCCATCTCCTGCGGCCCGGCGAAGTCGCCGCGCGGCAGCTCCACCATCAGCGGCGCTCCGCATTTCATGCAGCCGTCGTCGCCGTCGAAGGAATAATGGCCGCAGCCGCGGCACAGCCGGATCTCGCCGTCGGGATTGTTCGGCTGCTTCGAAACCGGATAGGCGCTTTCCGGAAGCTCGACCCCTTCCAGGGTCTCGAGCGCAAGCCGCCACAATCCCTGGTCGAAGGGTTCGCCGGGCGCCGGCGAGACCTGCTCGAACCGCTCGCGCAGCCCCGAGTCGCGAAGGGTCCGGGCGCGATGGTCGCACATCGGATTGTTGCCCGGCACCCCCAGGAGCGACCCGGCCGTCCAGGTGCAGCCCGACTTGCACACCGACTTGTAATAGCAGGTGCCGCAAAAGCCCCAGGCCGGCCGCTCGACGTTGGGCCGAACCGACTCCTGCATGGCCAGCCAGATCTCGCTCAGCGAGCCATGGTCGCGGACGTTGCCGCCGCCATATTCGCCTTTGTGAAGCGAGGGGCAGCCCTTGACGACCCCGTCCGCCTCGATCGCCATTCCGCTCTCCGCGGCGCCGCAGCCGTCCCAATAAGCCGGCTCGTCGGTCATCGTCCGCCAGAGATGCTCATAGGGTCCGAAATAGCCGATATTGTTGCCCGAGAAGAGGCGGAAGCCGGACTTGCGGCCGCGCTCGAACAGCCGGGCGAGCGTGTCGTAGGTGTCCGGTATCTGCCAGGGCTGGAGGATCAGGTCGACCTGCTCGGCGGCGTTGCCGGCCGGGACGGTGAGCTGGATCTGCCACATCCGGGCGCCGGCGGCGTGGATATGCTCGTAAGTCTCCTCCAGAACCGGCGCCGACAGCCGGTTGATCTGGGTGTTGCAGCCCGGAGTGATCCCGGCGCGGGCGAACTCCTCGATCGCGGTCAGCGCCTGGCGGAAGCTTCCGGGAACTCCGCGAAGCCGATCGTGCACCGCCTCGTTGCCGTCGACCGAGACTCCGGCCGAGGACAGGCCCGCGTCGACGGCCGCCTCGATCTTGGCCTGAGTCAGCGCCCGGCCCCCGGTCTGGAGCCCGCATTTGATCCCGGAGTCGGCGACGGCGCGGACGATGTCGAGCCAGTCGCGGCGAAGATAGGCCTCGCCGCCGATCAGGCTGATCTCGCGAGTCCCGAGCTCGGCGAGCTCGGCGACGATGGAGCGGATCTCGTCGGTGGTGAGCTCGTCGCTTCGCGGACGGCCGGCGCGGGAACCGCAATGGGCGCACCTCAGATTGCAGGCGAGCGTCAGCTCCCAGACGACATGGACCGGATGACGGAGCCGGCGGTCCGCCTCGGAGCGGATTCGGACCGGCTCCGTGCGCGACCCACCGGCATCCGCCATGACGTCAGTTCCCGCCGCCGCGGCGCTGGATCTCGGCGTCGAGACGTTCGAGCGCCGCCCTCAGATCGCCTTGGGCGGCCAGAACGTCGCGGGCATGATCGCGGTGGGCGACCAGCTCCTCGAGGCTGGTCGAGGGATCCTTGAGCGCGTCGCCGATGGCGACCCCGTAAGGGGGCACCGGGCTTCTCGTGGCTTCCGCCATGTCCTTCTCCCTCCGACTGCTCAGCCGCGGCTGGCGATCTCTTGCTCGAGCTTCTGGAGCGAACCGGCGAGATCGCCCTGCTCCTCGAGCTGCCGGCGGCCCTGGTCGCGAAGCTCGGTGAGCCGCTCCAGAGTCGTCTGCGGGTCGGAGACCGCGTCGTGGATGACGACTCCGTAGAGCGGAACCACGCCGCCGCCCGGTTTGCCGTAGCCGCCGCCGCGCGACTGGATCTCGGCCTCGAGCTTTTCGAGCGCGCCGGCCAGGTCGCCGGTCTCCTCGAGCTCGCGGCGCCCCTGGTCGCGCAGAGCGGTCAGGTTTTCGAGCGTCGAATTCGGGTCCTGAAGGGCATCGCTGATCGCCACGCCATACGGCCTGACCTGCCCACCTGTCGGAGTCACCATGGAATTCCTCCCTTTGTTGGTGACCCTTGTTAATCCCGGTAGATCGGAGGAGTCGATTTGGATTGGCCCCGAAACGGTTCTAATTTAATCGGCCCCCCGCCTCGCCATGTCTTTGCTTAGTCTCATTTGGTCCCGCGAATCGCGCCGAGAGGGTGACGGGAAGCGCGAATGCGGCTAATCGGCGGGTGGGAGGAAGTTGAAAGCATGGAAGGCTTGGAGCTTGGCACCGTGGTGCTGGTAACGTCGCTCGTATTGGGCGCCATCGCGCTGCCGATAACGGCGGTCGCGGTCCACCAGCGCCGGCGCCGCAATTTCGAGAAAAGGGCCGGGGTCCGGCGCAAGGAAAAGATCCAGCTCTGAACGCCGATCGACCGCCGAGATCGTCCTGAAACAGGACCGGCGGGGCCCCTTCAAAAAAAATCGGCGTTCGATTCGCCGCCGCTTTCGACCGGCTCGTCGCCGCGGATTTCCGCGCTTTTCGGGCTCGTCGGCGAGGGCCTGAGCGTGCCGGCGCCGGCTTCGTTCATCCTGAAGCCATGAAACTCTTCGGACTCATCGGTCGTTGGGCCCGAAAGTGAGTGGAAAGGGAGCCGAAGTAATGGCGACGAGTATCCTTGAAGCGCGTGGAGGCTGCATCATCCCGCAGGCCGACCAGCGCGGTTATCATATCGTGTATCGCGAGCATGAGACGAACTATTGCCCGGGCTGCGGGCGGACGCACTGGTACATCGGCCGGTCGATGGCGGAATGCGCCTTCTGCACCACCGCGCTGCCGCTGGAGAACGCGCCGATGATCGCCGGCGGCGCCATCGTCAGAACCATTCGCCGCCCCGGTTTCAGCAACGAGCAAGCCTACGCGGCCTGAGCACCGCTGGCGGCGCCGGCCTCCGCGAAACAATGTTTGCTACGTCATTCCGGCGAAGGCCGGAATCCATGAACACAGTCGCTTGCAAGCGATCACGAACGTTGTGTTCATGGATCCCGGCCTTCGCCGGGATGACGAATTCAACGCCTAGGCGGCACCTTCCGCACCGGCACCTGGGCGTTGCAGATGTCGACCCCGCCCGCCGGGCGCTGGAAGAAGTCGCCGCCGCGATTGGCGCGGCCCGTCACATATTGGCTGAACGCCATGCCGTCCGAGCGCATCGCTTCGTAAGCGGGACGCTCGGCGGCCGGGATGTCGGCGGCGAGCCGGGCGTGGGCGATCCCGATATGCTGCGCCGGATCCTTGTAGAAGCCCAGCGCCTCGGTGCCACGCGGGCGGGCCGAGAGCAGGGCCATGCCTTCGACGACCCGGCCGATGACGGCGATGTTGAGGTCGAGGTGGCGCGGCGCGTGGCCGATCACCGCATAGAGCTCGCCGCCGGTGCCGGTGTCGGGCGCGAGGTCCCGGCCGACGCCGACATAGCCGTAGCAATGGGTGAGCCAGGCGCGCCCTTCCTCCGGATCGTAGCCGACCGGCCAGCCGTTCCAATGCCCGACCATCGGGGCGTAGCTGTCGGGGAAGCCGAGCGGGCGCACCTGCAGCCCGGCGAGCGGCCGGTGATATTCGTGCGGCGGCTGGCGGACGATTCCGGCCGGGAGCTCGGTCTTCGAATCGCCATTGCCCCATTGGGAGACGTAATTGTCCTGGACCCGGTAGATCCCGGCATTGTCCCACCATCGCGCCCTGGCGAAGGCCCGGACGTTGGCGATGTGGACGGGCGCGAAATCGGGCGCGAGCTCGATGACGACCCGGCCGCCCTCCTTCAGGTCGATGACTAGGAGGTTGGCGGGATCGACCGCTCGCCAGGCCTCGGCGGGGGCGTCCTGGACGATTTTGTTCGGATCGGGCGCCTCGACCACGGGCGCGGGACGCCAGAAGGAATAGCGGGCATTGGCGGCGGGCTCCGGAGCAGGCTTGCCGGTGTCCGCCGTGCAGCCGGTGAGGAACGGGGCGGAGAGGTATGAGGCGGCGAGGGCGGCGGACATCATTCGGCGCATCGTTTTTCCTTCCGGTGGCGCGCCTAACTGACCCAAGCCCGGCCCAGGGGCAAGGCTTGAAGCCGGCTGGCCCGTTCCGTTCAGATAGAATCGTTTCCCGGAGAAGGCCGCGTGCCGCTGGACCCCGGCCTTCGCGGGGGAGCAGGGGTTTCACCTAATGAGGACCGAGCCCGGTTCCTGCAGCGGCACCGTCGCCGCGGAATCCGTCGCGGAGATGTGCATCACATAGAGAATAAGGCCCTAGGCCAGTCCGGGTGGGACCGGATCGGACGCTGCGGCGACCTGGGCGAGGGTGCGCATCCGCTCGAGATGCTGCTCGGCCAACTGCAGATGGCAGCGGGCGGCATTGGCGTTAGCGCAGCGGCGCGCCTGTTCGAGCTCGGCCAGGGCGCGACTCGAATGGTAGCTGATGTTGTCGTCCATGGCTTCACCTTTAACGAGCCGCGCTTCGTCGTCCTTTACTTCAATTAGGCCCCCGCCGAATTCTGATTAACTTAGGTTTTCCTGAGGAGTTGCTAAGTCATTGCGGACCTCGCTGCGCTCGCAATGACGGTCGATTCAGTCGACGAGCCTGAGGTGCGGTTTTTCAGCTGAGTCGCTGAGTGCCTTCATTCAGCCGAGATGGAGCTCCGACAGCGCCAGATGGGCGATCGCCGCTTCGGGCGACATTGCGCTGCGAGCGCGGTCGAGCTCTTCGAATGCGCGGTCCACATGGTGGCTGATTCGATCCTGACGGGACATCCGACCGATCCCCTGATTTGGGGTGGTACTCTACAGCGACTCAAATTTCGCTCATCCGGTTAATAGGCGCAATTACATGGATCAGCCGCGCTGGCCGGTTCCGTTCATCGCGTCGTGGTGCAGATAGCGCTCGTTGAAATCGGCGGCGGCGCGCATCCGGCCCCAATCCTCGATCGTGATCGAGCGGCGCTCGCGGCGGATCAGGCCCTCCTCGCCGAGCTGCTTCAGAACCCGGTTGACGTGGACCGAGGTCAGACCGACCGCGTCGGCGAGCTGCTCCTGGGTCATCGGCAACTGGTAGTGGTGGTTGCTGGCGAGCCCGGCCGCCTCCAGCCGAAGCGAGAATTCGCAAAGCAGATGCGCGACCCGGGCGCGGCTGTCGCGGCGGCCGACATTGACCACCCATTCCCTAAAGATCGAAGCGTCAATCAGAGTGTCGATCCACAGCGCCCGAGCCAAAGCGGGCCGAGTCAGCGCCAGTTCCTGCAATATTGCCGACGGGATGAACGCGACCTCGGCCTCCGTCAGCATCTGGACGCTATGATCCGCGATGCTGAGAAAACTGTTCTGGAGGTCGAGGAATTCGCTGGCGACGTGAAATGAGATGATCTGCCGTCCGCCCTCGCCGGTGATCTTATAGCGATAGGCGAAGCCGGACAGGAGCAGGCAGCAAAGCTCGGCCGGGTCGCCGTCGCGGATGACATGGGCGCTGGCCGCGAGCTTTCTGACCGTATGTGGAAGGGTGAGCAGCGTCTCGCGGTCGGCCTCGGGCAGGGGCGAGCGGCGCTCCAGGCGGCGCACCATCCTTTCGAATGTCGAATGCAGGTTCGGCACGGTCATTCCTCGTCAATAACGAGCACAACCGCAGCTGGTTTCATGCGAGCGCCCCCTTGAGCCGCATGCTTAAGCGGCGGTTAAACTGCCCGTCTTTAATCCCAGTTAGGTTCGGAATTTTATCCGCATTTTCCGACGCTTGCGTGAAAGCAGGAGGTGCGAGCCTCCCGTGCCGACAATGGCCGGGGCCTTGGCGGACTAAAGGGCCGTGCTTTTCACCCGCTGAGGTCCCGGCTTTCGCCGGAAGACGATCAGCGTGCCGGCTGGAGATTTACGGGGCCGCCAGCTTCGAAATGAAGATAGCGGGTGTTGAAGTCGCCAATCTGCTGAAGCCGATCCCATTCGACAATCTCGACCGAGCGCTTGTTGCGGTTGATCAGACGCAGGCGGCTAAGCTCTTTCAGCACCCGGTTGACGTGGACCGGAGTAAGTCCGGTGCAGTCGGCGAGCTGCTCCTGGGTCATCGGCAATTCGTAGCGGTGATTCTCGGCCAGCCCGGCCTCCTCGAGGCGGAGGGCTATCTCGCATAGAAGGTGTGAGATCCGGCTGATCGAATTGCGGCGGCCGACATTGACGACCCATTCGCGGAAGATGGCGGAGTCGACCAGAGTTTCGATCCACATCGCCTGGCCGACCCGCGGCCGCTCCTCGGAAAGCCCGCGCAAGGCCGCCACCGGCACCCTTGCGACCTCGCAACGGGTAAGAGCCTGGACATTATGGTCGGCGACTCCGAGCAGGCTGTTCTGGAGGTCGAGGAACTCGCCAGGCATGTGGATAGACATGATCTGGCGCTGGCCGTCGCCGGTGATCTTGTGGCGGTAGGCGAAACCGGTGAGGAGGATGATGCAATATTCGACCAACTCGCCTTCGCGCACCATGTAGGAGGCAGATTCCACGGTTCGATTCTGGATGGGGAGCGAGTGGATGGCGGCGCGATCGTCTTCATCCAGCCGGACGCGGGATTCAAGTCGGCGAAGGACGGGCTGAAGAGTGACCGGGATCGTCATAAGTCGCTTTCCCAGGGGGGCGGCGTGTCGGGTCTTTCAGCCACCGACCTCTCTCAGGCCGGTGATGAGACTAATTTAGCTTATGATAGCACGATTGTATCTTAACGTTGATAGTCACAGTATGTTTATCCCATGTTGGGTTTGAGGGCATAGCGCTGGTTTCCAGCAGTGATTTTATAACATGGATTATATGATCTCTGTTTCGGCGCAAACAAGCAAAGCCTGCACCGCAACTCCACTGGCGCCGCCGACGCAGGCGACCTACCCCTCGGTTCGAATGGATTTCGAGGGAGACGGCAATGCGTTTCGGTGTGGCGATGAAGGCGGCCTTGCTCGCCGTGACGGCGGCGACGGCGACGGGGCTGGCGGGGGCCGGAGCGGCGGCAGCGCCGGCTGCGAGCCAGATCGAAATTCCGCCGCTCCAATATAAGGAGCGCCGGCTCGGCAACGGCCTCAGAATCATTTCGATGCGCGACACGAGCACGGCCAACGTCTCGGTGTCGGTCTGGTACGAGGTCGGCTCCAAGCACGATCCCGAAGGCCGCTCCGGCTTCGCCCATCTGTTCGAGCACATCTTGTCCCGCAAGACCCGAAACATGCCCTACAACATGATCAACCGGCTGGTTGAGGATGTCGGCGGCGAGCGCAACGCCAGCACCTCGTCCGACCGGACCAATTATTACGAGAGCGTGCCCGCGCGCTATCTCGAGACGATGCTGTGGACCCATGCCGAGCGAATGGCCCGACCGGTCGTCGATCCGCAGGTGTTCGAGACCGAGCGCAACGTCGTCAAGGAGGAGTATCGCCAGGGCATCCTCACCCCGCCCTACGGACGGCTTCGGCTGCTGGTCACCGACAATGCCTTCGACGTCTCGCCCCACCGCCGCTCGACGATCGGAAGCATCGAGCAGCTCGACGCCGCCACCGTCGAGGACGCCCGAGCCTTCCATGAGGCCTATTACGGTCCGGACACGGCGACCCTGATCGTTTCGGGCAATTTCGACCAGAAGCAGCTCGATGACTGGGTCGACGAATATCTCGGGCCGATCCCGGCCCGCGCCGGCAGGATGCCGCTCGCCATCGCCACCCGCGACCCGCGCCGCACCCGGCCCCGGACCGCGACCATGTACGCGCCCAACGTCCCTTTGCCCATGGTCGGTTCGGTCTGGCGGATCCCCGGAATGACTCATCGCGACATGGCCGCCATCCAGATTCTCGACGGGATCCTCACCGCCGGCGAGAGCTCGAGGCTGCACAAGAGCCTGGTCCGCGAGAAGAGGATCGCCACCGACGCGGGCGGCCAGCTCGCCCCGTTCGAGGAGGAGGGCTATTATGCGCCGACATTGATCCTGGCCGGCGGCCGAACGGTCGAGGAAGCGGAGGCCGCCCTGGCCGCCGAGCTCGACCGGGTCCGCGACCAGCCGGTCACCGCCGCCGAGCTCGCCGAGGCGAAGAACGAGCTTCTCGCTTTGGCGCTTCGCCAGCGCGAGACGTTCAGCGGCCGGGCCTCCGGGCTCGGCGAGATGCTGGTGCGCTCGGGCGATCCGAAGCAGTGGGACAAGTTGATCGCCGCCTATCAGCGGGTGACCGCGGCGGACGTGCAGCGTGTCGCCCGGACGTGGCTGACGCCGGCCTCCCGGGTCGACCTGCGCTACCTCAACGAGACCGCCCGGCCGGCGGGCCAGGCCGACGCCTGGACCAACCCCGTGCCGATGCCGCGCTTCAAGTCGGCGCCGCCGGCGATCCGGCCGCCCAACGCGCTTGCCGAGGAGGGCGAGCGTGAGGCTCCGCCGGCGCCGGGCGCCGCGGTGAAGGTGACCCCGCCGGTCATCTCCGAGACGCGGCTTCCGACCGGCCTTACGATCGTCACCGCGCGCAGCGGGCAGGTGCCGCTGGCGACGATGACCCTGGTGGTGAAGGGCGGCGCCTCGACCGATCCGCGCGGCAAGGCGGGGCTCGCGACGATGGCCGCCGAGCTCGCGACCCGGGGCACGGCAACCCGAAGCGCCGAGCGGATCTCGGCCGAGCTGGAGGCGCTGGGAGCCACTTTGAACACGGGCGCGGGCGCCGACGGATCCTTCCTGTCGATCACCGCTCCGGTCGCCAACCTGGAAGCGGCGGGGCGGGTCCTCGCCGACATCGCCCAGAACGCCACCTTCCCGGCCGGGGAGATCGAGCTTCAGCGCAAGCAGGCGATCGATTCGCTCTCGATCGCGCTTCGCAATCCGGGCCAGCTCGCCGCCATGGTCGCTTTGCCCCTGAGCTACGGCGATGCGCCTTATGCGACCCTGGGCAACGGCACGCCGAGGTCGCTTGCCGGTCTCACCCGCGAGGATTTCCTCGAGCAGCATCGCAACTGGTGGCACCCGGGCAATAGCGCTTTGGTCATTTCGGGCGGGATCGATTCCGCCCGGGCCGACGCACTTGCGGCATCGCTGTTCGGAGGCTGGCGGGGCCAGGGACCGGCGCCGGCGCCCCCGGCCGGCCGTGCCGGAGAGGCCCGGAAGGTTCGAACGATCGTCATCGACCTGCCCGGCGCGGGCCAGGCGGCGGTGCTCGCGGCGGTCCGAGGCGTCAGCCGCTCCGATCCTCTCTACTACCAGGCCAACGCCGCCAATGCCGTGCTCGGCGGAGGCTCGAGCGGGCGGTTGTTCCAGGAGGTCAGGACGAAGCGCGCCTTGTCCTACGGCGCCTATAGCGGAATGCCGGCCCGGCTCGACGCCGGCCTCCTCACGGCGAGCGGCCAGACCAAGAACGAGACCGCGGCGGAGGTCGCCAAGGTCTTCCTCGACGAGTTCGACCGCCTCGGCAAGCAGCCGCTCGAACGGCAGGACGTCGCCAACCGGATCGCCTTCATCACCGGCGCCTTCAACCGCCAGTCGGAGACCAGCGGCGGTTTGGGCGGGATACTCGCGAACCTCCTCCAGCAGGGCCTGGCCCCGTCGGAGGCCGCGCGTTTCGTCGCGAACATGGAGGGGGTGACCCCCGAAGGCGCTTCGGCGGCGGCGGCCCGGCTGGTCGGCTCCGACCGGGCGACCCTGGTGATCGTCGGCGATTCGTCGAAGTTCATCGACAAGCTCCGAGCCGTCCGCCCCGACGTCGAATTGATCCGTTTCGACGAGCTCGATCTCGACTCGCCGACCCTGCGCAAGACCGGCTGACCGGCGTTGAGGCAAGGATCGTCGCTTTGCTTCTAGGCCGGGCGTCGATCCCGGTTTAGGATCGGCGCATGCGTTTGTTCCTCGTCCCACTCGCCGCTTTGCTTCTGCCGGGCTGCATCGCCAAGACCGCGCTCGACGTCGCCACCCTGCCGGTCAAGGTCGCCTCGGCCGGAGTCGATGCCGTCGTCACCACCCAGGCCGAATCCGACCAGAAGCGCGGCGCCCGGATCCGCCGCCAGGAAGAATGTATCGGCCGGGAGGAGCGCAAGGCCCGCAGGCAGGACCGCGAGCCCGACTACGAGAGATGCGATCCGAAGAAATAGCCGTCATCCCGGCGAAAGCCGGGGCCTCGGGGAGACCCGCCGAGACTTTCCGACCGGGGGTCCCGGCTTTCGCCGGATGACGGTCTAGATGTGAGCTTTCAGTAGGTTGTCCATCCGACCCGAACCGGGGAGACTGAGGTTGCGAAGCTTCAGATCCCAGGAGAGTCGGATGAACATCCACAAGAATGCCCGATTGACGCCGCACA